>Ga0172381_10001378_pt1 | contig 28857 bp, 30 predicted proteins | sample Leawel6488metaG_FD_119754 | JGI IMG/M metagenome (GOLD analysis project Ga0172381, IMG submission 119754) | Leachate microbial communities from a municipal landfill in Southern Ontario, Canada - Leachate well 64-88 metaG | ecosystem: Engineered > Solid waste > Landfill > Unclassified | place... | reverse complement strand
GGCGTTCACCCGCACGCTCTACGCGCTGCGGCTCAAGCCGACCGACTCGCTGTACCTGACCGAGATGCTCCGGTCCGTCGTCGCACGCCCCGCCACTGCGAAGGGCGAGGACGAGTACATGACGTACCGCGAGGCGATGGCCGGACTCAAGCTGATCCTGACCAACGCCGAGCGCGGCGACATGCCGACGCACGGTGGTGCGGTCAACGTCGTCTCTCGTGCAGCGCTGAACCGGCTGCGCGAGGTCGGCTACCCGCTGACCGCGGGCAACGGCTCCAAGCGCCCGCTCGGTGCCTGGGACGAGTGGGTCGACGCGATGCTGAGCGAGGCGTTCAGCGACGCGACCGGCATGCGGGGCTACCCGGCCGTGACCAACATCGTCGACGGCCTGCTGTACGAGTACCGCAAGGACGTGAAGGGCCTGCCCGCCACGACCAACAGCCGTCTCGCCAGCACTCTCGCACTGGTCCGCTCGCACTCCGGCATGATCGTGGCGAGCCCGATCCTGCGGAACGCCTTCGACAACCCGATCGTCCAGGAGGGTCTGGCGGTCGAGCCGGCCGAGCTCACCACGGCAGAGTGGATGCTCGAGGAGCTGCCGCAGACGGCACGCGCCATCGTCGAGGCGCGCATGACCACCTGGGAAGCTGGGCGCGGGCTGCGCCGGAAGCGTCAGAGCCCACGGGCGGAGGCCCGGCGCGGTGCTCAGGTCCGTGAAGACCTGGCCCGCAGCAACGTGGTGATGCGCTACGTCCAGCTCGGGTATGTGCTCAAGACGATGCTCAACCCGGGGCTGCACATCGGTGCGTTCATCGAGCTCGGCATCAAGGGCGGCCAGGAGAACATGGTCTCGTTCCTCTCCGGCGAGAGCCTGGGTCACCAGGGCTTCACGAAGGAGCAGCGCCAGCTGTGGCACGACACCGTCGAGCGCCTCGCTGACAGCCCGCAGTTCTACTCGCTGGTGTACCGGAACACGAACTACCAGCAGCTGCAGGGTGCGGACTCGAAGACCGAGGCGTGGCTGCAGCACAAGGCGAACCGGCTCACCGGTGCCATCAACGACCCGACGTGGGGCACGCGGGCGAAGGTGCTGGCGAACACGTTCCTCGAGGCTGCATGGGACTCGGCGAGCAAGTTCTCCGTCGACCGGAACATCACGATCGAGCGCTTCCTCGAGATCGCTGGTGTCAACGTGGAGTCACTCGCTGAGATCTCCGCCGACGCTGTCGCGCACGGCTTCTCGAGGATCGAGTACCGGCGGAACCTGCAGGACAACCTGCTCGAGATCATGCGCCGGCGAGCCGTCGAGGGCGTCATCGGGAGCGGCGTGCTCGGCATGAACGCCCTCGGTGTGCTGCTGCTGCGGATGCCGACCATGTTCTTCCGGTTCCGGTCGAACACGATCATCAACATGTTCGGTCTGCAGGCGCCGCACGCAGTCATCACGCAGCTGCTGTCCGACCGCACCCGCCGTCCCGGTGGGCTCAAGAGCCGCATCGCTGGGCTCGAGGACGGCGTGGACGTCGAGGTCTCGGCACAGGCCCGGATCGAGGACTCCTACGACCTGACCCGCGCGATCATCCGCTCCGGTGTCAGCCACTCGCAGCTGATGATCCTCGGCATGGTGCTCTCGTCTCTCGGCTTCGGCGGGGACGACGAGGAGGAGAAGCTGCTCAACAAGCTCCGGCGCTACCAGAAGCCGATGGTGGCGAAGGACCCGATGGCGCTCGAGAACGACTTCCGCAACGCGGAGGCGTGGTTCTCCGACCTGCTCCCTGCAGGCATGGGCGTCCCGAGCTGGCTCATCCGCCCGTTCGTCAGCCCGGCCATGGGTGTCGCCCGGTTCTTCGAGACCGGTGACATCCGGCAGGTCTACTACGGGTTCGCCGACGCACTCGGCAACATGCCGCTGCTGAACGTCGACACGGTGCAGAACTCGTGGATGCTCGCCAACGAGCTCACCACGGCAGCCGAGGCGGAGTCGCAGGACGAGAGCATCGAGGCATCGTCTCGGGCCAGCGTGCTGATGTGGACCGCGCTCGGCACGCTCGAGTCGATGCTGTTCGAGTCCTCGTTCGCCAGCATGGTGTACCAGGCCGCGGACGAGTACGACCGCGACCCGTACAAGATCCCGCTGGTGGACTCGGCCGGCACAGTGCAGGTCGACGCGCTGGGCAACCCGCGTCCGACCAACGCGCTGACCGACTTCGTCGACCCGGAGACCGGGCTGGTGCGGCAGGGCTACCTGAACCGCAACGACGTCGACGCCTTCCTGCACGGGCTCGGGGAGAACCGCCCGATCTTCGCGCACGTCGCGTCGCTCATCATGAACGACAGCTCGTTCATCCGGACCAACATGGTGCCGAAGACGCGAGAGGTCGATTCCGACGAGCTGACGCAGGAGGAGGCCGGACAGATCGTCATGTCGGTCTTCAACAACGAGGCCGGGGGCGAGGAGCTCACGCTCGACGGTGCAGCCGCTACGGTTCGTGGTGTGCACCTCGGGACGGTCTCGCTCGATGACCCCGCGCTCACCGGCATCTTCATCCCCGAGGAGATGCGGTTCGCGCTGACGGAGCAGTTCCTCGGTGAGCTCACGCAGAAGTACCTCGACCTGCGCTTCAGCAAAAGCGAGGCACTGAGCCGGGCCAAGGAGGAGTTCTACGGCCAGGCGTACGGCGCTCCCGAGGGTCTCGGGCTGGCCGACATCATCTGGTCCGACCGGATCCCTGCATACCAGACGCAGCGGTACTACCAGCTGAACACGACGTACGTCATGGGGCCCGGTGGCTACCCGATCGCCACCGGCCTGCAGCGCTCCGTGCTCACCGGCATGGGCCTGAACGTCTCCGGTCTCGGCCTGTTCGAGACCTTCCACGACGGCACGACCGGCAACCTGGGTGTCGACCCGCTGCTCAACTCCATCGACGTCCTGCGCGGCGTCAACCTGGGGCAGCGGGGCCTGGTCAAGGTCGACGAGTCGTGGCTGCCTCCGACCCAGGAGGAGATCGCCAACCAGATCGAGAGCGCGATCGACCGCATCGGCGAGAAGATCGACGACCTCAACGACAACATGGCCGGCGGCTACGGCAGTGGCTACGGCTACGGCGGCGGCAGCGGGGGCTACACCTCGCGCGCCGACTACGGCGGCATGGCACAGCGTCTGAACACCCCGCGGACCATCGGCACCCCGTACGCCCTGAGCCCGCGTGTCGTGAACACCAGCAACCCGACCCTGCGCCGTGCCACCATTAGGCGCGAGCGAATCTCGTCCGAGCGAGGAAGGCTGAACCAGTGGCAGTGAAGTCAGAGTTCGACGCCATCGAAGACTTCGACGACTGGTACGTCCGGCGCGAGGTCGACTACCGCGACAACAGCCTCGTGTCTCGTGGGCTCACGCCAGCGGCCACGACGCTCACGGCCCAGTTCGAGGTCTACAAGCGCGAGCACAGCAAGCGCGTGGAGAACTACTGGAAGTACGAGACCATGGCCGACGCCGAGGTCGTCAGCCGCAAGGCGGACCTGCCGAACGTCAGCTCTGGCGAGATCGCGGGCATGGTGCGGAGGACGGCTCGGAACGTCGTCCAGCACACGCCCAACGTCGAGATCATCTGCGAGTTCGACGACGACTCCCCGAACGGGATCCTGGCTCGGCATATCCTCACGTCGAAGATCATCGGCGAGGAGCTCAACAGCAACGAGATGCAGCAGAACCTCTTCGCCTCGGTGATGTCGGCGTACACCCTCGGGTTCGACGCCGTCACGCCGGTGCTGATGCAGCAGGCTGATGGCGCCTGGTGCATGGAGTACGACACGCTGCACTACCGCGACGTCTTCCCCGAGCCTGGTGTGAAGGACGCACGCAAGTCGCCGGAGTTCTTCGTGCGGCGCTACCTGACCAAGGGTGAGATCAAGCTGCTGATCCGCCAGCAGCCGGTGGGCTGGGACATCCCCGCACTCATCACGCTCGCCAAGGGTTCTCCGCCCTCGCGCCAGCAGGAGTCGGTGGCCCACCAGGACAAGAAGCACCACACCATCCCGGATGGCTACGAGCTCATCACCTGGTACTCCCGCTCCGGTGATCCGTTCCTCACGTTCGAGGCGACCACGAAGATGCTGGTCCGCATCGAGAAGAACAAGGACCCGCTCAAGCGGGTGCCGGTGCAGCTGCTCGTCCTCGAGAAGGACTCGCAGCAGCCGCTCGGCAAGAGCCAGATCTCCCTGGTGTTCGGGCGTCAGGAGTTCCAGGACCTGATGCTGAACGGGGCCATGAAGCTCTGGTACCGGAACATCAACCCGACGCTGATCGGCTACGGCACCGGGCTCAACGGTGTGCCCAACATGAGCCCGGGGAAGTACACCAACATCCCGAACCCGAACGCCAAGATCGAGGCGTTCGAGGTGAGCACGCAGACGCTGCTGCAGTACGGGCAGATCAGCGAGCAGAACCAGGGCGCGATGGTGAACCTGGTCGGCGCCGCGGATCAGCAGATGGCCGCGGCTGCGGGCAACGGGATGAGCGCCACCCCGCAGGGCGTCGAGGCCCAGCAGTCCATGGTGGACATCACCACGAACAACTACCAGAAGGCCGTCGAGTTCTTCTTCTCGAAGTACTGCTCGTACGCGCTGACCGTCTTCTTCCAGGAGATGAAGACCGAGACGAAGATCAAGCCGTCGGCGGATGCCCGGCAGGCTCTGGTCTCTGCGGGCATCCCCGTCGAGATGTTCGATGCCGACGGCTTCCTCACCGGCATCGACCTCAAGGAGATGGCGACGGTCTACAACGTCCGGTGCGTCCCTGGCTCGCTCGTCGAGATGGAGGACGAGAAGCAGATGCGCGTGCTGAACCAGCTGTTCGTCACGCTCGGGCAGTCCATGGGTGCCATCGCGCAGACGCAGAACCAGGAGCTCATCGCTCAGTCCTCGGCCGCCATCCAGTACATCGTCGCCAAGCAGATCGAGCTCTCCGGCAGCAAGCACGCCGGTGAGATCTCCAAGCTCTTCAGCGGCACGCCCAGCGAGGAGCAGGTCAAGGCCGACATCGAGAAGGCCGCCCGACTCGAAGCTGGCATCGGCGCCATGGTCACCCAGCTGGCCGAGAGCAGCGCCGGCCAGGGCGAGATGATGACGCAGATCCAGTCTCAGCTGACCGATCAGGCTGAGATCAACCGGCTGCTTCTCGAAAAGCTAGGTGTGACTAGGGCGCCATCTGGCTCGAACGGGGCAACTCCTGCAACCAGTTCCCCACAGCTCGCCGTGGTTCCGACACAGTAGGTCACGCCAGCGCCAGACAGCCTGGCGCACGAGCACTCGAGAGGAGAGTGTCATGGTCGCCCCAGTCCAGAAGGACAGCCTGACCGACTACCAGGTCGCGCTGGCAACGATCCTTCGGATCACGTCCCCCGTGAGCGGCATGTTCACGGGCAACGAGATCAAGCCCAACCCCGACGCCCGGTCCATCATGGTGCCGGACATCCGGGTCGACGACTACATCGTCGACGCCGAGCTCGGCCGCATCGGTGCGGACCACTACTCCGGTTCGGAGTTCACCTCCGAGTGGAAGAACGGTCTGCCCCCGATCGAGTGGCGCCGCTACTCGATGAGCCGTCACCGTGCCTTCGGGTTCACGGTCTTCGACGAGCAGCTCCGCTACTCGCCGATCAAGAACCTCCCGCAGGAGTACACGGCGCGGAAGATGCAGACCACGGTTCTGCGCGACCACGACAAGTACTGCCTGTTCGCCGCGCTCTCCGGTCACATGACCGGCAAGTGCGTGCCTCGCACCGCGGCCGACACGGTCGCCCCGTTCCACGCGGACGCCGCCCGCATCAGCCACACGGCTGACGCCCGCGACTACAAGTGGATCGCGGAGCCCGGCGAGGACAACGACAACCAGATCCAGCCGTCGTTCGCCACGATCACGGGCATGGCGCTCGACGCCACCAACCCGCTCGCCACGGTCGACGCGCTGACGCTGCTGTTCAGCGACAACTGGTTCGACTCGAACTTCGGCAACGGTGAGCGGTTCCTGCTCGTCACCTCGGCTCTCGAGCTGGCGTTCATCAACTACCTCATCGACAAGGGCGCCGGCACGGAGTCCGCGTTCAAGCTGCTCAAGGATGGCGACATCTCGGGCGCGAACGCCGCGGGCTACCTCGGCACCCTCAAGGGCTCGTGGAAGCTGCAGAAGATCCACCCCGAGTTCCTCCCCCGGCTCTTCACCGACGCGAGCTTCGTCATCGACCCGGTCGCCACGACCTCGACGGCGAACCGCTTCCTCCGTCAGGTGGTCGGCCTGGCCGCGTACAAGAACGCGATCCAGGTCTACGAGCACTTCTCCGAGCGTCGGCAGGCCGACGGCGGGACGCGCTTCAAGGGCACGGAGTACGTGCAGGACTTCTCCTACGACGCCTGGGCCATCGACCAGCTGTCGGAGGGCATCGTCCCTCTCTTCCTCCCGGGTGCGATCATCACGACCGGCACCGAGGGCGCGATCCAGGGCACGACCGCTGGCACCGCTGGCGTGACGCCGTGGGCCTCGGCCGAGACCTCGTTCGAGTTCGTCGCGGCCAAGGTCGCAGCGGCTCGCTCGCAGCTCTCGGTCTCCCCGGTGACCTACCCGCTCACCGGGCCGGACACGCTGCTCTCGCGGCCGGAGTGGTTCCACCAGCCGTACCAGGGCACCACCGCGCTCGACGTGGCGCTCACGGTCCAGGAGACCGGCGACGTGGCGCACCGCAACCCGGTGCTCGACGGCGACGTGGCTCCGAGCCTCTTCGAGTTCGAGGAGGTCATCGAGGGGCTCACCGAGCTCAGCCTCGACGCGGCCACTGCTCGAGCCGACAGCACCGCTGTCACGCTCGGCCAGGTCCGCAAGTACGCCACGCCGGTCTCCCTGTGGGAGGTCACCACGGCTGGCACCACGGCTGCAGCGCAGCCGGACATCTCCGACTCGGCCGTGGACGACTCGCTCACGGACGGCACCGCGGTTCTCCGCCGGGTGCTCTAGCAGGATCCAGCTGGGCGAGTGCAAGCGGCTCGCCCAGCTGGTCCGCTAGGCTCGGACCAACCAGGAAGGAGGTGCAGAGTGGACCAGTTCATCGAGCTCCTCAAGCAGATCCAGGAGCTCGCCGGGGTCGGCATCGAAGCGCTCAAGGGCGCCGAGGGTGGCGGCAAGAAGCCCGGCGAAGGCAAGCCCGACGAGGGCGCTCCTCCGGCGGAAGGCGCTCCTCCGGCGGGTCCTGGCTCTCCCCCGCGACCGGGGTCGTAGAGACAGGTGAGAGGGGGTGGCTCGGGGCTTCGTCCTTCACCCGGGCCACTCCCTCTCGTCATGCAACAGCACTCATCCCACGGAGGAACGTCACATGTCCGATCCAGCTGCACTCATCGAGGTCGACTCATGGCCGGCCGCGTTTGTCGCCGTGTTCATCATCCTTGCGCTCATGGTGTGGCCGGGGGTGCTGGCATGGCTGAACTCGAGGAAGGCCAACAGCAACACACTCGAGCTCAAGCAGAAGATCAGCGACAACAGCGATACCACCGACATCATCAAGAAGACCCTGACGGAGAACAACGGCGGAAGCCACGTCAAGGATCAGCTCGACGAGATCATGTCTTCGGTCAAGGATCTCTCGCAGTGGCGTGAAGAGCACACGGCCTGGTCAACAGACATCGTCAAGACGATGGCTACGACGAACGATAACAACAGCACGCTGCTGGGGAAGGTACTCAAGCAGCTCGGACAGGTCGAGGATCTGGTCACAGATCCGAACATGCGACGGGAGTAGACGATGGCGTACCTCGGCAACACTCCGGGTCAGGCCACGATCCTGCGCGTCGAGGCACGCAAGTCGTTCTCTCTCGGGCTGTGGGTGAAGGACTCGCGCGGCCGTGCGATCGACCTCTCTGGCAGCACGCTGACGATCGTCGCCAAGACCAAGCCGATCGACGTGACGAGCGACACGACGAATCTGCTCGCCGCCGACGCAGTCGCCATCATCGCCACGCCGACGCTCGGCTACGCACGCTTCGACATCCAGGCCGCCACGCTGAACCAGGTGCCCGGCGAGTACGACTACGCGATCGTGCTGCGGACGCCCGAGGGCTACAGCAGCGTCATCGTCAAGGGCATCCTCGACATCCAGCAGAACACCGAGTACGCCTCGGTCGGCACCAGCTACCCGTCGGCCAACCCGCCGCAGTCGCTGTCCGTCCTGCTGCAGGGCTCGAGCTCGATCAGCGTGTTCATCGGCGGCCAGCTCCCGCCGGGCATGAACTACGTCCGCGACGAGGTCATGCAGGCGATCGAGGACTTCGACCCCGACGCCATCGCACTCGTGCCTGTGGGCGGTGTGGGCGGCTACGTGCTGACGAAGACCACCGGCGACGACTACTCGATGGCGTGGCTCCCCGTCGGCAATGGAGCGTTCGCGCTCGACGCCACCGGGCAGCCCGCGGGGTACGTGCCGGCCGCCGTCGGGGATGACACCTGGATCTGGGCCGCCGTCGGCATCGACGCCACTGGCGTGACCGCTGGCTACGCGCCGGTCGCCAATGGCGATGGCACCTGGGGCTGGGCGGCAGTGGCCCCCGAGGTTGCCACGCCGGACTGGACGGCCACAATCGCTCAGCCTGGTTACATCGCCAACAAGCCTTCGCTCGGCACGGCGGCTGCAGCTGCGGCGACGGACTTCATGAACGCGACCACGCTCGTCGCTGAGATGCCGGGCATCCACTTCCAGACGACCATCCCGCTGACCGGGACCGACCTGCACCTCTACTTCGTCTACTCGGCGTGAGCCATGACCGACTACGCAGGGCCCTGGCAGGGCAGCACTCCGCGAGCTCGCATCGTCTTCAAGAACGCGACGCACGTCTACAACGCTGACCAGACCGCCGCGTACGTCTCGGGCACTGCAGGCATCGAGTTCGAGAACGACATCTCCGACTCGTCGAACAGCTGGTCCTTCGCCTGGCCTGACGGCACGGCTGGAGGCTCGAACGTCAGCTACCAGGACCCCGGCTTCCGCGGGCTGGTGGACTTCGGGGCGTGGCGCTACACGCGCATCACGAACCTCTCGTGCACCGTCACCGGACTCGAGGGTGTCGGCGCCACCGTCACGTACTCGATGGACTACAGCGCGCCGACTGCTCCGTACCTGAACGGGACGCAGGTTGCGACGTCGATCACGTCGACCAGCGCGGTGATCTCAAACCTCGTCGTCGCCAGCGATGGCGGCGGAACGATGGTCGACGTCCAGGCGCAGACGAACACCTCGCCCACCGACGTCGGAGCCACGCTCTTCCAGACCGGGGCGTGGGCGAACATCCCGGTGTCCAGGCTGCCGCGCTACACCACGATCTACTACCGCGTGCGGGTCGCCAACAACACCTACGGCTGGGGTCCGTGGAGCGCGTGGAAGTCCTTCCAGACGCTCGCCGTCGTGCCGACGATGGGCACCGCATACTCGGCCGGCTCGCTCACCAGGAACTCCGCGATCATCCGCGGGCTGTCCGTCACGGACAACGGCGGCCAGGCGCCGGTCGACGTGCGGGTGCAGTACAACACCTCAGCCACCGACGTCGGCGCATCGGTCGTCACGCAGGGCAGCTGGAAAAACGTGGCGGTCAGCGGACTCGCAGCGCTGACGACGTACCACTACCGCTGCGCGGCGTACAACAGCGCGGGGTGGAGCGCCTACGGTCCGTGGAAGTCGTTCACCACGCTGAGCGATGCTCCGAGCGACATGGCTGCACCGACGTTCAGCTCCGTCACCGACACGTCGATGCGCGCGAGCTGGGTCGCTCCGGCGATGAACGGTGCGACGTTCGTCGCCTACCGCTACGAGGTGAGCCTGGTCGACACGTTCGCTTCGCTCGTGACGTCCGGGACGACCGCTGCACTCTTCATCGACCTGACCGACCTGATCCCGGGGACGCGGTACTACGTGCGCGTCCGAGCGAACGCGACTCCGAACAACGGCGGGTACGGCGTGGCGAACCAGCTCACGACTGGCTTCGCGCCGAACTCCGGCCTGCGGGTGTACGCCTTCATCGACGGCGTGCGGGAGCAGGGTGAGCTCTACACGTTCATCGGTGGTGTGCGGAAGAAGCTCACGCCCATGTACGCCCACGACGGCGTCGTCGAGACAGAGTAGGAGGCGACCATGAAGCTGACCAATAGCCCGATCGACCGCCTCGTGCTCAAGCTCGAGCGGAGCAAGTCGTTCAGCCTGGCACTGCGGTTCCGGGATCAGAACGATCGACCCATCAACCTCACCGGCGCAGTGCTGCACCTCGACGTAGCAGCGCCCACGCTGCGCCCGAACGAAGTGCCGGTACGGGTGATCGAGGTCGTCGCTGCGATCCCCGGACCTCTCGCCGGCTACGCTCGCTTCGACCTGCAGGCCGACGATCTGCACCTGACGGCGAAGACGTACGACTTCGTGATGACGCTGGTGACCAGTGGTGGGTACAGCGCTGTCGTCGCCAAGGGCGATCTCGAGCTGCTGGCGAACCCGAGCGCCGACGTGACCAACAGCTACGTCTCGACGAACCCGGTCACTGCACTGGACATCCAGCTGCTCTCGCAGGCGGAAGCGAAGCTCACGCTCGGGTCGGTGCTCCCACCGAATGCTGGGTACCTCAGCGATGCCGACAAGGCGAAGCTCGACATCCTGGCGATCGTGGCGGATGAGCTCGTCGTCGACCTGAGCGACTACGCCACAACGGCGGCGATGACCGCGGGTGACGCGGCCACGCTCGCTGCAGCCGACTCGGCCGCTGACCTGGGTGACGCCGGGACGTACTCGGCGGCGACCCTGTATGCGGACTCCGGGGACGCCGCAGCGCTCGCAACGGCCCAGGGCTACGCGGACGGTGTGGCCGCCGCTGAGGCGGCTGCGGCGCTCGCAGCGGCGAACGCCTACACCAACGGCCGCGAGGCTGCTCTCGTCGCTCTCATGGCCCTGGTGCTGCCTGTGGGCGCCCTCCTCGAGTACGGCGGCTCCACGGCCCCCAGCGGCTTCCTGATGGCCGACGGGTCCTCGAAGCTGGTGTCTGCGTACCCCGCGCTATTCGCCGTCTACGGCTACACCTACGGCGGGTCCGGCCTGAACTTCAACCTGCCGGACAAGAGGAAGCGGGTGGGCGTCGGGTACGACTCCACCGACTCCGACTTCAACGCGCTGGGCAAGACCGGCGGTGCGAAGACGCACACGCTGACCGGGCCGCAGTCCGGCATCGCGCAGCACACGCACCTGCAGAACTCGCACAACCACACGCAGGACAGACACAACCACACGCAGACTGCGCACAACCACAGCCGCGGTGTGACGTTCTACGGAGGCACACCGGCGAACCCAGGTGTCAACCTCAGCGGTAACCCGATCGAGAGCATCTTCTACACCAACGGCGGTACCGGGTACACGAACGACGGCGCTGGCACGTCCTTCACCGCAGCAGTGAACCGGGCGGCCACAGCGACGAACCAGGCCGCAACTGCTGTCAACCAGAACGCCGGACCCACGAACGCGGCTGAGGCACACAACAACATGCAGCCGTTCATCGCACTCAACTACATCATCAAGATCTGACGCAGGGGGAGAAAGATGCTGAATCCCACGATGAGCCTCGAGTTCCATGACGATTCGCAGACCGTCATCATCCGAGATGCCTCTGGCGTGAGCGAGAGGCCCTACACCGCGGAAGAGATCGTCGAGGCCGCAGCCCGAGCAGCAGTCACGACGAACGCAGAGACACTCCGGGTCGACGCGCTGGGCCAGATCCCGGCGATGCTCGCCACCATCGAGACGCTCAAGGCCATCACTGACACACCGACCGCCTCCCTGGGGGCTGCGGAGATCAAGGTGATCGCCCGAGAGCTCCGCAAGACCGCACGTCAGCAGCTCCGGCTGGCACGGCTGCTGCTCAGCGCAACCGAGTCGGCCGACATCGGGACGGCCTGACCGGCACCCGAGTACCCTGGGCTCGAAGGCCCATCGTCACCAGGAAAGGACCGAAGATGAATGCCCTGCTCACCGAGCTGCTGAACCGCAAGGTGCGGCTCTGGATCTACCTTCTCGCCATCGTCGTCGCGCTGATCGTCGCTGCCTGGCAGGCGTCCGAGGGGAACTGGCTGGTCTTCGCCGCCAGCCTCGCCGGCGCGCTGCAGAGCTCCATGGCGGCGGGCAACCTCACCCCCGAACCGGCTGCCGTCGTCGCCAAGGTCAGCGACCAGGCCCTCGCCGACGCGGCGTTCAACCGTGGCAAGACGCTCGTCGATCTCGAGCGGTACATCTGGATGAAGAACCAGACCGGGGACGGCGTCGAGCCGCTCACGGCCGAGGAACAGGCCCGTCTGCAGAACCCTCCGGTTCGGTAGGCTGAGCCCATGCAGCTTCTCAACGGTCTGCTCCCGGGATCGGTCCTCGCACCGATCCCGTGGGCACCCGCTGCCCTGCTGAGGCCAGGCCCGCTGGCCGACCTGATCGCGCTGAACTCCGCGTTCCGCGCACGGTTCGGCCACAACCTCAAGATCAACGAGGCGTACCGGGATCTCGCCACGCAGAAGCGGTACTACAAGAACCCGCCGTCCGGCGCCGGGACAGCAGCAGTCCCGGGCACGTCGAACCACGGGTGGGCCCTGGCCGTCGACATCGGCGGCCTGACCGACACCGAGTACTGGTGGCTCCGGAACAACGCCGGGCACTACGGCTGGGCGAACCCGCCGTGGGCTCACGACGGCAAGGGCGTCGATGAGCGCTGGCACTGGGAGCACCTCTCTGCTGCACAGGTCACCCCAGTCAAGGTCCCGGCAGCCGAGCCGGCCAAGACACCCGAGGAAGAGGAAGACGACATGGCAGTCGACGCCAAGAGCATGATCGAGCTCACGTACGAGGTCGAGATGGGTCGGGCTCCCGACCGTCACGGCCTGTACGGCTGGCTCCGTGCAGTCGTGGACGGGACGGTCACGCTCGCGCAGGCCGTCTCCGCGATCGACGGCTCGCGCGAGTCGAACCTGTGGGACGTCAGGGGCATCTACCTCTCGCTGCTCGGCCGTGACGCCGAGTCCGAGAAGGTGCTCGTGGACTACCTCACGCAGGCCGGAGGCTCTCCGGATCGGGAACCGACGAGCGAACAGCTCGCGCAGATCTCGACCTGGATCAAGCAGTCCGACGAGTACAAGTCGAAGCACCCGCAGGGGTGATCGACGATGGCCGAGGATGACGTCCTGAGCCGGGTGGCAGCCGCATGGCGCGCCTCCGGGCTCACGTCGACACGACAGCGCAGTGATCGGCCCGTCCGTGCTCCTCGGCGCGCGGACGGGCTGCTCGACCACAATGAAGCCACCGACGCTGCTGCGCAGTCGGTGTCTCTCGGTGCTCAGGCGGCCACGAACTACGGTGCGTACACCGAGGACGCCAACGGTGACACCCAGCTGGTGCCGCAGAACAACCCGGATCTGTACGTCACGACGATGCGCAAGGCAGGGACGCCCGTCCCGCGCGACTCGTCGTACTGGAACCTCCGTGACAACGAGACGCCCGAAGAGGTGAACGCGGCAGCTCGGCTGACCACGTCGTCACCGGCCTCGGACCCCGTGCTCGAGCGCTCGGCCGCGGCCTGGAACCAGGCGCTGCGTCACGAGCTCACACCCGAGGAGTGGGCGCGGCTCACCACGCAGCAGCAGGATCAGGTCCGGTTCAACAACCAGCTGCTCACCGCGTACGACGCCGACATGGCCGAAGGGTCCATCGGACGCCGGAACACCGAGGCGCTGATCTCGCAGCTGCAGCTGGGCCCGGAGCGTGCCGACGAGCTCAATGCCCGTCTCGGTCTCGGCGTCGGACCTGCCACGCGCTACAGCGACCTGTTCGGCTCTGGCACTGGCGAAGAGCCGCGCCGGCCGACACAGACGGACTCGTCGCGCCGGGAGCTCATCGCGTCGATCTCCGGTGAGATCTCGTCCTACATCCGCCAGCTGCAGAACGGCGGAGCGGATGCAACTGCTGCTGCCAGCCAGTACCAGTTCGACAACGAACAGGCACGCACCGACTACGAGTACTCGTTCGATGCGATGCTCAACCCGGCGAACCTGTCGACGACGTCGTGGTCGACGATGCAGCAGAACCTCACCGCTGCGGGCTACAACCCGGACGACTTCAAGTCGTACATCCTCGACCGCGTGAAGCTGCTTCCGATGACCGAAGGTCAGTCGTCGGCCGAAGACATCCAGTCCTGGTTCGGTTAGGAGACGACGATGGCAGATCGCACACAGGCGCTCATCGACGCGCTGCGCGCTGGCACGCTCAAGCCAGGGGATCCCTGGTACAACGCGGCCACCGCAGCGCTGCAGCAGCGCCAGGACGCAGCGAGCGCTGCGCGCTACGACAAGGGCGATCCTGTCGTCACCGGCGGGCCGGGGAGTGGCAGCCCGAACGGCTCCGTCTACGGCGCGCTGTCCGGAGGTGACGGCGGTGCGGCGGCTGCGGCTGCCGCACAGGCTGCGGCCACCGCATCGGCGAACACCTCAGCCAAGTCCAGCGCGAACCAGAACAAGACCGCGCTGCAGCAGGCGATCGACGCGGCCTTCGCGCAGAAGAGCACGAACCAGGCGAAGCTCGATGCGCTGACCAAGCTGGTCGGCGAGGGTCTGGCGAGCGCGCGCGACACGAAGCTCACGGGCGTCAGCAACGACCTCAAGCTGCTGCTCGATCAGGCGATGGCGAACTACACCGACACGCTCGGTGACGTGAACACCGGCCTGCGCTCGAACGAGAAGGCGGAGGCCGACGCATCGTTCGGCAACCTCGCCAACCGTGCGCGCGAGAAGATGGACCTCGTCTCGCAGGCGCTCAGCCAGGGCGCCGGCGAGTCCGATGTGCTCCGGTCGCAGCTGCAGGCGCTGCGCAACTGGGACGCGAACCAGGGCGAGGTCAACCGCTCGTTCTTCGACACGCTGAACTCGACGAACGCCACGCTCACCGACCTCAACGTCGGCACTAAGTCGAACATGACCGGCTATGAGATGGACGCCAACCAGCGCAAGAGCAGCGTGTGGGACGACTTCTACAGCACGATGTCCGACAGCTACACGCAGATGGACAACCTGGCGACCAACAACTACCTGCTCGACCAGGAGATCGGCGCGAACCAGGCGAACCTGCAGGGGCAGGACGCGCTGCTCGCGTGGCTCAACTCCGGGAAGAACGCGAGCGACTACGTGGCTCCGACCACTGCCACCGGCACTCCGAGCGTGCGCACGCCGTATGACGGCTTCGCCGACGAGGCCGCGGACTGGGCGCGCCAGGCGTGGACGAACCCCGGTGTCTCGACCGAGACGCAGAACTGGAAGGGCCAGGAGGCTCAGGACGCGCAGCTGAACAGCAGCAACGTCCTGAACGCGCAGACCAACACCGCAGCCAAGGGCGCCGTCAAGAAGAAGCCCGAGGGCGCTACCCTCCGGAGGTGGTGAGATGAAACTCGCACTCGTCTTCGACAACTACGGAGGCATCAGCGTGTTCAAGATCCGTGCTGTGCGCAGCTCGATCGACGGGCGCAAGATCGGCGAGCAGCACTCACGCTGGTTCTGGATCCGTCGTCAGATGTGGGGGTGGTGACATGAGCAACCCCGACATCGCCATGACGCTCGACGAGAGCGTGAAGGAAGTGCTCGGCATGCTGACCGGGCTCGACCTCACGTACGAGCCCGAGCAGGATCGCTACCGCGCAGTCACCCGGCAGATCAACCGAGCGCTGCGGGCAAACGCGCTCGAGCGTGAGTGGTCCTACTACTCCTCGCTCGAGGACATCGGCACAGCGCGTGTCGGCGAGCAGGACGTCGCCATCCGCGCCAGCATCCGCCCCCGGATCATCGGTGACGACTCGGTGCGGCTGTGCGATGACAACGGATCGCCCCGGGTGTGGGCGTACTTCCTGCCGCGCGACGCCATCGAGAAGTACCCGGCGCGCCGTGGGCTGTGGGTGTCCACCACGCGACAGTCGCTGCACTTCTCCCGGCCGTTCCAGAGCTTCGAGGACGGCCTGCACATCCAGCTGCCGGTGATGCGCGAGCCCATCATGTTCCGGCTGCCGGACCAGCCGGAGAATCCTGATGACCCGCTCGTCGATGTCCCGGACGACATCAGGAACCAGCTGCTCGACTTCGAGTTCCCCGACGTCGTGCTGCAGCGGGCGGCGTACTTCTACGCGCAGACCGACCCGGTCATGCAGCCCCGAGCTCAGACGCTCGAAGCCGAGTGGAAGAACACCTACTACGCTCTGAACGAGCGGGACGACCGCAACACCGACTCGCCGTTCCTGAACGAGTTCGCCGTCCCGATCCAGAGCGGCATCAACGACACGAGCTACCAGGACTTCCGGCACCCGCACGCTGACGACAGGTACTGACCATGCCCCCGAAGAGGAAGCTCGCGGCTCCGATCGACCGGCCGCTCTCGAAGGCGTACCTCCGGGAGTTCAATGGCTGGTCGACGGCGTACGCCCCGGGGCTGTCGGACCCGACCACCCTCCGCATCATGGAGAACTGCTGGGTCACCCGCGAGGGCGCACTGGCTATTCGCCCTGCGCTGAGGTCGATCTTCGCGGTGAACAACTGGATCACGACGAACTACAACGCTCGCATCATCGGGAGCTTCGAGAGCTTCTTCCTGGCCGACGGCACGAAGGCACTGCTGTTCGCCACCAAGGAAGCCGCGGGGAACATCACGTTCCGCGTGGCCGTGGACAACGGGGCCACGTACGAGGTGACAACCCTCGCCGGCGCGGGCTTCACCGGCGAGGCCGCGAGCATGGACTTCTCGAGCGACACGACGTACGTGCGCTACCTGCAGATCGACAACAAGGTCTTCGCACTTCCGGACAGCACGAACGCTGCCGACACCGTGCGGATCTTCTACGTCGGCGAGACCAAGCGACTCGTCGCTCCGCAGGCCATCCTCGTGCCGGAGTGGTCGGGAGCTCACGCGCCCACCGTGCTGCTGCCCGAGGCTGCGTGGATCAACACTGCGGCGAAGGTCACGGTCCCGACGGCGGAGACGCCGATCGCTGGCACGGTGAACATGCCGCTCACCGGAACGCTGATCGACTCCGACACAGCCGAGAACGAGTACAACTTCGGCTACTTCTACACCTTCCAGAACGAGCTCGGTGAGACCGCCGCCTCGCAGATGACGGTCGTGAAGACGAAGCGCGGATGGAGCCAGTGGCAGTTCCAGAGCGCGCACGCGAACGGCGGGCCGTCCGGCACGAACATCACCGACCCCGGGATGGCGTGCGACCAGCTGGTCGCCATCATCCCGACGGCCGCGTGGGCTGCCGGGCTCGCCGCTGGTGCGACCGGGTGGAACCTCTACATGGTGACGTGGAGCGACGAAGGCAACGTGCCGGTCGAAGGCACGCTCGTCGCCGCGCAGGATCTGACGGTCGCCGGGATCACCCAGGCCAAGCACTCGTGGCTGCAGCACACCCCAGTGGCTGCGTCCTACGACATCTCGTCCCCGCTGCCCAACGGCACCGACCGGTACAACTACAGCGCGCCTGCGTCGGCGTCGCAGGGCTACGTCGCTGGCGACCGGATCATCCTGGTGAACGACCGGCAGAACGCAGCCGTGATCCGGTGGAGCTCGAACCAGCTGGGAGAGTACGCGAACTTCTCGGCCACGAAGGGCGGCGGGTACAAGACGCTCACCGCAGGCAACCTGCTCGTGCCTGCGTGCGTGAAGCTCTGGCAGAACCCGCAGTCTGTCGACACGCTGACTGTGCTGTGCCGCGGTGTCGACGGCTACAGCACTGCCTACTACATGGCACCGGCCAGCGTGAGCGGTCAGTCCGGCTCGACGATCATCATGGGCTTCGAGGAGACGACTGCCACACCGGGCACCGTCTCTCCGTGGGGTGTCGAGGTCGTGAACCAGGGGCTCTACCACCCTCTCGACGAGCAGCTGATGAAGTCGACGGCGTCGAACTACAACATCAGCCACAAGACGATGACCGACCAGATCAGCAACAAGTGGCTCGAGCTGCTCACCAAGCAGAACATCGTCTCGGCGGCGATGGACAACCGGATCTTCTACGTCGTGCACAACCCTGACGGAGAAGCTCTCGAAGAGGGCTGCATGGGTAACGAGCTGTGGGTGCTCGACGTCGCCGGGACCACTCCTATCTGGAACCGCTGGCTGATCCAGGCGAACTCGCTGCACAAGCTCGAGATCCAGGGGAAGCTCTACATGGCCGTCGTCCGGCCCGACGCGATCTTCGTGCTCGACGAGCTGGCGACGCTGGACCAGTTCTCCAACTCCGGCGAGACCAGCGAGCGTGCGATCCCGTGGAGGATGGAGAGCAACACCCAGGGTGCGAGCCGGGCGCACGACGCCTGGGCCCACCTGCAGCAGGTGAACATCACGCTCGGCAACTTCATGGGTCGCATGCGGTACGGCATCCGCGGCTGGGACCTGAACGGCAAGCGTGTCGAGGTCGAGAAGATCACGAAGGATCTGACCGCCGTCGACCTCACGCAGCGCCCGCTGCCGTGGGACGTCGAGGACTTCCTGCGCATCGCCCGCGACCTCAAGGACTGGCGGCTGTTCGCCGAGTCGGTCGAGACCACGCCCGGCGTGGTGGCGATGAGCTACGGCCGGATCAACCTGGTGCAGTACCGGTACACCCCGGCGAGCGTGAACATCGGTGGCGAGTTCGGCTCGGTCGAGACGTTCGAGTACGGTCGGGCGTCGGCCGCCAGCGACCCCGCGACCAACTACCCGAACGGCGTCCCGGCCACGTACGTCGATGCCGGGCACGACTGAGCGGAGCTGATGATGCTGGGGCTGACCGTCGAAGACGCCCGGGGCATCATCAGCATCCGGTTGCCCATCCGACCGCTTCCATGCGCTACTGTTCTAGGTGACGGAATCTACCCACCTAGGAGTTCGGATGAGTCAGTCGATGAAGTCCACGTACTACCGGGCCCTGCAGGCGGCGGGGGTACCGCTCGACCGGCACTACCGCGAGTACAAGACCGAGGAGCTCAAGGCCGCGTACGACAAGCTGGTCGCTGAGGCTCCGCCCGGAGCGCCGCTCCCGCTGGTGGATCTGCCGCCCGACCCGAACCTCGTGCCGCCGCACGACGGCGACATGGAGGAGCTCAAGAGCCAGATCGCCGGGCTGGGCGCGATGATGGTGAAGCTGGCTGCAGTCGTCATGGCCCCGCAGCCCGTCGCAGCCGCACCGGCTCCTCAGCCGGCACCTCCGCCCCCGACTCCGAAGCCGAACGACTTCGACCCGCTCGAGCACGCGGGCGTCACGATGAACACCCATGCTCCGGACGAGCCGGTGCGCATCGACGAGGCCGGGAACCAGTGGTTCCGCAACGAGGTCAACAAGCCGGGCTACGCGAAGGCGCGCGGTCGTCGCGTGCTCCGTGCGATGGACTCCGGCACGGTCATGCAGACCATCAAGACGAAGGACGGCTACACCGAGTCCTTCGAGATCCCCGGAGACCCGAAGAACGCGCGGCCCATCGAGATCAAGGTGACGCTGCCGTCGTTCCAGACCGGCATCTACAAGGCGCCGGGCATGCCCTTCAAGATCCACACCTACCAGGGTGTGCGGGGCTTCGACTGGGAGGACGTGAACGCCTACTACGGCGCTCCCGACCTCGTGCCGTCGACGATCAAGCACTGCTACGTGTCGAGCGACCTGTGCTACGACATCGCCACCACCATCCGCGCGATCGAGGACGAGTACCGCGAGCGCGTTCTCAAGAGGGAGCTGACCCGATGACCGAGACCCCGCTGTCCGAGCAGGACCAGGCCGACCTGGACCTGCTCGGCGAGACCGAGACGCAGGACCGCTCGCTGCTGGCGATCTGGTCGGAGCTCCTCGAGCCCGTCGACGAGGTTCGTGCGCAGCCGATCCCGGTCCAGGTCGCGGCGAAGGTGGTGGCCTCCTGGACGCAGATGACGTTCCAGGACACGGCGATCTACCACCTGCACTACCACGACCTCATCATCGAGCTCCGCACGATCCTCCGTGGCATCATCGCGGAGAACCCGGAGTGCACCAGCTTCGTCGGTGACGATGACGCCGCGGAGAACCACGAGCTCTACCGCGACGTGCTGGTGGCCTGGCACCGTGCACTCGACGAGCACGAGCGCAACTGGCGTGCCGAGGACCCGACGTCGCACATCGACGCTGCGGTCATCGCGGACGCTCGCGCGTTCTTCTTCGCTCAGACCGGCCTCGCCGGTCACCTCGACGCCATCGGCTTCGCGCTGACCAACGACGAGTTCATCGACGCCCTCCGGGCCGCGGAGGAGGTGCAGGGTGAGTGAGTCGTCGACGGAGGCATTCATCGTTCCTTCTGACCCTTCGTCTGCGTTCGCAGACCTCCTGGGCTTCCTGGCGCCTGAGGTCGACCCAGCGGCAGATGCAACGGGAGCAGCGGCGGGAACGGCTGCTGCAGCTGTCGCTGGACAGCAGCCTGCTCCGGCAGAAGGAACTGCAGCAGCGGGAGCTGCAGCTGCTGCACCGCCAGCAGGAGATGGCGGACAGCCGGGCGTTCCGAACGCTGGGGCTGGTGCCGGAGCAGGAGCAGCAGCTCCTCCCGCAGTGGGTGGCGCAGCCGCTGCTGGAACAACTGGCACAGCCGTCCCCGATGATGCAGGTGTTCAGGGAGCAGTTCCCCAGGGAGTAGCTGCTGCTCTCGTGCTGCCGGAGTTCGACTCGATGGCGACATCGTTCGAGACCCGGCAGACGCAGATCCTCGAGCGGAGCGCGCTCGAGGAGGTGAAGACCGAGTACGCGAAGCACTTCGAGGCGGTTGCCAAGCCGCCTCGGCTGCTCGTCGGGACGGAGGTTCCGTCGCTCACCGGGCAGGGCAAGGAGAAGCTCCGCGACTCCGCTGACGCCCGCGACTGGCAGGAGGCCGTCAAGCAGCTCCTGCTCGAAGAGGTCACGAGCCGAGTCGAGAAGCGCAAGGACGGGATGCGCGACGTCTTCGCCGTCGTGCACTCCTCGATCGACCTGTTCCGGAACAACACCGACCTGATCCCGGGCACCGTGGAGTTCGACAAGGATCTCGCCAACGCCGTCGCGGCGCAGGTGAAGGACTACGAGCTCCTGGCGAACGGCAAGCTGATCGGGTTCTCCGTCCCGGTGCAGCCGATCATCAACGCTGTGAGGGCCCAGCTGGCGGCTCAGAAGGCCGCCACGCCGCCCGCAGCCGCAGCCCCGCCACAGCAGGCCGCCCCGCAGGCGAGGGACGCCCTGGGGCGCTGGGACGGGCCCCAGGCGGGCATCCAGAGCAAGGCCGGTCAGAGCGCTGCGGCCGGTACGGACGACGCCGGTGGGGTCATGGCGGCCTTCTACCGGCAGAACGGGCTGCAGATCTGAGATGGCGACCTTCCCCGTCCACTACAGGCCACGGCCGTACCAGGCCGCGGCTCACCAGCTGTGGCGGGACAAGCGGTTCGGAGTGATCGTCTTCCCCCGGCAGTCGGGGAAGGACGTGGCGATGTCGATGGAGATGTGCGAGCGACGGCTTCGGGTTCCGAAGACCACGGGCACGTACATCTCCCTCGACGCGCCGATGATCCGCGACATCCTGTGGGACAAGACGTACTCGGATCCGCTGACGAACGTCTACGTGCGGATGCTGCAGGACAACGTGCCGGCCGATCTCGTGGCGTGGAAGGACACGTTCATGGAGGGCCGGTTCTCCAACCTCAGCCGCCTCAAGCTGCAGGGGTACTTCCAGTCCGGCCGTGACAAGAACGGCGTCGGCTCGTCGTTCCTCGACTACGCGTTCACCGAGCTCGCGCTCTTCACGCGCGAGGACCCGATTCCACGACTCATGCCGATCCTCACACAGGGCGCCGACAAGAAGCTGATGGTCGCCAGCACTCCTCGTGGCAAGCGGAAGAACCCGCTGTGGCTGCTGATGGACAGCCTCCGCGACAACCCGGAGTACGGCCAGCTGGTGTGGGGCATCGACGACCTGAACGCGATGATGGTCTCCGCCGGACTTCCGCCCGTGCGCACGCAGGCTCAGCTCGAGCTCGACCGTGACTCCTACCTCAAGCGGTTCGGCAACGACCGCATGTTCAACCAGGAGTACCACGTCGACTTCGGCGAGATGGATGCTGCCGCGGTCTACGGCGAGGCGTACCTGCGGATGATCGCGGATCAGCGCGTCGTCGACTTCCAGCTCCACCCAGGACACCCGATCTACGTGGCCTTCGACATCGGCTCGTCGGGTATGCACTCGGACGCGACCAGCTGGATCGCGTTCCAGTGGTACAACAACCAGCTCTTCCTCTTCGACTGCGGCGAGGGTCACGGCAAGGCGCTGCCGGAGTACGTCGACATCCTGCGAGAGAAGCCCTGGTTCAACCAGGTCGCTCAGCTCATCCTGCCCTGGGACGGCGAACACCACGAGAAGGCGATCAACGCCACGCCGGCCGACATGGTGCGAGCGAAGTTCCCGAACGTCGCCGTGCTCGCCAAGAGTGGCAAGGTGTGGCGAGTGCCGGACAGCCGTTCCCGCTGGGGCGACGAGATCACCGACATCCAGGCAACACGGCTGCAGCTCTACAACACGCTGGTGCACCGTACCAACTGCGACTGGATCCTCGAATGCTTCGAGAACTTCAAGTACGAGTACGACTACAAGAACCAGCAGTGGACCGAGAAGCCGCTGCACGACAAGTACTCGCACATGATGGACGCGCTGCGATACGTCGTTCAGGCTTCCAAGGAACTCGACTTCTTCGGCGGTACGCTTACCGTCGTCGGCGGCGCAACCAAGTCTGAAAGCTACGAGGAGAACTGGGAAGGTGTCTGGTGAGCAAGAGCATCCGTGAAGCACTGCAGTACGTCGCTCGCCACCCTGAGCCGACCGAAGCTCCGCTCGACATGCCGGTGTGGGAACACATCGGGCGAGCGCTCTTCGACATCGCCAACAACCCGGATCCCCGAGTACGCGGAGCGATGGCCCGCGCGACACGAGCGCAGTCGATGATCCTCGACCGCACCGTCGGTCGCCGTCGTGCAGGGACGAAGCCCGTACGACCGTCGCGTGAGCGACTGACGTTCGTGGATCTCACCGGAGGGGCGATCGAACGATGACCAGCACCGAGCTGATCCGGAAGTTCCGGCACGAGATCCCCGAAGCGCATCGCACGTCGCTCGACACGCGCCTGCAGTGGCTGTGGAACCAGCGCTTCGGCACGGTGCAGCAGATCTGGAAGGACAGCCCCGACGTCGAGGACAAGCTCGCAGCGACGGTGATCCTGCAGGCGATCGTCGGCAACGACCTCAACAACATCCAGCTGCTCTTCAAGCGGCTGGAAGGCGGGTCGCTACCCGACGAGGTCACTCTCGATGGCGTGCTGCATATCTGATCTTCGACGCACGCAGCGCCCGTGGGTTCGGGTACGTGGTGCAGGGCGTGCACTCGCATCCGAGCCGGTGCGTGACGATGTACTCGTTCGGCACCGTCTGCGGCATGACGCGCTCGTCGTCCGGCAGGAGCTCGGGGAACGTGCGCCAGTGGCGGTGCTCGTCGTAGAAGCCGTCAGCACCCTGGTGCTTCGGTCCGTGACGCGAGCCGGCCATCAGAGCTTGACCCCGGCCTTCCAGTCCACCCACAGGGTCAGCGTCATCGGGCGGTGCCGGTAGATGTAGTAGCCCGAGCGGACCTTGTACGCCTTGGGGATCTTCCGCCCGGCGATCCAGGTCATGTACGGCTTGCCGAAGTAGAACTCGAGGATCTTGTTGATCTTCCGCAGGTCGGCACGCCACGTCGCCTCGCCCTCGGCGCGAGCCCCCTCACGCTCGAGACGGATGTGCTCGGTGATCGGCAGGCCCGTAGCCCACTCGTAGATCATCACCGCGGCTACCCGGTGCTCGTGCTGTGGCGAGAGCCAGCGAAGGAACTTCCGCGTCTCTCGTTCCCACTGCACCAGCTGAGGGTTCTCCTTGACGAGGTACTGCTCCTTGGTAAGTGGCATCTTTGCTCTGTCCTTATCGGGCAGAAGCAGCTGGTCGACGCGGGTAGCCCGCGTCTGCCGCTGGGCCGTTGACGGCACAGCGGCTGGTGTGGGGATCTCTCCTACCCCATACCTCTCCTTGAGAACCTTCTCGACCTCTGTCAGCAGATTCTTCGGTTCGCCCATGTGGGCGAGCGTAGCAGGAAAAAAAGGAGGAGGCCCGCAGCATCAGCTGCGAGCCTCCTCACCTGCACGAACGTACGGCTACTCGCCGTACGCAGCGATGTTGCCGACCAGCTTGTCGGCCTCGTCCCAGTCCAGGCCGAGCTCGAGCGCACGGTCGTGCACCTTCTCGTCCCACTTCTCCACGCCGGCGGCCTTCATCTTGCTGCCGATGGCGAAGAGCGTGTTGTTCCGCCGACCCGGCAGGACCGGCTGAGCCAGGTCTGTCAGCAGGGTGTGCTGAGCCACGAGCTTGTCGTCCATGTCCATCTCCTCGATGTTGGCCGTCGTTGCTTGAGCAACGATGCGGCGTTCCTTCTTCTGTGTGAGCAGGCGCCGAAGCTCGTCGGGAAGTGGGACGATGTCCCGGTTGTTCCAGCGTTGCGTCGGGTAGTGGAAGATGCACCCGGTTGCCCGGATGTCCACACCCTGCGCGATGCCGATGTGGTCGTCGAAGAGGGCGAAGCCCAACTCGTCATCCCACTGCTCGTCGGTGGAGTAGAACAGGTGGTACCCCGTCCCGCTCTTGCTCGTCTCCGCCAACGTCTCGGGCAACTGTCCGAGTGTCAGCGCACCAACGAAGCCGTCGTTCTTGCCGTCGATGTCGATGGCGATGATGCGCAACGAGCGCATGATGAAGGCGAAGGGCTTGTGGTTGTTCAGGTACTGCCACTCGGTTTTCCGAGCGATGAACTCCCCGCGAGGGTACCGGTGCGTGAAGCCCGGTTCTCTCGTGCCATCGTCGTTCTTCCTACCGAGCAAGCCCCAGCCAAGCTGGGTCTTGCCGTTCGCCATGACGGCTACCGTTCCGATACCGCGGGGACCGCAGCGAGAAACAAACGGCACTGGAAGTGGCGTGTCGAGCATGTACTTGTCCCGCTGCCACCATGGTGTCGGAGGCATGTGATTCTCCAATCGACGAAGGGACGGCGGGGCGGACGACCCACATCACTAGATGGTCCGCCCCGCCGTCGGCTACTTGACCCGCTGATCGAGGACTGCGAACTTCTGCTCGACGAGCATCAGTTGCGCGGTGTCCTCTGCAGCTGCGAGCTGCTGCAGCAGGTCCTCCTGTGTCTCGGCCATGATTCCCCTTTCTGTGCCGCTAGCGATGTGCTAGCCCCACCCCCAGTGGACAGATTAGGTAGTCACGTTGATGCGAGCCACGAGCTTTTTCTTGATGTCGGTCGACGCTCCACGAGGGAGGATCCGACCGATCACCTGACGACGAAGGGAATCGTCGTCGGTGTCGTCCAGCAGGATGAGTAGATCGCAGACCTTGTCGAGGCCGTCGACTCCTGTGGACATGGTGGCCGTTCCGAACAGGACGTCGAGCAGATTGTCCTTGAACGCGGCCAGAGGTGCCAGAGCACGCACGTTGTTCGCGTCGTAGACCACCAGACCGGAGCGAGCTCCGTGCTGGATGGCAGCATCGTGTGCAGCTTCGGCGATGGTTTTCCGAGCACAGAACACCAGTGTTGGGCCGATGCTCTGTCCTGCGAGATTCACGAGCTCTGAATAGATCTCGTATCGCAGGACTCCGAAGTCGTCGATGTACTGCAGCTTGCGAGTAACAGCTGCTGTCTCCATCTGCGAAGCCATGATGCGACCGGTACGGACGTCGAGTCCGTACTTCTCGAACGCATCAGGCAGCGAGATCTGCACGTTGATCTCCCCGATGGGAAAATTTTCATGCGGATCCTCGACGTAGTAGACGTGCGGAAGTGCAGCCAGATGTTCCTTGGCCGGCCGTCCGTCTCGGAAACCGATGACGTTGGGCATCTTGCTGAACGGGCTCTGCTCTGTCTCGCAGTGCTGGTAGAGCCAGTTCAGGTAGTCGCCCTTGCCGAGCGGGTCGAGCACGTACTCTACGCAGTAGACGCGCTCGGCGTCGTTGTAGTTCGGCGTGGCCGACAGGATCAGCAGTGGCGCCAGCATGAAGCGCGACTGCGTACGGAGCTTCTTCCAGCCTTCACCCGCGGCACCGCCGAGCATGTGAAACTCGTCGATGACCATGGGTTCTTGCTTCGAGAACTTGGTCTTCTTCATGCGGTACATCGCGTGGCTGATCGTGCGGATGTCCATGCCGATCAGCGCTGCGTCGTACTGCCACTTCGCGTGCGTCTTGGGCGGAGCGACCACTGTTGCTCGCTTCACGCCAGCCTGGTACAGCATGGCGAGTGCGGTGTAGGTCTTGCCCTTGCCGGTTGCGAAGTACAGGCAGGCACGCAGCTCGATGGGGTCTGTGTTCTGTTCCCCATCGAGCGCTTCGAGCTGGTACGGAAACCAGTCGATCTCGAATGCTGCGGCTAGCCCATCGCGTAGACCGAGGATGTCGGTCCAGCTCATCCTTCGATCTCCACCTTGCGGATGACGCCGGCGCGAGAACTACGCTGTGCGGCCGTAGGCCTGTTCAGCGTGATCTTCGGCTCAGTTCGCCAGGCGCTGATGTCGAGCTTCCTGGCGTCGTCGAGGATCTCTCGCAGTTGCATGAGCGACATCCCTCCTCGGCCTTCTGCCTCGTAGATGAGTCGACGCTTCATGGCGTCCTCCTAGCTGTAGGTGGGGCACTCCGTCAGCGGGTGCCGCTGGCGGTTGATGTGCATGCCGGAGCTGACGCACGGCCGGGTGTCAGACTCCGGCCAGGCGTTGATCCGGCCGGTCTCGTCGGGTACGTGGATACCCGACTTGATCCGCAGGTACTCCTCCACGCTGCGGGCCTGGACCATGTCCTCGCCGACGAGCAGCTTGAAGATGTCCATGTAGCCGTCGATGTCGTCGCTGTTGTCGGAGTAGTCCGGGCAGACCTGGGTCCGCACGAGCTTGTACCCCGCCATCATCAGCGGCACGTCGACAGCGTTGATGGTGTGGCCGCAGATTCCGGACCACACCTCAGCTACCCGTGAGAAAGTTTCCTCCGGGTTGCCGTAGACGGCACGACGGGCGGTGATGAGCTCGGGGTCCTCGCCGCCAGGGTGTCCGTGCTTCTTGACACAGTCGTCGCACATGAGGCTCCGACCGTCGTAGCTGCGAACCTGCTCGGCCGGCTTGACCGTGTCGCAGACATCGCAGAGCAGACCTTCTCGTTCTGTCACTGGAACTCCCATGGATTACCGGTCACGTTGTCGTGAATGATGGTGAAGAGGACTCGGTTGAGTTCCTCATCTTTGAGCGCGCCGTACAGCAGGATGCGAGCCGCGGCCTGCAGATCCTGGTGATGTGTCGCGGGGAACTTCTTGAGGTGCAGCAGCTCGAGCAGCGCAGGCTTGATGACCTGCTTGCTGCCCGTGTTGCTGATGACTTGCGAGTCACGGCACTTCATGTGAATCGCTCGTACCAGCTCCATCATCTTCGCATCCGTGCCGAAGTGGGAACGAGGCTGGTACTTCTCGATGAAGATGTGGGTGCTGTAGACGTTGGTCAGCGCAGCCACGAGGAGTGCCGTGCGTTCGACGTCCACCGACTTGTCGGCGAGCAACGTTGACGCGACAGCTTCCGACCTCACGAGGAACTTGTGCTTCTCCGTGAGGATCTCGAGCGTCACGACTCCTGTGTGCACGAGACCCGGGTCGATGCCCGTGATCGAGTACCTCACTGGAACATGCTCGGGTCGAAGCGTGCACCGGCGATGGCCTGTTCGACCTCAGGGATGGTGATGTGTTCCGGCAAGCCGGTCCAGATACCACCCTCCATCGGGTCGAAGGTCTCGAACAGCACGTAGGCGTCGCCGACGATGGGCTGCTGGTGGACGTGCGAACCATACAGCAGGGACGCCCGCGTGTTGAGCGGGAGTTCCTTGAGCAGACCCTCTTCGTCGACGACGAAGATCACCTTGGTGTCGGGTGTCGAGAACAGATCGAAGCCCTTGGGCCTGACCGGTTCGATGAGCGTATCCTTGTCGAACAGGACCGTGTTCAGCGCCGGGTATCCGAAGTCCTCGACGAAGACCTCGACGAGAGGTCCGCTCACGGGGATCTTGATAAGCCGTTCAGACATGATGTCCTTCTCTCGGTGAGGCACCCGGCCGCACCCGTTGTGAGCGGGTGCGGCCGAGGCGCTTTACTTGATGTAGCGATGGGCGTACTTCACATCCGCTACCAGCGGGAAGTCGGTCCACATGGTCTGACCCATGAGATCGGCGAATGTGTCGACTGTCGTCTTCAGATCCCAGCCGAGCGCTGAAGCTGGTGGTGTCCACTCGAGAACGATCTCATCGTGGAACTGACCGATGAGCTTGACGTTCGTTGCGTTCTCGAGCCAGCGGTCGACACGCCGAAGCGAGTCGAAGAACAGCTCCCGGCAGAACGACTGGGTCAGGATCCCGGTGAGCTTGCCACCGTAGAGCTTGTACCAGGCGTGCGGCGGCTGCGTCATGCGTGCTCGCCACAGGTCGCCCGACTTGAGTTCGGACGGCTTGTAGTAGCAGACATCGCGCCCACGCATGTAACAGCCGTGGAACACGCGCGATAGGTACAGCGTGCCCTGCCGGAACACCAGAAGTTCGATGCTCTGAGACTTCGGGTGCTGCTGCAGCAGTGAGTCCGGCGTGAGGAACTTCCGGATCTGCACCACGGCGTTGTCGTAGGGCAGATCGAGCGCCACCATGGCTTGTCCATCTTCGACGACG
>Ga0172381_10001377_pt1 | contig 28861 bp, 56 predicted proteins | sample Leawel6488metaG_FD_119754 | JGI IMG/M metagenome (GOLD analysis project Ga0172381, IMG submission 119754) | Leachate microbial communities from a municipal landfill in Southern Ontario, Canada - Leachate well 64-88 metaG | ecosystem: Engineered > Solid waste > Landfill > Unclassified | place... | reverse complement strand
GCTAGGGTCGAAGGCGGCAACCACTTTTTATTTCTATTTCGGTTAAATCTGGCGGGTCTTCTCCAACAGTTTCTATGCCTCCTAGATTTTCGTAGATTACGGCGTCTCTCGACCGCGCCCTTAACGTGAATGGGCTCTTCCTGCATACCATTGAGTACCGTCTTATGTTGCCCTACCACGCTCCACCCGGTCCACTTTGATCCAGGGTCAATACCAACTACTAACTTCTGGTTATCGGGTACGACCTCTTTGTGTAATATAATACAGAATATTCCTAATTTATTCCAGTAGGCGGATGCCTTTCCGTTATCGAGCAGTTTCCTCGCGTGTGCCGGTGATGTAGGCATTAACGGAACCATTCTTGAATCTAATACGGGTATTTGTTGCGACATATTATGTCTCCTACGGGTTAAACCCGCGTAACATTTCCCTTCGAGATTGCAGAAAAAGCTTAGCCGGATAACGGCGTCCTATTTGGCAAATAGAGAGGTGGTCCGCATTAGGGAAGCGTGCGGTACGTTCTTGTAGCTTCTGGTGCTGCTGCATGTTCTAATGCCCTCTAGTCAATACTTGCGACGTGTTAGCCATTAACACGTACCTAGTTTACCTAGATTATCAACTCAACAATTGCTTGCAAACAATATATTTATTCTCCATTCCAAAACGTACCCTTTGCGGTCGCATTCCACTTTCCTCTAATAATCGATCCATACATAGGCAACAATCCTCCGCGGCTCATCATGGCTCCGTAGGTTATCTGACCTACATTATCCACGCATTCTATTGAGGAGAATGCGTTTCCAGCCTTGCTGGTCCCATAACTTATATTTGTTATCAAGAACTCTTTGGCCCCTAGTGTATCGAATCCACCTTCCAATCCTCTCAGTACATTCTTAGACATTTCATCTTCTACATTACCCATCCATAGTATTTGTAACTTTCCCTCTCTAACTTCTATATGGCCTCTGTTCATGTAATAGGGATTTAAACAAAACACCAAGGGATTCTTTTGTTCTCCCTTAACTATCGTGTCCACAATCTCTTTATGTCTCCTCGCAACTACCGCAGACAAATTTAATGTAACTCTCGACGTGCCGTCCTCAAAATTCAAAACATACGAAGTGTTCCCATTACTACTAAACGCCTTATGATCATAAACCCATCCAACAGACAATATTGCTTTGTTTTCTACGGACTCAGACTTTAAGTAGTTTAAAGGCTTCCTATGTAAATCATATGAGTTTTTGGCAGTTCATCATACGATCTAGGCCAGGGCAAGGACTTTCTGAGCCTAAACATCTTTTCCTCCTCAGACCAGTCGTCGCTTGTATTCGGTTCTGTAGACCACCTCCACAGCGTATTCCTAGTGAGTTCCTTTCCCCCTAATAATTGTTTGCGATTCTTCTCTACTGAATCTAAATAACCGACCTCTACGAGCGTTTGGTAAACATTCTTTTTAATTTTCTTTATCTTATCAAAGTCATCTCCAGCCGCCAAGACCTTTTTGATTTCTTCAGGTCCGATTCCTTTGACTTTGTTTAATCCTAAGTAAATAATATTTTTGTCTTTATTGAACGTAGTTAATTCTGATGGAGATTCTACGCTTGGAGGTTTGATTTCTACTCCAGAATCCATCGCTTCTTTTACAAAGGATAAAGACTGAGTTTCATCGGATTCTACGTTAATTAGAGAGGCATAGAAAGCTAGGGGATAATATAATTTTAACCATGCTGTCCAGTATCCTGGCATAGAATATTCAATAGAATGTGCTTCGTTGAAACTATAGCGTCCAAATTCAAGAATTTTGTTGAATAAATTATCAAATTGTGGTTTTGTGAAGCCATTTGATAACGCGCCCCGGAGCATTTTATCTTCACTTTCTTTAAGCGCTTCTCGACCCTTTGACTTTGCCGCCAGCTTCATTTCCCGCTCACTTTCCACCAAAGAGAAATTTCCAATTTGATGGTAGATTTGCATAATCTGTTCTTGATAACAAATAATTCCATAGGTGTCCTTCGTGATCGACTCAAGTGTTGGATGATCGTAGTTCCACTCTTTTCCTCCCTTTCGATCTACATAATCAAATGACATCCCAGAGTTAAGAGGTCCTGGACGACACAAAGCATTCACGGCTACTAAGTCATTAAACTTGTCGGGATTTAGCTTCCTCAAATAGTCTGTCACTAATTGAGAACCAAATTGGAATATTCCAGCGGTTTTACTTGACTTATGAAGTTCAAATATTTTAGGATCAGCATAATCCTCTGGTAAAACATCCCATTCTAATCCAGAGGATTTTAACGCTCCGTCGATGACATCTAGGACGGAGATTCCTAGGACATCGAACTTGATTATACCCAAACTTTCCAACATATCCTTTTCAAAACTTGCGGCGAGGCAATTTTTGATATCTCCTTTGTCATATATTTCTGTTGGGATAGTGCTTTCTAGATCCTTACAAATTACTACTCCTGCGGTATGAAGTCCTACGTGTCTAATTTTGCCTTTGAGTTTTATAGATGCATCTATTACTTGGGGGTACTTTTTCGCGAACTCTGCGGCGGTTTCTGAAGTAAGAATTATATCTTCGATTTTAAGGTTCTCTGCGGTCTTAGTGGAGAGTTCTTTGTTGAATTTGTTTACCTCGGAAAGGGGAACGTCATAAATTCTGGCTACATCCTTAATTGCGGATTTATCAGACCACTCGTTAAACGTCATAATATAGGACACGTTGGTTGGTCCATATTTGAGCCTGAGACTTCCAATTATACTTCCCCTTTTCTCGGCGCTGAAATCCATATCAATATCAGGAGTCCGTGTAGGTGAAAGGAATCTCTCCCATAAAGTATTAAATCTTAGTGGATCGACGCGTGTAATTTTTAATAAATATGCAAGTAGAGAACCGCCAACCGATCCTCTTCCTGGACCCCTTGGAATATTATGGGAATCTGCGTAGTCTGTCATATGCATAACTTTATCAAAATAATTAAAAAATTTTCTAGATGTAAGGAGATCTATTTCTTTTGTTATTCTTTCGTTTACTATTTGTGGATCTTATCCGTTCTTTTTGGTATAACCTTCAACATCTATTCTATCTAAAATCTTTTGTCGGGCTTTCTCTTCATTTCCAGGCAAAGTATCCCCTAGATTTGACGGTAATTCAAAAGTGCATTTGCTAGCTACCTCTAAAGTATTAGCAAATAACTCTTCTCTTATGGGGTATATTTTTTGGTGATTCGATTTCAACAAGGACTCTATTTGGTCGCAAGTTAAATTACAAAATGTGTCATCAGAGAACCCAATTTTATCTGTAATCTTTTTTCTCCATTCGTTCGCTTTTACGAGATCGTGATAATGTTTATCCTCTGGAGAGTTGTAGTGGGAGTCGGTAGTGATTATTGGTTTAATATTATACTTTCTTGCTATATTAATTATATATTCATTAAATCTTATTTGTTCCTCCATTCGATTCGGCATTAGTTCCATATAAAGATCTTCTCCGTACGCCGCTTGAAGTTTTTGTATTATAGGCTCAGGATCATCTCCTCTTTTCCATCTTTGGGCTACCGTTCCACTAATACATGCGGTGCTACAAATTAAACCTTCTGAATGCTTACAAACTTCGTCTAGAGGAATCTTTTGGAATACTTTATTGAAAACTTTATGGACATGTTCTTTTGCAATCGTATGTAATTTTAGTAGATTCTTATATCCAATCTCGTTTTTAACAAGAAGAACGAGATGACTTTGTTTTTTCTCAGATTCCTCTATATAGGCTTCTAGTCCAATAATGGGTTTAATTCCTTTTTTCTTCAGGGCATTTTGAAAGTAAGGGAGACCGGAAAGAGATCCGTGATCTGTTATGGCACACGCTTTGAAGCCTTTCTGCGACAAATCTTCTGCTAATTCATCTTCTGTACGGAAAACATCTCCCACAGATCCGTGTTCAGTGTGTACGTGCAAAGGCGCATATCTTTGCATTCCCAACGGAAAAGGTTTGGTTGACTGAGGTCCATTCGGAATTGGAGATCTCAGAGGACTTGGAAGGGGATCGGTTATTGATTGTTCTGCTGGAGCTTCAATACGTGTCGATCCATCTTCAAGAAAAAAGTTTACACGCTCGAAGGATTTCACGTAATCCTCAATTTTTACAGCTCCGCGCAGGCAGTAAGACGGATGATATAATCCGACAAACCTTCTGCCGCTATCGTCTTTTAGGGTTTGTCCAATCGCTTCCGAGATTTTTTTGGCAGGGAAGAAGAAGTTTAGAGCGGTAGCTCCGAGGCACACGATGAGTTCTGGATTTAGCAATTCTAACTGTTGCTCCAGCCAGGGCTTGCACGCGGCGATCTCTTCTGACGTTGGTTTTCTGTTTTCTGGCGTGCGGCATTTTAAAATATTGAGAATGCAAAAATCTTTAATCCCATTTTCCGATATGCAGCGATCCAGTAACATTCCAGAGCGGCCCACAAATGGCTTCCCTGCGGCGTCTTCGGCCTCACCCGGAGCTTCCCCCAAAATTACTATTTTCGGAGTCTGCGAACCGCGTCCGACGACAACGTTTTTTCTTGATTCGCAGAGTCCACATTTTTTACACGACTTGATTTCTTGAGATAGAATTTTTAGATCCAACTTAAATCATCACCTAAATAATTTTTCCTTCGCTTTCACTAAATCGGTTGCAATTATCGTTAAAACATTCTAGAGAATATGTTTCTTTTAATTCTTTGGGCCACCCCATTTTATTCCATTTGGATAATAATTTGGTTGAATCCGTTTCCCCATTGCGCCTCATTTCAGCCCCATTATGTCCTATATGTCCAACACAAAGATGTATTAAACTTTGATCGCCACAGACTCTACAAGGACCAAAGAATTCGTAGGCCGCTTTCCAAAGTTTTATTTGGCGTTTTTGAGACAAAGATATCTCCGACTTTGATAAATTAAAATACCCGCGCCGCTTCACTCCGCAATTGCAATTGTAATCCAAAACCCGCAATCTCCTTCTAATTTCGGTTTCTTCGGGCCAAACCGTTTTATTCCAATATTGAATCATCCCGTAAACGTAGTTTTCCCCATAAACTTCTCTGTCGTGTTTAGAGTCATTGTTTATGTGGTCGAAGGTTAAATACTTTTTGTTTGATTCTCCGCACATAACACATTCATAACCCAATATATCGAATAGCTTATTTCTTAGATTTTCGTTGTATTTTCTTTGATACTCAATTATTGATTTATGATTTTGGGATCTATATTCTTCTTCTTTTCCCCTGGTCTTGTCATAGTTTATCCATCGATTTATTGTCCCAACAGCGCAATTGCATTCTATCGCTATTTGTCTCTGGCTTTTTCCTAGTCGCATTTGTTTGTCCAACCAATCTTTATTTTTATATGGTTTTGCTCCGCTAAGTAACAAATAAAGTCCTCCCAAAAAAGTTATAGCTAGTTAAATAGAATTAATCCGTTCTTCCGCCATTTTACAATAATCTGCGTTCAGATCTATCCCCACGAAATCCCGGCCCAACTGCTTGGAAACCACGCCTACAGTCCCACTTCCCATAAATGGATCTAATATCAAGCAAGGTTCAGGATCTCCCCAGGCGCAGTCCAGAATACATGAGCAGGTCTGTTGCCATCCTACGGTTTTAGATTCTGCGGGAGATAGCATAGTTCCACTAGCTTGAGTCCTTCCAAATTCTCCCATTTGCGCCATTCTATCTGTCTATCGAATAACCATTGGTTTCTTAAGAAGAATTCTCTTGTATGGAGCATTACATGCGGGACAGCAACCTTTTTCGGAAGTGGACGATTTGATAGGATTTAGAAGTAATTCTTCACAAAATGTCGCAAAATGCGCCGACTTAAAGGGCTTCGTTACAAGGGTCCAAACCGAACGGAGGTTGCGCTTACTGGTACAATATTGACTGAGACGCCCACGAGACGTTTGTCCATTTGGCGTATTTTCTCTTGCAGCGCCAGATAGTTTGCCCGTCGTGTAATTCCCTGATTTTCCCGGCCTAGTGTCTTCTGGATTTTTGCGTCCTTCCTTCACCGCCTCTCCATCATAAAAATACTTCTTACTTTTCGTGAACATAAACAAGTATTCATGACTTTTTGATGGGCGATCAACTACCGACTCAGGCATTGAATTCCCCACATATAATCCCAGGTTCTCAATGAGTGCTTCTATTTTATTTTGATCAATTCCAATTTCTATGCCAGCATTATAGATCTGAGAAGTCAGTTCTTTTTGTCCACTCACTCCCTTGGCCCAGATAATGTCTGACCGGAGCCACCAGCCGTCGTCTCTAAGAGCGAAAGCTACGAGCCAGGGAATTCCGATGAGATCTTTGGGTTTAATAGATATATTTATATAGTTTGTGGTATTATATGGCTGAATATATGGAAGGTTCAACCATGACGAAACAAGCGAATAGTATCTGGAAATGCATCGAATGTGGTCGCACAGTTCCTCGAAGGACGAAAAGGTGTCCCGAGTGTCACAAGGCGTTTCTAAAGATCCGACCGACTTACGTTCGAACTCCCGAGCACAAACGGCTAATGAGCGAAGTAACGACAGGAAAACCAAAAGCGTATCCTTCGGCTTCAACTCGCCCAGAAGTGGCGGAACGTATTCGTTTGGCTTGGACTCCTGAAATGAAAGAATCTGCTCGATTGCGGGGATTAGCGTTTGCGCTCGATCCAAACTGGCGTTTAATGATTGCCGAATCTGTTTCCGGAGAGAAAAATCCTCGATGGGAAGATGGTCGGGCAGTTTTACCTTATTCACCAGGTTTTGCTGGCAAAGTAAGGCAACTTGTTCATGAGCGAGACGGAGAGTGTTGTCAGAAATGTGGTTCCACCAAAAATTTATGCGTTCACCACATGGACTTTCAGAAAAATGATCACGATCTGGGAAACTTGGTTCTCCTCTGTCGGAAGTGTCACACGGGAACGCATTTAGAGCATAAGAACGGTCATGTTTAGACCTCCCGTTTGTTCTGTTAACTCCGCCCGTGTTTTTATGATTGCTATACCCCGCGCCGCAATAAGAATCTCCTAAATTAAAAAATAGGATTCCGTCGTCTCTCAGAGTCCTTTTTACCTCTCTAAATACTTCTACGAGATTAGTCACGTATTCGTCTGGCGTAGCCTCTAATCCGAGTTGAAAATCCTCATATGTGGCTCCACACTTAGAACATGTTGGGGATGGGAACTCGGACGGATAACTATTTGTTGTGTTTTTAGCATTGGGTCCAGATCCACCTCTCCCGTTCCTCGCTGGAATTGTATCGTGAACGCAATCTTGCGATCCTCCGATCCATTTTCCGGTATTGTACGATCTTAAGCCAAAAAATGGCGGACTCGTTATGCAACATTTAAACACTTTGTCTGGAAAAGTCTTTAAAACGTCCAAAGAATTGCCACAATAAATTTTATTTCGCTCCATACTCATCTCTTCTCCAAATTTAGCCTTTTAGCTTTATGATATACAGAATGGTCCTTTCTCCCTAGATGTTCCCCTATCTCTCCCGCTGTCATTGTGAGATAATTATTTTTCAAATAATCTATATCTTCAGGAGACCAACTAGAGTTTCTTTTTCTCCGAAGTCCTAAACTACTTGCCTTTAGTATTATTCCTTCCTTTTTCCTCCCCAGCACAAAACTCATTTCTTCCCAAGAGGTCGTAGCGTAACTTCTTTTAAGATATTCTATATCTTCCGAACTAAAATGTTTTAAATACTCTAAATTAGTTCCATTCAGTCCCAATTCATCAATTCTTTTTTCAATTTGAGATTCCGATCGGCCCCAGAGTTTATTTTGAATAGAGTTTCTTTTAACTCCTCTAACAGGGATCTTTCCATAAAATTCTTTTAAGATATCGTCTTCTTCTGTCGTAAACTTGTCGGGTATAAAAATCTCTCCTAATATTCGGTCTTTCAGACCTCATCTACCATATCTAGTCGTCAGAATCCTTTCTAGGGCCACCGCAATTCTTACTAATGAATCACAATTCTCCCTCATCATGCAACTTTCTTTTTTCGGAATATAGGCCATACATTTTCCCAGAATACATTCATCGTTTATTTTAGGACAAAACACCAAGAAATTCAGCCTCCTCTTTTGTTAAATCGATCTGTTGATCAAGAAGTGATTTTGATTTATTTGCTAGTTCTATTCCATGTTTACATTCCTTAATAAACCTTTCGACCGCTCTAATAGGAGAAATGTATGTGGGATGATCCCAAGGGAAGCGAACAAAGAATTTATCGTCCTCATATTTATAATATATACAAAGGTAAGGATCTTTTATTTCGGTTTTCCATAACCGAATATTTATTCCGCTTTGCTTCAGGAGTTTTAAAACTTTCAGCGCCTTTCCCGCGTTTAAAATATCGTTGTTTATATTTTGAATTATACATAGATGATTTCTTGGAAGAATCTCGCTGTAATTTTCTTCTATCTTAAACTCAAGGGTATCCAATATTTCTATAGATTTTTGGATCAACTCTCGTCGAGGAATGGTCTTTTCAATATCTGTAAACGGAGGAGTTTTCTTAAAAAGAGAGAATAGGAACATTTATATTTCCTCCAATCTTTCCATGTAATATTTCTCTTCTTCCGGAGGAACAAATTCGTTATTTAAAAGCGGACTAATCAGATCAGACAGTTCCTCTCTTGTTAGCGCATGTACAATTATGTTCCTTTTTTCGCACCCATTTGCCGTACAAGTAGTTCTGGATTTTCCTCCAATGTACCATTGCAACCCACTACATTTCGGACACTTTATAAGTCTCGGACGATTACCCAGAGGCTCGATCTCGATGGGTGTCACGGTAGATTTACACTTAGAACACGATGTCTTTTCACTACCTTGATACCAAGTCCTCCAAAACCAAGGTTCTTGACATTTGGGGCATTGTACGGATTTTGGCATCGGGAGCAAAATAGGATTATTAGGAATAAACATTTAAATCTCCTATCCCAGGCGGGCCGTTACGTCTCGAACAAAACCATTCCACCACGAATTCCAAGGAACCATCAGAAGCCTTCTGAGAGTTCCAATTTGAGAATGAGAAAGCATCTACTCCCCTATCCCCGCATAAACATTCAATTCCTGAGCAATTGCCTTCCGCGCCTTATTAATGTCTCTCTTTCCTCCGCCGACAAGCTCGAGGTAACCTTCAATAGCGACGATCTTCTGAGCAATATCCTTATCGGATTCAGAAGCGGTCATTTCCTGTGCTTTATCATACAACGCCTGAGAAGTATTTCTCAACTTCTCGGCACATGCCTTAATTTCATCGATAAATTGTTGGTCTAACATGTTTTATTCCCCGTTATCTGTATTAATTTAAGGTAAATTTGGTCGAGTTCTATGATTATAGCAAGTACGCCGAAAAATATCATATATTTAATGTTCCCTATATAACATTCAACCGCGAATAACAAAAACGTCAAAAGGGATATCCAAGAAATAATCGGTATCAAATACTTGTTAATATTCGTCTTATCAATTAGCATTTTTTTATTCTCCCTCAAATCCCATAAATTTTCTCCAACCCTCTGGACCGAAAAACTCTTCATCATCTAACGAATTCAGGGATTGAATAATTAGCTTAAGATACTTTTTTACCGCAAATTCGGTCATGTCGTCTACGATAGAAACAGATAACATAAAGACTCCTAAAAATAAGACCTCGGATTCTGAAACGAATCCTACGGTTACCACGCATCCGCAGTGTTTTCCGCTGCGGTAGGCTCTTCATTAATCTTTATCGGCTCGCTAGGCATCCCAGAAGAGATATCCTTTATGGCGTACACCCTAATTCCGGGAGTATCTCTTTCCTTGTTTATAAACACCTTTCCGATTACCTGTACGATTCCAGCGAGGTTTCCTTTTGGACCTGTTACAGAGTCAAATATAGCCGCATCTCCGATAATATTAATGGAATTAGCACTCATATCTGAAATCGTAGTGTATCCGATCTTAGTTCCCTTCTCTGGATTCTGCTTAACTTCTACAATTGCGTCCCCAAATATTGGCTGCAATTTCACAAACTTACCTGCGAAATTACGAACTCCATTTAGATCCGCCAGGATCTCGCACGCCATACTGTCATCTATTGTGATCTTCTCATTGGAAGTGTTTGGCTTACTATTAAGGTTCCAGTATGGCCCGTTTTCTCTAAGAACTCCCTTGTACGTGGCCCCAAAATCCACCTTATGGGCCATCCACTCATCGAATATTGTAGAAACAGTCCGCACCTCGGTAGTTCCGTTTGAGTTTAAAACGAGAATCTCCATCGAACGAGACATAAGAGGCTCTGCGGAGATCTGACCATCCCTAGTCTTCTTGTAGAGAGGCTCTTTTACGATCTTTCCATCTTCTCCCTTTGTAACCTGTCCATCTGCGTCCTTTACGTTTCTCATTACGGGTTTGGGCTCATATGCTACTAGGATTTTAAATGGAGATCCCTGAGCGATTGCGGGAACCGTAAAAGTCCTTTCGGTTGTACCGATATCATTGATCCCATAGTTTGTATACCCATCCCTAATAGACTTATTAAGCTTACCTCTATAAAATCCCGGCCTAAAAGACTTGTTGTTCCAATGGGTAACCCGAATCCTTACACATCCTTCGGTCTGCGCCTCGCTGTGGAACATATCGGTATTGTTTCCAACTGGCACAATAATATATAGATTGGAAACCGCCTTGTTATTCTTGGTGAGCTTGGCATCGTCCTGTTGCTCCAAGTAGAACAAAACCTCTGTATCTCCCTTGGAAGCCGCCTTCTCACAAGAAATAACCTGATTAATAGCCATCTCTTCTACAGAAAGAACTTTTGCAACTCCTCCAACATTCAGATTAAAGGGCTTTGTACCCGCGTCCTTTAAAACCTTAAATTTTGCCGCATACTTATCCTTAAACGTATCTATAGCGAGTCCTGTAGCTTCAACGCCCTTGTTTAGGGCGGCTTCTATATTAAATTTCTCTGTCATGAATTTATGCTCCTCTTGTTTGATACCATTACAATGGATTGCTAGAATAAATAGTTTCTGGTAGGCGTTTCAGCCTACCATCATAGCACGCCGTCTTTCAGGCGTGCGTACCGAGTGACTCCGCAGAGTCCGAGGTGATATTTATACCGTCTCCAACAACAAATTAGCCGCAAACATCGAAAAAGATGCAGCTATTATCCTTTCCGTATACGAGTTTTCCCTATTAATTGAAATATCTAATCCAACATAAATTACAATAATAAATATAAATCTAACCACGAATTTCTCTATCATAACCACCTCTCCAATCCAAGATTCCACACCTCTTCATGGTCTCCTAAATACTGACCAATTTTCTTTTCCTTTCTAACATATTTCGCCATGAAATCAAGCTTTCCTTCCCTTTCGACTCTATAAACACAACCCTCAGCGAGTTCCAGCGCTCCATGATGACCAAACTCACCAAGTAAAATGTCCGCCTCTTGAGTAGTTATCGGACCTCCCTCATGGAGAACATAAGGTCTGGGGAAGAAGGACGGGACAATCGAATTAAAAACATCTAATGTTTTAGCTCCGCCAGGACCTGATAGATCAAACGCTACGAAAGGTTCATGTTGTAATTCATATTTTGTTCCATGAGCCTGCGCCATCCACTCTCCACATAATCTTTGATTATTTTCTAAGAATTCAAATTCGTCCTGATTCTTATAGAACCAGTCAGAAAACAATCTATGCTGCTTAAATTTAGACGTATTTGCTTGCCAGCCTTTTCGTGTTACTGGTGTTAATATTCCATCAATTCGTGCGCCAGCACAGCTCGATCCGTCGCATTTCTCCTGTAGAATTATTTTGTCCTTCTTGTCGCGCAGTTTACGAGTACAAATTCTGTCCATTCCCTCATTTACAAAGAAATCTCCTTTCTCAGCGTGAGATCCTAGTAGGTGAGGAATTCGGTGATAGGCTTTTCTGCCTAGTGCTTTTGTGAGAATTTGGGATCACCTATGTAAAAAGAGCGGTATTAGAATAAATAGTTATCGGAAAGTATGCAAAAAAAGACCTTGGTCTTTGGCGAGGCCAAGAAGCCACTAAGAAATTGATATATATAACAATCATCCTCGCTAAATAGGGAGAGATGTCCCAAGGGCGCGAATTATAGGCCCGCGAGGAGACATAAACGGACCGCCGTAGGTTTCATTTTTTCAGAAACAGAGGCACGGAGGGAAGAATGGAGACGAATTTCCCTTGGGACGTTTTGAATTATTGTTCTAATGGTATTTATAGATTACGGTCAATCTTGGTTTGTGTACGAAGCTAAGGCTTGTTCCGCTAAGAATTCTCCAAACAAACCCTCCATTACCTCTTCGTAACACCAATTCCACAAGAAATAATATGTGTCGCCCTCGAAGCGTTTTAGTTGAGCTAATTCACGTTTCCATTCTTGCCTTCTCTTGACCCTCATGCGCCAATCTTTCCAACCCCTCATTCGACCCCAAGCGGCATAGGGATGGTATCCGATCCAAGAGGGCCAAAGAAGGTCGTTCGCGATAGGATCTATTAAATCTTCTGCTTTTAATTTCTGCGAAGAAATCCAACCACAGTATCCGGGACCGCCAATTATAGGGCGTTTGTTATAAATCCTTCTGGTTCTGGTCAAAGTTTTACTCTCCCACAATCGACTCCACGCATTCCTTCAGCATTTCCCAACATTCCTCTTTCGATACTTCGCGATTTATACTCATTCCCCGCCCCAAATATTTATACCAAGAAACTTCAATATCTTTGTATTTGAAATTAAATAGCTGATTATTTTCCTCATTCCAGTCGTGGGCGTTAACCTCAAAAATAGAATTATGCCATCGCGCACCAGTGTTTCTAAATGGATTTCCGTTAGAGATTTTCTTATTGTAAAAAAACTGAGCAAGATATTCTAATGCCGCAGCTATATGATGAGGACACTCAAATTTTTGTGGTTCCTGACCATAAAAGATTTGCCCCAATTCGGGCTCATATTCTTTCATCTAAACACTCCCAATAAAATCGCTCCACCAATGGCCATCGTTACTCCAAGAACTATCATACCGAGATCTATGATAAAACAAATATGTTTAAACGTTTCTGGAAAAATTCTGGCCAACTTAGGATCAAATTCGGCTGGCTCATATTCGGTCCTTTTATCGGATGCCTCACGAGGCCTTCTTCCCATTTTATCCCCCCTTCCATTCATAACATTCGCTATAGAGATCTCGTTTCTCATTCGAATCAAAAATCTCAACTACCCCATCTTTTATAACTGCATACCTAAATCTTCCAGAATCAAATCCTACTTTACAATACGGATCAATCATATAGAAATCTTTTATGGGACGACACCATGAAGGAGGTGTATGCCCCACTACCTGCACTATTTCAGGGTGAGGATTAACTCCTTCTCCAGGCCGGAACCACAAAATGTTATCTCCAGACCATAAGTTAACCAATGGAGTTCTATTTAGAGTTTCTTTGATAAGACCCACATCATTTTGCCTACTAAAATATACATCAGATAGTCCCGCATGAGTAATTAATACGCCATCATGTACCGCAGCCATTTTAAATTCGTTCTGGATTTTAATAATTTTTTCTTGTTCCTCATAATTTATCATATTCTGAGGCCAGATCTGTTTATTTAATATAATGGCAGCGTCATGATTCCCAATGAAAAGTTCTGCGTTATTTCTTTGTAGGATATCTATACATTCTAACGCTGAATATCCAATATCAACCAGATCTCCACAAAATACAAGTCTATCTGTATTTTTGTCATATCTAGAATGTTTTAAAACATAAGTAATAAGGTGAGGGCTTCCATGCGCGTCGGAGCAAATTATACATCTAATAGTAATCATCCTCATATTCATTATATGGCGGGTCTAACCAGTCTAAATAATCATACCACAGTTCTACCGCGTAACCCATCGGGTCTTTAATTATCTCGGTCCAATTAATATCTCCATCTCTGTTTTTAATTTCAGTCTCCTTAAACCTCCTCAAATTCTCCTTCCTGTGGCTCAAATATTGTTTTACTTTCCAAGAAAAACAATCTGGGCAGGCATCGAACCTGTCGAAACGGGAACGGATCATGGATATTCTCTTCTGTAGAACTTCATCACTTCGAGTTGAAATTTTTCCATTAATTCATCTTTTATTGTCGGCTATCGATCGACCTCTTTCCATAATTCCTCCAACATCTCTTCTTTGACGCGATCTCTTTCTAAATAATAGCTAACATCTATTTTCTGGAGATCATCAATTAATTGTCGGATTGCTTGAAAATCCAAAGATATACTGTTTTCTTCTCCTGCGTCTATAATTACTTTTTCTCCCAAATAAGGTCCGTAATTGTGAATATAGACCTTTGCTGCACCAAAATCCTAGGTCACCAATATGTATAACCCCTATCTTTTGTTACTGTAAAAATCTCTCCAAACTTCTTAAAATATTGTCGCTCGCGAATCCTAAACGCTTTGTTCTCTGCGCGACGCCATTTAGCTGGTGCGTGATGAGACCAGTATTTTGTATTCTTTATTGTATGAGACATAATTCGAACCGATTATTTCTAGATCTGGAATCTGGCGCATCTGCCTTGTCCCCAAAAATTTTTAAAGAGGGTTCGGCACCCTCGTACTATATACCTTCTTTAGAGGTTTAATATCAGATGACTCTTCTTTATTGAACGCGATTCTTAAATATATAGATGTCGCAGGTTCTGTGTACTCCAGTGCGTCCACCTCATTAAACTTTTGGTTGCTTTTCCCAGAGAGTCCAGTTCCTCCGCTGATTAAACTGCGAGAGGCATAGGAACAGTTATCGGAGGAAAATTTGGCGTCACTAGATGTTACCGCGGAAGATCCACCACTATTCGTCTCACAAGAGAAAGATGATACCGTATCCCAATCCGAGACTGCATAGGCGTAAACTCTGGGCGGATTCCAAGGTTTTTCTGGGGTTTTTGTGATATAAGGCCAAGGATCTACGACAATTGGATGTTGAATTATAGGAACACATATCTTATTCCCAGGTCTAAATACCGCGCGAATTAATCCCATAGATTTGTTATGGTCAATCTTCGCGATTTTAGCCTCTTCTGAATCAATTCTATAGGCAGTAAATCTTTGATTAGAATGCTCTGGCCTTTCAAGGATCATGCTTTGCCCACTCTCGATTCAGTAGATACCGCAGAATTCATCGTCGATATAGATTTCTACATCACAGGGTTTTCCATGACCGTCCTCTTTGTGATGATTAGAAAGTTTTAAAGAATACTGTTGTCTGTGCCGCATTATTACATAGCTCTCCGAAGTTTCACTTAAACACTCGGGAACTTTTACTGAAAATCCATTGAGACTTGCCATTTAAAACTCACATCCATATTACATACGCTTGGGATGAGGATATCTTAAATATGAGATCGATACTATTTATATTTATTGGTCATCAGTATATTTTCAATCACAGAAGTTCCTCGATTAGCATATCTATAAAATCGTTGTCATGCCGATCGTTATAGCGAAAACATAATGCCCATCCAGCACTCACACGTTCCCAGGATTCATCTAATTTTCCTAAATCGGTAAGATGTTCCAGCGCAAAATGAACATCCGTTTTACTCAATCCAGTCTGCACTACTAAATTAGAAAAATATGGAAGATAGCAGTACCTACATGCAACCGCAACCTTTAGATTTCTTGACAAAAGGTTCCATCTTTCTTGGTTGAAGCATTTCATTTAGATTCCCACCACCGACCTTCAACGCCACACGCGCCATCAAGGCGACACGAAATCCAACCAGCAAGGAGAGACGACCTTTGGGTGCTGCAATAGTTATATCTTCTTTCTTCTTCAAACCCAGTCTGTTTATTTATATTTTTCTTGTTTTGAGGAGCGCGACATTCAGCAAATTCTCCTGGATTTTTACACCATCTACATTCTTTGCAAAGTTTTATCATTTCCACACCTCCGATTCCCAACAACTAAGTGCCGCTATATTCCAATCTGTAACTCCGTAAGACATCACATTACCGCCAAAGCAACCTCCATAGGAATCTCGCGGCTTGCGCTTAGTAGAAGAAGTTACTTCTTCAAAAATCTTTTGGACCTCTTCTGTTGTTAATTTTATCTCTTCCTTTTCTTCTGGGGTTATCTGTGGTTTAGGATGTTGACCGTGCTTTACTTTCTCTATGGGTGCAATAGTCGGCGTACATTCATCTATTTTGGGATACGAAACACAATTCCTACAGGACTTCGACCAACCAGATCCGAACCTTATGTCTCTGAACTCGGTTTCCCATATATCTTTTAAAGACCTCTTAAATAAATTCCCTTGAACCGATATGCTTCCTGATGTTCTTTCGCTCAGACAAGGAATTACGTCTCCATCCACCGTAATCCCACATGAAACAATTCCTGCGGAGCATTTATGTTCGTCCTGTAGATTATCTGCTAGGATGTATTTTACGCCCTCTAATTCGCGAATTTTCTTTCTCAAGTAAGAAATCCCTTCAGAACTTAACATAAACTCCGATCCCGTAGTTAACTGAATCTGCCAAGATCTAAACGATTTAGCAATCTCGGCTAACGCATCGAATTCCCAAATGTTATGAGTTCCGAAATTTGTAACCATAACAATCTTGTTGTGTGGAATTTTCGGAAGATACATTGGGTATAAATGGTCTCTTGGGGTGTTCACAGATAACCCAATTATGGTAAACTTTTCCAGTAGTTCTTTACTATGAGCAAAAAATGTACCATTTGTAATAATTCTTACGTCGCAGTTGTAAGACTTTAAAACATCAACTACTCTATTCAATTTATTGGACGAAAGCCCTCCGGGTTCTCCTCCACTTAGGGTGACTACATCGACTCCGTAGGAGCCAATTTCGTGCGCGATATGAATCATATGTTCCAAAGTCGGATGGTCTTCCCTCAAAACATCCTTCGAACCACAGTATTTACAACCTTTGTTACATCTAAGTGTAATTTCCCATATTATGTCCTTTAATTTAAGACTCATTTTCTCGTATCTCCTCTCTAATTTTACTTATTTCGTCCCAATGTCTTGATATAAGCCCCGCCATGTATTCTCTGGTTTCCATGTCAGAGAAAACCTCTAAGTCATTAAAATCTCGAAGTACTATATCCTTTATCTCCTGCCTCTCTAATAAACTTTTCTCTGCTTCCGGCACCGATCTTCCTATTCCATAGTTACCCGGACTATCCGTGTCAAAGGCATAGTATTTTTTATCCTTATCCTTCCAGGGTTTAATACATTTTATGGGCATATCTCTCCTATCTCAAACTATTTAAATCATTAAAATAATATGGGTTTAATGGTCTAGTGGGTGGATAGATCTAGAATTGATAGTCTCCCGATATACTAGACCCTCACCTCTTCAATCTCGTTTCCAAGGAACCACTCTATTTTATCCTTAACTTTTAGGATCATCAGCCTGATTTTCCAATCCATCGGTTCGTTCTCTTGTTCCTCTAAATATTTAAGAGCATTTTCTAGGAGAGATAAACCATTATCTGTAATCCTATATTCTTTATCTTCCATAATATTAAACCTCTTTCTTATTGATATCAAATTTAGTTTTCACCCATTCAAATAATTCGTCTCGATCTTCTGAAGACAAACCTCCAACATACAAACTCATATGTATATAGTGCTTACCTTCATTGTGAATATCATCTCCAGATGTCCACGTAAATCCTCCAGGTTTTATTTTATCTACCACTTAAACCATACTCCTTAATATCCTGTATCAAATCTACAAGTTTTTCATATTTAGATAATATCGCGATTCCCGCAAGGGATACGTTCGGGTCCCAAGATTCTTCTGCCTTCTTAATGGTCTCATAAAGATCTTTCTGGACCAGTTCTAAATAGACGCGATCTACGGGAGGCTTGGTGGGATAGGTGTGGGTGTGACTTGTTTTAAGGTAGTACTCCTCGTCAAACTGCCCATTCATGTAGGGTTCCACGGTTACACCTCATATATCGGACAAACTCTTTCGTTCGCAATCAGTACTTTTCTAAACCATTTAAACTCTTCGCCGTACCATACGTCCTGTAACAGTCCATCACATTTAAGAAGATTTTCTTCGTTTAATCTCTCTTCGCAGAAACTACAGGGCAATACGTCTCCTCTTACGTTTATATACGCACTAAACAGCGTAGACTCACACGGCTCAATACTCTGTTTCATCTGTTTCTTTATGATGTCGTATTTCGGATGTCTGTCCAAATACCGGATAAACCGACCAGATGAGCAACTGTCGAACCCGAACCTGATCCAGTTATCGAGGCAATAACTTACTAGCGTATTAAACCTCTCTTGGCTCATCCGGGTGTAACCTTCTCCCCGGCCTTTCTTTTTAAGGGAAAGAAATACGATGGCATTTAAATCTTTGAGTCTAGGATCTGTTTCAATATCGTGGACGGTTTCTAGACAATTCGCGTAGGTCTCCTCCGCTACCAATTGGTGGATATTAACTTGTTTTAATCCTGCGGCAACCAATTTCTCGACAGCAGAGTAGCAAACATTTTTGTCGTCATATCTTGAAACGGCTATGGCTCCACAATCCTCCGCTAATTTAAAAACCCAGGCATCGGTTAATCCCCAGCCATTTATGGTAACGTTTGGTACTACATTATGATCTCTGCAATACCAAAATATTTCCAATAAGTCGGGATTCGCGTTCAGATCTCCAAGTCCAAAGGCAATTTGCAAAACTGAATTTGGCAATTTGTGGAATATGTTCCTGAAAGTCTCAAGACTCATATTCTCTCCAATACCTGTATTTGATTTATAGCAGTGAGAACATGGTTTTCCATTTATCCCATGACAGATGGTGGAGACCTCACAATCTATGAGTTCTGGCCCTATCGGTGAAAACTGAGGATCATCGTTCTTGTCTAGGCCCCATCTACTAAACTTTCCCGTAATATCATCAAAATCGTAGTTGTATGATGGTGTACGGACGGATTTAATGGACATTCGCGACCTACCTCGCTATTGTAAACTCATTGGTCAACTCAATTAATCTTTGATCCTTTAATTCTCTGGCACGTATTTTAATATTGATTAATGTATTTATTAACCTTGACACCATTTCATGATTAATCTCATACATCTCACATCCAGTACCAAATTCCTCTGTTTCTAAATACAATGGTTCTTCCTCATCTCTAAATTTTACAACAAAACTGGAAGAACTACTATTAGATACGAATCCGTCTCTAGTCTTCATGTTTTTATATACTCCTTCAATTCCGCATACGTCTTAAATTTTTCTTTAATCTCATCCTGCGCTATGTTGTAACTTACATTTCTAGATTTGAATATGTATTTTAAAACTTCTTCAGAGTCAAAAGCCAGAAGATTACATACGGGACACAAAGTAGATGGAACTTCTCCTTCCCATTCGTCTTTATCTTTTATTTCGTTTATTAAAACTTTAATTTCTGAGGACAAACAAAATTCATGGAATAAATGCTCGTTTTCACATCCAACCATATCAAAATCGGAGGGTCCTACCTCGAATCCCGCTTCTTCTTCACCACATATTGCGCACACAAACGAACTTGAACTTGAGTTCGACACAAATCCCAATCTAACTATCATAAATATTTACCTCTTTAAAATCTTTTATGATTTTGGCTTCAACCATTTTGTTTAACATTTCTTCCAGTTTTTCTCTTTCTTCCTCGTATACTTCTAAGGATATTTCTACTCCTTTATATTTTACTATAAAAGAGGACGAACTAGAATTACTCACAAATCCTTGTCTAACCTTCATTATTGCAAATCTCCTCGATAATCTCGTCTACAGTTTTACCAGACTTCTTAGCAGGTACTCCTTTAAAGAGTTTGCGCTTGCTCGGCAGAGTGGACAAAACTTCGACGCAACTCTTTGTGGATCAGGTTTTGTTTTCATGAAAGAGAAATGTTCTCTACAAAGTAAGTGTCCTTTTTCGCACCTTAATAGATCTCCCATCGATGGTATCTCATCCCAATCCCATCCTTCTTCCATCTTTCCGCAAAGATTGCAGATAAAAGAACAGGAAGAAGAATTACTTACGAACCCAACTCTTTCTTTCATATTCGCTCCGCTTTCACCTATTATAAAAGTCAAATCTCCACTTAAATCTCTTGGACTCTCCGCCGTCGCGAAGGATATAATCGTAAATTTCTCCCAAGAGAGTTCCCTGCTCATCTCCGAACTGGACAGAATTTTCTCCTGGCGCGAGAGCTTTGGTCTTTTTCGGGGACCAATACATTCCTCTGGATTCTTCTAGTTCTTTTGCCTCTTGGCACATAAGAGAGATTACGTCTTCGAGAGCCTTGAGATTTATCTTCTCGTCCTTATGACTTTTCCGAAATTCTTTTCCCACAATTGGAGAATATTCTTCCTCATATTTCTTTATAAGACGTGAGTTTTCTTTTACGAACTCACAAAGATGGAGTCTCTCTTTAGTTTTATTCTCAATAATAAAACTGGTGGAGCTACTATTAGACACAAATCCAGATCTAGTAATCACGGCGATCACCTATGTATATCCTTCCGATTTCTATGGTTTTTAATTCTAAGTTTTCTAACCGAGTCAACGAAGATTCGAATTTATCATCCGATTCGCTTGTTATTGTAATCCGGACCTCTTTTAGATTCCCTCTGGCGTCATACTCTTCTAACCCATGCTCCTCAAATCTATTTGCCACCTTTTCAATCCAGTTGGTCATCTCCTCTTTGAACCTGTTTATTAAATCAAATTTATCCGTTCCCTTTCCACTGATTATAAAGGAAGAAGATGACGAATTTGATACAAATCCAGATCTAGTAATCATTTTCTATTCTCCCAACCCATCAAGAATCCAAATACAGCAACAAAAACTATTCCTAATCCGAAACTCCAAGGTCTAAGATCAAATAATCCGTTAGGAGACGGAATTGCATCTCCTAGATAAATAACCCTTAAAATTAGGAATCCTACGACACCTATAATTAAGGCGACGACTTCGTTATTTTTCATCTTCCCTCCCATAACATATCAATAGCAACAGCATATTTCTTTCTCATTCTGTCCGCCGTCTCTGGCGGAAGTCCTCTCATTCGGCAGTCGCTTGAATTGTGCGCCACGTCTTCCCACTTTACGTTAACCGCTATTTTACCTGCGGCGAGGACTCTCTTAAGGTAGTCCACATACGGCTCGTTTTTAATATGAGTAAGAGCTACTAACGCACTCACTTCCTCTTCTGTCATATCTATTCTGTCTGTGATATCAGAGATGGTTATCTGCGGGCAATCTTCGAGTACATCATGAAGGACCGCAATCACTCTTTCGGGTTCGGTTTTCATTTGGAGCATTACATATAACGGATGAAGTATATAAGGAAGTCCAACTTTATCTAACTGCCCCACATGGCCCGCAACAGCGATCATAATCGCAATATCAAGTCTTGATGTTCCTTCGACGGGTTCTATTCTCGGCATACCTACACCTTGTCTCTACTACTATTTAATCCTGGCGGCACTAATATCTCATCACGTAAGGCAATCTTTTCTCAACAATTCCTTTTGCCGATTCTACGTCCCCTCTATAGATATGTAACGAATCGTTTTTATCTAATAATCTATATATTTTACAGTTGTTGGGTCCATACACGTTTTTATTCATCATCCAGGTAATCGCGATTAGATTAGGTTGCCACGCATTAAATAGATCCCGAGACCTCCAATCTAAATGAAGATCCGCGAAGTTAACTTCGTTTTCCTCTCCGATCCAGCGGGACCATATGCGCTGCATGCAGGGTGAAGCGTTATTTACAACATCCGCTTCTGGCTCCCATGTAATCGCCTGAGACCTGTTAGAGGCAATCCTATTGTTTATCTGATCTTCTAGTTGGTCTCTTAATACTTTTAGTTGGTCTACGGTTTTATTTTCGCTTTTATATTGAACTATCCTTTCTATGTACAAATATGTAAACTTCTTTTCTTCGGGCCAATCGTTATATCCAGCGAGAAAATCAACATCAAATTCTCGTTTATATTGGTCAATAGATTTAAAAGAAAAATCTGGATGTAAAACTCCATTAGACATCTGATCTATAGCATTTCCCGTTAATTCTATTACTTGACAGGAGTCTTTTATATATTTAGGTTCCTCCACAGAACCGAATATAACATCCGTATTTGATTTTAAGACATTATTTATTGCGGTTAACCACGCTACATTAAAATCTCCCGATTTTACCATATACATTTTAGATAGCTTCATCCCATTCCTCATATTTAATAATAATTTTATTGATTTCTTCTTGCGTCCAAGGCGGTCTCTTGTATAATGAATCTACCAATATTACATCTTTTTCTCTAAAAATTGAAACAATCAGATTGTTTAGAATCAACTTGTGAGAAACAGACATTTTACACCTCTCTTTTGGTTCACCCCACAAAAGAAATAGACGAATTAAAAAGACTTAAGACGAATGACATAGCAATAAATATAAAAATTAAATACATGCTAAGGGCAAATACGTCAGCGCAAAATTCTCTTTTATTCGGAACTAATATACCCGCAATAAAACTTATGGAAGCGGACCCAGTAAACCATAGAGCCATTTTAATGCAAGAAAGTTCTAGAATCATCCGAATAACACTCCCATAAGCATTTCAAACAACCCTGTAACTATAAAAATCGCAGCAACAGCAACAGCGACGAGAAAATTAGACCTTTGGTGTAAAAATATTGAAATCACATTAAAAATCATCCCAATCACTATTTGGATCATCCCAATCAAAACAAGATTCATATTAATTACCTCCTTATCATTTCCGATCTTTCAATCATCTTTCTTTCGCCAGAAGAAATCCATCTCTCAATTCCATAATACAGAGAAATTTTACCTAAATCGGCATCAATATCTTCTTGAGTCCAAGGTTTATTCATATAAATAGAATCTATTAAAATACCGACCTCATCACAAATTGAGATAACCATGTGGGAGGGAAATGTATCGCACACCGCAAGTATGGTCATGGCGCACGCTCCACCACTTTTAACCACTCTTTGGGATAAAATAAATATTGATTAGTATCTAGGACTTTAATGTATACGTCCTTCGAGTTCGGAGTTAAAATGTTGTTAACTCTAGCCCGCTTCCCTGCCAGACTATTTCCATCGAAATCTTCTCCTTTAATTATGAGAACTATATCGCAAACTTGGAAGGACATGGATTATGCTCCATATTTTGACAATTCGTCATCAATTGTCATTAAATCTCTCGCAATTGAAGATCTCTTTTGGAGAAGTTCCGATACCTCTTCAATGAAAAGGTATTCTCCTTTATCGAATATTTTTATTTTGCCTTTTTTCTCCTTTTTATTACTTCCATAAGATGTAATTATAAGAGTCGCATATTCGGCATCAGATCTAGATTTTAACCAACGGACCAGAACAAAATAGGGAAGAATCTTCCATAGAGATCGATACAATTTTCACTCCTCCCCGTCGTCGTCATTCTCATAATACTCTTTATCGAAGTCTTTTGAATAAATTCCAGGCGACGCCATAATATCTCGTTCCTCGTCTACAAAATAAAATTGAATACCGACAAACTGCCATTTTCCGGGCATCACCCCTTCGGTTTGGCTCTTGAAAGACTCATACAATTCTTCTACGGTGATTCCTTTTCGCAGACGTTCCATGATTTCTTTCATGTTAGTACTTCCTTAACGCCGCCAGCGCCCGCGAGAGGTCCATAGAAGCCCTTCTAACCGCACCAGATTCTTTGGGGCAGGACGGAATATGTGTATATTCCTTTTCTCCAACAAAATACCTTACCGTTATTTTCTGTTCGTTCTGGAGTTCTTTTACCCGATCTAAGAATCTTTTAGCCTCTTCGACCGCCGTTTTTAGTTTCTTTTCATCCATAAATTAATCTCCTCTTAAATACTTCTCTCTATCTTCCGTCACCATCCAAGAAAAATCATCCTTGATAATTCCAGAATCTACTTTAGACTTATAGCCATTAAAATTAGGATCTCTGCACCCGTGATCGCTCATCTCAAAGGAGAAATTTGTATTAGCGCATCCCGATCTACTTCTTATTTCATTCCAGATGGATTTATCAAGGATAAAACCTCTAATAATTTCAAAAAATGATTCAAAATCAATATTAAGTTTAGCCGCCTCCCTCATATAACAAAGATGATACTCCCCATTTTTATTAGTAGCGATCTCCTTCGCCATTTTATCGATAAACCAACTTCGGATTTCTTTGGACATACCCTCTCCCTCCTCAATTACTACAAAAATGTCTTATGTGTGAACTGCAACGTTCGGCAAATACCGAAAATAATTCTCCGGCTTCTCTATTTATTACGTGTCCACATACGGGACACTTAAATTTAGAAAGGTCTTCTATGTAGTGCCACACATCTAACGCCATATTAAAGAATATGTGGGATTAGTATTAATAGTTTGCGAGGCAATTACTACAACCAATTATATCGCCTTCGAAAGACAACATATCAATCCTTTTGCACATCGGACACTCTTCTTCAACCCAAGAATAACATCCAATCTTTAAGCCTTCTAAAGGCTCAACAACGTGGCCTTCTTTGAATCTTGTAACATCTACGTCTCGCTGCCACAGAACCCTTATATCTATCCAATCGTAGAGGTCTAGCCACGATTTCCAAGCTAACTTCTTGGCATCTCTCGCGGTCTTAGCGACAATAGAAAACCCCTCACATTCGTCCGGATCGGGTTTAACGAAATAACACTTAAGGGTCATTAAACACCACGTTCTGTAGTTGAAATTTAGGTTCCGTCCTGGTTATTACCAAGATCCCATTATATCTCTTCAAATCAGATTTAATTAAGATATTTGTATAATCTCGCAAGTCTAGTCTCATATCTTTTGGGTAGTCTCTTGGTATGTAGGAAATGTAGTCTCCCTCTGAGATTAATTCTTTTAACTCCTTTGGTGCATTGTTGAAGTTCCAAAATTGGATGAATTCTTTCATAGCTTTTTCTCCCTTATTTGCTTATGCGAGTCCATTAACACTTTAGAGTGAGGTTCCCCATCGGGACCTAATAGAGTAAAAACTTCTCCACACGCCAGACTTTCTAGGTTAACCTCGGATATATTTTCTCCCCATTTTAGGGTTCTTGCGTTATCAAAATAATATTTCGGATTATAACCTTCGTTCATCTCATCACCTCCCTCTCTAATACTCTTTCTGATAACTTCTCCTTCTTTTCGAGGATTTTATTTATGCGGGCCTCGATTACACTGTTACTGTTTAATTCATAAAAAGTCATAGGGTGAAGTTGGCCGCGCCTATCGATTCTTCCTCGGAGCTGCTCCATACGGCTAAATGTCCATGAAGAATTTATAACAATCATTGATGAACAAAATTGAAGATTTAAACCTTCCTGGGCTTTTTCTGAAGCTAAGAGAATCCTAGTATCTCCTCTGAACTTCTCAAGTTCGTCTTCAGTGTCATAACTCCCGGCAACCATAGCGCAGTCCTCATTTGTAAGACACCTTTTTACGAGTTCCAGAGCTTTTACATAGGTTGAAAATACAATGATTTTTTCTCTGCCCGATTCTTCCAAAATATCTTTTACCTCTAGAAGTCTTGGTGTTAATTCTATGTCTTCTGGTTTAATTTTGCCTTCTAATAGTTCTTGAACTTTGCTTGGAATATATTCAATAGACTCATTGCTATTCCCCTCGATCTGACTCCACAAGTCTAGACCTCTCGGTGCGTCCAAAACCGCTATCGGGAGGAGCGATGGGCTTATGAGATTTTCGCGGCTATACGTGAAGTATTTAAGAACATTATTTGGGTCCTCTTTTGCCAGTTCCAAGAGTCTTTTTTCTATTCGTTTCTGCTTCTTGGAGAGTTCTACGGTTCTTGTAATTATTGAAGTTGGTGGCAAATTTAATACTTCGCGTTTTTCTTTCCGGATCATAAGGGGTTTAATAAGTTCTCGGAACTCGTCTACATTACGTTCTCCCCGGATTTGCCAGTAAGATCTCCCGTTAGAACCTTGTCTTAGTTCTCTGACAAGGAACATTTCTGCAAATTTTTCATAAGACGGGATAAAGCCCGGACTAACTATATTTAATATTGTATAAAATTCTCCTAAATTATTATCAATTGGTTGTCCCGTTAAACCTATACAAGAGAACGTCTTGCTTCTTAGATCTATGCAGGCTTTTGTTCTCTTGGACTCCCTGTTTTTTATACGCATAACTTCGTCAAATATTAATAATCCATTCCTGTTTAAATACAATTTAGCTTTATCAAGATCTGTTTTTTGTCTCATTAAGTCATAAGAGCAGATAACATATTGGCACTCTTTTGCGAGTTTCCACTGATTCTCTCTTTTCTCTCTTGATCCATCGATTACTATTCTACTTGGATCTAGATTATTAAACTTTTTTAATTCTTCATACCACTGGCCTCTTAATGAAGCGGGGCAAACAACAAGATTTCTTTGTCCCAAGTAATCTGCATACCCTATTGCGGTCGGTGTCTTGCCGAGGCCTATTGATAGGGCTATTACGCAAGATTGGGCATTTTTAGTAAACTCCAAAGCCTCTTTTTGATAGTCAAGTAACATTTCATATTTAAAATTGTCTTCAAAAATTCTAATGGGTCTAAACGCTGTTTTTTGATTGTATTCCTCTAATACAGCTTTTGAAGGTTGTATCCCAAAAGACTCCAACACTTTAATTACGTGAGGTTGAAACTCTCCTCCGCGAGCCCAGAAATGACCCAATGGATTGAATGTGAAACCTAATACAGATAATTTATTTCGTAGAGAGGTAGAGCTATCTGTAAGGACAGCTAAAACTCTCTCTTTGAAGCCTTGAGGCGTTCCAAATTTCATTTCCACGGTACGAACCCCAATATACCCATATACGTATATCCAATTAACCCATCTGGATTAGTAGTAATAATGTGGTCTCCAATGCCTTCTCCACCATAATCTTCTCCACTTACAAGTTGAGTAGTTCTATAGAATTTATATAATGCTCGCGTTCCGCTCATGTGAGTGGCATATACCCACATCTCAGGCTCAGTTGCATTAACCCAACATTTACTATTAAGTAATTCTTTTAGACTATCCGTACTCGTTACAAATGTATTATCATAGTTCTCTGTAAAAGGAGCAACTACGTGATACAGTCGCACCATCCCTGGTTCCCACGACGAGTATACTTCGCAGACCGGTTTAACCGAATATAAATGATTTCCTATATGGGTGGTTGTTTCAGTTATTTCAACCGTCGTCTGCGTGCCATCGACCATGTTCATCATAAAAATGAACACAAGCGCTCCAATTATTTTCCTCATGGTATATCCTCTCTTAATCAAATTCGTGTCCACATCTTTTGCAGGCCCAAAAAGCTTGCGAATAATCCATTTCTATAAGTAACTCGATCCAAGTATATCCGCATTTATGACATTTAGCTGGAAAATTAATTAAACACATTAGGGTCACCTAAAACAATTATGTTCCGCCCTTTCTTCCATCTCTTGTATATAAGAAATAGTATATTGACTCATTAACCAATCATACCTATATTTAATCTCGCGAGCATCCCACATTGCATGATGTTCAATTTTATCTGGCAGATTGGGTAATACAGGATTTACACATTCTGTTGCCATCTGCTTTAAATCTAAACAATACTTTGGCCATCCCACGGGCAAATCGATCATGCGTCCGAATAATTGGCACAATACAACCCAATCATAGTCACTGTAGTACCCAATCCAACTGGGATTGCTCTTCTGACTAACAAATTCCACAATCTCTTTAGCGATAACCCTTCTTCTCTTCCCTTTACTAAAATCCAGGTGCTTTATCACATTATCATAGACCCAATCATCCGCAAGGCTTAATGCGAGTTCAATCTGATCCACTACAGCATAATATTCTCTTCCGTCTTCCACAACAATTCCTATACTCAAAAGCTGAATGGGATAATCGGGACCCGCTTCTATGAATTCGGTGTCTAAAAAGTATTTCATCTTTTTGCCTTCTTTCTGTTTCCAATAATATCATAGTCATGTGTATTTTTTTCAGGAACATCACACCTATGAGCATACTCAGTTGTCTTCTCGTTAATTTTACATTTACCTACATGATCAAAAGTATATAGTTCTTTCCACAATTCACAATTTCCACAAATTCCTTGAACAGGTTTCGCTCTAAAAGCAACTAGCACATCTCCATCTCCTTCTCCAGCCAATTTAAGAAATCTGCCACATGTTCCAAACCATACCCCGCTTTCCTCGCTCCAGGGCTCAGGAATTCTCTATGGGCGAATTCATTGAGAACCATTGGATAAGTTCTCCCTTTATTTTCGGGGCGGTCTAGTTCGTCCTGAAGGGCTCCTTTCAATTCCTCTTTGTGTTTCTTGCGAAGGATTTTAGAGCTATCTGAGTTTTCCATTAATTCGAATATTAAAGCGTATATTCTTCCCTTATTCATTGCTGAACCTCGTCTCAATTATTATTCCTTGTTTTTCGGCGTGTCTATATGTAGAAAATTCACACTCTTTTAAAAGAAAAAGTTCCGAGTCAGAAACAAAAACTTTTTCTCCTAATCGAACAACCAGGGCCGTGATAATGCTTTTCGTAAATTCTAACTCTGCTTTTAAATGTTTTGTCTCAATGATTTCTTCACAAAATCCCGCTTTTAAGGCTTCAATTTCATTTTCTAGATCTTTGGACGACATCTCAAATCTCCATTTGCATCTGTTTTATCTCCTCAATCAATCTATTTAACTTT
>Ga0172381_10001376_pt1 | contig 28861 bp, 18 predicted proteins | sample Leawel6488metaG_FD_119754 | JGI IMG/M metagenome (GOLD analysis project Ga0172381, IMG submission 119754) | Leachate microbial communities from a municipal landfill in Southern Ontario, Canada - Leachate well 64-88 metaG | ecosystem: Engineered > Solid waste > Landfill > Unclassified | place... | reverse complement strand
TTTTGAATTGGCCGCGGGATTGGTTAACTGGACCGGGCTGAATACCGGTATGTCAACTGCCGTGGCAGGTACTGCCCTGACAATCCTTGAATTGACTGGCGCAAGTTGGGCCATGGAAGCGGCTCCAAACATCAGCGCGAAAATGAAAAGTAAAATTTTTTTCATGGTTTTGAATTTTAATTTGACATGAATATCATGAAAGTTTGTATTTTACAAATATATCAAAAAAAAATTTCTTTCCTAAAAAAAGAGAATAAAAAAAGGCTGACCCGGTAAGGCCAGCCTTTTTCAATCCCGTAAAATGGTTTATTCAACAATCATTTTTTGGGTATAGGATTTTCCATCGATCTTTACAGTATAAAAATAAATACCTGAGGTCAAATCGCTGGCATTGATGGTCATTTTATGTCCACCGGCATTCATCATTCCTTCATCAAGGGTCATGATGTTCTGCCCAATGATGTTGGATACTTCAACAGTAACAGCAGAAGCCTTATCGAGGTTAATATTAAAATTAGTGGTTCCCTTTACGGGGTTTGGGTAATTCTTTCCGACTGGATTGTTATCGGCAACAGGCTGATTTTCGACACCAACCGGCCAGAAAGTAGAAACCGGGACCTCCCTGTATTCGATGTTAACATCGTGAACTGGAATGGTTGTATCTTTAATGTTAGAACCAGGTTGTGAAGATGTCTGTGAAATCATCAGGATTTTATTGTTTTTCAAGGAAGCAGCAACGGACGGATAGACATATTCCTGGAACATATAAAGAACGCCTTCATTAAGATCGGTCATCTCTGTCCAATGGGCCTGATCATGGAACCAGGCACGAGCCCAAATATGACGGAAGTTATAGGGATCCGGTGAAGGATTGCCAACCGTGAGCGAGGACCACAGAAAATATTTATTATTGTAATTATCGACTGTGATCTGAGGATAACTGGAAAGGCCTACGCCATAGGTCGGAAAATCGATGATCGTGTCATTGGGATTGCCATTATCAACGACATAACCAAGACAACGGTTTGCATCGATCAGGGCATTGAGATCGGAGACAAGGGTAGTATCCATGACCGGTAGTGTTGAATTCCAATATACGACACCGTCCTGACCGGGATAATATTTATGACCTGTTCCGTCGTTTTTAGCTCTCATACGGCCAAAAGCCACATGGGTAACGCCATCTTTATCGATCGCACAAGAAACCGAACCATCGCAGCAAATAAATGCAGGAGTAACGGTAGTCCCTGAATTCTTGCAATAATAGTTGGGCAATATTTCTGTTTTTGTCCATGTTCCGCCATTATCGGTTGATTTCATGATGAAAGTATCGGTCCAGTTACCACCGTTAACAAAAACCAGGGTATCGCCTTGGGGTTCAGCCCAGGCATAATCATCCCCGCCGAAACCATAGTAATTGGCTGAAGTTAATCCAGGTAATATCACACCTTGTTTATCCCAGGTAGCTCCTCCATCGAGGGAGCGGTAATAAAGAAGGGCGCCATCCAGACCTTGATAGAGTGAACCGCCATTAGCAGTTGGCGCAGACATGACAATAACATGGATATACTGATGGTTGGGACCACTTGTAACTGTTCTTGGCCATACAAGACTGGTCACGCCGGTGGGAGCAGTAAGTCTCAGGTTCTGTGTCCATGAACCGGTACCTTTTACCGGGCGGGTTTGCATGACAAGGTGGCTGGTTGAATTGTGCGAAAGGATCATTTCACCATCTCCGTTCCACGGATGTACTGAGGGCCAACCTGATTTCATGGTTTCAAGCCTGGCAGTCGGGGGGTCGCTCCAAACACCACCATCGGAATAGTTGTATCCGGTACCACGGTCACTATAGTTGGGATCTGCAAAAGCCATAGTCCATGTTGCAGAAACATTGCCATCATTCCATAAAACCAAGCGGTTATTCATAATGGATCCATTGGTCTGCATATCATAGCGTGAACTGCCGATGAGATCATCAAGTGTAGATTTAGAATTAACCAGAACGTTTCCTGCCTGGTTGAGAATAGTTTGTCCATCGATGGCAACAGGGGACGCGACTGATTTGTTCCTTATTGCATTGGAGATGGCAGCAGGCTTCTGCTGGGCCATAACAGTAATTCCCAGCAAAAGCAGAGCAATAAAAAGTAAGCTTTTTTTCATTTTGTTTTGATTTTAGGTTATTATTGATAGAGTTAAATAAATAGAATAGATATAGTTAATAAAATTCAGGTGTCTTTTAAAGCCGCAAAGTTACCAAAAGTTTTTTAACTGATGAATATAGTAACCGGGATTAATTACTTCCCCTCTTTCAGGACGGCCTTCTCCTTTGTATCAACCGGGATAATGGTGGATCTTTGAAATGCAATGTCGTCCGAAAAAATTTTCCGGTAAGTAATGTGACGTTTTGCAAAAACTGCGCCAACTGATTCATGAAGCGCCCGCATTTTGGGGTTAAAGTCGCCCACCCACGATAACTCCACTTCCGTGATATGTGGCTTCTTTTTCATTTTTTCATTCAGATGCCAGAAAATCCCTGATTCAAGCCCGAAACGCTGGTATTTAGGTTTCACGCCCATGATCACGATCCGGGAACGGGTTATCGTTTTATTGTATTTGAGCCAGAGGAATTTCAATTTGTTCCACAGGTGGAGTTTCCCATGGAGATGCTTCAGGATCTGGTTTACATCCGGGAACTGGATCAAAAAGGCAGCAGGTTCTCCTGAATGATAAGCGAACCATATCATTTCCGGATCGAGAAAAGACCGGGCCTTTTCTAGGGTGTTTTTTAAAGTGGATAGCTCCATTGGCGTGAAATTCTCGTGAAACTTCCATGCATCGTCATAGATCTCTTTCAGATCCTGAATGAACTTATCTGTCTGTTTATATGAAAAATGCCGAAACGTGAGCTCTGGTTTTTTCATAGCCCATTCCGCGATTTTCCAGAACCTTTCGGGAAAAGGCTTTGTGAGATCAAGATGATTGGAAACCTGCTCAAAATAAAATTTAAAGCCATACTCCTCATATAAATCCTTGTACCAGGATGGATTATAATTCATTCCAAAGCCCGGATGGGTAAAACCTTCAACCAGCAACCCCCAGTTGACATCGTTTTCCCCAAAGTTGATCGGGCCGTCCATGGCCATCATGCCACGGGCAGCAAGCCATTCGCGACATTGATTAAAGAGCAGGAATGCCGCTTTCCTGTCATGGATACATTCAAAAAAACCCATTCCCCCAGTGGGTTGCTGATAGGTGTAAGCTTTCCGTTTATTAACGAAAGCCGCAACCCGCCCGATCACGGTCCCATCGTCATTTTTTAATATCCATCGGATGGCTTCACCATGCTGAAAAAAGCTGTTCTTTGAAGGATCAAAAACAGATTCAATTTCATCGTCAAGGGGACGAACATAATTAGGATCACCCCGGTAAATTACATCTACCAGATTTAAAAACTGACGCCCTAATTTCCGGTCGCTAACCTCTTCAACCTTCATCATTTTTATCTCCTATCTTTTATCTTTTATCTCCCATCTCTTCTACCTGTTCCCTTTTCTTCTTTCCGAATCACAAAAATACAATTATTCGATTCACGTTATTCCATATCTTTGCAACTGGCTATAAGGCATCATGAAAAAACTTGATCTGTTCCTCTTAAAATCCTACCTCGGGCCACTGGTGATGACCTTTTTCATCGCTCTTTTCATTTTATTGATGCAGTTTGTCTGGAAATACATTGACGACCTGGTCGGGAAAGGATTGGAATGGTATATCATCCTCAAATTGCTCTTTTATGCCTCTTCCACTTTCATTCCTCTCGCGTTGCCTCTTGCCATCCTGTTATCATCGCTGATGACCTTCGGAAACCTTGGGGAACATTATGAGTTGGTAACAATGAAAGCAGCCGGCATCAGCCTGGGCAGGATCATGCGGCCCCTGGTTATTGTATCCCTGGCGATCAGCCTGATGGCTTTTTATTTTTCCAATATCATCCTTCCGGTGGTTAATCTGAAATTCCTGTCACTGCTTTATGATGTCCGCGAAAAAAAGCTGGCATTCAATCTGAAAGAAGGCATGTTTTATAATGGCATTGAGGGATTTGTGATCCGCGTAGGGAAAAAAGACAAGGATGGAAACACCATTCGGGACGTTATGATCTATGACCATACCAAACACATGGGGAATGTATCCCTGACTACAGCAAGCTGGGGAAAAATGGAACTTTCGCCCGATAAACGTTTCCTTGTATTCAGGTTATACGATGGGACCAATTATGAAGAGCGGATCGATCTTCGTGGAAATGAAGCCACCAGGCCATTTCAACGGACCAGCTTTTCCGAACAATATCAGATGTTCAATCTTTCGGCATTTCAGCTTACGCGAACGGATGAAAATTTGTTCAGAAAAAACTATGAAATGCAAAACATTGTTCAATTGCGTCATTCCATCGACTCCCTGGGGATCCAGCTTAAAACCGACAATGCAAACTATCACCGGGGGTATCTGACTAACCTTCCTTTTTACGTCGGTCTGGATACCCCTCAAATTCATCCTGGAAATGTGCCGGATACCCTGAAAAAAAATCAACCGGTAACTTTTATTTCAGACGTTATTGGTTATTTCCCTGCATCTGACCGGTCGGCCATTCTCGAAACCGCGAAAAACGGCGCGTTGGCTGCCAAACAAAACCTGGACATTGAACGCGACAATCTTTATACGAAAAGTAAACTCATTTATAAACATCAGATTGTTTTTCATAAGAAATTCACTTTCTCCCTCGCTTGCTTTTTATTGTTTTTTATAGGCGCCCCCCTCGGAGCTATAATCCGGAAAGGAGGGCTGGGTATGCCGGCGGTGGTTTCAACCCTCTTTTTCATTTTTTACTGGGTTTTATCATTTATGGGTGAAAAATACGCGGCCGAAGGAGTTGTCCCGGCCTGGCAGGGGATATGGACTGCTTCTGCGGTTCTCCTGCCGATCGGTATTTTTCTGACTTCCAAGGCCACAAACGACGCTTCTCTTTTTGATATTGATGCCTGGACAAGATTCTTTAATAAATTTTTAAAACTTCCTGACCAGCGTTTATGAAAATACTTTTTCTCTGCAATAAATCACCCTGGCCCCCGAAAGAGGGTGGCCCGATGGCCATGAATATGCTGGTGGAAGGACTGATCGAAGCAGGTCATTCCGTGAAGATCCTGGCTGTGAATTCCTATAAATATAATATCCCTGCCAGGGATATTCCACAACCTTACATTGAAAAAACAGGCATCGAGCTGATCGATGTCGATCTTCGGGTCAAAATCCGGGATGGATTGATCAACCTTTTTACCGGCCGGTCCTACCATGTGCAGCGTTTTATTTCCAGGGATTTTTCTAAACGGCTGGAAGCAGTTCTCCGGGCAGACGAATATGATATCGTCCAGATGGAAACGTTATATATGAGCCCTTATCTTGAGATGGTCCGGGAACATTCCCATGCCCTGATCTTTTTACGGGCTCATAATATTGAACACAGGATCTGGCAACGGATAACGGAAGAAACCACCAATCCGTTCCGACGCTGGTACATCCGTCACCTGGCAAAAACCCTGAAAACTTATGAATTGGGCATCATTCACTCCTACGACGGGATTGTCGCCATCAGCCCGACAGATGCGGATTACTTCAGGGGAATCATGCTGGAAAAAAATCAAAAATTATCATTTGCCCATTCTCCGGCGATTATTGACATTCCTTTTGGAATTGATCCAAAGTCCTATGAGATTACGAATGAAGATATGGAGTTTCCGTCGCTTTTTACCCTTGGCGCCATGAACTGGATACCCAACCAGGATGGAATCCGATGGTTCCTGACGAATGTCTGGCCGGATATTCATAAGCAGTTCCCATCCCTGAAATACTATTTGGCCGGGAGGGAAATGCCAGAATGGATGCAATCGCTTGACCTGGATAACATTGAAGTATTGGGAGAAGTGGAAGATGCCAAGACGTTCATTTCGTCCAAAGCCATCATGATCGTCCCCCTCTTTTCCGGCAGCGGGATCCGGATCAAGATCATTGAAGGACTATCCATGGGCAAAGTTATCATTTCGACTTCCATGGGAGCAGAAGGGATTAAATGTAAAAACGGGAAGAATATCCTGATCGCGGACCAACCTTGTGAATTTTTCGAAATGATCTCCATCGCTGTCGGGGACCGCGCATTGTGCGAAAAGATCGGGAAAGAGGCACGGGAACTGATTGAAACAAAATATAATTCCCGGTCTTTAATTCAAAAACTAGTAGGTTTTTATCAACAAGTCAACTGGTAATTCAGTTTTTTATATTTTTGCTATCTGCAAATCACTTTCATGCGATTGTTTTTTCTTTTGCCAAGAGTACCCTATCCCACTGAGAAAGGGGATAAATTAAGGGCATTTCATCAGATCAAACATCTTTCGAAGCATCACGAAATAATATTATGTGCTTTGAATGATGGCGTTTTACACGAAGATGCCATCCAGGTATTGAAAAAATATGTAAAGGCGATTCATATTATACCCATTTCCAAGGCTACTATTTTTTTTAATCTTATCCAGATTTTTTTTTCCTGGAAACCATTGCAGGTCGGATATTTTTACAATGCTTCATCCTCGCGGAAAGTCAGGAAACTGATCGATCATTATCAACCTGACCATATATTCTGCCAGTTGATCCGGGTTGCCGAATATGTCAAGGATGTCCCGATACCTAAAACCATTGATTACCAAGATGTTTTTTCCAAAGGGGTTGAACGAAGGCTGGCAACGGCTCCTTTTTATCTCAAACCATTTCTAAAAATTGAATACAAGCGGTTACTCCGATACGAGCATTTAGTCTTTGAAGCCTTTGACAACAAGATCATCATCTCAGAACCGGACCGGGACCTGATCCCTCATCCTGATAGGAAAAAGATTGTTGTCGTTGCCAATGGAGTAGATACTGATTTTTTCAAACCGGAAGAAAAAGAAAAAAAATTCGACCTGGTTTTTACCGGCAATATGGGCTACCCTCCCAATATCAATAGCGCGGAATTTTTAGTCCACGAGATCCTTCCCAGGGTATTACCTCATAAACCCGATCTCCGGCTGATGATCGCCGGCGCCAATCCTCATCTTCGCGTCATGGTACTCAAGTCTCCCCAGGTTGAGGTCAGCGGTTGGGTACCCGATATGCGGGAGTGTTATGCCGAAGCCAGAATTTTTATTGCCCCCATGCAAATTGGCACAGGATTACAAAATAAATTATTGGAAGCCATGGCCATGCAAATTCCCTGTATCACTTCTCCCCTGGCCTTCCAGGCGCTGAAGGCCAGGGAAGGCGAAGATATCCTGGTAGCCCAAACCCCGGATGAATATGCCCATCACATCCTGAACCTGCTCAACGATCCTGAAAAAGCGAGACAAATAGCAAAAAACGGATATGATTTTGTGCACAAGAACTTCAACTGGGAGACTGAGACGGCAAAAATCGACAAGCTGATACAGGGAAAGTGAGTTGGACGCTGTCAAGCCAATATTTCATTATCAATCATATATATATTGCATCTTGGAAACTGAGCGGTGAAAAGTGGTTTTTAGAGTGTACTCATCCTTAATTTTTTTACTTTAGAATATGACGGACGATCGTAAGATTATTTTTTCCATGGTAGGGGTATCCAAAACATATCCCCCGCATAAGCAGGTACTGAAGGACATCTACCTTTCATTTTTTTATGGCGCCAAAATCGGGATCATCGGGTTGAATGGTTCCGGAAAATCATCCTTGATGAAAATCATTGCAGGGGTTGAAAAATCCTTTCAAGGCCAGGTTGTATTTTCACCCGGATATTCGGTGGGTTACCTGGAACAGGACCCGCAATTAGACGACACCAAAACGGTTCGTGAAATTGTGGAAGAAGGAGCAATTGAAGTTGTAAACCTGCTTAGGGAATATGAAGCGGTCAACAATAAATTTGCAGGACCGATGGGTGATGATGAAATGGAAAAACTCATCAGACGCCAGGGCGAGTTGACTGAACTGTTGGATCAATATGGAGCCTGGGAACTCGACAATAAACTAGACCGGGCTATGGATGCCCTCCGTTGCCCCGAACCGGATTCACCGGTAAAAAACTTATCGGGGGGGGAACGCCGCAGGGTAGCGCTGTGCCGTTTGCTTTTGCAGGAGCCTGATATCCTGTTGCTTGACGAACCAACCAACCACCTGGATGCCGAATCTGTGCAATGGCTTGAAGTCCATCTGCAACAATACAAAGGCACTGTTATTGCCATTACCCACGACCGGTATTTTCTGGATAATGTTGCCGGATGGATCCTTGAACTCGACCGTGGCGAAGGAATTCCCTGGCAGGGGAATTATTCCTCCTGGCTTGAACAAAAATCTAACCGGTTAGCCATGGAAGAGAAAACCGAAAGCAAACGACGTAAAACCCTGGAGCGGGAACTTGATTGGGTGAGAATGTCGCCCAAAGCGCGTCAGGCGAAGGGAAAGGCGCGATTGAATGCCTATGAAAAAATGATGAGCGAGGATGTCAGGGAAAAAGAAGACCGGCTTGAATTGTATATACCCAATGGCCCCCGTCTGGGAAACAAGGTCATAGAAGCCATCAATGTGGCTAAATCCTATGATGATAAACTCCTCTTTGAAGGACTGAATTTTTCGCTCCCGCCGGCTGGTATTGTTGGCGTCATTGGCCCAAACGGCGCTGGTAAAACAACGCTTTTCAGGATGATCATGGGGTCTGAAAAACCAACCTCAGGCATTTTTAGCAATGGAGAAACCGTAAAAATAGGATATGTAGATCAAAGCCATACGGCAATTGACCCGGAAAAAACTGTTTTTCAGGTTATTTCGGGCGGCGCCGAAAACATGCAGATCGGAGGCAGAACCCTGAATACCAGGGCCTATGTGGCCCGGTTTAATTTTAACGGCGCCGATCAGGAGAAGAAATGCGGAGTCCTTTCGGGAGGGGAAAGGAACCGGCTGCATCTGGCATTGACCCTGAAAGAGGAGGCCAATGTCCTGCTCCTGGATGAACCTACCAACGATATTGATATCAACACACTTCGTGCCCTGGAAGAGGGACTTGAGAATTTTGCCGGCTGCGCCGTGATCATCTCGCATGACCGCTGGTTCCTGGACCGCATCGCCACTCACATTCTTGCTTTCGAGGGGAATTCACAGATCTTTTTCTTTGAAGGATCCTATTCCGATTACGAGGAAAACAAGAAAAAACGTTTGGGTGACACGGGACCGCACCGGATCAAATATAGAAAGTTAAAGGAGTAATTAGCAATTGACAATTTGAAAATGGAAATTTTATTTAATTCTCTTCGTTGTGCATTTCATTCAGTTAACAAATTCTAATCAGAATAAACCAGATTCTGGTTGACTCGGTGGACCAAAAGGTAAGTTTATCTCCCCGCAAGAAGATGAATTTCAATTTTCATCTGATTCTGACTGATCCATTCCAGCGGATGCTCAATATTATGGAAGCATTTTCATACGTCAGGCCACATAAACACGAAAATCCAGAAATGAAATCAAAAACTGACCTTATAATCCAATTGATGTTAAGAACTTTGCACCCTGGGCATTACCCGAAGGAGAACCTGGAGTAAAGGAGTACTTGCTCGGATTATTATACTGTTTAATATGACAAAAAGGACAATACCTCAAAAAAATAAACAAAAAGATAAAAAAAACACTGGAGAAATCATTTATCATTTTCCGGTTGTTTATGTGATCCTGTTTCTTCTCATTTTACTCGTATATGGCCAAACCTTTTGGTTTCAGCTTGGAAAACTTGATGAAACAAACATTATTCTTAACAAACTCGGGTTTCTGAGCGACTTCAGGAACCTGAAAGAAGTGTTTCTGACTAATCCTTTTTTTAATAAAGGCGGCGATTTTTACAGACCTTTGCAAAACATCACCTTTATGATTGACGCCCACCTGAGCGGTAAGGATGGGTGGGCGTATTATCTGTCGAATATCCTGATCCATTTTGTAACCTGTTCCTTGATTTTTTATCTCCTCACTTTATTCGGTAAGAATCGGAAAATCGCTTTATTTCTGACGCTTATCTTCAGCATTCATCCATTATTTGTACAAACCGTTGCCTGGGCTCCATCGCGCGGGGATTTGCTATTGAGTATGTTCGGCATTTCTTCCTTCGTTTTCTTCATCCGTTACATCCGCGAAAAAAACTATTTATTTCTTGTCCTTTGTGTTCTTTCTTTTGCCCTGGCCCTCATATCAAAAGAGACAGCTGTGATCATCCCTGTGATTTGCCTTCTGTATTTTTTATTTATTGAAAAGGAAAAGCGTGTTTCCCTCACCGGATTGATCATCCCGGCTGTTTCTTGTATTTCGTTGTTCCTCCTTTTCATGTACATAAGAAACGAAATCGTTGGAATCGTTGTTGAAAAAGGGCAATTTGGTATATGGCCATTCACGATGCATTTGCGAACAATCCCTGAGTTCATTTCAAAGTTTTTCCTACCTCTTGACTTAGGCCCTATGCCTGCTTTCAAACTGTTTCCGACAATCTTTGGTTCACTGATATTAATATTGCTGACCTGCATTTCAGCCAGAAGTCAATCGGTATCCGGAAAGTTATTTTGGTTCGGGCTTGTTTGGTTCCTTCTTTTCACAATTCCCACGATCACTTACGTTAACAAATTCGGATCTGCCTCCTGCGATTACATGGAACACAGGGCCTACCTGCCTTTAGTCGGAATTCTCCTCTTCCTGTTTCAGTTTTTCAGCATCTCTCATAAGTTCCTGAAAACAGAGGATTATTCCGTCATCCTCTTTTTCATCATACCGGTTTTTGCCGCCTATTCATTCCTGTACAGCAGGAATTACAAAACCCCTATGACTTACTATAACCGGGCAGTGAAAAATAATCCCGTCTCTGCTATCGCCTATGCTAATCGCGGTATAACGAGGATGAGCTTTAATGAAGATTACCGTGGAGCTATTGAAGATTACGACCATACCATATACCTTTTACCTGATTATGCCGCCTCGTACAACAACAGGGGCCTTTGCAAAGAACACCTACGCGACACTTTGGGAGCCATTGCCGACTATGAAAATGCTTCACGGAAAAAGCCCGGATGGGATGTTCCGCACATCAACCTTGCCTCACTAAAACACAATATGGGACTTATCCATGAAGCCATCAGGGAATACGATACGGCGCTTGTCAGCTCTCCTAAATTGTACCAGATATACAACGAGCGAGGTTGTCTGAAAAGGGAAAGTCAAGATTATCAGGGCGCCCTTGAAGATCTGAACCGGGCCCTGGCTCTTCATCCCGGTTATCCTGAAGCCTTCTTCAACCGTGGAGTTCTCGCCCTTGATCTTCAAAACTATCAGTCAGCAATACAGGATTTCACAAGGGCAGTTCAATTGAATACGAAATATGTGGAAGCATACGTCAACAGAGGTATCGGAAAATTCAGGCTTTTGGATTATACAGGCGCTATGGAAGATTTCAACTTGGCGTTGTCAGTCAATGATCAATATGCCGAGGCATATCTTGACCGGGGAATGGCTCGTTATATGATACGTGATTTACAGGGAGCCTGCAAAGATTGGGAAATCGCTCAAAGATTGGGTATGGCTGAAGCGGAAAACCTGCTGCTGCAATATTGTAAATTGTAAGCAGATAAGGCCCCGTTTTCCGAACAGCAAATAAACTGTTATATTTGTACAAAAATTGATAAATGTTCTTTCAAAAGCCAAATATTCCAAAAGGCACCCGCGATTTTACACCGGTAGAGATGGCGCGCCGGAATTATATTTTCGACACCCTACGGGGCATTTTCCAGGTGTTTGGTTACCAGCCCATTGAAACCCCTGCCATGGAAAATCTCTCCACCCTGATGGGTAAATATGGCGAAGAGGGTGATAAATTGTTGTTTAAAATTTTGAATTCAGGGAATTTTCTAGATAAGACACAGGATCCAGGGCTCAACTTGCTGAGTGAAGATCCCTTATCTCATTATAAAGAACTGACGCCCTTTATTACAGAAAAAGGTCTCCGCTACGATCTAACAGTCCCCTTTGCCCGGTTTGTTGTGCAACATCAGCATGAACTGGTATTCCCTTTCAAGCGATACCAGATCCAACCGGTTTGGCGCGCCGACCGTCCCCAGAAGGGAAGATACCGTGAGTTCTTCCAGTGCGACGTTGATGTGATCGGAAGTCCTTCCCTGTTATATGAAGTGGAGTTGGTCCAGATCATCGATAAAGTGTTTTCGGCGCTGGGGATCAAGGTATCCATCCGGATCAATAACCGTAAAATCCTTGCCGGAATTGCAGAAACCATCGGCGCCTCAGGGAAGTTTAATGATATCATGGTCGCCATTGATAAACTGGATAAAATTGGGGTGGATAAGGTCAACGAAGAACTAACTGTCCGTGGCCTCTCAAAAGAAGCTGTTGAGCTGCTTCAGCCCTTTTTACGGCAGGAAGGGGCCTTGGAATCAAACTCCGGTATCCTGGAAGGGCTATTACTGAATTCTGAAACAGGGAAGAAAGGGATCCGGGAATTCCAGGAAATCAAAGAAATGTTAGATAACCTGCAACTGAAGAATAATTTCGCGCTGGATATCAAATTGGCCCGTGGCCTTAATTATTATACCGGCACCATCATAGAAGTGAAAGCGCTTGATGCCAAGATGGGAAGTATTTGCGGTGGTGGTCGTTATGACGATCTCACTGGAATTTTTGGCTTGCCTGATATGTCAGGAGTAGGTATTTCTTTTGGCGCTGACCGGATTTATGACGTGATGCTGGAACTTGGCCTTTTTCCTGCTGATATAGCGGCTACAACCAGAGTCCTTTTCGTCAACTTCGGACCGGAAGAAGTTAAATATTGTCTTACAATGGCTTCCCGGATAAGGGAATCAGGAATCTCGTCTGAAATTTATCCGGAAGTTGCAAAATTGAAAAAACAAATGGAATATGCTAACCGGAAAAATATCCCATTTGTTATCCTTGCAGGCCAGGATGAAATCAATCATGGCCGTATTTCAGTAAAGAATATGAAGTCGGGGGAACAACAAACTATAGAATCCGGAGAATTACTAACATTCCTGCAATTATGAAAAAAAAAGTAAAAAAAACCTGGGCCGCCGCCATCCTGTGTGCCCGCAGCTGGATCATCGGAGCAGAGTAAATTTCAAAATGCAATGTTGAGCTTTGAATTCCATGATACTACATATTAATCAAAAATAAACACTTAAACAGAAACCAACTATGACATTAATTATAAAAGGCTCAGACCTTACCATTGAAGATGTTGTTAAAGTAGCGCGTCACAACGAAAAAGTCGAATTAGCCCCCGAATCCATTGAACGCATTCATAAATGCCGCGCCATGCTGGAAAGAAAAATCGAAGCCCATGAGATCATGTATGGGGTAAACACCGGTATTGGTGAGTTTTCAGAGGTCGTCCTGAATGATGATCAGGTAAAAGAATTCCAGAAATATCTCATTTATAATCATGCTGCAGGGATTGGCGGGCCCATGCCACTTGATTGGGTCAGGGGCGCTATATTAGGCCGCATCAACGTACATGCACATGGAAACTCGGGTTCCCGCCTGGAGATCACCCAAACCCTGGTTGACATGCTTAATAAAGGGGTAACCCCGATGGTTTGTCAAAAGGGTTCCGTAGGCGCCTGTGGCGATCTGGCCCCCATGTCGCAGATTGCTTTACTGATGATGGGTGAAGGCCAGGCTTATTACAAAGGGAAACTGATGCCTGGTAAGGAAGCCCTTGCGGCTGCGGGAATCCCCATCCCTGGTTTGCAAGCCCGCGACGGTCTTGCCACCATCAACGGATCGAACGTACTCACAGCCATGAGCGCCCTTTTCCTATATGATGCCAACAGGTGGCTCAAACAAGCCGAAATTGCCGCCTCTATGTCGCTCGAAGCCATGAAGGCCAATATGCGCCCGTACTATCCGGAACTTCATAAAATCCGCGGCTTCAAGGGAGCAATCCGGAGCGCTGCAGCCATCCTGAAATGTGTTACCGGCGGAGATCTGGCAGCCGGGAAGGTAAAATGCAAAGTCCAGGATGCTTATTCCATGCGTTCAACCCCTCAGGTAATTGGCGCTGCCCATGATGCATTGGCTTATGCCCGATCACAAGTTGAGATAGAATTGAATGGCGTTGGCGACAATCCAATATTCTTCCCCGACGAGAACCTGCAGCTTTCCGGCGCCAACTTCCAGGGATCTCCGGTTTCTGTTCCCATGGATATGGCCGGGTATGTAATCACCATGGTCAGCGTAATGAGCGAACGTCGCCTGAACCGGCTGAACAATCCGGCCCTCAGTGTCGGACTCCCCGCCTTTCTGACAAAAGGAGCCGGGATGTTCAGCGGGATGATGCTCAGTCAATATACCGCCGATATGCAAATCGTGGAACAACGGATCCTTTCTGCCCCCGCCTCCATACAATCAATACCGGCAGCTGCCGATCAGGAAGACTTTGTTTCTATGGGTATGAATACGGCCCTGAAAAATTTTCAAATCCTTGACAATGCCTATGGCATCCTTGGGATCGAATTCATGGCTGCAGCACAGGCTCTCGATTTCAGGGAATACAAATTTGGAACGGGCGTGACAAAAGCCCAAGAGGTAATCAGGAAACATGTGGATTTCCTGGAGGTGGACAGGCCTCTGTATCCCGATCACAATGCCATGAAAGAGCTGGTACAATCCTGTGAAATCCTCAACGAAGTGGAAAAAATCGTAGGCCCACTCGGATAATTTGTTTAAGGGAATACAAAACAGGGGCGCAATAAAGGCGCCCCTGTCATTATAAACCTTAAATTAGCAAATTATGAAAATCGTTTTTTGGATTTTATTAACTGTCATCGAAATTGCTGGGGCCTGAATTCATGGAAGAAATCACTCAACCACCCTTACCGGAGCTTAAGCCGAAAAGAAATAATTTATTGACCCTTCTCTGCATACTTACTTTTATCGGAAGCGGGATGAACCTATTGTCGAGCCTGACCATTGCCGGATTCTATGATACCTTTGTGGAAGTGGCCCAGGTGTTTTCCGAGAAATTCAAATTACCGGGGATGGAAACCATGATGGAAGCAAAACCCATCTTTTTTCTGGTTTCCGGCCTCTTTTATGCCGGTTCCCTTGTTGGCGCATATTATATGTTCCGTTTGAAAAAGAACGGATTCCATATCTACACCATTTTCCAGATCCTTTTGATCATTGCCCCGATGTATTTCATGCATATGGCAGGTCCCAGTTTGTTTGATATTCTTTTATCCGGGGCTTTTGTCCTTTTATACGGGACCCAGTTAAAATTTATGACCTGATGTAAAAGAAAATGAATGACGAAATAAAACCGGTGTATCCCTGGAAAAGAAGAATGAATTCGAATCGCCCCGTGATCCTTACTGCTTTGTGCATATTTTCTTTTCTCTATTTCGGTTTAATTGCGGTCCTTTTCCTTTTAGGGGCTGTTTATTCAGGATTTATCACCGAAGCGATTGAACAATACAAGCCGGAAGGGGTATATTCAATCTGGGGGATACGGATTATTTTTATCGGTGGATTTTTATTACATCTCCTGGGATTAGCGGGCGTCGTCATGCTGTGGAAACGGAAGAAAAAAGGGTACATCCTGATTGCTTTTGCGTGTTTAACAATTGCTGTTTTTCAATTGTTCCGCGCAGATATCGCGCTCACTACAACAACGATTTATCTTTTTATCATTTTACTCTTTGGCATTTTTTTAACCTTGACCCGAGGCGACCAGGATTGATGGCATTTTATTTTATATTATGTGAATTCCTAATATATTGACCTTCTGTTCATAGTTAAAAATATGTTAATTAATAATTAATATTTTGTTAAATTCTTCTTTGTTTCATTAAAAGTAATTAGTAAAATTGCAATTCAAAAACACTTATTGTCATAAGAAATAACCTCAACATATATAATTCCAATGGATTGCGGTTTCGCGCTGTAATTCAATTATGATTTTGTCTTAGAACTGATTATTCACACTTTATTAACAAAAATTCAACTGTATGAGAAAGTTTACAATTTTACTTGCCCTTATGCTCTTCATAGGGTTGCAGGTTGCCAATGCCCAGAGGACTATCACGGGCACGGTTACGAGTTCTGATGATGGCGCTGCAATTCCAGGCGCCACGATCCTCGTTAAAGGTACTGCTGTCGGCGCCATAACTGATGTTGATGGCAAGTATTCCCTCTCTGTACCAAAAGATAAGAATACCATCTTGGTTTCTTATGTTGGTATGAAAACCCAGGAGATTGAATTGGGAGCGGATAATGTTGTTAACGTTGTCCTTCAACCCAGTGTTCAGGAACTGGAAGGAATTGTGGTAACCGCGCTTGGGGTTACCCGCGAAAAGAAAGCGCTTGGATATTCTGTTCAGGATGTCAAAGGAGGATCTCTCCAGAATGATGGTACTGCCAATGTGATCAATTCCCTCTCTGGCCGGGTGGCCGGTGTCCAGGTCACATCAGCGTCCGGAAATATGGCAGGATCATCGCGTATTCTTATCCGTGGTATTAACTCCATTTCCGGCAACAACCAACCTTTGTTTGTTATTGATGGGACCATCATCGATAACAGCGATTTCAACTCTGTTAATACTGCCCGGGGCGCCGGTGGTATCGACTATGGTAATATGGCCCAGGATATCAATGCTGATGACGTCGCTTCAATCTCCGTGCTGAAAGGCGCTAACGCTGCCGCTCTTTATGGTTCGCGCGCTGCCAACGGGGTTATCCTTATCACCACCAAAAAAGGGGAACAGAAAAAAGGCAAGCAAATCGGCATCGAATTCAATACCGGCCTGAGCTTCGAACAGGTTTCCTATCTTCCTAAATATCAATATGATTACGGTGGAGGTAACGGTGGGCTGGATGCCACCTGGGAAGTAAAATATTACAATGACAATTCAGGCTACTATAAGGTTCCCGGCACCGACCCTGATGGAAATGCTTACCAGTCGTTTGACCTGGGCATGGATTACGGGATTGACGAAAGCTTTGGTCCGGCTTATTCGACCACAGCTGGTAAATACCTCGAAAATTACGGCATTGACCTTTCCGGCACTTCTTATGCCAATCAGCCGATCTATTATCGTCCTTATTATAGCTTTGATTCATGGGATACCGATAATTACGGTAAATCTATTGAATGGAAAACCCCCACACATGATGTAAAAGATTTCTTCAAAACCGGTATTGGCTGGACCAATAATGTCGCTTTGACCGGTGGAGGCGAAAATGCACAGGTACGACTGGGGTTAGGGACATACAACTCTTCGGGTTATATGCCAAATTCTTACCTGGACCGTTATACCGTCAACCTTAGCGCCAGCGCCAACCTTACTAAGGATTTAAGGGCTTTCGCCGATGTAAACTACATTTCGACCAAAACCAAAGGCCGTGCCGAAACCGGTTATGGCGACATCAACCCGATTGAACGTTTCAACCAATGGGGCCAGCGCCAACTTGATATGTATGATGCGAAAGTTTATAGCAACCCTGATGGGTCACAACGCTCCTGGAACCGTACAAGCATGGATGATGCCACTCCGGCTTATTCAAACAATCCTTACTGGGATCGTTACATGAACTACCAGAACGATAAAAGGGACCGTTATTATGGTAATGTCGGCGTTTCCTGGCAGATCACCAGCTGGTTGAGGGCACAGGGTAAAATGAATATAGATAATTATGTATTCCGGACCGAAGAACGCGTTGCTATCGGATCCGCTTCACAGTCTTATTATCGTGAACAGGTTCGGACCAATTCGGAATTGAATGCCGAGTTCCTCTTCCTGGTCGATAAGACTTTTGCAAAAGATTGGCGTTTGAATGCCACTTTTGGTGGTAACATGATGGACCGTAATTATAAACTTGTCGGCGGTTCAACCATCGGCGGATTGCTGATCCCGGAATTATATACGCTCAGTAACTCTTTGACCAATGTAGCCACTGATTACAAGAGCTGGAAACGTATCAACAGCTTATACGGCAGTGCATCCCTTGGATGGAAAAGCATGCTTTATCTTGATGTAACTTTACGTAACGACTGGTCATCCACCCTACCGAAAGGAAAGAATTCCTACCTCTATCCTTCCGTATCATTGAGCTGGGTCATTTCCGAACTACCCGCTGTGAAAGAAGCCAAATGGCTTACTTTCGCAAAAGTCAGGGGAGGTTTTGCAAAAGTTGGTAATGATACCGATCCTTACCGGACATCTCTTACTTACGCCAACTTCCTTGATGATGATCTCTATCCTTATCATTTTTCTCCTTATGGCTTGTATACCCTTTCAAACACCCTTAACAACGCCGATCTGAAACCCGAAATGACGAATTCATGGGAAATTGGGGCCGAACTCCGTTTCCTGGATAACCGTTTGGGTTTAGACTTCACCTATTATAGCAAGGCTTCCCTTGACCAGATCATTCCGGTCGCCGTTTCTGGCGCATCGGGATATTCATTCCAGGTCCTGAATGCCGGTAAAATCACCAATAAAGGATATGAAATTTTCCTTACCGCTATTCCTGTTCGCGTAAAGAATAACTTCGAATGGACCCTCACCGCCAACTTTGCAAGGAACCGTAATCAGGTTGTTGAATTATATCCTGGTATCGATAACCTCCAACTGGCAGCAGGTCCTTTCAATATTTCCGTAAACGCGGCAGTTGGCGATGAATATGGCCAACTTATGGGTACCGATTTTATTTATGATGAAGACGGGAATAAAGTTGTTGGTGACGATGGCCGTTACTTGCAGTCATCAGTGAAGGCCCTTGGTACCGTACTTCCCAAATATAACCTTGGCATTGGTAATGGGTTCAAAATTTTTGGGGTTGACCTCTTCGTTCTTATCGATATTCAGCATGGCGGGAAATTTTTCTCTACGACTAAGATGTGGGGAACCTATACCGGTATTCTCGCTGCTTCCGCTGAAGATGGAATCCGTGAAAATGGTGTTGTAATTGACGCTATGGTTGCAAAATACGATGACAACGGCAACGTTGTGTATAATGCCGACGGAACCGCTCAGGTTACCGGTGTAAACCACACGAATATCGATGCATATACCTGGACCACAGACCATTACAATGGCCCGGCTGCACAGAACATCCTTGATGCAAGTTATGTTAAACTGCGTGAAATCACCGTTTCTTATACCATTCCTGCAAAACTGACCGGCCCGATCCACAATTTGAAAATCGGTCTCTTCGGAAGAAATCTTGCTACATGGGGAACTGCAATGTCTGGCATCGATCCTGAACAAAGTACCAGCTCAGGAAATATCCAGGGTATTGAAGGCGCTGGTTTACCTTCAACGAGAACATTCGGTTTCAACATAGGCTTTAACTTTTAATATTGAGAGGAATAAAATATGAAAAAATTTATAAAACTTTCACTTGGGATATTTTTGGTGTTCTTCGTAATGGGATGTACCAAAAACTTTGACAAGATCAACGAGAATCCCAACCAACCGGCAGAGGTAACAACTGCATCTTTATTTACATCAGCCCAGAAAGGCCTCTGTGATGACATCTACGACGAATGGTGGGCCGGCCGACAGAGTTTGCTATGGGCCCAATATTGGGTACAGCGTAACTATCCATCCGAGGATCGCTATGCCATCCGTCAGAATATTGATAACCTGTATTGGAGACTCATTTATCACGATGTTCAGGATCTAATTGAAATTATCAGCCTGAACACCGATCCGGCAACCAAAACCAAAGCCGCTACCAGTGGGGATAATACCAACCAGATCGCTTGCGCAACCATTCTCAAAGTTTGGGCCATGCAAATCATGGCTGATACCTGGGGAGACATTCCCTATTCACAAGCTTTCAAAGGGGATGATCCCACAAATCCTATCCCGACGCCAAAGTATGATAAACTGGTTGACATTTATGCCCAATTCTATACTGAACTAGCCGCTGCAGTTGCCTCGATCAATGAAGACAACGGTGGATTTACTTCAGGCGATGTTATTTTCGACGGAGATATGGCGCTTTGGAAAAAATTTGGTAACTCCCTCCGTTTGCGGATTGCCATGCGTATTTCCAATACGGATAATTACGCTGCCGCCAGGGCTCTTGTTCAGGAAGTCGGTGTCGATGGTTTCATGACATCCAATGCTGACAATGCCAAATTTCCTTATATCGGACAAACCCCGAACAATTCACCCTTGTATGATGCTTTCTGGACAAGCGCCCGTAATGACTTTACCGTTGCAAAACCTTTCATCAACATTCTTAAAGGGGTCAATGATACCCTCAACGGGAAAATCAATCCCTTCTTTGGTTTGATCGATCCAAGGTTACAACTTTATACCAGGGACCGGCCTGCCGGATCCGGAAACTATTACGGAATCCCTTACGGTATGACCGAAGGTCAAACCCAGGCTTATTGGGGCAAAAAGTTAGCGCCAAGTTATTATGGAACAGCCGCTTACAGTAAAACTACCGCTCCTGTAATCCTCAACTCCAAGTATGCTCCCGTTTATATGGAATATGCTGAAGTGGCATTCATGCTGTCAGAATTAAATAATTGGGATCAGACCTATTATATGTATGGAGTTGAAGCTTCCATCGACCATTGGAGGGATGTTTGTACCGATCTTGAAGGATGGAGCGCGGACGATGTTGCTGCATTCAATGTCGTAAAAGAAGCCTATCTGGCTGCCTTGCCCCCTGCAGGTGAAGAGACAGTCCTTACACAGAAATATCTGGCCTTCTTCAATCAGGGTTACCAGGCCTGGGCTGAATACCGCAGAACAGGTCAACCAAAAATGTTGCTTGTTCCAGGCGAAAACACCAGTGTTGACGCTGATGGGAATATGATCACCTTCATCCCCCTCATCACAATTTCAACGATTCCCTGGAGGTTGACCTATCCACAACAGGAATATACCGTTAATGGCGCTAATGTGACTGCCGCTGCTTCACAGATCGGTGGTGACAAAATGACGACCAAACTTTTCTGGGAACTTCCCAGTGGAAAATAAATGATCCACTTACAAAAAAAGAAGGCTGCTCTTGTTATTAGCAGCCTTCTTTTTTTATCCAGGAAGCTTAAAAACTTACAGCCAATGTTCGTTTTTATACCAGGCAATGGTTTCTTCAACTCCCTTATTAAGGTCATATTTTGCAACAAAGTTAAAATCGCGCTGCAGCGGTTCAATTTCACATCGCCAGTTTGTACTGCTCAAAACATTAAATTTATCGGTATTTAGCGTGGGAATCTGACCCCATAACCCCGTAACATTTTCTCCAACGGTTGCAATGGTTTTTACAATGAATAACGGAACGGTAATCCGAATTGTTTTTTTCCCAAGAACACGTTTGGTAATTGTAGCAAATTCTTTGGAAGTATATTCTTTTCCATCCGTAACAAAATAAGATTTATGAACATGCTTTGAAACGAGTGCATCAAAAAGTAACCTGATATAGTCCCGTACATAAATAAAAGTAAGGATCTGTTCCTTAAAACCAATATACGGTTCCAGTCCGCGATTAATGGTCTGGAAGAAAACAAAATAGTCACGCTCTTTGGGGCCATAAACGCCAGTAGGCCGGAAAATCAGCCAGGGAAAGTCCTGAAGCGGTGTAATAAAATTCTCTGTGGCCAATTTGCTCTTGCCGTATAGTTCAATGGGTTTGGGTTTATCGGAAAGCATGACCGGGACGCCCGTGGATGGATCCCCCGGCCCAAAGGCTGCCAGGCTACTGGCATAAATAAATTTTTCAGGGACCATCCCGGTTTCCCTTAATGCTTCAATAAAATTGATCGTGTTCCGGGTATTGACATTATAAAAATCGTCTTTCTTTTTTGTCTTTGTCAAACCAGCATTATGGATGATATACTGGAACCGGATGCCCGATTTTTTGCAAATTTCAAGCGTTTGAATAACCGCTTCACGAGTAGAAAAATCAAACTCAATAAAATTGATCCGCGAATCCTGTAAATACTTGCGGGAACTTGATTTCCGGATTCCTGCATAAACAGTAAAACCTCGATTTAACCCTTCCTCAACCAAAAAACTGCCAATGAATCCACTGGCGCCTGTTATCAAAACGTTTTTCATATATGAAAAAGGTAATAGTCTGCTAACTAAAATGTTTAATCCAACACCTCCGCGTCAAATGTTGCCGGCCATTGAAATTCTTCCAGATCGTCAATGCTTTGGCATTATTTTCTAACTGCGGGTTGGTAATCGCTTTTTTAATTCCGGCCCGAATATAAGCCCTGTGCATTTCATTATAATACAGCGAATTAACACCTTTTCCCTGATAATCTGGGCGAACGCCATTCAGGTACATATCGATGGCGTCATTCTTTTTTATCGCCCGTAATATGTACAAAAATCCGAACGGGAAAAGTTTTCCATTACACCTTCGAAGGGCTTTGGTAAGGGAAGGCATAGAAACACCGAAACCGATTACTTCGTCCTTTTGATTAATTACAAAAGAGACAAATTCCGGACGGATAAATCCAAAGTAAGACTTTACATAAGCATCTACCTGCTTCTGTGAAAGTGCGGTATATCCATAAAGCTCATCAAATGCAGCATTTAGGGTGCGAAACATTTCCGGGGCATAAGCCACCAGATCCTTTGCTTTTTTGGCTTTAATCAGCCTGAGTTTGTATTTTTCCTGAATCAGTTGTGACAAACGATCAACTTTTTCAGGAATGGCAGGAGGAATCTCAAATTCATATTGTACCCAATCGGCAGCTTTTTTAAATCCCAACTGCTCCATGTGGGTTACATAATAGGAATAATTATAAATAGATGCCATGGTGGCTTGTTCTTCAAACCCCTTGATGAGCATACCTTCGTTGTCCATATCGGAAAATCCCAAAGGGCCCTGGATGCCAACCATTCCCTTTTCTCTCCCCCAGGTTATCACTTGTCCTATCAGTGCGCGGGAAACCTCAATGTCGTCAATAAAGTCAATCCAGCCGAACCGGACCAGTTTTTCATTCCAACGATGATTGGCATTGTGATTGATAATTCCGGCAATCCTGCCAACCATTTCCTTACCGCGGTAAGCGATCCAATATTCCGCGTCACAAAAATCAAAAGCAGGGTTTTTATCCCTGCTCAGTGTATTTGCCTCGTCCAACCTCATGGGCGGACACCAATACTGGTTTCCTTTGTAAAGCTGAAATTGAAAATTGATGAATCGTTTCAGATCCTTTTTGGTACAGACTTTTTTAAGTTCAATGGCACCTGAATTTTTCATTCTTATTTTATGAGAGTATATGAAGCTTTTTCCCAAGCTTTTCAAATTTCTCAAGTGCAACATCAACCTGTTCTTTCGTATGGGTAGCCATAAGGGAAAAGCGGATCAGTGTATTATCCTTGCTAACTGCAGGAGCAACAACAGGATTTACAAAAACTCCTTCATCCAGGAGCATTTTGGTAATGGTGAGAGTTTTGATATTATCCCTGATATAGAGAGGAATAATGGGAGTAACCGTGTTCCCGATATCGAAACCAAGATTCCGGAAATTCTCGATGGCATAATTGGTAACTTCCCAAAGATGCTGTATCCGTTCAGGTTCATTCTTGATAATTTCCAGCGCGGCCAGGACCGAGGCTGCTGCTGCTGGTGTCGCGGAGGCGCTGAATATCAAGGTGCGGGAATTATGTTTGATATAAGAAATGGTTTCAAAATCACTGGCAATAAAACCGCCCAGCGCAGCCAATGATTTCGAAAAAGTCCCCATGATGAGATCAACCTTCTTTGTCAGACCAAAATGGCTGGCTGTCCCCGATCCGTTTTTACCAATTACCCCGATGGCATGGGCATCATCGATCATGACCGTAGCTTCATATTTTTCGGCCAGGAGAACAATTTCAGGTAAATTGGCGATGTCGCCATCCATACTGAAAATTCCATCGACGACGATCAGTTTTACTTTGCTTTGTTCACACCTTTTTAACTGACGTTCAAGCGATTGCATATCATTATGACGGAATTTTAAAACCTTGGCAAAAGATAACCTTGTTGCTTCAATGATAGAAGCATGGTCAAGTTCGTCGATCAGGATATAATCGTTACGGCTGGTCACAGTAGGAATTACTCCCAGGTTAACCTGGAATCCTGTACTATAAACCAAAGCCGCCTGCTTCCCCACAAAGGAAGCCAGTTTCTTTTCCAGTTCCACATGAATGTCAAGGGTGCCATTCAAAAAGCGGGATCCCGCGCAGCCTGTTCCATATTTCCTGGTAGCTTCTATCGCGGCTTCCTTTATCTTAGGATGATTGGTCAAGCCCAGATAACTGTTCGAACCGAACATCAGCACCTTTTTTCCATTTATCGTAACCACGGTGTCCTGGTCTGATTCGATCATTCGGAAAAACGGGTAAAGACCCATCTTCTCAATCCGCTGTGGCTCAGTGTAATGAGCTAATTTACGTTGAAGAAACCTCATTGTATCTATTTATCAGAAAAAATAAGCGAGCAAAGGTATAAAGAAAAATCATATATACTGTGCAGCAAAATTACGTCCGGCTTGTAATGCTTTTAGGTTGAGGGCAACGACAGATTCGCCTTTTTTCCCAAAAGTAAAGCGAATGGCATCTTCCAGTTTTTCATAAGCCATTCCAAGAAATGGAGAAGCAGCGCCCAGGATAACGATATTGGCTACTTTAGGGGAACCAGCTTCCTTGGCTGCTGCATCTGCATCCAGGGCAACATGATGCGGAACTTTCCCGATTTCAGCCTTGATCAGGTCCATATCGGGATAGTTTGGAATATTGTTAAAAGGCTGTGTGTTGGTAATCACCCAACCTGTAGGCGATAAATAGGGAAGATAACGAAGCGATTCCAATGGTTCAATGGAAATGATCATATCGGCCTGTCCGAAGGGAATGAGATCGGATGCAATTTCATCATGTGAAATGCGAAGGTTCGACATTACATCACCGCCCCGCTGACTCATTCCATGAATCTCCGATTGTTTCAGGTACATGCCTTGTTCCAGTGCGGCATAGCCAATAATAGCAGCGATCGAGATGATTCCCTGGCCACCAACACCAGCTAAAATGATATCTTTTTTCATTCTTATCTGATTTACTTGTTCTTGAATTTTTCGCGCATCCTTTTGTCTAAAGCAACAACGCATTCCCTGCGCGGGATGATGACCGAAACGCCATGATAGTCTAATTCTTCCTTCATGATCCTGACATTCTCCCCGTGATATTTTTTCAGTGGTTTGAGAATCCTGATATGTGCTTCTTCCACCCCTATACCTTTGCAGATATCTTCCAGCTTTCCGGTCCCCGGCGAAGTCTGTCCTCCGGTCATGGCTGTTATTTCGTTATCCAGGATCAATACGGTGATGGGGGATTTATCATTGACTGCATCGAGCAACCCGGTAATACCGGAATGGGTAAAGGTGGAATCGCCAATCACTGCCACTGCAGGGACTAACCCAGCATCTGCAGCTCCTTTGGCCATCGTGATGGAAGCCCCCATATCAACACAGGAATTGATCGCCTCATACGGTTTAAGCGCACCCAGGGTATAACATCCAATGTCAGCAAAAACACGTCCTTTCGAAAATCCATTCAACGCTTCAGTGATCCCTAAATAAGAATCAATGTGTGGACATCCATTGCATAAGGAAGGAGGCCGGCCGACCATCAGATCCGGCGCCGGGATACCTGTCGTATCAGGTTTTCCCAAGGCAACTGCCACCAGATTCGGATTCAGTTCGCCATCCCTGGGCAATATCCCGTCAAGACGGCCCCTGATCTTTAATCCACGTCCCAAATATCCTTTCAGTAACTCCTCAATAACAGGGTAACCATCTTCAATCACCAATATTTCAGAACATTCATCGGCCAATTTTTCAATCATTTTCCTGGGTAATGGATATTGCCCGATCTTGACTATCGGATGGGGAACATGGCGATCGGGATAATTTTCGAGGAGATAATTGTAAGTTAATCCGCAGGCGACAATACCCCTCGATTTATCAGCCCCATTGATATAGAAGTTGAAAGGGGATTGATCCGATTCTTCGGCGAATGATGAATGATCTTTCAAGAGGTTTTTGTACTTCTTCTTGGCAATTGCCGGTAACAACACGTATTGTCTCAAATCTTCGGGTACATGGATTTCATTTTGTACACGCGGAGGCCTGATCTCAACCCCGGAACGGGAATGTGCCATCCGCGTAGTGATCCGTAATAAGAGGGGAATATGGTATTTTTCTGAAAAATCAAAACCATATCGGACCATGTCATACGCTTCCTGCTGGTTGGCAGGTTCAAGAATAGGCACCAATGCAAATTTGCCATATACCCTCGAATCCTGTTCGTTCTGCGAAGAGTGCATTGAAGGATCATCGGCTGCAACCACTATCAGTCCTCCGTTTGCTCCGGTAATGGCCGAATTGATAAAAGAATCTGCTGCTACGTTTAATCCAACATGTTTCATGCATACCATCGCCCTTTTACCGGTATAAGACATCCCCAGCGCTGCTTCCATGGCTGTTTTCTCATTTGCCGACCAGGTGGAATGAATATGGTGTTCCTGTGCATATTTCGAGTTCTGGACAAATTCCGTAATCTCCGTAGAAGGGGTTCCCGGATAAGCATAAATGCCAGACAATCCGGCATCTAGAGCGCCCTGGGCAATAGCCTCATCCCCCAACAATAATAGTTTCTGCATAACGTGGTTTAATAAGGTGGATTATTGACAAAATTAAGAATAATTTACAAATACGAAATCCGTCATTGACCGCGAAAAATCTTTTTTACTATACATATTATATATATTTTTGTAGGAAGAAAAATTATTCTAATCCCTGATCGATGACAATTAGAAAATGTCTTTTTATACTTTTCTTACTTTTCCTGCTAGCAATTTTTTCCTCGCATCACACTTATGCCCAATTCGGTACCCTGCGCGGTTTTGTATATGAACAGGAGACGGGTGAGCCGGTTTTATTCACCAATGTTTATTTCTATAAAACCTCCATCGGCGCCCCTACCGATGCCAACGGGTATTTTGCCATCACCCGGATCCCTCCCGGAAATTATACGCTGATGGTAACTTATGTTGGATTTGATACCCTGAAAATGCCAGTGTCCATTCAAGCCGATGAACTTATCTCTAAAAAATTATATCTCACAAAATCTTCGGTGAACCTTGCTGAGATCAATGTTTCAGCCAGCCGTCAGGATAAAGTGAGAGAAACTCAAACAAGCATCATCAAGATCACCCCGAAAGAGATCCAGTCAATTCCAACCATCGGAGGGCAACCTGACCTTGCCCAATACCTTCAGATACTTCCAGGTGTTGTTTTCAGCGGGGATCAGGGAGGACAACTATATATCCGGGGCGGCCCTCCCATACAGAATAAGGTTTTATACGATGGTATGATCGTTTATAACCCTTTTCATTCCATCGGACTATTTTCGGTCTTTGATGTCGATATGCTTAAAAATGTTGAAGTTTATACCGGTGGTTTTGGAGCCGAGTATGGGGGCCGCATCTCTTCAGTTATGGATGTAACTACCCGTGATGGCAATAAAAATCGGGTCTCCGGTAAAGTCGATGCCAGTACATTCGGGGCCAAAGTCCTCCTGGAGGGGCCGATCTACCGTCAAAAAAACGAAGATGATGCCAGCGCTTCCTTCATTTTATCCGTGAAAAATTCCTATCTGGCCGAGTCCAGTAAGATCTTTTACAAATACATTGATGAAAACGGGTTGCCATACGATTATCTCGATATTTATGGAAAAATATCAGTTAACGCTCCCAATGGCAGTAAAGTAAATTTTTTCGGGTTCAGGTTTGCCGATGATGTAAAATATAAAATATTGCAGGACTATAACTGGACCTCTTACGGCGGCGGAATGAACTTTCTGGCTATTCCCGGTAAAAGTTCGGTCCTGATTGAAGGCAATTTTGCCTATTCCACATATAAGGTTGTCTTACAGCAGGAGAACGAATCAGCCCGTTCCAGCTCCATTTCAGGTTTTAACGGAGGTTTGAACTTCACTTATTTTTTTGGCAGGGACGCTTTAAAATACGGGTTGGAGTTAGCCGGATATAAAACCGTTTTCGATTTTTTCAACACGGTCAAACGCAAAATAGATTACACACAGAACAGTACGGAGGTTTCTGTTTTTGTACAATACAAATGGCTCCCTGGTAAATTTATCATTGAACCCGGGCTGAGGTTACAATACTATGCTTCTCTTTCCACCGTTTCGCTGGAACCCCGGTTAGCCATCAAATATAACATCGCAAGGAATTTTCGCCTGAAAATGGCTGCCGGACTGTATTCTCAAAACCTGATCAGCACTACTTATGACAAGGATGTTGTCAACCTTTTCTATGGCTATATTACCAGCCCGATGAATCTCCCCACTGAATTCATGGGGAAATCGGTTTCCAACCGGTTGCAAAGGTCCTCACAGGTTGTTCTGGGATTTGAATGGGATTTTCTTAAAAATTTTTCCCTTAATGTGGAAGGGTACTACAAGTACTATCCGCAACTTACCAGTTTGAACCGGAACAAACTGTATGATGATACTGAGGAAAACGCCAATATTGAGGATTATTATAAAAAAGATTTTGTCCTTGAAACCGGCGATGCTGAAGGGGTTGATTTCTCCCTGAAGTTTGACTGGAAAAAGATCCATTTATGGGCCACTTATTCACTCGGGTTCATCCACCGTAATGATGGCAAAATGGATTTTGTACCCCCTTACGACCGGAGGCATAACCTGAACCTGGTTGG
>Ga0172381_10001374_pt1 | contig 28875 bp, 50 predicted proteins | sample Leawel6488metaG_FD_119754 | JGI IMG/M metagenome (GOLD analysis project Ga0172381, IMG submission 119754) | Leachate microbial communities from a municipal landfill in Southern Ontario, Canada - Leachate well 64-88 metaG | ecosystem: Engineered > Solid waste > Landfill > Unclassified | place... | reverse complement strand
TTTAAAAGTTAAATCCTGTGGTTGTTATGCAAGAAAAATACATTCTAAATGGATGAATAAAACTCAATATCCTCCAGCTCATGGAAAAAGATATACAAAAATATATATTCAAAGACAAGAATTGATACAGCAATGTTATAAAAAAGAAGATTTAGGATATAAATCTCATGGAGCTAAGGGTCATACTTTTTGCGACTTATGGCTAAATAGTATGGATGCATTTTATGATTGGTGTATAAAAAACGGATATAAAGATAAAAAAACGATAATTTTGAAAGATGGACAAATAGAATATTCACCAAACAATTGTATAATTATTGATAAATCTAAATTATTTTCACAATTATGCAAAGAAAGATTTCTGGAAAAATTCATATATAATAATATCGAATATACTATAGAAAAATTCTCCAAAGAATTTAATATACCAACTTATACAATTTATCGTAGAAAATCTTTAGGTTGGTCATGGGATAAGATTAAAAATACTCCTGCAATTAAATTTGTTCAAAAAAAATATAAATTTAATGGTAAACTATTAACATTAAAAGAATTATCAAAAGAAACAAAAATAAATTATGGAACTTTAGTTAATAGAATTAGAAAAAACTATTCTTTAGATAAATTATTATACAAAGGACATTTAGCAAATGAAGCAATAAGAAATTCAAAAGGAAACTTTTCAAATTTATAAAAAAAAATATAAAAAGAAGTATTTAAAAATGTTAATAGGATATGCTCGAATTTCAACAGATACTCAAGTACTTGATCAACAAGTTGATGCCTTGCTTAAATTTGGTATTCAACTACATGATATATATAAGGAACAGATATCAACACGAATAATTGATCGACCTATCTTTAATAATGTGTTGAAGTTTCTTAGAAAAAACGACACATTAGTTGTTTGTAAATTAGATAGACTCGGTAGATCAGTAGAAGAATTAATAAGATTAATCAATTTATTTCATCAAAAAGAAATTAACTTTATCTCTATATCAGATAAAATAGATACTACAACTGCTACTGGCAAACTTTACTTTCACATCGTAGCTTCTTTTGCAGAATTCGAACGTAATATAATATCTGATAGAACTCGAGAAGCCTTAGCAGCTTTAAAGAAACGAGGGATTAAACTTGGCAGACCTTTCATGTTAAATAATTCACAAAAAGAAATAATAGACAGACTATTAGCCGAAGGAAAAGCGAAACTTGAAATATCTAGGATAATAGGCATAAAATCAACAACACCAATATATAATTATTTAAGGAATAAGAAATGACAGATCCAAATAATATTGATAACATAGATTTTGGAGAAAATAGTGTCAGAATCAGGAATTGTTTAAAATGTCACAAAATAATTAATATTTACGATTTAAGATATTTTACATTAAAGGAAATCAAAAGATTTAGAAACATTGGACCAAAATGTCTTGAAATAATTTTGAATGTATTAAAAGAAAAAGGAATAGGGTTACAATTCAATGGAATGTCTAAAGAAGAATATGAAATATACGAAGGATTAAATACCATGATCTCAAATGCAGAATATTTTTATAAAGAAAGTAATGAATTAAAAATTAAATTCTTAGAACACATAAAAAAGCTGACATAGTTCAATAGTAGAACGCCCGACTTGTAATCGGATGGTTGAGGGTGCAAGTCCTTTTGTCAGCATATATAAAGGAATAAGAAATGATACAACACAAAATCTATTATGATAAAAATGGAAAAGAAATAGATCTTGAAACATGGGTAAATTTATGCGAAGACAGAAAATATACAATAATTAAACAAGAAAAGATAAACGATTATTTTATTTCTACTATCTGGCTAGGATTAAATCATGGTTTAATCAAAGGACAACTTTTGATTTTCGAAACTATGGTTTTTAAAGATGATGAAATTGTAGAAATGGAAAGATGTTCAACTTTAGAAGAAGCAATTGAAGGACATGAAATGATATGCAAGAAGTATAGTAATGAGCCTTACGTGCTAAAGGATTGGAAATGAAAGATAAAAAAGAACTAGAAGATAAAGCACAAGAGTTAATCGATCTTTATGAAAAATATATTAAAAATCATAAATTTGAAGCCTTGTTTCTTTATTCAAAAGAAAATAATTTTGGTTGCGTTTTTTTTGAAGGTGATTTTGAAAAAACCGAAAATGTTTATAATTTTGTAATTAACTATCAAAGAGTAATAAATGAAAAAACTAATCAATAAATATTTACTAAACTTTAACGGATACTGGAAAGCAGTTCACTTAATAGGATTTATCATTCTTTTAGTTCTATTAATAATCAAAGGATATTCGGGATTGATAGAATTTACCCATCCGATTGATATTCATGTAGAATTACCTACGTATGAAGGAACAGCAACTAGTCTCAGCGAAACAGATTGTGTCAAAGTAGAGCATGAACATTATCCAGATATTGAAGTGCATGAAGATGAAGACGGCATATGGGTTGAATATAAAGAAGAAGACGAATAAATGAAATTAATCCATTATTCTAATAAAGAAATTAAAAAATTATTAGAAAATTATCATTCTGAAAATTTTATTAAAACAATGCCAATGACAAAACCTATTGGTTTTTGGGTAAGTGTTAAAGGTGAAGATGATTGGCAAAGTTGGTGTGAAAAGGAAGGCTTTAGATTAGACGCCTTAAAATATCAATACGAAGTTAAATTAAAGAAAAACTCTAATATTTTATATTTAAAAACAATTTTAGATTTAAAAAACTTTTCTGAGAAATATAAATCAAAGTCATTAATGGCTTTAGAAGAAAATCTTGAAATAGAAAATGAAAAAGATAAACAAATTATTGAGGAAATATCCTCTTTTGCAGACAAATATTTCTCTGACTTCATTTCTTGGAATAAACTTAGATTAGACTACGATGGGATAATAATTTCACCATATCAATGGGATTTTAGATATACTACTTGGTACTATGGATGGGATTGCGCTTCAGGGTGTATATGGAATATAAATTCAATAAAAGAAATAAAACTAATAAAGGTACTAGATAAAATTGAATAAAAAAAACAACCAATTAAAATATAAAAGAATCCAACATTCTTGCGAATACTGCAATTCAACTTCAGATTTGTTAGTACATCATATTGACCAAAATAGAGAAAATAATAGCTTCTCTAATTTAATAGTTCTTTGTACATCTTGTCATGCTCACGTTCATAAAAGAATAACTAACATAAATAAGATGAGATGGTATTATATAACACATCAAGATCAAATGACATTTAACTTTGTAGGTAAATAATGGAAATAAAATATATCTGTAGGTGTTGTAAATTAGAAATCAAAGAAGAAATCAAAGAAACAGAATATGAAGAAGATAAAAATTATTATGAGACTTCTAAAGGTGAAAACGCATTATGCAAAAATTGTTTTATTAAATTGTATAGATTATTAAAATAGGACTGCAACATAATAGGTAAATAATGGAAAAAATAAATGAAAGAGACGAATTAATCCTCAAATCATTCAACGAAATAATATTTGAATTTGGAGAGAAATACAACATTTCACTTATAGAAATTTTAACACTACTAACAACTGAATTATTTTCTATAAGTGCTGAAAACAAAATCCCTTCCCAAATAATAAAAAAATCACTCGAAGCTAGTATAAAAAGATATGAAGAAAATGAAGTGCAATAAAGCCCCATAAAAAAATTCATTAGATTAATAATAAACTTCACTGCACTTCAATAATCAATCATCTCTTTTATTTTCTTCTACCTCTTTCAGAAAGTTATCTGCATAACTCTTAATGCAATAGTTACCTTCTATATCGGGATAGTTCTCTTTCATAAAATTAGTAAAATCATTAACAAAGTCTTTTTCATCAAAAAAAGAACCCTTTTCAAAACAACCTAAAACATTAAGTTGATAGAACTCAACTAATTCTTTACGTATTATCTTTTCTTCATTTTCCATACGTTCTTTATTTTCTCTAAGATGCTTAAAAAAATCAATTGGATTCATTTGTCTCTCCCAGAATTTTTAATATCTTCTCATTTTTCCTTAAGTTAATTCTACGAGTCTTTATTTTAGATTCAACTTCTTTAACGCAATCGTCCGCCTCTTCTTTAGTATCAAAGACCATGCTAAAAGAACTTAACCCTTTTACTTTAACCTGAGCTACCCATTTATTTGATTTCTTTTCAAAATAAACACTACCCATTTTGTTCCCCCCTAACACGATCGGCTATTCCCACTATTTCTTGTATTAAAATATCAACAGTTTTGTCAATCCAATCATTGCCCAAATTACTCGATTGAATCAAAATTTCATTTATTAGATTGGAAACCATTAATCCTAATATAGGTAACTCAGATTCTAAACCTAAATTGTTTTTCACCATAAAATCTTTTACACAAGCGTAAACAGACCTTCCAAGAAGACGTACCTGTTCATCACTTATAATACTTAAAAAATCACCTTTATTCATTTTAAAACCCCTTGCTTAAATAAAATTCCACCAACTCCATTACTTCATAAATAAAATAAGGAGTCCTTTCTTCAATTATACCATTTTCTTTGCAACTCATTTTTTAACTCCAATACTATAATTTGATAAAGTTTCATAGATTTCAGATTCATCTAAACACATATTTAGAGATGATATTAATTTTATTAAAGTCCACTTAGTATAATTCAATTTAAGAGAAAAATCTATTCCATCATAAATTTTATTATTTACATTCATTAGAGATTTCAACCTCTTTCTATATTCAACCTCTAGTTTATCTAATTCTTGTATATTCATCTTAAACCTTCTTGTTTGTATTTAATATGTAATTATTATGAAATATTACTGTAATTTAATCAAGTCATAAAAATTAATTGACATATAAATATCTAATACATACACGTTTAGTTAAGGGAATAAAACAAAAGTAAATATATGGTAATGGGTAGACCAACACTAACTGAAGAGCAAGTAAACAAACTATGTAAAGATATCATTGAATGGGCTCAGAGAGAAGATTCATTTCATTTAGCGGGATTCGCCTTAAGTCAAGGAAAGACAAGGACTTGGATTTATGAAACAGCCGAAGTTTATTCAAACTTTTCTGACGCTTTAAAAGAAGCGCGTGAGATTTTAGCTATGAGATATGTATCTGGAATGATGGTTAATAAATACAATTCTACATTCGGGGAGAAGTACTTACCTATCTATGACAAAGACTATAAAGAACTATTGAAATGGAAAGCAAGCCTTCAAAACCCAATAGATGATCAGGACAAAGAGATAATCATCAAAAGACAAGAATAAGCTTAGGTTAATAAATTGGAAATAGAAACAAAAATCAAAAAACTACCCAAAAAAGCAAGAGATTATTTAACAAAAGAACTTTTATATGTTCCTCATCTTTATATAGATAAAAATTTAAAACGCAAAGTCTTATATAAAAAGGATAAAAATGGAAATAGAAATAGCCTATAAACCCTACTGGTATCAGACTGACTTTGAAAATGCTATGTCTACAAAGAAACGAGCTGTTCTTTGTTGGGCTAGAAGGCACGGTAAAGATTATGCATGCTGGAATTATCTAACAATGCAGTCATTCTTTATTAAGGGCGTGTATTACTATATATTTCCCGAGTACTCACAAGCAAGAAAAGCTTTTTGGGACGCTATCACTGAAGATGGCAGAAGCTACCTCGATTTTATACCTAAGCAACTCATTAAGAGAAAATTAAATCATGAGATGAAAGTTCATCTTATTAATGGCTCTATCATACAAGTGCTAGGCTCTGATAACTACGACGCAATTCGAGGCACAAACCCTTGCGGTGTAGTTCTATCTGAATACGCATATCAAAACCCAAACGTATGGAAACTGATACTTGACCCTATTCTAACAAAGAATAAAGGTTGGGCGGTGTTTAACTCTACCCCTCAAGGCAAGAACCATTTTTACGATCTATTTAACTACGCAAATGAAAATACAGAAGAGTATTTCGTATCTAAAATAACTAACGATGACACTAACTTTATTTCAAAAGAAGAGATTGCAAGAAAGATAAAGCAAGGGATATCTGAAGAGTTCATTCAGCAAGAATATTATTGCTCATTTGATATTGGAGTTGAAGGTTCATATTACGGCAAGCTAATGCGAGACATGCTAAAAGATGGACGAATCTGCAACGTTGCTTATGACAAGAACTTACTTGTTTACACGGCTTGGGATTTAGGATTTACAGACTCTATGAGCGTTACATTCTTTCAAAAAAGAGGTAACGAGATACTTATCATAGATTTCTATGAAAATACTGGTTATCAATTATCTCATTACTTAGATGTTCTTAGATCTAAGGAATATACATACGGCAAGCATTTCGCCCCATTTGATGCAAAAGCTCACGACAGAACAGGAAATACTTTTGTTCAGATAGCAAGAAACCAAGGATTTATCTTTGAAGTATTGCCTCAGATGAAATCAATTCTTGGCGGTATCGAGAAGGTAAGAGGGGCTTTGCATAGATTCTATATAGATAAAACTAAATGTGATTTTCTTATTCGCTGTCTGCTTGAGTATCACGCTGATTTTGATGAAAACGCTCATGTGTATAAGAATGTGCCGAAACACAACTGGGCGTCTCACGGGGCAGACTCAATACGCTATTTAGTGCAATCGCTTGATTTTATAGGAACGGGCGGAATGACTAAAGAGAAACTAGACGAGCTTAAAAGGTCTGCTGTTTATGGATAGAGATAAGATCAGAGACGCTAAGAATTATCCTATACTAGATCTAGCAAATAGGCTCGGCATTGAAATTATTCATAACACTAAATGCAAGTGCATCAATCCAAATCATGACGACAAAAGTCCAAGTATGAGCTTTGATAGGAAAAGAAATATCTTCAAGTGTTTTAGCTGTAATACAACTGGAGATACTATTGCCCTTGTTAAGATGGTAACCAATAAAACTTTTAGGGATTGCGTAAGTTTTATAATAGGCGAAGATTTCAATACTGATATCAAGTTTAAACCAAAACCAATAATACAAGATGGACTTATATTTTTCTGTGATAAATGCAATAGAAAGATCAACAAGCTTGCATGGATGATTTTTTCTTATGAGGACACAAACAAGTATTGCGATTACTGCGCTACTCAGGTTTACAACTTGCTTGTATGGGAGAGTTTATATTTAGAAAATAACCAAAAAAGAGGACAAAATGAAAAAAATTGTGAAGAAACAAAAAGTTAACAAAGCAATTAAACCTAAATTAAAAAAAGAAACTGTTAACGAGATTAAAGAAGATGTATTTCAATCGATAGCAAAAGATCAGATTGCTAACTATAAAAAGGAATACCCTAAAGCTAAAGTTGAAGATTTCATAACAGCGCTTGTAAGAAGAATTGTAATACTGGAGCGTGCTACATCTGAATTAGTTTTACGATCCGAGATGATGCTTACACTAATAGATGTTATACGAAAAAATAAAAAGGTTGCTAAATCTAAAAAGAAATAGTATAAGAAAGATTTGGTGGGTGTTATATGTATCTAAATTCATTTCATAAGATATTTCACTTTGGAGATAAGGCTATACAAAATATCTTTTCTTCAGAGGTTGAAATAACTGAAAAAATAGACGGTTCGCAATTCAATTTTGGGGTAGTTGATAACGAGCTTAAAATTAGAAGTAAGTCTGCTGATATAAATGTCTCTAATCCTGAACAAATGTTTAAAGAGGCTGTTAACTATGTTGTAGAACTTTACTCTAACGGGCTACTACCTAATAACGTTGTGTTTCACTCTGAATATCTCAAGAAACCTAAACACTCAACGCTTTGTTATGAACGGATACCGAGCAATCATTTAATATTATTCGGGGTAGAATATGAAAAGGGTTGTATAAGTGATTATTACGATCTAACCATGTTTGCGAAGTTGTTGAAAATAGAAGTTGTGCCTTTGTTGTTTTGCGGTTTGGTTGATTCGGTTGAAGATCTTAAGAAGTTATTGGATAAGGATAGCGTTTTAGGCGGTGTTAAGATAGAAGGTTTTGTTGTTAAGAACTACAGCCTAGATGTAATGATTGGACAAGATAGATATTATCCGATAATGTGCGGGAAATATGTATCTGAAGGTTTTAAGGAAGTACATAAGACTAAATGGAGAGAGGACAATACGCCAAGCGGACACTTCCAAACTTACTGTGAAACATTCAAGACCGAGGCTAGATGGATGAAGGCTATTTTTAGGTTAAGGGATGAAAATAGATTGACTAATAGCCCGAAAGACATAGAGTTTATTATTAAAGAGATTAGAAAAGATATAATTGAGGAAGAGAAGGAAAATATTAAAGACTTCTTATATAAGGAGTTTAGTAACGATCTGCTAAGGGTAGCAACGCATGGCTTTCCTTATTTTTATAAAGAACATTTATTAAAACAAAGTTTTGGGGGTTAATATGTTTTGGTTTAAGAAGAAGCGTAAAAGATCTGTTTTATATGGTGATACACAGTATGAAGATTGTTTAACAGAACAAGAATATGTCGATCATAAATTCAACAACATAGAAAACGATTTAAAATATATAAAAAACGACATTAAATTACTGCAGCTATTAAATAGAGTAGTTTATCTATTGATCTACAAAGATTCGTTAACAACTATAAAGAATAAAAATGGTGAAAGACATCGTGTTTTGGCTGACGAGGCTAGAGAATATGCTAAAGATAACGGTTTTGAATATATTGGTTCTATTAAAGATGATGAACTTTGGGTTAAGAAGGAAAAATGAGCTGGATTTCAGTAAAAGACAAATTACCAGACAATGATTGTGAATGTTTAGTTCATAATGAAAAAGGTTGGATGCACTTAATTAGGGCTTCTTTTCGTTATAATTATAATGTTTTTATTTATCATGATATACACAGTCATGAAATGCTTGTATTAGAAGTAACTCATTATATAGAAATACCAGAACCGCCGAGGTATTTAAAATGAAATGGATATCAGTAAATGACAAAGACCCGCCTAAATATGAAGAAATATTGTTTTGTACTGCTGATAAAGAAGTTTGGTATGGACAATGTGAAGGTCATGAAAAGTTAAGAAAATGTACTTGGAAGCCAATTGGAATGGATTTATTTTTGGACACTGATTCAAAAACTGAAGATGAAAAAAGGGTAACTCATTGGATGCCGATACCTGAAGCTTCGGAGAGGTTAAAATGAAATTTAATAAAATTAAGAAAATCCAGAGAATATTACAAGCACATACAAGGAATAAACCTAGAATTAGAATTATTACAAAACATCAAGACGATTTACCGTTAGCTAGATCACTTGAGAAGTTATTAGATTACGTAATAACAACCAAAAATAATCCTTCTTATTAAACCAAACTTAAATATCTCAAAACTATTGCCAAATAAATAACATATTCATAACTTGCAAATCATAGGCTTAAAGGGGTTTGCATGGCTGAATATTCATTTAGAGGATTCGAACAATTTTATGTAGATGACGATAAAGACATACTCGGTAGAATGAAAGATATCTACCAAAATGTCATTCCAATTCAGCAGGCGGCTTGGGTTCAGGCTTCTATCGACGAAAGGTTTTATGCTGGCGATCAATCTTTATGGCAGGATGTTTACTCATCTATTCCGACATATAGAAGAAAAGATTACAACTTCAATAAGATCAAGCGTATCGTCAATATGCCATCTGGATATCAACGAAACCATAGAAAATCAATCAACACAATACCAGTCGAAAGTTCAGATGAAAATACAGCCAATCAGTTAAGCAAAACCCTTAGATGGGTTAATAATAACGCCAACACCTCAGATATTATTTCAGATGCTTTCTTAGGAGGCTCTCTTATTACTGGAATGAATCTTTTAAACGTCTGGATGGATTATAGAAACGATCCATTCTCAGGTGATATCTGTATCGATAACATTGGATATAATGGATATCTAATCGACCCATATTTTAAGAAACTTGATTTGTCAGACTGTAATTATGTATGGATTCGCAAATTCCTATCAAAAAAACAGATCATCTCATTAATGCCTGATCGTAAAGATGAAATCATCAACATGCAAGGCTATCAGAATAAAGATGGATATTTCAACTTCCTACCTGAAAACTATAACATAAGTATAAAAGATTTAATACCATACGATGAGTTTTGGTATTTAGATTTTAGAGAGGCTACAATATTATTAGACCCAGAGAATGAAGAAGCTCAGGAATGGAGCGGGCCTGAAGAAAACCTAAAACTATTCCTAAAAAGATATCCACACATCAAAGCCAAAAAGATACAGAAACAGAGCGTTAAGCTTGCAATTGTTGTTAATAATAGAGTCTTTTATAACGGTAAATCACCATATAAAATAGATAAATATCCTTTCATACCGGTAGTTGGATACTATCAGCCTGAACTTCCTTATTGGGAGTGGCGTATTCAAGGTATTATAAGATCGCTAAGAGACCCCCAATTTCTACTTAATAGACGTCAGCAGATTATTTTAGACATATTAGAATCTCAGGTTAATTCCGGCTTAAAGGTAATGGAAGATTCCTTAGTGGATGATAGAGACGCTTTCAAATCAGGACAAGGACAAGTACTATTCATCAAAAAAGATGCCCCAATGGGAATGGATTCAGTTCAGAAAATACCACCCGGACAAATTGGCGGTGGAATGATGGAGATGGTTACCCAGCTCAATACTGATTTAATGGATATATCGGGTATAAACGAGGAATTACTAGGCTCTGCTGAAGATGATAAAGCTGGTATCCTTAGTATGTTACGTCAAGGAGCGGGACTTACTACACTTCAGATATTATTTGATCATTTAGACACAGCAATGAAGAACCTAGGAAGACTTGAAATTGATTACATTCAGGCTAATTTTTCGCCTGCCAAGATCAAAAGAATAATAGAAGAAGAACCTACTGAGCAATTTTATAACAAGTCATTCCAAAAATATGATTGCGTTGTTGTCGAGGGTGTTGATACTCCAACACAAAAAATGCAGGCTTTCAAACAAAAACTGTATCTCAAGGAAATGGGTATTCCAATACCGACTGAGGATTTACTTGAAGAGGCTACTTTTGCTAATAAAGGCAAGACACTTGAGAAGATCAAAGCTCAAGAACAGCAACAGCAACAAATGCAACAGCAACAAATGCAATTACAGATGATGGAGTTGCAGTCTAGGGCAAACCTTGCTAACGCTAGAGCCGAAGCTGATATGGGACTTGCGACCGAAAGAAAACTAGAAGGTGTTAAAAATCTAAATCAATCTGAACTTGACAAGATTAGAGCAATCAAAGAACTGTATGGTATGGATTTAGATCAAATTCAAAAGGCTGTAGATATTCTAAATTCCTTAAGAGAACAAGAGGTTCAGGAAGTTAAAAACGTTGAAGAAACAAATAAGGTTCAAGTTGGGCAAGGAAATGCTAACTAAAACTCAAATATATAAAGATAGAAGAGATAGCGCTAATAGATATTGGGAACATGTCTTTAACAAAGCGTTAATGGGTGATTTAAACAAGCAAGAAATAATATCGGCAATGAGTTTATTAAATACTGCCGATAAAAATTTAATTAAATTGGAGTCAAATTTATGAAAATAACTTATGAAATAAATGATGATGATGAAATCAATAAAAAAATTTATAAATACGCTGAAGACATGTATTTATCGCTGGTTCGAATAGATCAGATCATAGTTGAGGAATACAAAGGCTTTACTAATGTTCATAAAGATAGGCTGATACAGCTTATCGAAAATGAATTAATTAAATCAAACATAAGGGATATAGAGTAGGTATTATGAAAAAATGTAAATCAAAAGTAGTAAGTCATTTAAAAAAGGACTCTAAGACTTGGAATAAGCTTTCTAAAGAGGCTAAATCAGAGTCTAAAGATGACAAAAAGTTAATTAAGGTTATCAAAAAAAAGGGTAAATAATGCCTGTTGCTTATCCTCTTTTCTTAGCTATATGTATGATCTTTGCGGTCAAGTTAATGATTGATGAGCAGGGGTTTGATTTTTACAATCCATATAGTAAAGAGGCTTATCTAAATGCTCAAAAAAAATTGCACGAAAGGTTTATAAAAAGAGAAGAGATTAGGAAAGACAAGAAACAGAAAGAAGATATGTTAGATAAAAAGAAGGAAGAAAATGGATACATTAACAAAAGTACATGTAATAGCTCTTGTGATAATAAATAAATTAGCTCAAGTTCTAGGGAGTGTAAAATGATTAAAATAAATAAGTTTTTACTAGCGTCAATAATGTTTATTTTACCTTCATGCACAGCCGTTATGGACTGGCAGACTAAATACCCAGATTCTATGTTTGAAGAATACTTAGAAGATCAGACAGAAGAATATACTGGTTATGACCTAGATTTTAGCCCATTTACTGGCAGTGAAAACCTAAATTTAGATTTACCGATTCCAGTAGAGTCATTAGTTAAATAAATCAAGAAGTCACTCTGATTTCTATTATTTTATTCACATAGCCGATTTTTATAAACATTAATCGGCTTCTTTTTTCAAAAATAATTTGCACAAAAATAACAAAAATATACCTTGAAGTTAACCCTTGAAGAAGAGGGCATTGTAACAATATAAGGAGACGAGAGGTATGAGATACCGAGAGTCACATAAAGAAGAAAATGAAGGCATGGGAAAACATGTTGATAAATCGCCAAGAGAATATATCAGCAATAAAAAAACCAATAAAGATGCTTCAAAAGGTAAACAGTACAAAACTGGTGATTTACTTTCTAAAGAATCAGACATCGTTCAAAAAGGAAAATATAACTATAAGGGCGAAAGATACGGAAGCGGTCTTGTAGGAAAAGAGAGCGATATTATTATGAAACAAGCTCCGAACTACAAATCAAACAGATATAAGTAGTAAAGGCGGATAAAATTGGAAAGTACTACAAGAACAAGAAAACTTAATATTACCTCTGATTATATAGAAGCGGGGGAGCTTGCTAATGAAATCGGTAAGTTCTATATGGAAGATCTAAAGACAGCGTTTGAGAACGGCAGGAAACACAAAAAAGACAAACTCTACTTCATAATTAAAACAGAAAAAGACCCGAGCGATCATCTAAAGGTATATATAAGGATAGGTATAACAGACAAGAAACTTGAATATCTTCAGGAATCTATTGATTTATGGGAGTATGACTATATAAATGACAAACAAAAGCTTTTATGGTCAATACCTCATCGAACAGATATGAAGAACTTCTTGGCTCATCCTGAGAAGTACACTAAAGAAATAATAGGTTGGATTCGTAAATTTCTAGACCAGAATCCTAACATCAATCTAAAAGACAAGTCTGGGATTATTCTTTTTTAATAATTTTTCTCCAATTTTTATAAAACGAAGGATAATCTCGGGCTTTTTACCAATTTCCTACCAATTGCTACCAAATCGGTAATTACACAATTCATGCACAAATATAAATCATAGATAAATACAGCCTACTTTGCCTTATTTGCACTACTTCCGTAGACAAATAAATACAGTCTAAACATCAAAAATAATCGTTTATTTCCTCACCATCTATTGCCAAATAAAAAACATAAAAATACATCTAAGTCATGAAACGCTTGTCGGCGTAAAGACTTGTATTAGCGTAATCGAGATTCGCTATCTCAAAAAAGGAGGCTTAAATGTCTAACGAAGAAGCTAAAGACGTTACTAATCAGGAGATCGTCAAACCTGAGGCAAATATTCAAGGGCAAGAAGACCATTCAGCTCAAGTTAAATCACCTAATGATAATAACCCTATAGAGGGTAGCAAGGAATATAACTTTGCGAAAATTAGACAGAAAAACGAAGAGCTTGAACGCAGAGTCAATGAATTAATGAAAAAGGAAATGGAGCGAAACGCGCCACCTTCTAAAGAAGAAGACGAAACCAGCTCGCTATCTGATGATGATATCCTAACTGTTGCTCAGGCAAGAAAATTAGCCGAGAAACAAGCTATGGAAATCTTCAAGAAAGCCATGGCTGAAAATGAAAAGGCTAAACTTCCTCAATTGACTAAATCTAAATTCTCAGATTTTGACTCTGTCCTAACTGAAGAAAACATAAGAAAACTAGAAACAGAAGAACCCGAATTAGCAGACGCCTGTTCAAAATCGGCAAATCCTTGGGAAGCTACGTACAAAATACTGAAGAAGTTTGTTTTGCCTCAGCAAGACGCAAAGACAAGTAAGAGCGATGAGAAAATGAAAGAAAATTTATCAAAGCCGCTATCTTCAAATGCAGTAGGGAGAGGCCCTCTTTCTACCGCTAACGTTTGGGCTGAAGCCTCTAAAGAAGATTTGTACAAAGAGATGATGGACGCTGCTCGTTTGGGATAAAACGAGGATAATATAAATGTCAACAAATTCAAACGTATTGCCAGCACCAGTGCAGCAAAAGTTTGCAGCTAAGTTGTTGTCTACTCCTCAAGCAAGATTGATTCACAAATTGGTAGCAACACCATATATCTTGCCTGAAAACTCAGGAAATATCTTGAGAATGAGAAGATACACAAGGCTTGAAACTGCTCCTGTGCCTGTAAACCCAGCGATGCTTAACCCACCTTCACAATTGCTAACAGCAGTTGATCTAGATGCGAGAGTAGACTGGTATGCGACTTATCTTATTATAACTAAGGAAGTTACATTAATTAATCAGGATCCCGTCTTGAACTCTGCAACTGCAAGGTTAGCACAATCAATGAGGGAAACTGAAGACCAACTTATCAGAGACATGTTAGAAGCAACAGCATCTATCATTAACTGTACAGGTGGAACAAATGGTGATAACCCTACCGAAATGGTTAGATCAGACATCGATGGCGTCGTAGCAACGTTGCAAAATGCTAACGGCGAATTTATTTCTGAGATGATCGGCGGAGAAGACAAATTTGGAACAGGCCCAGTAAGGGATTGTTATTTTGGTCTTTCAAGCACAAACATGATCGGACAATTCGAGAACGTTGCTGGCTTTATCAACAAGGCCCAATACCCTAATGATAAAGGGGTAAATGCGAGCGAATGGTGCTCCATAGGAAATATCAGATTTTTCCTAAGCTCAAGAGGCTCTTTAACACAAAACGCTTCTTTGCTTGGTGCTGATATATACAATAACTTCATCGTAGCGCAGGAATCTTACGGAACTGTAGACCTTACAGGTAGTTCAGTAAATTTCATTTACCATCCAGCCGGATGGGGCGACGACCCTCGTACGTCTTTGAATATCAAAGACATATACACCACAGGGGTCTTTAAATCTTCTTTAATTGACTTGGAGGTCGCAGCGTGAAGTCGGCGATAACAAGGGGCAAGCGTAAGCAGCCTGAGAGACTAAATAAGAAGAACTCGAAAGAGTGTGCGATAGTCCGAACTCTAAGGAAACTTAGAGAGGTAGCAGAAATGTCTACCCGCCTATTTATAGGTTTAAAAAGTAACAGAGTGTGTGAGTTAAGACAAACATGTGGTTTCAGATTTGGTTTTGCATCACGCATCACCAATGATTCTTGGATCATAAATTTACGCGCAACACTAGCTTAAGGAGGAGAATATGAGTACACCATTAGCAATGATAGCTCAAGGCTCTTTCGTATCAGGCGGAGTTGCGAGAAATATCCAGTTACCAAAAAGACCTGACTATTTCATGATTAAAAACAGATCACTTTGGGGTACTGCTCCAACAGCTGTCGTTCAATCTGAATGGTTTTTAGGTTATGGTGCTGGACAAGCTATTCACATTTCAGAAGGTGCTGGATCTGCTTTAACTGCTACTGCTACAGCAGCTGGCGGAGCTGGATTCACATTCGTTGATTTAACATCTCAAGTTCCAGGGGCTTTAGTTGCTACAGGAACAGCGATTACAAATGCTAACCCAGCAGTTGTATCTGACGCATCATCACCAACAGTTGGCGATATCGTTAGAATGATAAACACAACAGGAATGTTACAAATAGCTGGTATGGACTTTACAGTAACAGCAGTAACTGCCGGAGTAGATTTTACTTTAGGTTATTTAAACGCTGCTGGATTTGCTGCACCTGCTACTAACGCAGATTACAGAATCATACCTGCAAAATATTATTCACCTGCTAGATATTACATTACTGCAATGACTGCTGCTAACCCAGCTGTTATTACTGTTTCTGTAGCACATAACTATCAGATCGGTGATTACCTAACACTTCATATACCAGTAGCATTTGGAACTATGAATCATTTTGATGGAAGAACAGTAAGAGTTACTGCTGTTACCGCATCAACAATGACATTAGATCTAGATTCAACCGGTTTTGCATTTGCTTTCCCAACATCAGCCGTTGCTGCTGCTGGCGTTAGCTTTGCACATGTTACACCTGTAGGAGAAATAGCTACAAGCTTGTTATCTCCAATTGACAACGTAGGACTTTATGCAATGCATTTAGGAACTGCAGTTGTTGGCGCAGCTGGAAACATTATGGATTGGGTTGCTCTTGGAAAAGACAACAACTAAATAAACTTAAGTGGGGGCTTTTAGCCCCTGCTTTTTAACTAAAGGAAGAGAAATGAGTTTTGTAAGAGAGATAATAACAAGCAAAAAACAAAAGCTAAGCGACGCAGAAAAGATTGTTGCTGAAGACAAAAGAATAGAAGCAAGAGACAGAGATTCTCAATTGGTAACTGGAATATTTAAAAATCTGGAAGTTCCAGGTGGTGATCTAGAATTTTCATATAAAATGTATAAAGAAGAAAATCCACGAATCTATTCATTTCTGGATGGTCAAAGCTACACAATACCGCTTGGAGTTGCTAAGCATATAAACAATATGACAGCTGTTCCAATTAGAGATTACGCAAAGAATCCAGACGGAACAAAACAGTTAGTAACAATAATCACATCAAAAAGACAAAGATATCAATTCTTGTCTAAAGAATTTATGTAATAGGTAAAAAATGACAATACCATTAAATGATTTCAATTACATTGCAAGAAAAGTTAGATTTGTAACTGCAAGACCTAACGCTAATCAGTTAAGCGATGAAGATCTAAGGGGTTATATAAACTCGTTTCTTATATATGACTTTCCGCTTCACACACGGTTGTTTTATAATAGACAAATCTTTTCGTTTCAGTTAACGCCAAATGTCGGTGTTTATCCGATAACTACCTTCAAGAACTTGTATTCTAACTTTGAACCGCCTGCTTATGTAGATGGTTATCAAATGCAGTATTATCAAGACGAATCTTCTTTTAATCAAGTATTTGCAAGGTTGAAGTATTCAGTTCAGATAACATCAGGAAATAACCTAGCAGGGCCTTATAACGGTTTCTTTTCATATACACCGATAGAAACAGGTACTTGCGTTATTTCAACTATTGATGTGGCTGGAAATTCACTTACTGCAACTGATAATGGAACTGGAACATTTATTGGTGATGTTTTGCCTGGAAGCACTATCAATTATGATAATGGAGTAATTACCAATATCAATTGGACAGCTGTTATTCCAAATGGAGAGCCTATATATGCATCTGCTAATAATTACACTGTTGGAAGACCTCTTGCTATGCTTTATTTTAACAATGAGTTCAAGTTCTATCCATTTCCAAATAGAGCTTATACCTTTTCAATAACTGCTTATAAGAATCCAAATGAGTTAGCGGTTGGAGGAGGAACTAGCTTTCCAGAACTTAATCAATGGGCCGATGTCATTGCTTATGGAACAGCTCTGAAAGTATTAGCTGATAATCTTGATATGGAAAACTATCAGAAAGTTCAGATTTTATTTGATCAGTCTAAGAGATTAACAGAGAGAAGAACATTAAAACAATTATCAACACAAAGAGTGGCTACTATCTATGGAGATAATCAAAATTATCCATGGGGTTGGTCATATCCATATTTTTAGGAGTAAATTATGCCAGCGCAATTTAATATAACAATACCAACAGGGCCTAAGACATTAGCTGAGACTCACCAGCCGATATTGGATAACTTTGTCCAATTAGATACACAAATTGGCTATGATCATGTTGCTTTAACTTCAGCGACTAATAACGGTAAACATAAGAAACTAACGTTAATTGATCAGGTTGGAGATCCTGCGGCTGTTGCTGGGACTGGTATTATTTATACAAAGACAGTCGGCGGTGCATTAAACGCTTATTATAGATATCCTACTGGTCAGATAGTTCCTTTAACTGGTGGAGGGGTGACAAGTTGGTGTGATTTCACAGTCGGAGCGCTAGGTCTTCAGGTAATAAACAATAATTTTAATGTTGTTTCAGTGACCCGTTTAGTGAATAACCTTTTTGATATAGCTTTTACTAATCCACTATCAGTAGCTACATATGGTGTTCATGTCACATCTTCTAGAAATGATATATTCTGCGGAAGCGGGATAACAAGAACTATCAATCATTTTGTAATTACTTTAAGTAATGCTTTTAATGGAATGACTGTTACAGCATCAACAATAGGCGGATAAAATGTCTAAACTATTCATAGGGCCATACAAGACAGGACTACAACTTAATTTAGAGCCTTGGCTTATTAATCAAGAAGCGTTTGTAGATCTTTTTAATGCCTATGTATGGAGAGGCAGAATAAAAAAGAAACAAGGTACTATATTACTTAGCAGGCTTCAAAAGCTAGGTTCTACCATTCCAAACGCTCTAGGTAATACTATAGCTCCTCATACTTCTTTTACAGGAACGTTAGCGGCTGGAAACCTTCCTGTTTCTCCAGGATCTGTTGTTATAGCAGTTGGCGCTTTAACATTTACTGATAACGGAAATGGTACATTAACATCTCCAGCTGTTAATTCTAATTATGGAACAATAGATTACGAAACTGGAGTGATTAATTTATTTTTTGACCCTGCTTTAGGTGGGCCTACTGCTGTCAATGTAACAGCGGTTAGTGTTTTGCCAAAGCTTCCTGTTATGTCAATATCAACTAGGGAGGAAGACCCGATCAATCAAGAGCAGACTATTGCTTTTGATACTGATTTTTCATATCAATTCAATCAAGGTTCTCAGTTATTTGAAGATGTTTCTTTTTATAAAATGACAGCTCCTGCTAATCCTGTTGTTTGGACTGGAACTAATTCAGATTTTTTCTGGACTACAAATTATTATAGAATAAATTCAAGAAATATATTTTGGGCAACAAACAATATAGCAGGAAATCACAATAAACAAATCAGCGATATAGCAGATGATGGAGGTTTTGTTCAATTTACTCTAGCAGCAGGTCATGGATATATAGTAAATGATGTGGTTTATTTAGATGAGATATCACTAGCTGCTGCTAGCGGTTATAATGGACTAACTGGAACAGTAACAGCAGTTGCAGCAACAACTATTACCCTTAGCATTGCTTTTATTGCAGGAAGCAACGGCGCATCTGGTGGTTATGTATTTGGATTATCCAGAACTATAAATGGCGATGGAATCAGATTCTACGATGGTTTCGGTGGTGGTCTTGGATGGACTAATTTCGCTCCGCCTCTGCAAACATATAATAAAGTAGCAGGTTCTGCTATAAACTACCTTTTTGGGGCTTTAATCTTAATTCCATATAAGAACCGGCTTCTTGCATTTAATACAACTGAAGGCCCTGTTGGTGGTCTTGGAAGTAATTTTAAAAATAGAGTCAGATGGTGTCAGAACGGAACGCCTTTTTACGCCAATTCCTCAACACCGCCAGTAGCAGGAGAGCAAAGACCTGGAATTTCTTGGGTTGACGATACCGTTGGAAAAGGGGGATATATTGATGCACCGACAACTGAGGCTATTGTATCCATAGCTTTATACAAAGATACTTGCATTGTGTTTTTCGAGAGATCTACTTGGCAGCTACGATATACAGGAAACGAAATACTTCCTTTTGTATGGGAAAGAATTAATGAGCAGATGGGAGCTGAATCAACATTTAGTCCTATATATTTTGATGAAGGGGTTTTAGCGGTCGGAGATAAAGGTATAGTTACTGCTAACTCAACGAATGTAGAAAGAATTGATGAATACATACCAGACTTAGTTTATCAAATACATAACGATTCAGCAGGAGTTACTAGAGTCCATGGAATAAGAGACTTTCAAAAGAAAATATGCTATTGGACATATCCAGATCAAGGTACTGGAACTATATTTCCTGATAGATTGTTAACCTATAATTATGAAGATAAATGTTACTCTATATTTGATAATTCACATACCTGTTTTGGAAATCTTCAATCAACAGATAGTATTATTTGGGATTCTCCTTATCTTTGGTCATCTGATTTAACATGGGATAGCGGTAAATCTCAATCTTATTATCCTAATATTGTAGCTGGTAATCAAGTTGGTTTTGTTCATTATTTTGATAAAGATCCAGTTGTTAATGATATAAGCATGGATTTAACGGGAATAACAAACGCATCCCCGCCAGTTGTTACAGTCAACAATCACAATCTTAAAACTAATCAATATGTAAGAATACTAAATACTACTGCGTTTGGTGTTGCTGTTGTAGGGGAATCTCCAAGACCTAACCCGCTACTAACACCACCACTATTGCCGCCTACAATAATACCAGCTGGTTCTACGTCTTTTTCAGGATCTTTGATTAACACTGGTCTATTTCCTGCAACATTAGTTGCAACAGTTGGAGCTGACGTATTTATTGACTTGGGAAATGGAACATTAAGCGGAGGAACTGGAGGTTCTACTGTAGATTATGATAGCAGCACTTTTGTTGTTAATTTTGCCGCTCTTGCGGTTGATACTGCTATTACTGTTGATTATACATACAATGATTTAAATTTTAGGGTTTTCCAGATAACAAGAGTAAATGCAAATACTTTTAGTTTAAATGATCAGGATTTCTCATCATTTGGAGCGCCTTATTTAGGTTCTGGAAACATTCAAGTAATTGATAATTTTAGAATCAAATCAAAAATTATTAATCCATTTCTTCAAGAAGATCTAGAAGCAAGAATAAATTATTTAAATGCTTATCTGACAACCGACGCTCTAAATTTTAAATTGAACACTTATGCAGATGATAATAGCACTTTAGTAATAGATTCTTTAACAGCGTCAAATACTAACTATTATGGATTTGTCTCAGATAAAACATGGAACAGGATTTATCCAAATGTTACGTCTTCTTTCTTTCAGCTTGAATTTACGTTAGATGACGCTCAGATAAAAGATTACTTTAACGTTAACCATAACTTTGAACTTCATGCATTAATAATTGATGTTAATAAAGGAGCTAGACTTCGATGACATTTGCTCCTGTTAACGCTCTTCAGCCGCCTCTTGATGAAAACGTTTCATTCCCAAGCGAATGGGAAAAGTTTCATGAGCAGATAACTAGACGTTATAGAGATGTAACAAGAGCTGTCAATGATAAAGAAAGAGCTTTTTATCCGATAGAAACTGAGATTCTAAATTCTCAGAATTGGTTTAATACTAATAATACCCAGCAATATAGAAGCGCATTTAGAAAGGTATTTAACTTTGGAGCTATTGCAACTGGAGCTACTTTAAATATAACGCACGCAATAACTGATATAACAATCATTACGAGGCTTTATGGTACGTGTATTTCTGATATTATTGATTATAGACCTATTCCTTATTCATCTGTCACAGCAGCGAATCTAGGGATAGAATTAGTGATGACTTCTACTACTATTTCTATAATTAATGGAGCAGCAGCTCCGAATATAACAAGTGGAATTATTGTAGTTGAATTCCTCAAAAATTGAGATATCTATTGAAGATAAATTAGCATAAAAATAGTTTTAAGCTAAGAGAGAGGATAAAATATATGGCACTTTTTGATTTTTTGTTTGGTAAAAAAGGTGGTTTCGAACAGACACCTACAATGAATCCGCAACAACAGCAATTATTACAGCAGTTATTGGGTGGTCTTGGCGGAGCAACTGGTGCTGGAATGGGATTTCTTCAAAATCTACTTAGCGGTGATACTTCTAAGTTTGAAGCGCCATTGATGAGACAATTTAATGAACAGACGATTCCTCATCTTGCTGAACAGTTTTCTGGAGCAAATGCACAAGGTTCTTCAGCTTTTGGTCAAGCATTAGGTTCTGCTGGAGCAGGACTAGCTCAAGATCTAGGAGCATTAAGAGGCGGACTTCAAATGCAGGGACTTGGTCAACTTAGTAATTTTCTGAATCAAGGTCTAGGCGCTAAATCTTTTGAATCAATATATAGACCAGGAACTAGCGGTTTCATGGGTGGTCTTGCACCTGCTTTAGGACAAGGTCTTGGAATGGGATTATCAGGAGGAATGAGTGGGGGAATGGGAGGATTACTATCAATGCTTCAAGGATTATTAAGAAGTGGCGGAAAAGGATTGAGATCTGGAGAAATGTATAGTCCAAAAACTGGATATCAATTAGCTGATTAAGGAGAATTTATGGTACAGATATTACCGCAAGAACAAAGTTTTGGAGATCTATTAGGCGCTGGAGTCGGATCTGGTGTTTCAACTGGACTGCAAGGATTATTAAAGCAATTTACTGAAGAAAGACAGTTCAATAAATTATTAGGAACTCTTGGAATGGGAACAACTGATAATTCTAAATCTCAAACAAATATACAAAATCAAACAAATCAAGGAACAGCACAAGTAGATTCTCAAACTCCTACAGAATTTAAGCCGCCATATAATCAACAAAAAGCAATAGCATTATCAGTACACCCAAATGAGAATATCCAAAGAGCTGGAAAAGCAATGCTTGAACAAAACAAGGCTGCATTTGATCAATATAAATTTGAGCATAAATTAGAATCACAACAAAATATTGCTAATAAGAAATTAGCTTTTCAAGAGACCAAAGATACAAGAGAAGCAGTAGATAACGCTTATAAGAACACCTTAGAGACAAATACTATCTTAAAAAAAATGGATAAATTAAATGAAGGTAAATTAATTTCTCCAGCAACTGACGCTTTATTCGAAAAAATGGGAGTTCCAATATCTTTATTAGGAGACCCGAATTCTGAAGAATTTCAAAAGTTATCACAAAATCTTATGAAAGGTGTTACTCAATTTGGAAATAGAATATTACAAGTTGAGTTTTCCAATTTTATGAAGCAGATTCCGACTTTGAAAAATTCTGCTAAAGGTAGAAAATTGATTATCAAAAATATGCTTCTTTTAAATGATATGAATATTGCAGCATATAATGCGAAAAAAGATATTTTAAAAGAAAATAAACAAATACCTCCTTTAGATTTGTTCGATCAGATTCAAGAAAGAATTCAACCTGAATATGATAGAATACAAGATGAAATGATTAATCCTCCAAAAGAACAAAAAACATTCAAATTTCAGAAAGTAAATCCTGGAACAAAAATTACTGAAGATATCGTAGATCAATTGTTACAGAAATATAACAACGATCCTAAAAAAGCAGAGAACGCAGCTAAACAATTAGGATATAGTTTTTAATATGGCTAATATTTTTGAAGAAAGAGCTTTAAGACAAAATAATCAAACAAATAATATATTTGAAGATAGATCCTTACAAAATCCTGAATTTAATAAAAAACCAGATACAGGAAAATATTTTGTAAAAGGTGCTGTAAAAGAAACGTCAACATTTCCTCAGAAAATTCAAAATGTAGTTTCAGGACAACCAGTTTTAAATTCATTATTAGAATTACTTGGATTAGAAAAAAAACAAGATTTAATGAAAGAAACTGTAACACAACCATTTGAAAATTTAGTGTCACAAACTTTGGAAAAAAAAGCGCCTAGTTCCGAACAAACTCGACCTTATGAAGAATATGGTCAAAGATATGCTCAGCAAGCACCATTTAATCCTTTATTAGGTTTATTAACTGCAGGTAGTGGTCAGATAGCTAAAGAAAAAGGTTTTGGGCCAGTTGGACAAGCTGTGGCAGAAATAGTAACAGGTGGTGTTGGTGATTTTGCCAAAAATTTAATGTCTAAAGGAATTACTCCTCCAAAAGATTTAAAAGATTTATATAATTTTGGAAAATCTATGGGAATAAGTGATAAAAACATGACTCCGCTTATGCAATCTGAACGGAAAATAAAATGGATATCGAAATTAGCACAAAAAGGGAAAAGAGCAAATGAAGCTTTAAAGGGAACTCATGAGGCTTTGGGTGAGACTTATAAAAATATTTTAAATTCTGCTGATGCTCAAAAAGCATTAAATCCAAATCAAGCAATGAAGTTTGCAAATCATGTAAAAAAATTAACTTCTACTATGCCATATGATCTACGAGAAGCAATAAGAAATGACGCATTTGAATTAGCGAAAAATGGATTTAAAGGTAATGAATTAATGAATTTTTGGAAAGATATTGGATATCAAGTTTCTCAAGGAAATAAAGAGTTAGGAATTTTAAAAGAACCAATTGCAAATGCTTTAAGAGATATCAATCCTAAGTTGGGTCAAGATTTTGTAAAAATAAACAATTTATATAGTAGATATTACGATATTATAAAAGCTATGAAACCCTCTTTATATACTGAACTAGAAAATGGCGGAAAATTATTATATCTCATTAAAAACTTATGGTTTTTTAATCCAAAAGCCTTAGCTGGAGAAGGGGTTTATCAAGGAGCAAAATCTTTTGCTAGAGAAACACTTATTAATCCTAAATTTCAAAACATTACTAAGAAATTAATTTCTGCATTAAATAAAAATAAATATTCATCTGCAAATATGATTTTTCAAGAAATGAATAAAGTAATAAAAAAGGATAGTCCAGAATTAGCTGATGAATTAAAAGATATTGATTTTACTGATTTGGAGAAAAATCAATCAGAAAAGAAATAGCTTAATAAATAAAATAAAATAGCTGCTATTGGCATCCATAAAATAAACATCTTATTTCTTTTCCTCTAATTTTTCTACTTTGACTTCTAATTTAGCTATTCTTTCTTTTGTATCCATTATGTTATTCATTATCATGTAAAATCCTGTGATTAAAGCTAAATAAACTCCAATTTTTTCCCAATTAACTTTTTGCATGATGAACACTCCAATATATACCCCACATAAGGGTAACTAATGAAAATATATAAACTCTTAACATACATCTCTCCTAAAATGGTATCTCTTCTTCTTTAATATCAAGGCTTTCAAAATCATCTTTTTTCACGCTATCTTTAACAGAAGGTTCATTTAAAGAAATATTATCTTCCATCGCTTTCTTTTCGATAGCTGCAATACATTGTCTGCTGAACTCTTCGTTAGCTTTTTTGGCTATAAGCGGGTCGTTATTAACAAATCTGTAATAAGGAAAGTATTTAGTCTCTCCGTCTTTCTCATATTTCTTGGATGGAAAGTTAACCCATTTCCTATCATTTTTACGAAATAGAGTAAGATCATAGAGTTCTATTCCCCATTTATCAACTATTACGCTAAAAACTCCCATTATTGAGCCTTTATTTATTGGTGTATATTTTGTACATATAATCATTTATTTGCATCCTTAGCCAATTCTACTGGCATAATATTTTTCATAATCATTACAGCTTTTATTACTGCAATTTCTTTATTTACATCTGACAGAGATTTATCTACTGAATTAAATTTAGAGTTCATCCAAATTATAGATGTTAAAATTCCGCCTAAAATTATTACTGTATCTACATGTTTTTTAAATAAATCCATTTTATTTCTCCTGTCTTTTCTTTATAATTTTTTCAATTTTTTCCTTTACACAGTTATATACAAATTCATTCATGCTCATATTCAGTTCTGCTGACACTATTTTAATCTTCTTATGGTCTTCTTTGTGAAGATAAAGAAGGAATCTTTTTATATTTTCATTCATAACTACATTATACTATTAAAATATCATTTTCTTCCAGCTTTATTTGAATTAAAAAAACATAAATATACTTTGAAGAAAAGCTTATATCGGAGGATAAAATGGCTAAATATAAAACACAAAGAATACAAGCATACGGTCTAACACAGGCTTTACCTGTTATGCCACCTATGCCAATCGTTGCTCAAAGAGCGCCAACAGTACTAGACTTAGGTTACGAAATAGGAACTATCTGGGTAGACCAAGTCGGCGGTTCTACTTACATTCTAATCTCTAAATCAGCAGGCGGAGCTACATGGTCTACTTCTGTCATCGGAGCAAATCTTGCAGTAGCAGGTACAATTACAGCAGGAACAGGCATTACATCAACCGTTGGAAATATTACCGCATCAGCAGGAAACTTTGTTGCTACTTTAGGTGATATAGTAGCTTCTGCTGGAGATATAGCTGCAACTTTAGGTTCTGTAACAGCAGGAACTTTTGTTTTAGCAGGAACAACTATTACAGCAACACTTGGCGATATTACAGCTACTGACGGAAATATTGTTTTAGGAACAGCGGGAAATAAAATCATGAGTACTAGTGTAGGAACACTTCCTGCTGCTGGAGCAAATTCAGTCGGATCGGTAACCTTAGCTGCTGGGACTGCAACTGTCGCTACTACTTCAGTAACAGCTAACTCATTAATATTGGTTTGGAGACAAAGTATTGGAGCAACAGGTGCTGCTGCAATTGGAGATATTTCGGTTGGAACAATCGTTGCTGGCGTAAGCTTTGATATCAATGCTTTAGACCCTACTGATGCAACAGCAGTAATTGCTACTGATGTTTCAGTTGCTGGTTATATGATAATTAATTAATAAAAAAAACCCGCCAATTTTTAGTCAGCGGGAAATCACTGCTTGGAACGGTATTTCTCTTCTATTCCTGAGCTTTTTTTTCTTCTTCTTTTTTCTTAGCAACTGAATCGATAACTTTTTCGATCTCTTCTTTCATATAATTAACGATTTTAAGATTTTCTTCTATTGAGTTTTGAACTGGAAATATAAATTCATATATTTTTGTAGAATCGATAATAATATATCTGCCAACGGATTCAGCAATTATTCTCTTAGATGGAGTTGCATTTTCTTCTTTAATTTCTTCAACCATTTTATTTTCCCCTTTTTATTAGCAATACCTTTAATCAGTTGCTAATTGCAGATGTATTTTTTTGGAAATTATTTGTCAAACATCAAAAAGATATTGCTTCAATATTCGCATAAAAATACATCTGAGATTAGGAACAAAGATATAGGACTGAGCCAAAATAGCTCATACAAAAAGGAGTCCTTAACAAAACAATTTAGAGGTAATAAATGGCATATCCAAAAAGAGCAATAGTAGATCCAGTAAGAACACTTGGATTTGCGGCAATCGGGGCAGCTTATGCGCCAATTGGAACACCAACTGCTAGCTTTGCTAGACAAATCAAATTAATCAATCTTACAGACGCAGATGTCGCAATCTCAATTGATGGCGTAAACGATCATTTCATATTAACACCAACCGCTCCTGGAAATGTAGACACATTATCTTTCTGCTCAAATAGAACTACTATCGAGAACTGCTTTCTAGCTGAAGGCACACAATTTTATGTTAAGGATGTAGCAGCAGCTACAACATCAGGCTCAGTTTATATTCAAGTTTTAAGATAAGAGGATACAATGCCGTTTTTCGATAAAAGCCCTTTAGCTTATCCAGCCAATAGTTTTACTCCAATAAGACGTTATTTTGATGACAGATCACCAACCATTGCTGACTACAAACAGTTTCAGGTAGGCGATGAATGGTTAGATACTGCTTTAAACGAATGGTGGAAGTTGAACTATCGAGATGCAACACAAGGTATTTGGTCTCACATGACAAATGCAACAACTGGAGTTGAAACCATTACTGGAGATGATGCTGTAATTGTCTCAGGAGATGCTGGAGGAAACTTAAATCTAGTTGGCGGAAATAATATAACCACTAGCGGAAACGCTGTAACATTTACAGAAACTATAAGCTTGACTGGAACTACTGATCATGCAATTCAAATCGGAAATGCAACTGGTAGTTTAACTTCAATTGCAGTTGGCACAGATGGACAAATTCCAATAGGAGCAACTGGTGCTGATCCAGCATTTGCTACTCTAACTTCAACAGATGGAACAGTTACATTTACTCCAGGAGCTAATACATTAGATTTATCAGCATCAGGGGCAAACGTTGCTCAAGACCAAATCTACTACGTAGGAAAACATGGAAATGATGGAAATACTGGACTTAATATAGAACAAGCTTTCTTAACATTTGGAGCGGCTAATGCTGCAGCTCTTGCCTTAGTTCCATCGGCAGTTAATCGATTTGTTCTTAAATGCTTTGACGAAGGTATTTATACAGAAGATATTACCTGTAACGCTTTTGTTGACATAGAAGCTAGCAACGCAACTCTTACAGGAGTTATAACATGCAGTGACGATTCAGATGTTAAATTTCACGCTCTAAATGTAGCTACAGGTACTATTGGAGTTGTTAAGACTGCTGGAGCTGGAACTTCTAGAGTTGATATCGATGTGGTTACTTGTGATGGAACTGGAATCGGTTTTGCAACAATCTCTGGAATATTGATGTGCAAATGGAAAACTCTAACTGTAGTTGATGGATTCGGTATTGGCGATATAACTTCTGCAACTGGTCATATGCATTTATCAGGCGGGGATATTTACATAACTGGAACTGGAACTGGTATTGCAAGAGCATTAGCAGGTTCAACGGTTGGTCATGTAGATCATATATTAGATACTGGAGCTGGAACAACATTTGCTATTCAGGTTTTTGATGGAACAATTGATATCAATGTAAACAAGATAGATTGCGACAATGCTTATAATGTTAGTGGTGCTACTTCAATATTAAGATTATTTTGTAATGAAAGTATTGGAACTAGAACTATAGCATTAG
>Ga0172381_10001373_pt1 | contig 28905 bp, 22 predicted proteins | sample Leawel6488metaG_FD_119754 | JGI IMG/M metagenome (GOLD analysis project Ga0172381, IMG submission 119754) | Leachate microbial communities from a municipal landfill in Southern Ontario, Canada - Leachate well 64-88 metaG | ecosystem: Engineered > Solid waste > Landfill > Unclassified | place... | reverse complement strand
ATGTGACAGCCAATATCGCTGTCAATGCGGTGTTTAGTGCCGTTAAAAATCAGTATACGGTTACTTTCTATGATGAAGATGGGACAACTGAACTCGGGACATCCACAGTTGATTATGGAACCGCAGCTACTGCCCCAGTTACGCCGGTCAAATTAGCTACTGCGGAATGGACATATACATTTACTGATTGGAGTGCACCGATTACCAATGTGACAGCCAATATCGCTGTCAATGCGCTGTTTAGTGCCGTCAAAAATCAGTATACGGTTACTTTCTATGATGAAGATGGGACAACAGAACTCGGGACATCCACAGTTGATTATGGAACCGCAGCTACTGCCCCTGAAGAACCAGCGAAAACCAATTATATGTTCATGGGATGGAATCTTGATTATTCCAATGTTGAAGCTGACATGGATATTATAGCAACTTTCCATTTAACAGTTTTATATGAATTTATATATGACATGATGTACTATGAAGATGAATTTGGTGAATATATTCCGACCAATCAAGAGATTGCCAATGAAATCTGCTTTATTAAATCAATCCTTGATACTGAGTCCGATGAAGATACGATGGCCATAATCACAAATGGAATTGGTGTGATGGAGTCCTTCACAATTGCTTCGAAAGCGGATTTTGAAAACTGGTTTGAAAGCATTAGTTTAACTTATGGATTTACCCGTCAGATGATTATTGATACACTCTTAAGATATCTTGTAATTCAGATCGATTCTGAAGTTGATGGATTTGATATTACTTATTTTGAAGAGCGAATTTTGTATAATGAATCACAGATTTTGTTTTATGAAGAAATGCTTTCAGACATTGATACTGCCGCTCTTGAGTATTGCGCCTTATTGACAACTGTTGAGAATCAGGAGGCGTGTGCTGCTGTTTTCAATGCTGAAATTGCGCAAATTGAAACTAATACTATTTTCAATAATATGTTAAATGCTTATGCCGAAAATAACGAAAATTGGGATTGGTACACTTGGGAACAAATCCGAGACTATAAAAACATGGCCCTTTATGCTAAATATGTGGATTTGAATTACACAGTGCAAGCCGAATATGAGAATTATCTTTCAGATTATATGAGTGGCATGGATCCCGATGAGTACAATATGTACATGACTAAATTGAACCTTTATGAAAGCATGATGAATGAGTACTATTGCAATGGATATTCTTTACAGAATGCATTATCTGGGGTTTTTGATAATAACGATAATAATGTATTGAATTCACTGATGTTAGACTTTTGTTATCCACATCAAGAATATAGTAATTACATTTTTATGTTTGAAAATGAAATAACTGAATGTGAAAGAGTGATGGCGGAACTGATTGCTAATCATGAATTCATGACTAATTTACAAATCTATTTGTCAGATCCAATTAATCTTGGCAAAGTCAAAATCTTATTTGGATCGGTGTACGATGCTTTTGAGTATGTGGCACTGAATCTGGATGAACCAACGTTTTCAATGCTTACTGCCTTAGCAGATCCAGATACGATTAATGCAATTCAAGGACTGTTTAATGGCTCAATTTCGTTAGAGGATACTGGTGTTACAATGGCCGATTTATCAGACTATATTGCCAATTTATCAAGCATTATGGGACTGATCGGCTTTACAGTTGATGAAACAGATGTTAACAATTTTAAAGATTTAGCAAAAGATATTATTGGCGTATACGTTAATTCAACCGATGCTCCTTTACTTGAAAAAGTGGCAATGATTACCGTGCTTGAAGCAGCTGTAGATCATTACACCGAAGGACTTGGAGTTGTTTTTTACGAAATCAAAGACTTACTAGATACGATTGATGAAGTGAAATTAACCATCGTTTTTGAGCAGGTCGAAGCTTTGATATTTGGAGAAATGGAATCCTTAGATTATTCGATGATTTTAAATGCTTCGATACTGATTGATGAACTTCTTGGTGATGGAGCATTTGATATAAATGCAGTAGTGGGATATGGAATTGATTTGTACTTCGACATTACCACTCAATTTATGGGTGATTCCACTGGTGCGAAGACGGCTTTACAAGCTATGCTTACAGACATTATCACCGCTGCTGGCGAGATTTCATTATACGATTTTGAATTGCTAACAGCTGAACAACTTGAAACTCTGAATGATTTTATAGGGAGCGCCATGTGGATTCAACAGTTTATTACCATTGGTCCCGAGAATTATCTTGATATTGAACCGGTTGGTTATACTCACGATCAGTTCGTGCAGACAATATTGAGCATGTTTGGTTACGGCGAGGGCATGACCGAGGAAAAGGCAGATGCAGTTATTGTGATGTTGGTTGATGCCTTAGGTTACGAAGATGAGAAGACGACTTATTTCGCGATTATGTCGATTTTCCAACTTGGTGATGACATCACATCGATTGGCTCCCTAACTGACATTCAAGATGTATATTTAAAACTTAATCTGTTAGGCTTTACCAAGGAAAGTCTTGCTAATATTGCAGCGAAAATCTTCATCGGTTACGTTTCGTTCCAAATTGATAGTGGAATATTTGATGTCCGCCTAACTGAGATTGATGCTGAAATCGCTGATCTTCAAGCCCAAGCAGATAGTCTGCTGCTCCAATATAATCTAGAAGAAGATCAAATTACCAATTTCATTGCGTACATCCATTCCATGATTTTGGTTATGGATGATCCAATTGAAGCAATTGCTTTGACAGCAGAAACGATGATGTACCAAGATATAGACAATTACATAGTTTTCGATTTGCTGTGGAACCAGATACGCAATGAAAATGGTGAATGGTGGAGTGGCGATGATGATGCTATCATTCAAAATCTAATTAATTATCGTGATCTATATTACTTATTTAATTATGGTGAATTCCCCGACGAAACCAACCGCGATGCGGCACAAAATAATTACTTGGTTCTTTGGGATTCATTATCGTTTGAGCAACAGAATGTTTATCAACCGATTATTGAAGCTTGGGAAGGATACTTGAGTTACCATTATGGCACTTTCCTTCCTCAAATTGATCTGTTACAAGCCCCGGAATTAGCACCACTTGGGTGGCAAACCCGCAATGGCATGTTAACTGATCGAGCGGAACTGCTTAATAAGGTACTAAATCACAATTGGACTAATAATCAAATGTATTGGATTAATAACCAAATAATGTGGTTACAGGAAGAACAAAATCAAATAATTGCCGATCAAGCCCAGATGCTAGTGATTTATAATTATCTCGCTGAGGCTGGAAACGAACAACTGGTTGTCGATGTGGCTGTCATTTTGATGAATGAAATCGATAATCTCTTGATCAATGCCGATCCTGATTTTGTTAATTTAATAATTGATTTGATGAATGGTTCGGTTGCAATAGAAGATTTGACGGCGCTTGAGATTTTGGATGCTGCACAAGGATTATCGGCGACGCTAAAACTCTTGTTTAGCACACTTGATGTTGAGGGCACCGATGCCGACAAAATCATATTACTGGTTCAGGGCATTAATACAGCATTCATCAATTCACGAACCGACATCGATCAAACACAAAAAGACGACCTCATCTTGTTATGGAATGAGGGAATCGAAGATTGGGTTAGTGATTTAAGTCTTTCGATTGATGTTTTAACCAATTTCCTTGATGAACTAACTGAAGCGAAAATTGAAACAATATTAGTTGAAATTGGAATTATCTCATCGCTTGATGGAGTTGAGCCGGATATGGACAACCTTGTTCGTGCCGTGGCAATCGCCAACATCTTTACCACCGTCTTGGGAGACGATAGTTTGGATTATGATTTCATTATTGCTACCGGCATTCAGCTTTACTTCGATGGTAAATATAATTTCTCATATGATGGAACTATTGATATTAACGCTAAGATAATCGAAATTCAAACATTAATTGATGATCTTGTTACTCAATCTGATGTCATTGATGGATACGACCCTCAAAATTTATTAGCAGGCGAGTTAGAGGAAATCGATGCATTCCATATACTAATTGAAGAACTTATTATGTTCTTTGGAAATGGACCGGAAGCCGAATAAAAAAAACTTAAAATCTAGCGAGGTGGCCTATTATTTTGGCACCTCGCTTTTTTTATGGTATAATAAAAATGGTGATAATATGGAGATAACTTCTGTAACAAATGAAAAAATAAAAAATCTGATAAAACTCAGTTATAAAAAATATCGGCAAGAGACCAAAATGTTTATTGTCGAAGGTAAACATATGGTGGAAGAAGCCATAGTAAGTGGACTATGTAATGAGGTTTTCACATCCGATTCACATTATACTGGATTTGAACCAGCTGTGATTGTCACTGACAAAATCATGAAAAAAATCTCACAAGTGGATTCTCCTCAAGGGATAATTGCCATATGTCAAATACCCAAAACAACTGTTTTAAATAAGAAAATATTGCTTTTGGATGGAATCTCTGATCCTGGAAATATGGGTACGCTGATCAGAAGTGCTTTGGCTTTTGGATTTGAGACAATTGTCACTGAAGATTGCGTCGATATTACCAATCCTAAAGTTTTGCGTAGCACGCAAGGAGCTATTTTTAAAATCAATTATTTAGAAACACGGCTCAAAACGTTTATTGATGCTCATCCGGAGTATACCTACTATGGAACGGATTTGCATGGTGGAATACCGCTTGCCGAACTAACCATTATTCCCAAACAAATTGGGTTAATCCTCGGAAATGAAGCCCAAGGAGTCCGCCAGGATATTTTGACAAAAACCACAAAAAATCTTTTTATTGAAATTAAAGGCATTGAGTCTTTGAACGTCGCAATTGCCGGTGGTATTTTAATGTATCACTTAAAATAGTCTGCTTGCCCTGTATCGATTTGATTTTAGTTCATAACATGGTTTCAAATACTCAAGAGGAAGGCTTACTTTCTTGATGGCAAAGGGGCCTATAATGGCGATATTTGTCCAAATCCGTCTTTTTTATCTTGTTTTATATTTCAATATGTGATAACATAAAGGAGCATAAGGATTACAAGAGAGGGTCGGACCCTCTCTTTTTAATGAAATTTAGGAGGATGCCATGCAGATTGAGGACCTGAAACCACCGATTATCACGCATTTAGATAACCTTGGATATGAACTTTATGATTTGGAATATGTTAAGGAAAATCAGACTAATATTCTTCGTGTAAGCATCAATAAGATCGATGGAATTGACATCGATGATTGCATAAAAGTCTCAGAATCACTCAGTCCATTTTTAGACACTCTCGATCCAATTCCTGAGGAATACGTATTAGAAGTATCCTCTCCGGGTGCTGAGCGTAAATTGCGAAATCAAACCGAAATTATGCAAAATATTGGCAATTATATTCATTTGGAAACTTACGAACAGAAACTTGATGGTGAATTGATAAAGTTTCAAAATGATATTATTTTCTTGAAAATCCGCAATAAAATTATCGAAATTAGCTATTTGGACGTTACTGCGATCCGATTAGCGATAAAAATGTAGGAGATTATCATGATCAGTAAAGAATTTTTCAAAGCATTGGAACAAATTGAAGCTGAACGGGGCATTGCCAAAGAAAAGATCCTTGATGTTTTTAGCAAGGGGCTACTAAATGCCTATAAAAAAGACTATGACGGGCAACAAAACGCCAAGGTTGTTTTTAATGAAGAAAAATACGAGATTCAAATTATTGCGACATATAATGTTGTCGAAGAAGTGGATCTTGAAGTGGAAAAAGGAACACAAATCACTGTTGAAGAGGCTAGCCTTATGAAGCGAAACGCTAAAGTCGGCGACGTGATTGAACAAAAAATAACACCTAAGGATTTTGGTCGAATCGCCGCCTCAAGTGCGAAGCAGATTTTGACTCAAGGGTTGAAACAGTTGGAAAGAGACCGCAATTTTGAGATTTTCACCGAGAAAACCGGTGAGATGATCATCGCAGAAGTCGTTTCCGTAAATGAAGATTTTGTCACCCTAGCACTTGGATACGACACCGAAACATCAATTCCTATTAAGGATCTTCTAAGTTCGGATATGACAGTTGGAACCAGAGTCCGTGTTTATATCACTAAAGTAGAACAAACGACTAAGGGACCAAAAGTATATGTCTCGCGTACTGATCGTAATTTAGTCAAACGCTTAATGGAAAACGCCATACCGGAATTGGCAGATGGAACCATTGAGATTGTGGGCCTGGCCCGCGATCCTGGAGACCGCTGCAAAGTCTGCGTGGCATCCAATAACCCTAAAGTTGACCCCGTTGGAGCTTGTTTGGGAAAGAAAGGTAGCCGTATTAATGAAGTCATTACGCAATTGAATGGCGAAAAAATTGATGTATACAAGCACAGTACTGTTGCGGAAGAATTGGTAGCGGCTGCAATCACTCCCGCAAAAGCACTTAAGGTCATCATCAACGTTAAAGAACATTCGGCTATTGTTATTGTGGCGGATGACCAATTATCATTAGCTATTGGTAAAAAAGGGCAAAACGCACGATTGGCAGTGCAATCAAGTGGCTGGAAGATCGATATTAAATCCGTGGCAGACGCAACGATTCAAGGGCTTTCATTTTAGTAACTCAAGGAGGGATTTTTGATGAAAATTAAAAAAATTCCGATGCGAAAATGTGTTGTGACCAATGAACGTTTCGAAAAAAAAATGCTATTCAGAGTTGTCAAAAGTCCTGAAGGTCTTGTTTTTGTCGACTTAACTGGAAAGGCGAATGGTCGCGGGGCATATTTGTGCCGATCGACAAAAGTTATTCTGGAAGCAAAAAAAACAAAAGCACTAGAACGTCATTTAGAAATTAACGTTCCCGATACTGTTTATGAGGATATGTTAAAACTGGTGAACAATGAATAAAACCAAATTATTGTCAACACTTGGGTTAACCAAGAAAGCCAATTATGTGATATCTGGAGAGGATATGGTTTTGGATGCAATTCGTAAATCTCGAGCTCGTCTGGTGTTTTTAGCTGCTGATGCCGGGCCAACAACCATTAAACGAATTTCAGATAAAGCATTGTTTTACTGTGTTCCTTTAATAACGTCTTTATGTGGTGATGAACTCTCCCAAGCCATTGGGAAAACAAACCGCAAAGTATTAGCTGTTACCGATGCAAAATTAGCTTTATTATTGCAAAGAACCGCAAACGAATAGAAAATGAGGTGAACGATATGGCCAAAAAGAAACAGGTTTATAAACGTAAGCCCAATGCTTATGTGAAGAAAAAGCCATATGTCGAACAAAGAAAACCTAATGCCCCCGTAAAAGTTGAGGCACTGGCAGATGTTATTTACTACACGGATGGCATGACTGTTTTTGATTTCGCCGAAGCCCTACATCGGCCTGTCGCTGAGATCATTAAGAAACTGATGTTCATGAAAATCCTTGCTTCGCAAACGCAAACACTCGACCGAGAAACTGTCGAACTTTTAACGATGGAGTATGGATTGGAATTAAAAGATGAAGTCAAAACGGATATGACGAAATTTGAAGAACTCACCATTGAAGATGATCCTAATAGTTTAGTCGAAAGACCGGCGGTTGTTACTATTATGGGTCATGTAGATCATGGAAAAACTACTTTGCTTGATACTATCCGTCATTCGCGGATTACTGCAGGCGAAGCTGGGGGCATTACTCAACATATTGGGGCATACCAAGTATCAAGAAATGGGAAATCGATAACATTTATTGATACACCAGGACACGCTGCCTTTACAGAAATGCGAGCTAGAGGCGCTAAAATCACCGATATCGTCATTTTAGTGGTGGCCGCTGATGATGGCGTTATGCCACAAACTAAAGAGGCATTAGACCACGCAAAGGCTGCAAAAAGCAATATTATTGTTGCTGTAAATAAAATGGACAAAGTCGGGGCTAATCCTGACCGAGTCAAGCAAGAGTTAGCTGATTTAAATCTGCTAGCCGAAGATTGGGGTGGCAGTGTTCCCTTTTGCCAAATCTCTGCTTTAAAAGGAACAGGTGTAACTGAACTGCTCGACACGATTCAATTAGTGGCTGAAATGATGGAACTGAAGGCTAATCCGGCTCGGTTGGCCGCAGGATCCGTAATCGAAGCAAAACTAGATAAAGGCAAAGGGCCGGTAGCCACGCTTTTGGTTTCCAATGGCACTTTGCGTGTTGGTGATGCTTTTGTTGTTGGCACAACGTATGGTAAAATCAGAGCCATGAGTGATGATTTAGGTCGAACTATGACTGAAGCCAAACCATCGACAGCTGTTGTTGTATATGGCTTAAACGATGTCCCAATGGCTGGCGATGCTTTTATGGTTTTCGCTGACGAAAAGCAATCACGAGAAATTGCTTTCAAACGTTCTGATCGACAAATTCGTGAGGAAAAAGGCGTTAATAAATCAATGTCACTGGAAGATTTCTTTAAAAAAGCCGAGGGAACCGAGAAAGTATTGCGTTTAATCATCAAAGCCGATACTCAAGGATCAATCGAAGCTTTCAAAGGCGCAATCGACAAGATAAAAGTCGAAGGAACATCTATTGATATTGTTCGTTCTGGCGTTGGAGCGATTACTGATACTGATGTTTCTTTGGCAGAAGCAAGCAATGCAATTATCATTGGATTTGATGTGCGTCCGCAAGCATCGGTTCGAGATACGGCCACATCAAAAGGCGTAGAGATTCGCTTGTATGATATTATATACGAAGCACTAGAAGATATTGAAAAAGCGATGAAAGGAATGCTTGACCCTGTTTTTGAAAAAAAGACAATCGGTGAGGCTTCGGTTCGTGAAACATTCACAATTTCAAAGGTGGGTACGATTGCGGGCTGTATGGTTACCTCAGGAATCATTAAACGGGATTCCTTAATCAAGATAATTCGCGACGGTATCGTGATTCATGAGGGGAAAATGTCGTCTTTAAAACGTTTTAAGGACGATGTTAAAGAAGTCAAAACCGGATATGACTGTGGCATTATGGTGGAAGCATACAATGATATCAAAGTCGATGATGTGATTGAGGCCTCAGAATTGCAAGAGGTGAAGGAAAATGCCTAAAACGGATCGATTAGAAGCATTAGTTCAACGTGAACTGACAATGATTTTGCGTAATGAAGTGAAAGATAATCTTGGTTTCATTACGATTACCGCTGTTAAAATCACTAATGAACTGTCATATATGTTTGTTTATTACACGGTTTTGGGTTCTAAAGAAGAACTCGAAAAAACACAACAGGCATTAGACCGAGCAAATGGTTTTATTAAGAATCAGATTGCGGCTCGTGTCAAGATGCGAAAGGTTCCGGAATTGGTATTTAAAATCGATGATTCTATAGCAACAGGTATGAAAATTGATTCCATTCTAAAAGCCATCAAATAAACGATAAAACCCCGGAAATAATCTGGGGTTTTTATTTAGACCGTAACGTTGAAATTAAGCCATTATTTTGGTATAATTATTGACAAAAGGCAGGTGAGACCATGAATGAAATTATCAAATCGAAACTAACGACAATACCAGACCTTCCCGGCAGTTATCAAATGTTAGACGTGATGGGTAATATTATCTATGTTGGTAAAGCGAAAAACCTTAAAAATCGTATTAAAACTTATTTTGTGGGATCTCACGACGCTAAAACGACAAGATTAGTCACAGATATTACTGATTTCACTTTTATAGTTACAGCCACAGAACTTGAAGCTTTTTTATTGGAATTATCGCTTATTAAGCAGTACTCACCCAAGTATAATATTATGTTAATGGATGATAAGACATATCCTTACATCGAGGTCACCAATGAAACGCATCCGCGGCTCATTATAACTCGCAAGTTTTCTAAAAAAAATAAGAACCTATTTGGCCCCTTTCCTGATGCCGCTTCAGCGAGAGAAACCGTTAATCTTTTATCTCGGATTTTCCCACTGCGCAAATGCCAAGCGATGCCGAAGAAGGTATGTCTATACTTTCATATGGGACAATGTCTTGGACCATGTATCGATGAATCAGTACAAACCCAATATCCAGCAATAATTGACCAAATATGTCGTTTTTTAGGCGGTCACAATCAAGATTTATTGAATGACTTGAATAATCGCATGAATGATTATTCAACCCACTTAGAATATGAAAAAGCTCAAGAAATAAGGGATATGATATTCAGTTTACAAAAGACAACTGAAAAACAACAAATCATTTTTCCCGATCTTAAGGATCGCGACATAATCAATTTCGCCGCTAATGAAGCATATATTACCATTACTACAATTTTTATGCGTGCCGGCAAGATTGTCATGAGTATTTCGCCAATCTTTGAATACTTTGAATCACAAGAAGATACGTTTGTGGATTATCTAGCTCAGTTTTATCAGAAAAATCCGCTCCCTCAAGAGGTGCTTCTCCCCTTGGGAATCGATTATAGCCTCTTAAAACCATTTCTCTTAGAAAAAGGCTTTACCCCTTCCCGTGGTGGGAAAGCTAAACTAGTTCAAATGGCAAAAGCAAATGCTCAAATTCAACTTGACAGTCATTTGGATCTGTTTTTAAAAAAATATGCTAATACGGTCGGATCGGCAGAAATTTTAGGGAAAACGATTGGCATCGCAACTCCAAAGCGAATTGAAGCCTTTGATAATTCGAATACGATGGGATCAAATCCGGTTTCGGCTATGGTGGTTTTTACCAATGGATTGCCGGACAAAAAGGAGTATCGAAAGTATCAAGTTAAATCAGTCACTCAACCAGATGATGTCGGTACGATGAAGGAAATTATCTATCGCCGGTATCAGAAGATGCTGATGAATGGTGCCTCTGACAAACCCAATCTAATTGTCATGGATGGTGGGATTGCTCAAGTTCGAGCATGCAAAACGATACTGAAGGAATTATATCTTGATATTCCGGTCATTGGTTTAAGGAAAGATAGTGAGCATAAAACCGATGCAATCATCGGCTTAGATGAACAACCAATAATTTTGGATCGACACTCGCATATGTATGTGTTTTTATCTAAAATTCAGGATGAAGCTCATCGGTTTGCGATTACATATCATCGAAGCCAACATACAAAACAGATTTTCGCTTCCATCCTCGATTCAATTCCAAAGATAGGAGTAAAATCAAAACAAAAGCTGCTAGAAAAATATAAAACGATAAGTAATATCAAAAAAGCTCCTATACCAGAATTAAAAACCCTTGGCCTTACTAACATCGCGATTGATAATTTACAAATCGCTTTGAAGGAGTATAAATGAAACAGAGGATTAAACTTTTCTATCGGTTTTTTCCGGGTTGTGTTAAAATGAATGCAGGTGATTTTTATGACAAGATATGTTTACGGACCATTACATAATGTTTTTGAAGATATCAGGGTTATTTCCATCAAAATCCGGCGGCGAACTGAGTACTTTTATATGCCAAAGGGGATGTTTTCCAGTTTTATGGCATATTTCTCATTAGGTATATATGTTTTTATGACCGTATCTGAAGCAACCAAGCGCTATAAAGGTGTTTTGGTGTATCAGGTTGAAAACATTGAAAAAATTATGTATCCAAACGGACAAAACCCGCGAATTTTTTATGATATAAGTGTCATAAAATCAGGCATTAAAAATATTCTCAATGCGCAAAAATACAAACTTTTTATTGATTTTGAGATGTCGATGCCCCCATTTCGAAATTACGAAAATTTTGTTTCGGAAATTATTCAGTTTGGAATGGTGTTGACTGATCCTAATGGAATTACCATTGATGAGCAGTCGATGTTCATCAAACCAGTTTTATACAAATCGATTAGTGACCGTACGCAAAAGTTTCTCCACATTTCTCAAATAAATATTGATAATGGGATGACCTATCAAAATTTCTATCAACACTTTACTAATATTGTTAGAAAATACCAGCCGATGGTGTTTGTGTGGGGACAAAACGATTTGATAGAATTACGTAAATCAATGCGTTATAATGTGGTTCCCGATATTACCCGAAGGGTCCAATTCATTGATTTGTTGAAACTGCACAAGACATATTTTGGACTAAAGAATGATCTAGGCTTATTTAATGCGCATCGGTTATACTCGCAAGCCGAGTTAGAGAAACAAATCCATGATGCTCATGAAGACGCGGTAGTAACTAAGACGGTGTTTGAAGGTTTCAAAAAAGTCTGTAATGATGAACTTGCTGTTTGCCTGCCCGTAGGGAATGATAGAAGTACTCTTCAAATTGATAAAGTTTAAATGACTACAAAAAAGTCGGTCAAGAGCGAAAGTGGCTCCTGACCGACTTTTATATAATATTGTGTATTATACTTTATCTAATTCACAAAGACATACCTATTTAACAACCTCGGAATCCTGATTTTTTTTATTAATGGCGGTGTTTATGCTATGGCGATAAACAACTAAACGGCAGTAGAGAAACTCGGTAACCATATTAATTACCATCGTTGGTAATAATATCAAGTAATCATTCCACCCCAAACGTTCCAATGCGACTCCCCACCATATTGAAAGCGGGGTAAAAACACAATAGTACAAAAACACTTTAAGCATTGCAATAGGAACATTGGTTGCGGATTTAAATGTGAATTTCCGGTTGATGGTAAAATTCCATAAAACGGACAATACTAAAGCGACAAAATATGCAAGGCCATATTCAGAAGTTAGCCATGAAGCGCCGGCAAAGAAATTTTCAAATATTAAATTGAGGATTGTAAAGGAGAGAATTTGAATTATACCAGCCGAGATAGAAAAAAGCGTAAATTTGAAAAACTGAAAGAAATTTTGTTTAGATGTCAGTTTTATATCGGTGGTAATAGTGTTAGAGTTTTCCGTGTTTTCCATAATAACCGTCCTTTTTATAGAACCATGATGACAGGTGTGATCATCGGTTCTCGATTTGTTTTTTCGAAGATATATTTACCAAGTGACTTAACAAGATCGTTCTTAATACCATTGATGTTGATTTTTTTGCCTATCTCAAGATAATGATCAGTAACATCAAGCGCTAAAGTCTGCAAAGTTTTAATCATTTGTTCATTATCTTTCATGAATATAAAACCGCGTGAGATAATTGTGGGTGTACAAATTACTTCATGACGATCTTGATTGATAGTCATGATTACCGATAATAACCCATCTTTAGATAACTCGCGACGATCTTTGATTACTTGAGACCCAATTTCCCCAATAGCGAGGCCATCCACATACACATCAGAAGTCGGGACTTTTCCCGCCATTCTTCCCGAATCCTTTGATAAGGCTAGTATTTGGCCGTTATCAAGAACATACACGTTATTAGCATGAACACCGCAATCAATGGCTAAAGCAGCATGAGTTTTTAGCATTCGGTATTCACCATGTATAGGCATGAAGTATTTTGGCTTCATCAATTTTAACATCAATTTTAACTCGTTTTTTCCACCATGTCCAGAAGCGTGAACATCAGCGAAAGGTGACTTGGTAATAACGGAAGCACCATTTTTGTACAACAAATTGATGGTTTTATTGACGCTTTCTTGATTTCCTGGAATTGGTGAAGAAGACAAAATTATTGTATCACCAGGAATTAAGGCAATCTGTTTATGTGTTCCAGAAGCGATTCTAGATAAAGCTGCCATTGGTTCGCCCTGCGAGCCGGTACAAAGAATAGTGAGATTTTTTCGGCTGATACCCGTCATGTTTCGGCTGTATAAAAAAGTTCCATCTGGAGCGTGAATATAGCCAAGTGCCGATCCGACTTCAATGGTCTTTTCCATACTACGGCCGAAAACAGCAATTTTTCGATTTGTTTGAATTGATGCTTCGACGATTTGCTGAATCCGATGGACATTGGAGGAAAATGTTGCGATGATTACTCTGCCGGCAATGGATTTAAATAAATCATGAATGGTGGCAGAGACTTCTTTTTCAGATTCGGTAAAATCATCGAGTTCGGCATTGGTAGAATCAGATAACAGGCATAACACTCCTTTGTCACCTATCCAAGCCATTTTTGCGTAGTTTGCATCATTGCTTGTGGGGGTAAAATCAAACTTAAAATCCCCAGTATGAACGATAGTTCCCTGTGGGGTATCGATTGCGATACCAAAAGAATCGGGAATGGAATGATTGGTACGGAAAAAATTTACTTCCATTTTGTCAAAACGAACAGTTTCATTTTCGGTAAATTCGTGATATTTAACTTTTAGTTCGGGGTACTCTTCCATCTTTTTTTTGATAATACCCAATGCTAGACCATTGGCATATATCATGGGAATTTTTACTTGTTTTAACAAAAAAGGGATTCCACCGATATGATCTTCGTGACCATGAGTGATAAACAATCCTTTGATTTTTACCTGATTATCAATCAAGTAAGTATAATCGGGAATTACGTAATCGATTCCCATCAAATTGTCATCAGGAAATAATATTCCCGAGTCAATGATGATGAGTTCATTTGCGTATTCCACGCAATACATGTTTTTACCAATTTCGCCTAAACCGCCTAAGGCAAAAATGCCAATTTCATTAGGCTTAAGATTTTCGTTTTGCATGAAAAATAGTTTTCCTTCCTGAAATGCTGAACGGAATTTTGCTCTGGATATCATTATACATAATAAATATTGAATATGCAAATGGTAAACAGAAAATAAATAACGGTTATATCATAATCGACAACGGAAAACTTAAGATATGTTGGTTACACTTTAAAACAAAATCGTTCCGTGATATAATGATTTCCAAGAGGTGAGACAGATGATTGCACGAATTTTGGTCGATATTCCGGTCAAGGCTGTTGATCGTTTGTATGATTATTTTGTCCCTGACATCCTCGCCGATGTTCTCGAAGTTGGAATGCGAGTTATTGTTCCATTTGGAAGCCGAGAATTAATGGGCTACACTTTGGAAATCGCCATATCATCGGATTCAGGCAAAGAGTTAAAACCGATTATAAGAATACTTGACATTGAATCGTATCTAACCAAGGAACTTATAGAATTAGCTAAGCAGATTTCGATTGATACCACAACGATTTTGATCAAAGTATTAGAAACCATGTTGCCTTCAGCTTTTAAAGCTGTTTATACAATAAAACTTCAATTAATTAATTCCGAAGGTTTAAACGAAGCGATTAAAGCAATGTTTAAATTGGGTAACGAAATCATATTTGAAGATTATATGGTCGAAATGATACCCGAAATTAAGAAAGCGATAAAAAAGAATCAGATTAAGCAAGTATATGACATTAAATCTAAAAGTAGACCAGCCACTGAACGGGCTGTTGTTCTTTGCGATTCGGGATATTTACCAAAAACCGATAAACACAAACTGACTTGTGATTATTTAAAAGATTGTAAGGGAAAATCCGCTCTTGTTTCTGAAACAATCAAAGCTTGTGATATCACTGAATCGGTTTTAAAAACCCTGGAGAAAAAGGGAGCAATTCGTTACTTTAATCAAGAGAAGTATCGCTTGGCGATTAATACCCATGATAAATTTGACAAACGGGTTATTTTTAATGACGACCAAAACCGAGTCTTTTCTGAAATTATGAAGAATATCGATCATGATGAGATTTTTTTGTTACACGGTGTAACCGGATCGGGAAAAACCGAGATATATTTAGCTGCCATCGAAGAAATATTAAACCGAGGAAAAGAAGTCATTTTTCTCGTCCCGGAAATTGCATTGACACCAATGATGGTTAACCGTTTTGAAGCTAGATTTAAAAACCAAGTTGCCGTCTTACATTCAGGTTTATCAATTGGTGAAAAATATGATGAATGGCGGCGTATCATTCGAAAAGAAGTATCGATTGTCATTGGAGCGCGTAGCGCAATTTTCGCTCCGTTTTCAAATTTGGGCATGATAGTAATTGACGAATGCCATGAAACGACGTATAAGCAAGATGATATGCCAAAATATTATGCAATTGATGTTGCTATTCAACGGGCTAAGTACTATAAGATTCCTTTATTGATGGGATCAGCTACACCCAACATTGAGACCTACGCTCGATATAAGCGGGGATATATTAAATTGCTTGAACTACCACAGCGGGCCAATAAATGTTTAATGCCGAAACTTGTTATTGTGGATATGAAGTCGGAATTTAAAAAAGGAAACCTTAGTTCTATTTCCGAACAATTACGTACTGAAATTGATATACGTCTCAAGCGCCAAGAACAAGTTATCCTTCTTCTGAATCGGAGAGGTTATTCGACTTTCGTAATATGTCGCGAGTGTGGCCATGTAATCTCGTGTCCAAATTGTGACATCTCATTAGCATATCACGAAATTGACCATTCTTTGAAATGTCACTACTGTGGTCATAAAGAGGATGTAAAAAAAACGTGTCCCAAATGTGGTTCGGAAAATCTTCGGTATATGGGGACTGGAACTCAAAAAATCCAATCGGAAATTGAAATGTTATTTCCAAGTGCCAGAATAATCAGAATGGACAACGATTCAACAAGAGTTAAGAATGCTCACGAAATGCTTCTCGATGCTTTTTCCGACCATGGTGACATATTACTCGGAACGCAAATGATCGCCAAAGGACTCGATTTCCCACGAGTTACTCTTGTGGGAATTATCCAAGCTGATTCGAATCTATTTAATGCGGATTTTCGTTCTCCTGAGAAAACATTTCAACTAATCACTCAAGTTTCAGGAAGAGCGGGTCGTGGTGATAATGAAGGAAAAGTCGTTGTTCAAACATATAATACAAATCATTATGCCATCCGATTTGCGGTCAATAATGATTATCTTGGATTCTATCAATACGAAATGTCCATTCGTAAAGCCGCAAAATATATTCCCTTTTATTTTTTGGTAGACATAAAGTTATCAGGAAACAATGTTCGAGATGTGTTTTTGCGAGGTAAGGAGATAGTGAATAAATTACGCATTTCATTATCGTCAGATACGATTATTTTGGGCCCCGTTTTGCCACCAGTGAGCCGGATAAACAATCGTTATATCTGCCAGATTTTGATTAAGTATCGCAACGAACCACGATTAGATGATTCACTATTTGATATTTACGATCAATATAATACCAATGAGATATTTGTTAATATCGATAAAAGTCCGATGTAAATATGATGGGAGGAAATAATATGAGAATAGTATTTATTGGGACAACGGCTTTTGCTGTTCCAATCTTGGAAGCATTATGTCTCAAATATGACCTCGTGTTAGTCATTACTCAACCAGATCGCCCCGCTGGTCGAAAACAAGAGTTAAGACCCTCACCAGTCAAAGAATTTGCTTTAGCCAAAAAACTCCCCATTTTTCAGCCAAATAACATTCGAAAAGAATATCAGATTATTATTGATATTAATCCGGATTTAATAATCGTTGCCGCATATGGGCAGATGATTCCTTCGGTTATCTTAAAACTTCCAATATTCCACTGTATCAACGTGCACGCATCGTTGCTTCCTAAATATCGAGGTGGGGCTCCGATGCATCGAGCGATTATGAATGGTGATTTGGAAACGGGAGTGACTGTTATGTACATGGCTGACAAAATGGACTCTGGAATGATACTGTCACAAAAAACAAGAACTATTAGTGATCTTGATACGGTAGGTACAATCGAACATCAATTGGCCATTGATGGAAGCCAACTATTGATCGAAACATTACCAAAAGTCTTTGATGGCAGTATAATTCCGCTACCTCAAGACGAGTCAAAAGTATCATTTGCCGCCAATATACGGCACGAAGAAGAATATATTGATTTTAATAAAACAAAAAAAGAAATATTCAACCATGTTCGAGCTTTCAATCCGTGGCCGATTGCTGCCGCAAAAATTGATGGTACTATCGTGAAAATTTACTGGATCGAACCAATCAGTGCCGATTGGCAATTATATGAAAAATATGCGAATGGAACAATTGTAAAATCAAATAATCGAGAAGTTTTGGTTAAAGTTTCAGATGGGCTTATCGCTTTAAAACGAGTACAGATTGCTGGGAAAAAGCCTTTAGATATAAAAGACTTGATGAACGGATTGGGTAAGAACATCTTTGTTGAAGGCAAAATCATCATTTAAGTTGACCATTACCATATAAAATATGGTATAATAAAACGTTAAGCAAGAATATAAAACGTAAGAATTTTTAAAGAAAAGAGGAGCCATTATGACTCGTAAAAGAAATCTATTTTCTCGAGAAGAAATGTATACTATGAACGTTCAAAAACTCGAAGAACGTGGCGTTAAACTATCAGATATTGCAGAAATTGCCCTTCGTCAACAATCAAAATGGAAACCAGATATCACCTATCAGGAATGCTATGAATCCGTTGAAAAAATACTGTCGCTTCGCGACGTGTTTCATATTTTGCAATTGGGAGCAGAAATTGATCGTTTAACTGAAGCGAAAGCGTTTCAAGGCCCTATTCAAGAGGTATTGGATTCGGACCTGGGGCTTTTTGGGATTGATGAATTGTTTGGATTAGAACTTGCTGGTTTATACGGAACGATTGGCAAAACTAATTTTGGCGATATTGACGTCAATAAACCAGGTATCATTGCTGTTTTAAATGATGCAGGAAAAAAGGATCATACCAGTTGCCACACATTTATGGACGATATTGTTGGCGCGCTTGCAGCCGCAGCTTCCACTCGTGTAGCGCAAGTTGAAAATGAACTGGAAGCTCGCAAAGATCCCAGTATTATCGAACAACCGAAACTATTTTAACTAAGTCCCACTATTTAAAACGAGAGGGCGTGAATCCGGATGGACAACCGCGAAAAAACGTTGGATGAGTTTTTCCGCAAAAACGACAGTTCGTTAAAGCGTAAATTTTCGAAAAACGCAAAAAAAGACGAGTCGCAAAAAATCGATGAATATTTCGAAACGGTTGCCAAGGAAAAAGCGCCACGAAAAAAATCGTTTTGGGAAAAAGTAGTCGACTTTTTTCGGACTGCATCTTTTAAGAATAAGTTTGATGAAAAAAAAGTCAGTATCAATAAAAGGCAAATGGAAGTCGAAGGAAAAAATCAGTTTTGGGTTAAAGTCACGCAATTCTTCATTAACCGCTTCAGTTTTGAAGCGGGAGTGGACATCCTAGATGACACTTCTGTTTTATATCGCAAGAACTTAGTAATCCGCAATATTCTTTGGGTCACCAACATTGTTTTTTTCCTGTTCATGCTTATTGGTTCAGAGGGATCAAATCGAAATTTAAATATTATTTTAGCGCTTTCGGTTTTTTTAATTATGTTTTTTGTCAGTTTAACAATTCGAAAAATCATATTTGAAGATCCCAAAACGCTTCAAAAACAACAGCTAGCTGAATATATATCCGCAATTTATATCTTATTAATGGCGGTTACAGTCTATATCAAATTGCAGGCAATGTTGGGTACTGATCCTGAGGAAGGATTCTTCAGTATTACTCAAGCTGGCTATTCACTGATTTACTTTGCATTGGTTGTCTTGTCTTTATACCAAGACTCAAAGCTTTTGGGAACAGTATTTAAAATTACCATAATTGTAATGACCATCATGCATTTAACGATTCTTTATCCTGTCTACCTGTTTGCTACAGACATAACCACATTATGGAATTACCTAAATGGACCAATCTTAACCGATATCATTCTTAGAACCCTAGTTTTGGCCATTTTTATGATAGCTTTATATTCGACGGCAAAGATTACTGAAGATATGAATAACAAACGAAAGACCGAATTAATCAAACGCCGGGGTATGGAAAAGGATTTTAAATCGGTTGTTTCCGATGTTTTTGATGTCATCGGTGTCTATAAAAGCCGAGGAATTTTGGAAGAAGAAAAAATCACAGCTGCAGCTGCCAAACGCGTAGCTGAGATTTCTTCTCGATTGGGTAACTATTTGGGATATTCACCAAAACTATGTAAAGAAATCTATGATTTTTCGACAATACACGTTGATCAAAAAGGGAAACTTTCATTATCAGACTATGACGACAAAGAAGTTCTCGAAGAAGATGATTTCAAGCGGATTAGAGAAAAAACAATGGTTGGATCAGTCATCATCAAAAGGTTACAATTAGATCAAAAAGGTGAAGATATTGTTCGCGCCCATTTTGAAAAGACGGCTGACCAAGACTTCATTAAAGAAATGAATGGCATCCAAAACAATCGCGAATCGCAAGTGATATTGCTTGCGGAAGTATACGAAGTTTTACGTCAGGACCGCAACTATAAGAGAGCGCTTAAACATTCACGGGCAATTGATTTGTTGCAACTAGAGTTTTATCCGTACTTTGATCCCCAGATTCTTGATCGCTTTGTCAAGTATACCGACGATTTTGAATCTTTGTATTATAAGTTAGCCCAGCAATAAGGAGCGATAATCATGTATAAATACTTTACCAGCGAATCAGTAACTGAAGGTCATCCTGATAAAATCTGCGATCAGATTAGCGATGCGATTTTGGACGCCATTTTAACCGATGATCCTGAAGCGCGTGTTGCTTGTGAAACCGTAGCTTCAACGGGATTAGTACTTGTAGCGGGAGAAATAACTACCACGACATATGTTGATATTCAAAAAATTGTTCGCAAGACGGTTGCTGATATCGGATATGATCGCGGCAAATATGGCTTCGATGCTGAGAATCTCTCCGTTTTAGTATCAATTAATAGTCAATCGCCTGACATTGCACTCGGGGTTGTCCAAAGCGACGAACACGAGCAGGGCGCAGGTGATCAGGGAATGATGTTTGGGTATGCAACTAACGAAACGCCCGAATATATGCCGGTGTCAATTGTATATGCTCATAAATTAGCTCGCAAACTTGCGGAAGTTCGCAAGAGTAAAAAACTTAAGTACCTGCGTCCGGATGGCAAAACTCAGGTTACTTGTCAATTTAATGAAGATGGGAAATTACTTCGTATTGATAAAATATTAGTGTCTTGTCAACATTCTCCTGAGATGACACATGATCAGATTTATGAAGACATTGTTAAATATGTAATTGTGCCAACAATCCCCAAAAAATTAATTGATAGTAAAACAGAGATTTTAGTGAATCCCACGGGCCGATTTGTGGTTGGGGGCCCTTCTGGGGATACAGGGCTTACTGGCCGCAAGATCATCGTTGATACTTATGGTGGTAAAGCTCATCATGGTGGCGGTTGCTTCTCCGGCAAAGACCCATCAAAAGTTGATCGAAGTGGCGCATATGCTGCTAGGTATGTTGCTAAAAATATTGTTGCTGCTGGTATTGCCGAGGAGATCGAAGTTCAAATTTCTTATGCAATCGGTGTTGCCCAACCAACTTCAATTGGCGTCGACACTTTCAAGACGGGTAAAATTAGCGACGATGCCATCATTGATCTCATAAAAAAACACTTTGATTTACGTCCGGCATCGATTATCAAAACACTTAATTTAAAGCAACCCATATATCATCAAGTAGCCACATATGGCCACTTTGGGAGAATTGACCTAGATTTACCATGGGAAAGACTTGACATGGTAGATGTGTTGAAGCAGTATCTAAAAACAATTTAAAGAGGGTGACAAGGATGTTCAACGAAATTCAATGGGACTTAATCATCGAAATATCGCTTCTTGTCATTTTGATAGCTGCGATTAGTGTGGTATCAACATTTTTATTTGTGAGAAATCTTCGCGTTTCTTTCAAGGATTTATACCGTTCTCAATCTAAATTTGATATTGAGTTACGGAAATCGTTGAATTTAATCTCAAAAGTTGTCAAAGACGATGCTTTTGAAAAATACGAAAAATTAGTAATTAAAGAAATGTCATTTGACGACAAAAAAGCCTTACTTGATCTTCTTGATGCTTCCTATCCAAAGATTAATTCTGATGATCCAAAAAACAAATATGTGATTGAAACATATGAAAATCTTCAGGAAATTCGCCGTGTCCTTGATAGCAAGGTTTTGTCATTCAATCACAAAATCTCGTTATTTCCTTTCAATATCTATGCTAAGATGCTTAAATTGAAAAAGAAAAATCATTATACCCATCAATAATGAGATTTCAAACTTCGGTTTGAATTCTTTTTTTGTTGAGAGTCAAAAAACCATATGATCCATAATTTAATAATTCATTTTATTTTCAACAACTGACAATCAATGATATAATATATAAAACAAGGGTGATTATATGTATAATTTAATAAAAGACTCGCTACTTACTCCTAAATACTTATTAAAGTACCGCAACAAAAGCGGTCTTTTTGTTTTCTTTTATCTCCTTGTGATGGCTTTATTTGTCTCTATAGGCGGTATTGTCCAATATGTTGGGTACCAAGCCAATGCCGTTATTACCACGGAAACTACTGGTTGCTCATTTACTTCTGGGACACTTTCTTGCGATGGATCAAACTATGACCCGGATGCAAAATATGCTATGTTTGGATATTCAATTTATTTTCTTGAAAGCGGTGCCGACTTGATAACGGCCGACCCAAACCGCATTATTTTTCAAGGGAGTATGATTACTATTTATTTAGAGAATTCAATGCTATATCATTTTAGCATAGCCAACTTGGGTGGGACAATTACCGACTTTGATAGTTTTTTCGTAGTCATGGCTAATACCATTCGGGCATTTGGCATAATTGCCACAATCATCGGCAATATTATTACTTTGATATTGGTATCATTGTTGGCAACAATTGCCTTTTGGCGAATCAAAAAATTTGTTCCATATAAAAAGATTTTTAAACTGGTCGTGTTTGCGATAACACCCTTTGCATTACTTTTGACATTTTATAACCTTCTAAATTTTGATGAGATTATATTGATGCTTTTAATGTTCTTTTCATACCGTTCGGTTTTTGTTCTCAACCGTGAGATGACCAAAGAGACATTTATTCATTTAAATGAAATGGCAATCCAAGAATTGAAACGTCAAAATGAAGAAACTGATTCAACGAAGGAATCAGAACCTAAGGTAACAATTGAACAGCCACAAGACGATGACAAATCGCATGAATAATCAATTTACCTAAATATCCTATTGATATCTTTTGGTAAATATGATATGATTTACGAAAGAAATGCAATGATCTAGAAGTAGTAATCATCCATTTGTTAGCAGCGACCCGATGATTGGTGAAAATCGGGAGCAAAGTTTGGTGAATTAGTCTAGGGAGCTGGTTGGGCGCAACTCGTGAGTCCAATCCGAATTATCCCCGTTAAGGATATCAAGAGCCAGATATTTATCTGGAATTGAGGTGGAACCGCGGTTGATACAATCGTCCTTATCAAAAGGACGATTTTTTATTTTTTAGGGGGGTTATTAACATGAGTGCTTTCGTACCTGGCTTCGATCATGCCAAAATCGAAAAAAAATGGCAAGAATATTGGACGCTAAATCATTGTTTTGAAGCGGAAGATTATAGTCAAAAGCCCAAATATTACTCACTAATTGAGTATCCTTATCCATCGGGATCAGGGATGCATGTGGGGCACATCCGTGCTTTTGCTTCTTTAGAAGTTATCTCTCGCAAACGCAGGATGGAAGGTTACAATGTTTTATTTCCAATCGGATTTGATGCGTTTGGTTTACCTACAGAGAACTATGCATTGGAAAATCACATTCATCCACGGATAGTAACCGATCAAAATGTAAAGACATTCACTAAGCAAATGAAAGCGACAGGATTTTCGTTTGATTTTTCCCGGGTTGTGGATACCACACAACCAGCGTATTACCGTTGGACGCAATGGATCTTTTTAAAAATGTTTGAAAAAGGACTTGCATATAAAGATAAGGCATATGTTAATTTTTGCCCAAAGTGTAAGGTTGTTCTCTCCAATGAGGAATCTCAAGGTGGAATTTGTGATCGATGCAATTCTGAAGTTGTCCAAAAAGAAAAAGATGTTTGGTTCCTTCGAATTACCGCATACGCTGACAAACTTCTTAAGGGGCTTGATGACTTATCAACCAATTCGCGTATCCGTGTTGAACAGGAAAATTGGATTGGCAAATCCGAAGGTGCTTTTTTGAATTTTAATATCAGTGATTCCCAAGAGCATTTATGCGTATTTACGACGCGTCCAGACACGATATATGGGGCGACATTTATGGTTATTGCCCCAGAACATCCGATTCTAAAACGCATGGAAAACCACATCAAGAATATTGGTGCTGTTTGTGATTACCAAGAAACCGCCAAAAAGAAGACGGAGTTTGAACGGATTCACATGAATAAAGATAAAACAGGGGTTATGGTCGATGGATTGATGGCAATAAATCCTATGACAAGAAAACCAATTCCCATTTTTGTGGCCGATTATGTCATGAGCACATATGGCACCGGAGCGATTATGGGAGTTCCCGGACATGATGATCGCGACTACGAATTTGCTCACAAATTTAATCTCGATATTATTGAGGTTATCAAGGGCGGTAACATAGAGGAAGCAGCATACACAGATATTGAAAATGGAGTTTTAATCAATAGTGGCATTTTAAATGGACTTTCTGTTAGTGATGCCAAAAAGAAGATAACTACATATATATGTCAATCTGGCATTGGTGAACCAGCAGTTCAGTATAAAATGAAAGACTGGGCTTTCAATCGGCAACGGTATTGGGGTGAACCAATTCCGATAATCTATTGCGATGATTGTGGAATTGTTCCTGTTCCATACGAAGATTTGCCGGTTTTGTTACCAATGGTTGAAAATTTTGAGCCAACCGATACTGGAGAAAGCCCATTAGCCAATATAAAGCAATTTGTGGAGTGCTCTTGCCCGAAATGTGGTAAAAAAGCCCGTCGTGAAACGGATACCATGCCTCAGTGGGCGGGATCAAGTTGGTATTTTCTTCGTTACACTGACCCTGATAATGCGACCGTTTTCGCTGATCGAAAAAAACTTGATTATTGGAGTCCAGTCGATTGGTATAATGGCGGAATGGAACACGTTACTAGGCATTTAATCTATTCACGATTCTGGAACCATTTTCTCTATGATATTGGGTTGGTTCCAACAGCAGAACCATATAAAAAACGGACAGCTCAGGGATTAGTACTTAACTCACAAGGCGAAAAAATGTCCAAATCACATGGAGATGTTGTCAATCCCCAAGAGATTATCGAGGAGTATGGTGCAGACACTCTAAGAACCTATATTCTGTTTATCGGTGACTACGAGATGCCAACACCTTGGAATGAAGCAGGATTAAAAGGATGTCGTCGATTCTTAGATAAAATCTGGCGTTCCTATGAAAAGGTAATCCCCGGAAATGAGTATTCTCCTGCTTTAGAATCCTTGATGCATAAAACAATCAAAAACGTCTCTGAAGATGTCGAAAATCTCAAGTTTAACACTGCAATCGCTAAATTAATGACAATTGTAAATGCGATAACGGCGGCAGATAAGATTACAAGGCATGACTTGGAAACTATTTTGTTATTACTAAATCCTTTTGCTCCCCACCTTGCCGAAGAAATGTGGCAACTATTGGGAAATAATGACGCTTTAGTCTTTCATCAATGGCCCACATACGATGCATCAAAGATGATTGAATCGACTGTCGAAATTGTTATAAGCATTAACGGAAAGATTCGTGAACGGATTCAGGCATTACTTGATACACCGGAAACGGATTTAAAAACAGAAGTGTTATCACTTCCAAAAATTACGGAAATCATCGGTGATAAACCCATTCGAAAATTCATAGTCGTTCCCAATAAATTAGTAAATATTGTTATATAAATCCAGAAAATCACCTATTAGAACGTAGTATTCTGATGGGTGATTTTTTTATGATTGAAACACTTATTCGACCTTTGGAGAAAACTTGTCAAACAGTCTTAGGAATCTTAGAAAATAAATGTCAAAGATGTGGAGCAATTGTCGATTTGGACAATCGCGATGGATATGGACAATTATATTGCCGAGAATGCCTGGCGTTTGGAAAGATAACGGAAAAAACGACACTTTTTCGATACGAACGAATTATTGCAAGGAAAGCTCATACATTGATTCTGCCCTTTACCTTATCAAAAAAGCAAAATGAAGCATCAAGGTTCGTTGTCAATTGTCTTAATCAGAAACAAATCGGTTTTTTACATGCTGTTTGTGGGGCCGGAAAGACAGAGATACTATATGCTGGCATGCTAGATACTCTGAAAAAAGGGGAAAGAATTTGTTTTGCGATTCCCCGACGCGATATTGTTAACGATATTGTGTTACGGCTAAAGTCGGTTTTTCCCAATAGTGTTATAAAACCGTTGCATGCAAATGCCAAAGACGATGATAACGCAGATATTGTTGTCTCTACTATCCACCAATTGATTCGCTATTATCATGAATTTGATGTAATCATCCTTGATGAGATTGATGCGTTTCCGTTTCGAGGTGATCCGCTATTGCATCGTTTGGTAAAAAAAGCACTGACAATAGATGGCGTTTCCTTTTTGATGTCAGCGACGATTGACTCAGAATTAGCCCAAAGGATACATCGAGGCTTAATAAAAACCTTTACGATTTCAGCGCGTTTTCATGGTCAGTCTTTGGATATACCGCAAATAATCAATGTTATGGAACTGAATACGATAATCCAAAAAGACCATAATTTGCCGGCTGTGATAATAAAATGGTTGAATTATCAGCAAAACAATCAGATTCAGGTGCTAATGTTTGTGCCAACGATCAAATATGGGATACTACTTACCGAAACATTACGTTTGAAGGGATTTCTTGCCACGTTTGTTTCTAGCAAAAGTAATGACACAACATATGTAATCGATCATTTTCGCAAAGCAAAATGGAATGTACTAGTCACAACCACCATCTTGGAACGAGGAGTAACTTTTAGTAACGTTGCGGTGGCGGTTATGGCAACTGACAATCAAATTTTTGATATCGACACTTTAGTGCAAATATGCGGTCGTGTTGGCAGAAGCTGGGAATTTCCACACGGGGAAATCGTCTATTTTTGTGAAGAAAAAACAACCGCGATAATTAAATCAATAAGGTATATAAAAAAAATGAACAGGCAAGGAAAAAGGGAAGGATTATTGAATAATGGAATGCCGAATTTGCGGTAAATATTTCAATGAAGAAATTACTTTCGCATCTTTATTTGTTCCACGAACAATTTGTCCCCGTTGTAAAACCATATTTGTCCCCAAAATATATCACGAATGCATTCCTTTTACAAAAGGTATAATAAACTATTTCTCAATTTACGACTTTGAAAACAATGATTATCGTCAAGACACATGGCTTTTCAAAAATATGGATAAATGCTTTTGTTTGGCGATTAACAGTCAATCAGACTATGACATAATCATTTGCATTGGAGCAGTCGAATATGAAACGGCAACAGATTGGTTACCGGTTTTAGTTGCCTATCATAGAATCTTAATGATATCGTTGTTTTACTATGCTTTTGAACGTTATGAGTATCTTTTATAATGGAAATAACAGGGAGATTAGTTTACATAGATTTAGAAAAATGTTATAATCAAAACGTATTAAATAGACGATGAAGGAGTGAAAAAAATGAAACTTGATGTAAGAGGCAAGAATGGTTTAGAAATCACCCCGGCAATCCACAATTATGTTGAAAAGAAAATGCGAAGGATCGAAAGGATGTTTTCAGAGGATTTCGAGGCGTTTGTGGTCTGCAAAGTATATGCTGAACAAACCAAGGTTGAAATCACCATACCGTTTAAATTTATTACGATAAGGGCCGAGGTGGAGGACAAAGACTTGTATGCCGCTATCGACCTAGCAACCGATAAACTGGAAGCGCAAATCCGCAAAAATAAATACAAAATGAGCCGAAGTCTCCAAGAACGTACTGGCATCAAGGAAGCTTTCAACCAAGAAGAGTTCAATTTGGAAGCTTTAGAAAGGGAATTAATTTCTCCTGTTAAGAAAAAACGAATTGCTTTGGATATTCTTTCCACAGAGGAAGCAATTACGCAGATGGATTTGCTTGGACATGACTTTTTCATCTATCGCAATGAAGACAAAGAAGTATGTGTCATGTATTTGCGGGAAGATGGCAAATACGGATTGATTGAGACTCAATGATGATTTACTAAGTGACCTTTTTATAGGTCACTTTTTTTATATTAGGCGCAAATTTAGTTGAATATCTAGTCTTTACTATGATATGATAATACATGTAACTAAAGAGGTGAATGGTCCATGTTTAATCTATTTGATCCAAATCGTAAAGTTTTAAAACGTCTTGAAAAAATCGCTGATAAAGTTTTAGCCATGGAATCGTTGTATCGTGAGTATACAGATGACCAAATTCAGGCAAAGACGCTAGAATTCCGAGACCGTTTCCAAAATGGCGAAACCCTTGATAATATGCTTGTTGAAGCTTTCGCTCTTGTTCGTGAAGCATCGACTCGTTCTACAGGAATGACCCCATTTAAAGTTCAAGTCATGGGCGCTATTGTCATTCATGAAGGCAATATTGCGGAAATGAAAACAGGTGAAGGAAAAACATTGACTGCTGTTATGCCTGCTTACCTTAACGCGTTATCTGGTGATGGAGTTCATATTGTTACCGTAAATGAATACCTCGCCCGTCGTGAAGCCGAAGGAGAAATCGGTAATCTTTTCCGTTTTCTTGGCCTTACTGTTGGGTTAAACATTCGAGAAATATCCCCTGAAGAAAAACGCGAGGCCTATAAATGTGATATTTTGTATTCTACAAATAACGAGATGGGTTTTGACTACTTGCGAGATCATATGGCAATTTACAAAGAAAACATTGTTCAAAGACCTTTAAATTATGCCATCATAGATGAGGTCGATTCGATTTTGATTGATGAGGCTAGAACGCCATTAATCATATCCGGTGGAGAAAAAAACTCTGGAGAAACTTATCAGCTTGCCAATCAATTTGTCATCCACTTGGCTGAAGATGATTATACTCTCGACATTAAAGACAAAACAGTTAACTTAACAGAATCAGGTGTTGCT
>Ga0172381_10001372_pt1 | contig 28920 bp, 28 predicted proteins | sample Leawel6488metaG_FD_119754 | JGI IMG/M metagenome (GOLD analysis project Ga0172381, IMG submission 119754) | Leachate microbial communities from a municipal landfill in Southern Ontario, Canada - Leachate well 64-88 metaG | ecosystem: Engineered > Solid waste > Landfill > Unclassified | place... | reverse complement strand
TTCGAACAGAGAGCGGATCTATTCGACCACCTGATTGTGAACGAAGATCTGGAACGTGCGACAGGAATCATTAAACACTCGGTACTGCGCCTCAGCGCTATGACAAGCAACCCAATCGAGTCGTAATTTTCGGGGAAAAAACGTACAATCCCTCCATGCCAAGACCGCACAAATGGTATTGCGAAAAAGTGGAGCTCTTCGCGGGACTCACGGAAGCAGAAATGCAGGAAATCATCCCCGGGATAGTGCACGAGGAATACAAGAAGGGACAGCTCATCTACGCACCCCACGACCGAACGCACTGCACCTGCATCCTCAAGGATGGAGAGGTAACACTCTATACGCTTGTGGAAGGAAAGAGAGTCATCCTGGATATTTTAAATCCGGGAGCCGTATTTGGCGCATTCGGCACACAGGAAACCGAACGGCAAATGTATGCGGAAGCATCACAAAATTCTGCCATCTGCAAACTGCCGCACAATTTTTTTCTCAAACTCATGCAGCACAAACCTCAAATCGCTATGCGGGCTTTTAGCATCCTGAGCAAACGCATCGCACAGTACCAATTACAAGTACAGCTGCTGTCCGGTCTAGCAGCGCGCGAACGCATTCTGGCAACGATACGGCTGCTCAACGCCAAAGAAGAACAGAACATCCTCCCGCCAATTCTCCGCAGACCCATATCCATCACCCATGAGAAACTGGCGAATATGACCGGCCTGACGCGTGAAACGGTCACCAAACAGCTCAACCAGCTCATCGAAGAAAACCTGGTACAGGTACATAGACGGCATATGCGACTCACGGCACAGGGGAAAACGGCAATTGCCGACGTCATCGCCGAATGAGAATGGCAGTGCTACACTGCCAGCATGCCACGGCTAACCGCAAAAAAACGTATGAAAGCTGCCCTGTTTTTGGCCACACCATACGCGGGAGCCGCAATCTTATGCAGTATCATCATTACAGGCATTCATAGTACCAATGGCGTGCCGGTTACCGCGCAATTAACCGATGATACCGACAGCGCCACAGGCGATACCATTGGCCAGACACTACGCAGTTTCCAGGAACAGGCAGCCCAGCTGGAATGGGAAGCACGCCTGCAGCGCAGCCAGCAATTCCGCAGTGATCTGCAAAATGAAAAAACAGCGTTCGCAGCATTGGAACGCCATCGGGAACAATTGCAGAACCGACAAACAGAGCATCGCGCCGCTTGCGCTGAAGAGATGCGACGTGCAAACAAATTCACCAAACTACCGACTGCGCTGCGCTGTTATGCAGCTGAACTCGGACTGGAAAATGATCTTTTACGCAAAGAGAGAGCATATCTGGAAGTAATGGCTGGCATTTCGCCGGAATCCCGGTCCCTTGCGCTCACACGCCTGGATCTTCTGGCCGACGCCATACAAACCATTACCACAGCAATAGAAAGCAAGGTGTTCCAAGCCACCGAAGAGCTGGAAGAAGCCAAAGGGAACCTGTTGCAAACATACCGCCAGCCCTACTGGCTGGTCCGGAAACAGCTACAAGTTGAACGAATGCAGACGTGGACAGCCAGTTTGATGACACGAATGGCCGGTATAGCCAGTGAACAAGAAGATGGTGCCGATACCGTCCAGGAACTCATGGATGTTCTGTACTGTTTGCAGCAAAGCGAAACACTGCTCGGCGGTGCTGCGCTCTTACAGGAAAGCGACGCGCTGCACCGAGCACTGGAGCAAGCTGAAGAGCATATACGCAATTGCATGAGCATTTTAAGCCAATCTTTGCCTTCATAGACCGGAGAAAAAATCTCCCGGACTGTTTGGATGACGCCCGGGCAATGCCGGGGTAAACTCCCGCCCATGGCCAAGAAAAGGATCCCCTACCGGATTGAGCATACGCGCAACAAACACTCACGCGCCGTCCTCTTAAACGACCGCATTATCATACGCCTGGCGCGTAACCTGAATACAGCGCAGGAACGGGAACACATCACATACCTGCTGCGCAGCATGCAACGACAATTACTCAGGCGCGGAGATTGGGTGACCATCAAACCTTTCCAACACGTATTGGAAGGAGGCTTTTCGCAACATGTGCGCCTGGCAACAGGAAAAACATACCGGATTGTCTTGGTTCCCAGCAACAAGAGCGGTTTCATGCAACAAGGCAATACTCTGCATATATTTGTCAGCCCCAGAACAGTACAGAGCACGTTACACCGAACACTATGGAAAGCCATTGCACACGCAGAACAAACGCGCATTGAGCGATTAGTCCATGCAGTCAATGAGCAAACACTGCGTATGCGAATCCGCAGCGTACGCTTGCGGTTTACCGCATCACAATGGGGCAGCTGTTCTCCGCGAGGCATTATAGCCATCAATGCGGCACTCCTCTTTATGCCACAACCGCTACTGCGATACATCATCGTGCACGAAATCGCACACAGGAAACATGCGAATCATTCCCCTGCATTCTGGCGCCTCGTAGAATCGGCATGTCCGCAGTACGAACGTCTACGGAACGAACTGCGCCATTTCCACCTTCCATCGTTGTCGTAGCGCGCACGAGAGGGTACACTGAACGAACTCTCCCCAAAAACCATATGCCATGGGATGACGATGACGATGATGATAAAAATGAACAAGATGCACCCCCGTTGGAAACCGGTAATTACGATTTAGGCGATGATGTAGGCACCCGCATCGGCGAACACGAAGAAGATCCTTCGATCTAACAAGGAAGCGTTTCGAGTGGTATGCCTGCCTGGCTGAGCAACTGGCCAAGGAGGTACACGGGCAGTCCGACGACGCTGCTCCAGTCTCCTTCGAGCCGTTCAATCAGGAACTGTCCTCTGCCGTCGATCTGAAACCCCCCCGAACGATCACGCCACAAGCCTGTGCGGATCCACCAATCGCACTGGGCATCCGAAAGCGGCGCAAAATGGACAGCGCTGGTGGAAACACCATGGAACGCTCCATCGCCAGGTGCCAAGAGGCACAGAGCGGAATGGACGGTGGACACGCAGCCGCGCTGCTGCCTGAGCATGGAAAGTGCCTGCGAAGCGTCACGGGGCTTTTCAAGCATCATACCATTATGGGCCACAACCAACGTATCGCAGCCCAATACAAAGGCATCAGGATGCCGTACGCGCACCTGTTCTGCCTTGGAACAAGCAAGGGAAACTGCACGTGCCACGGGATCGGATTCTGTACATTCCTCTTCCGAAAAAGAACTCGGATCAATGATAGACGGCACGCCAAGCGCCTCAAGTAATTGCCGGCGCTGCGGGCTGGCAGATGCCAGAACTAGAGGCTTCATTGCAACGCACTATACCAGCTATTGCCTGCGAATAGAGGAACCGGAATGCGATTGCGGATCGTACGTCCGTGGCACGGGAACCAATTGTTCCAAGCGCATACGTAACGTATTGGAGTATTGCATAGCCGCGTTCATATTGCGCACCATACGATCGTTGAGAAACCCGTGAGGCGTTTCTGCACTGGCCAGAGCCTCCATACAACGCACATACAAACCGCGCACAGCAAGGCTAGCAGGACAACGCCCAAGCGCGATGTACTGTTCAAGTATGGCCTGCTCACGCGGATCAAGCTCAGAATACGCATCAGGAACAGCAGCAAGCGGCGCTGCACCGTGCAGCGGATCATCTATGAACGCACGATAGCTCTCTAGATCATTGATCTCCGGACAAGGGATGTCTTCACCTGTACGTTTCCGTTCCTGCCTGCAATCATCGAGCGCCCGCTCGTATGCCCTACGCTGGTTGCGCACAACACTGCGTTGTGTCTGGGCACGCACACGAGCTTCCCCTTGCACACTGAACGCACCAAAGGACAAATCCTGCACAGAACCGAGAAGTGCAACCGATGCTACAGGCAAACCAAAGAGGAGTAAGCCAACTATTACGACAACCGTGCGGGATATATTTGTTTTCTGCATACGCTATGTGGGTATTTTCAATTATATTATACAATAATAATACTGTTAATTCAACCCAACGGCGCTCCGCACGCGCCTCATGGTTTCACCGGCAACCGCGGCAGCTTTGGCAGTGCCGGCATCTAGAACGGCACGTACATCTGCATCCCGAAGAGTCCGGCGTCGTTCGCGCATAGGCATAAGAAAATCCATATAATCTTCAAGGAACCTCTTTTTAGCTTCGCCATAACTCAAACCGTTCTTATATTCCTCCGCAAGCACCCGGGCATTATCTTCGGAAAGAAGCAATCTATGAAGGACGTAAACAATGCAGGTATCGGGGTCTTTGGGGTCATGCTGCCCCTTCGAATCAGTCACAATGCCCATGATCGCCTTTCGAATGGCATCTTCGTCCGCAAAAAGCGGAATAGTATTGCCGTAACTCTTGCTCATTTTCTTACCATCGGTTCCTGGAACCACCGCAACGGATGCACGGATTTGCGGCTCCGGCACGGTAAAGATTTCCCCATATGCATTATTGAATTTCACGGCAATATCCCGTGTAATTTCCACATGCTGCTTCTGGTCGCTGCCCACAGGCACAACATCCGCCTGGTAGAGCAAGATGTCCGCCGCCATGAGAACGGGGTACGTGAAGAGTCCGGCTGTTGCCTCCAGACCGCGCTGCACTTTATCTTTGTAACTCACGGCGCGCTCTAGCAAACCCATAGGAGTAACGGACGCCAGAATCCACGACAACTCCGTATGCGCGGGGATGGAGGACTGTTCATAGATAATCGCCTGACTCGGGTCAAAACCCACAGCCAAATAATCGCGAATGATATCTTGCCGTGCCGCCGCAAGCACAGCGCGATCATGTAGCGTCGTGAGTGCATGGAGATCAGCGATGAAGAAGAAGTTTTCGTTCTCCGGCTGCACGAAATCGAGATTCGGTTTCATGGAACCGAAGTAGTTACCCAAATGTAACTGGCCGGAAGGCTGAATACCCGAAAGGATCCGCATCAACAATACTGTACCAGAAGTCACGGCGCGAGGAGTTCAATTTTCCCCGGCACATACACTTCATGCACGGAGCGCGGCGAGCACCTGCTCAAAAACACGAGGCATGGCTGCTTCAACACGCACGCGCTCACCCGTTATCGGATGAAGAAACGCGAGGGAAGAAGCATGCAGAAAAAATCTGTGATAGCCAAACGTCCTGGTGAACACCGCATTCAAACGATGATCGCCATAGAGATGATCCAACAAAAGTGGATGGCCAATAGACGCAAAATGGCGGCGGATTTGATGCTGCCGCCCCGTTTCGATCACTGCTTCGATGTACGTTCCCACAGCAAAACGTGTCAATACACGATAGCGGGTGAGCGCAGATACCTCGCCGCCCGTGCGCGCCGGCAGCGGCGCACGGATAACGCCCGTATCGCGGGCAATACACCCCGCGACGAGCGTGCGGTATGCCTTCTCCCATCCAAGAAAATGCTGCTCTTTTATACGCTGTGCGACCTGCTGCGTGCGAGCAAACAGCAACACACCCGACGTATCAAAATCCAAACGATGCACGGCACGGAGACCCGGATAGTGCTGCCGTAATAGGTCGAGAAGAGGCAATTTGCCTACAGCCCCACGTCCGCGCACAACGAGTTCCCCGGAACGTTTATTGACGGCCAGAAGATGATCATCCTCGTAGAGGATGCGATCGGCGCTTATGCGCGGCATGCGGTCAGACTACGCAAGAAACTACTTATCCGCCAGATCGCAACAGGGATAATCGCCGGCATCGAGCAAGTCCGCGGCACCCCGGTACTGGCGCAACACCTGCTCAACTGCATCAGGAGGAATATGGAGAGGCAAAACAGCAGGAGTATCAGTACCTGGTAGGTAAACAGACTTTGGTTCTTGCTCTGGAAAAGAAGGCACGGTACAAAACAGAAGAAAATTAGATTTGCATAAAATACAACTAAAAATTTTACTGTCAATAATAAGATACAAGTTCACACAAACTACAAAATGTCAGGCATGGCAATATCACCCACCTCATGGGGATAGAGAATAAACACATCGTGTGGATCTAAGCTTTCTGGTTCAATCAGCATTCTCTCTCCCGAAACACGGATAAAACACAAAAAACCCAATACGTCTAACTCTTCACGCGATAGAACAAGAGCCTGGCTGCCAGTCTCATGCAGCATATCTGTGCGCGTAAGCGGTAACCCCGCTTCATTGAGACGGAAAACGTAATTCAAATCAAAATCGTATGGGCTTAATTCCTTGGCTTCGCGCTTCGCAGAAAGATCTTTTAGCTTTTGTGCCCTTCGTGCCAACACAGAATCAAGTGTACCTGCGATAGCATCCTTTGTTCCTTTACATTGGTCATCCATCAAAGGGGTAGCACCTTTTTTGCTCTCTCTAATGTCCTCTTCTCGGCTGTCAGCAGAAGTGGATGCCTCCGAATCGTCGGAATCTGGTGATTCAAACATATATATTATTATATAATTTTTAGAAATAAAATCAATAAATGTCTGGCTGCAACTTTAAGGAAACACTCTCCTTGGTGAGGTATCCATAAACAACTTGCCAGACAAGCAATTCGCTCTAAAATAACCTCCTTATTCCAAAAAAATTGTATGATAAATAGTTCTATTGCACCTTCTGACAGCGAAATCCTTGCCGATGTATACGAAAGCAGTCCCGATAAATTCCCAGACCTAACCTCGGAGCAATTCCTGGAAAATATTGATTGGAGAATATATACAGAATGGTGCATGGACACCTACAGAGGCCCAAGCGCGCAATGGACATGTAGTCGACATCAGGAATATGAGAAGAACACCCCAATTGCGCAATGGATCGCAGAAGAGACACATTTTGCCATTGAACGTCTGATGCAAGATGGCCAAAACATTACTGAAGAAGTGCGTGATGCGACCCGAACGCGAGTGGTACAAGCGATAGCTCAACGTGCCATGGAGTTGTTCGGAACATGGAAAGAACATCAATGGCCGCCAAAGGATGACCCCAGGAACCTCAGAGTATCCCTGGCACCATATCTCATGACAAAAGAAGAGATGCAAGCATGATACAACCCAATGCTACGATGAACAGACTTCGACCAAACCTTTGCTTTTGATGGCGTGCCACGCGAAGCGCACTGAAAAAGGCGCAAAGTGTGGTGGACGATACTGGATTCGAACCAGTGACCTTACGGATGTGAACCGTACGCTCTAACCAGCTGAGCTAATCGTCCGTGGTGTGAAAGAGAGAAAATATAATGCTTCCATGTATCCATGATGCGAAGCTGGAAGCTGCCTGTCGTCCGAAGCTCCGAAGGAGCGAAGGAGGAAGCTCATCGTCCAGACTACAACACATAAAGTGTAGGAATGAGCAGGCACGGAGGCAACAAAACGATTGCTAAACCTTCCGCATTGCCACGAACTCAGGATCCTGAGAAAGCCTGCTTTCTTCGGGCAACTCCTGGTTTTGGTACTTGCTATGGAGCTTGAGGTTATAGGGCGTTTCCGCTGGACTGGACATCTGCTCAAAGGCAATCTGGCAAACGCGCATGCCGGGATACAGGCTTACGGGCAGACGGTTTAAGTTGCTGATTTCCAGCGTAATCGTGCCGGCGAAACCGGGATCCACAAAACCGGCTGTCGAATGGACGATGATACCCAGGCGCCCCAAGGAACTGCGTCCTTCCACACGCACCACTAAATCATCGGGAACGGTGATGCGTTCCTGGGTAACACCCAAGACGAACTCACCGGGCTGCACAATGAACGGCTCACCGTCCGTTACCGTAATTGTACGCATGTTCATCGCGAACGTTTCGGGACTCTTGGGATCAAGAACAGCAAATTTACTGTGTTCGTAGAGTTTGAAGGTATCGCCCAAATGCAAATCCATGCTGCTGGCATGAATGTGATCGAAGAGCGCGGGCTGTCGTGACTCAACGCGAACCCGTCCCGAGGCAATGGCCTGCCGTATGTCTCTATCAGAAAGGATCATGGAAATGGATAGTACATGCGAAAAGTAACGGAATGAAGGGTAGCACACATTACACATACAACAGCAAATCATTGTTGCAGGTACAGGCGCGCCCTATACTGTGACCGCATGCAGGCAATACAGGAACTCGAACACAGAGAACACGATCTGCAGAACAGGGAAATGCAGTCCACCGACCAACGCAGCCACATGCGCGACTGTATCGCACTGCGCGAAACATGCCTATCACAATTGCGGCATTTGATGGACCGCTCACCGATGTACACACAGAAGGACTTCGCGCTGGAAGAACGCGGCGTCAGGCACTTCGCGGAAAAACTCCAGAAAGAGGAACTGGCAAAGAACCTGCGATACATCCACCAGACCAGCGAACGGCTTCCACGAATAGAACAGGCATTTCGCAGCAAGATTGCCGCAGCACAAGCCAGAGGATGGCTGCAACCAAAAACGGCGCAACATTGGATCAAGAAACTACATTCCTCTCGCTACACCTGGTGGGAAAAAACGCACTTCATAGAAAATACGTTCCCCCACCTGCTCAATAACTGGCAACATTTATCGCAAGACATAGCACACATAAAGAAACAGGCGCAAGCAAATCCCGACCTGCTGACCATCCCCGAAGTCAAAGCAGTGCTAGGCGACGGAATTGCCATGCAAAAATACAAAGACTGGCGCACCATGGTAGACACCGCCGCTGCCAAAATCGCAGTCTTCGGGAAAAAAAGGCGCACAGAACTGCTCAACATGGCGCAGAAACAACTGGACACAGCAGTACACATGCACGCAACCACGGAAATAAAAGCTGCACAATGGATCAGACGTATCTTCGAACAGAAAAACACCACAGAAGAAATAGCCAGTTTCGTGCAAAGCAAACTGGGTGTGTTGACCGCCAACTGGATCGAGGAGAAACGGCGATTCGATGCAATCGAAAATAGAAGAAGCCAAAAAGGATCCCCCAGAACATTCCACTTTGTAGCACTAAAAGTCTTTCTGGAATACACGTACCAACAAAAACGCAGCTACAACGACCTGGCGCAGCACAGTATTGACCACATGCAGAAATCCCACGCACTGCTCCTGGAACTCAAACGCGAAGTGGCGGCACAGGACTGGGCAACTGTAGAAATCCTCCTCAAAGAAACGGAGAAAGTGAGCGATTTTTCCGAAAGTGACCTGCAGGAAATTACATCGCTGCGCACGTACATCACCGCACATCGTCCGGCGGAAAAAACACTGGAAGAAAAAGCCGAGTCACAAACGGAAACACGGGAAGATGTTGAACAGGATATGAACAAAACACTCAGTATGCTGCATCCAACTCTGGAATCACTGATGCGCACTTTCATACGACACGAAAGCAGCGGTTCCCTTTCTGCATGCCTGGCAACTATTGCGAATTTTAAATGGTGCCACGAGCACAACTACCTTAACCCCGCAATGTTGGAGAAATTGCGACAACAAAGCGCAACGGAAACAGAACATGTCCGCCAGCAGGGCGACCTAGGACAAGACCAAATGGAAAACCTGGATCTCGACATGCTGGATGCATCGGGCGCGCACGGGCACATAGATCGGGAATACGGTAGCGGAACCTATGCGCCAACATACATCCACGTCTCCAGAACAAGCCATGAAGCGTTCAGGCAATACTGTCGCCGCAATGAGAGTAATGCCCAGATGAAGTACTGGGTCATCGTGGACTTTAAGGAAGTATCCTATGCAGACCAACTCTTTTGCGCCATGTCTATGCGACACAAGATCAAAAGCCTGAAGCGCAGGTGGGATAAAGCGCAACCCGCAAAAACAAAGGAATGAAGAATTTCTTGCATGCAGATTGGAGCCACTTACAATGGCAACACTGAGCATTTTCCCCGTACCTATGCGTTGCATACCCCTCATCCTCTGTAGTGCTGCGGCACTCACCGCATGCACCAAAGTCGTTCCAGAAAACGCCATCTCGCATGGAGAACTGATGCAAAATCCGCTCTTCGCGGAACGATTCTCGGAGGAATTGATCGATGCAATGGTACAGATACAACTCTGGGAAGATCCGATACTCCAAGATGAACAGAAAGCTGCACTCATCGAAGAAGCACGGATAGGATGGTTTGAAATAACGAAGGAAGCGCGTGCAGCCAAGCGTGAAGGAATGCTGGGAACATGGCAACCAATCGCAACGGATGTACGAGGAATGATGCTACTCACCGCACAGGGAAATCTGTACTTCGATTCGCAATTCACCGTCACGCCGGGTCTGGAACTGGCGCTGTACCTCACAGCAGCAGTGGATCCACGCGATACGGAATTTCCGGATGAAACAGCAATCAACCTTGGAAAACTGCAAACACCCTACGGTGCACAGAGTTATATGCTCCCGGAAGAAGCACAGGACGCATCCCTATACCGAACAGCCGTACTATGGGATGAAGCATTGCAACGTATGCATGGGATCGCACAATTCAACTAAGATTACAGACGCTGCATACGCTTGTTGATAGCTTGCTCTATTGCCTGGTCTAACTCAGCAGTAGGAACTCGTTCCTCACCGACGAAGAATGTGGGAGTACCGGGAACACCGCGTTCCCGCCCTTCCTGAAAATCCGCAAGAACTGTGTCCTTCTTGATATTAGATTTCAGGCATCGCGTAAACAGCGGCACATCCAGATCGAGCATACCAGCCCAGTCGTGCAATGCTGCATTGGACAGCTGGAACTGATTCTCGTACGCAATATGGAGATACTCCCAAAACGCACCCTGGTCCGCTGCACACTCAGCAGCCATGGCTGCCACAAGCGCATTGGTATGGTACGTCAGCGGAAAATGGCGAAATTCAAAACGAACCATACTGCCGTATTTTTCCATAAGACTAGATACCAGACTCAAATGCACGGAACGGCATGCCGGACACTCCAGATCGGAATACTCAACGACCGTAACAACGCCGTTAGGATTGCCGGCAGGTTGCCGACTGGTACTAGCACTGAGCCCCGATGTGTCGGTACAGGACGCAAGCAGAGATCCTGCCAAAATCGCCACGAGGGAATATCCGAAGCGCATGAATGCGCATTGTGCCATCCCCCCATAGGAGCAACAAGTACTTTCCCTTTTGGAGGGGAAACCCTATCCACACATCTGTCCGTTCCTGCTACCCTATCCTCCCCAATGTCCCTCTACCGAATCTACAGGCCACAGCAGTTCGCAGATGTCACAGGACAAGACCACATAGTCACGACACTCGAAAATGCCATCGAAAAGGGCAAACTCGCACATGCGTATCTTTTTGCAGGCAGCAGAGGTACAGGGAAAACATCTGTAGCACGTATTCTGGCAAAAGCCATTTTGACGGCCAAGATCCAGGATGAAACCGTACGCAGACAAATCCACAAAGGGGTGGAGGAAGGCAACTTAGTCGACTTGCTGGAAATCGACGCAGCCAGCAATCGCGGCATCGACGACATTCGCGACCTTGTGGAAAAAATCCAATTCTCACCTGTGATCGCGAGCGCCAAAGTCTACATCATCGATGAGGTGCACATGCTGACGAAAGAAGCGTTCAACGCCCTGCTCAAAACACTGGAAGAACCACCGACGTACGCGTATTTCATTCTCGCAACCACGGAACGCAACAAAATCCCCACAACCATCCAATCACGATGCCAGTGTTTCCCGTTCCACGCCATACGCGAGGAAGATATTGTGCGCAGACTGCAATTCATCGCAGATAACGAGAAAATCTCAGCCGAACGCGATGCGCTGCGAGCGATCGCCCGCCATGCCGAAGGCGGCATGCGCGATGCAATCTCCCTGTTAGATCAACTGCGATCACTGGAAAAAATAACGCGAACAGATGTAGAACAACGCATAGGCTCCACAGGGCAGGAGCAAGTAGAGGCAATGCTCACTGCAATCGGCCAAGGTGACAGCGAAACGATTGTGCGCAGCATCCGTGCCCTGGAAGAAGAAGGAGTACCAATGGATCTCTTTTTGCGGCAACTATTGGGAATAATACGGCATCTGCTCCATGAAGCTGTAGCAGCAAAAGAATCCACACATCAGTACGTGCACATGATCGACACACTACTGGAAGCAATCCGCGATGCACGCACATCCCCGCTTCCAGGATTAGCAGTGGAAGCGGCGTTGCTATCACTCACAAATGCGAATAAAGACGAACAGGGCAGCGTGTCTGCACCAAAACAGCAACCTGTTGTAAAAGAAACACAAGTACCGGAAACACCCAAACCAGATAAAAAAACAGTATCACAGGAAACGCAGAAACAGGCTGCCGCTGTTGAAGCGGTAGAACTCTCCGAGACATCTGTCCTGGAGCGCTGGCCGGAAATCCTGGAAAGTATCACACAATCATCGGTGCGCATGTCGCTCAAAAATGGCCGCCTCACAGCGGTGGAAGGCAAAAATATCACCGTTGCATTCACATCCGACTTCCACCGGAACAAAGTGGCAGCAACGGAAGCCAGCAGAAATATCGAAAAAATTATGGAGAAACTCTTCCGGCAATCAGTACGACTGCACTGTACCGTGCAGGAAGATCGTGACCAATCTTTGCCTCTAACACAGGAAAACAACGCAACGGTGGACCTGGCAGAAGCAGCGGCAGAAATTTTCTGAGGTGCAAACAGCACACGGCGGCGTATTTCCATTGTGCTACCGCATGCTGCATACTATCACCATGAGCGCTGCGGAAGAAAAAACGCACCTCAGGGAAGAAATGCGGAACCGTATTGCCGCAATATCCGCATCCATGCGCGCCAAAGAGGATGCCGCCATTTGCCAGACACTCGAAAAAACGATACCAGTAGGCTCCACAATCGGCGGTTATATGCCACTGCCCGATGAAACAGATATCCGGCCGTTTCTGCATACATTACTAAAGAACAAGCATGCGGTGTATTTGCCTCGCTACGAAAACGCAACGATCACGTTCTACCGAATCACATCCCTCCGGCAACTCACCATGAGTCACATGGGCATTCTAGAACCGGAGGAAAACGCCAGAATACTGGAAGATGGTACCCCGCTCACCGTACTGGTACCGGGCAGAGCGTTCGACGCACAAGGCAACAGACTGGGGAGAGGAAAGGGCGGATACGATGCCTGGATTATGAAGGAAAAGGATACAGGCAGACCGCTACATTGCATTGGCATAGGATACAGCTGCCAACTGGTGGACAGTGTGCCACAAGAACCGCACGACCAAAGGATGGATACAGTGATCACAGGCACAAATGGATAGAACCTGCTACCCTAACCCCACTCCCCACTCCCCACTCCCCACTCCCTAATCCCAACTCCCAACTCCCAATCTTACTCCCTTCTCCCTACTCCCCATGCCCTCCTACGACGCACTCAGGCAACATGATCCGAAAATTTACACCGCTCTCCAGGGAGAAATGCAAAGACAGAGAGAGGGTGTAGAACTCATCCCATCGGAGAATTACATTTCCGCAGCAGTCATGGAAGCCATGGCAACAGTATTCAATAACAAGTATTCGGAAGGGTACCCTGGCAAACGGTATTACGGCGGACAGGAATTCACGGATGTTGTGGAGTCGCTCGCAATCGAACGTGCGAAGCAACTCTTCCAGGCCGGCCATGCCAACGTGCAACCACACGCCGGCGCACCGGCAAACGTTGCAACATACTTCGCATTGCTGGAACCCGGAGACACCGTGCTGGGCATGGACTTAAGCCACGGTGGGCATTTAACACACGGGCATCCCGTCACATACCTCACCAAAATATTCAACTTCGTCCGTTACAAAATGAAAGACACAGAAACGGGAGAGATCGATTATGACCACATGCGGGAAGTAGCGAAACAAGAGAAACCAAAACTCATTCTCGCAGGCTTTTCTGCATATCCTCGCGAACTCGATTATGCCCGAATGAAGGAAATCGCAGATGAGGTTGGAGCGTACACGATGGCAGATATGGCACATATTGCTGGTCTCATAGCTGGAAAAGCAGCACGTAATCCCTTCGATGACGGCTTTGACATCATCACCACGACAACGCACAAAACATTGCGCGGTCCACGCGGAGGCATGATCCTCACGCGTGAGGCGCAGCTCGGAAAAAAGATCGACAAATCGGTTTTCCCTGGCTTCCAGGGCGGACCCATCATGCAAATGATTGCCGCAAAAGCCGTAGCATTCGGGGAAGCACTGCAGCCTTCATTCCAGGAATACGCACGGCAAATTAAAAGCAACGCCAAACACATGGCCGAAACATTCATGAAAAGTGGAGCAAAGCTGGTCACAAACGGCACCGATAACCACATGATGCTCATTGACTGCGTTACATCCTGGAACATCGCCGGACAGGAAGCGGAAACGCTCTTTGACCGCATTGGGATTACACTCAACAAAAACATGATTCCCGATGATCCACGTAAACCGATGGACCCTTCGGGAATACGGCTGGGAACCCCCGCTATCACCACGCGGGGCATGAAGGAACAAGAAATGGAAATACTCACAGAATTTATGCTACAGGCAATCAAACACCGTGAAGACGACAGTGCGCTGGAAGAACTGCGCAAACAAGTCATCACATTCTGCTTGCGGTTCCCAGTGCCCGGGATCGCCTGATGGTGTAAAAACTTTTATAAGTTTTCTAGGCACCTCTCCGGAATATCCACTGTTGGCATCGTGCGATAGACGTGATGGTAAACATTGCCAGCACTCCAGAACGTAAAACCGCAGAGACCGGCATCGTACACAGCACGCATTTCATCTTTGAGTTGCGTATCAGTCATAAAGTACGCCTGAAGCCACGGGCGCAGCTTGGAATGATGCTCCGGATCCAGAAGGTCTGCATAACCAAGCATGGTACGGTACACCAAATAGTAGCTGCGACTCCCCGGATCTACAGCAGGATTGTAATACGCGCCTGCAGCGAAGGTCTGCGGATACGCCATAGGCGAAATGACATCGACAAGCGGAGCGAACTTCACAATATCCTGACCGAGAATCTGCACATGCAAATCGTAGTGCCATCCCAAGATGGCATACGTGCTTATGCCAAGTTTGGTCTGTGGTCCGTACTCATCAATTGTGGCACGCGCCATGCGAATGAACGCCTCAATGTGCTCAACCTTTTCTTCACGCCCCAAACCGATTTGCCACTGCGCATACTCGGTAGGATACCGAATATAATCGAGATTGATTTCATCAACACCAGCAGCAGCAAGATCACGAATGACTTGGCGATTGTACTCCAATACAGAAGGTGAACCGAGATCCACCCATTCGTACCCCACGGAAACCCCGGTCTGCGGATGACGTATCTGCGCGGAAGATTCACGCGAACCGAATCCGGCATCTTTCGCAGCCACCAGACGTGCAATGGTGTACACACCCTTCTGCCTGGCGAGCGAAAGAACATTCGCCAATTCAAAGAGTGGCATTTCTATGCCTTTCTCCTTGGCAATGGACGATGTGGAAGAGAAGAAAACACGGGAACCCTTCACATCAAAAACCAGAGCATTTCCGCTGGAAGACGTCAGCCGTTCCAGAGTCTCGATCAAAAAGCGATCATCACCTGCTTTCTGCGGATTTAAGTACACCCCGCGCTTATTGTCGCTACGCAGCGGCGCCGCAGCATGTGCAACAGCCGCATCCTGTTCCTGCAAAACATCCTCCACTGCACGAGCACTATCCCTGTACTCGTGCAAGGAAGCGGAAACATCTACCGGCAATGAGAACTGTACGTCAGATACATTACAACCAGCGGAAAAAAAGATCTCCCGGTCTGCAATAGGCATACTGACAAGATGAATGGATACACGTTTGATGAGCAAAATCCCCACAAACACCGTCGTGCATACAAGCGCAATCCGCCAGATACGAAGAGAAGAAGAATTCATTGTACGTGAGTGTTCTATGCAGTGTACCGCAAAAATACGAATTACTCAACTAAGGGGGTGCACAGCTTATGTGCGCTTCGCAATCTGTTCTTTGAGCGCCTTGCTCACATCCGGCACGCCACCGCTCTTGGAAAGCTTCTCCTCCAGATCGATGAGATGCGCTGCTTCATCCGCAGAAAGATCTTCGCCGAGCAACCTGCGTTTACGCAAAGCATTGAATTCATTGGTCCATAACTCGCGATCACGCCAGGCACGGTACTCCTTGAGATTCATGCCCTTTTTCTTTGCTTTGGCACGCTCCTCGGATGCCTTGTCCTGTTCTTTTGTATCGCGGGTTGCCTCCTGGCGACTTTGAGCACTGCCCGCAGCCCAGGTGCGGATCTTCTCTTCTACAACTTCCCTCTTCTCGGCATAGCGCTCGCGCGAAAGTTTGCGCAGCACATCGATCCCCTGTTCCGCCTGAATGGAAGGCGGCGGAAGTGTGGAGACGGAAAACGGCTTGCTGGGCATGCCATCGATCATCAAACGCATGTATGCATGATACTTGGGAAGACTGAGAATATCTTTGGGCGTCACGGCTTCCTCAAATTGCAAACTAAGCATTTCCGCATCATCCGAACCAACCTGAAAACTCATGAGCGTACCGACGTTCCCAAAAACCGCATCACGAAGAGCCGTACCATTCTCGGCAATCAGTAACTGAGAAACGTACTGATTCGCCATAGTCAAACTCAGGCGATATTTGCGCGCTTCGGAAAGGATGGTTGCAAAAGATGCGGTGGCAAAATTCTGGAACTCATCGACGTAAAGGAAAAAATCCCTGCGCTGCGCTTCTGGAATATCGGCACGACTCATGGCGTCGATCTGGAACTTGGTCACCAGCATGGACCCCAGGAAAGCTGATGTGTCTTCCCCCAATTTACCTTTGCTCAAATTCACCAGAATGATCTTGCCCGTATCCATCGCATGGCGGATATCCAGCTTGCTCTTCACCTGCCCAACGATATTGCGGATGAGCGGCGTCGAAAGCAGCTGCCCGACTTTATTTTGAATTGCAGCAATGGCTTCCGTACGGTATTTCTCACTCCAGGATTCATACTCATCCTGCCAAAACCCCCGCACAACAGGATCCGCCACACTGGCAACGACCTTCGCCCTGTACCGGGGATCGGTGTACATGCGCATGATACCGAGCATGGAACTCTGTTCATGCTCAAGGAGAGCGAGCAATGTGTTGCGCAGAATGTGTTCCATCCTGCCACTCCACACATCCGGCCAGAGCTTGGTGAATACACTCATGATACCGGAAGCTGTCAGTGTGCGTTGCTGCGGATTCGGGCAATCCAGGACATTGAAAGAAATAGGATAATCCGTATCGGAAGGATCGAAGAGAATAACATCATTCCTGCGATGCTTAGGCATAAATGCAAGGACGGCATCAACCAGATCGCCATGAGGATCAATCACCGCAATACCCCTACCTGCAGAGACATCCGAACACACCATGTTCTCCAGAAGTGTTGATTTACCCATGCCCGTTTTACCGATCACATACATGTGCCGGCGACGATCGTCAGTGTGTATACCAAACCGTGTACGGTTCCCGCGAAACACCGCATCGCCCAATTCCGTAAAATCTCCTGTGTCTGCACCAGTGACCGGCAAGTTGCCGGGGGGTTCCAGCTTGCGGCTAATGACCCAATCGAGATTGGGAGTCTGCACGAGCAAAGTAGGCAAATGCCATATAGTCGCCACCTCCTCAACAGAGAGAACATACGGGCGTTTTCCAAGACAAACCGGGAACTGCGCGTGTACGGCGGGCACACCAGCACGGAAACTATTGCTCTGTGGCAAAGCAAACTGTTGGAAACTGCCTGCAATTTCCTGCAACTTCTGGAGAGCATCTGCACGATGCCCCTGCGATACAATAACGTGCAGACGCACGCTGCACAGAAAGAGCAAACGGTTCATTTTGTCCTGTGCGCCAGCAACGGCATCTTCGCGATCATGGCTCCTGGCACTGGCACGTTCACTGTGTTCATCGGCAACATCATGAGAGGCAGGACGATCATCCAAAGTCGGCATGGCGAAGAACGTGCGAAATCCTGGCCACACACGGAACCCGCCGAGCAGTACAGTAATAGGCCAATAGGCAATGCGGCGCCAGCCGCGCGCCAGCTGCATGCGCGCAAAAAAGTTTGCATAGGAATCGGAGACGCTGGCGAATCCCTTCCGAAGCATGGGCAAAAAGCGCAGAGCGCGCTTGCGGTAACTGCCCCGGAGAGGCTGCAGCACAATCTGCACACATGCGCGCATTCCGGGAATAGAGTAACGAGAAAGAGACGATGTAATACCGGCAATCGGGTCAACGTTCACACGACTCAGGAGATCATCGAACTGCGGATGCCTCTTAATGGGAAAAACATCCGGACCACTGAGCTGTAAATCCATGGTCAAAACCTCTTCGCCCTCCTGCGCAGCAAAAGGATCATGAGCAAGGGCATCGATCTCGATATCGGGATATTGGGCATACAACTGGCTCTCCAGCGCAGAAGCCACACCCACAGGCGCACGGGCAAAAAGGGAAATACGGGACTCTGCCATACCAATTTCCAGGGTGGCAATACCGCTCCTGACCGGAGAGGAATGGAGTGCGGAGAGTGCGGGCTCCATGTACAGCGGACCGCGTTCGTTCTCCCTGCCGGCACGGATGTGAAGTATGTGCATGGAAAGAGAACACCGCAACACGCGGCGTTGCGTTACCGGGAAGAACGAAGCAAACCCGCCACGAGATCCAGAGCAACGGTATTATAACCGTAATCCATACGCATGGGACCTAGAATACCTAATGCCCCCCGCTGATCACGTAGGCGATACTCGGTCACCATGACAGAACAGCTCTGTATTTGCGGCAACACATGGTCTTCACCTATGTAATAACGAATTTTGTCATCAAAATCCAAACGGTCCATGAGATCCGCCAAATAATCTTCAAGCACCTCCACGACACCACTGGCGAACTGAGGATTTTGCTGGAATTCGGGCTGTCGCATAACATTAGCCAATCCCAAATAGTAAACACGGTTTTTATGGGGAACCGTGGCAAAAGCAACATGGGGTGTCATATGAGCAAGCAACGCGACTGCATCATAGACGCGTTCCTGATCTTTACGCTGAAAATACTGCTCCTGCAATGTCTGAAAACGCTTGCGGATGGACGCTTCGTGCGTCGAAGGCTGCTGCAGATGCTCCTGTACATACACACGGTACCCTTTAGCAGTCGGCACACGCCCAGCCGAAACATGAGGCTGTTCCAAAAAACCTTCTTCACCCAAAAAACGCATTTCATTGCGTATAGTCGCGCAGGAAACGTTGAACATGCCCCGTTCCATAATGTGATGCGATCCCACGGGCAGCGCCGTATCGATAAACTGATCAATAATCGCTTTGAGGAGCTTGCTCTGGCGCTCATTCATACACAAAGTATAGCACTCTTCACCTACGAGTGCTATAAGAGAAAACCTTACTTCTGCTTGCTCTTACTGGCAGCCATGCGCTTCCGGAAGCGCTCAACGCGACCGCCCTTGCGCTCCTTCTGTTGTTTGCCTGTATACACGGGGTGGCAATTACGGCATGATTCCACCTTTTGTTCTTGTACAGTACTGGGGATCGCAAAAACGCTGTTGCACGTTGTACACATGGTAGTGGCATCTTGGAAGACCTGCGGATGGATTCCAGGTTTCATAACGGGAAAAGTGTACGCATACCGGCAAGATATTCAATAAGATAATCACTTTTTGTTCATCTGGAGCAATACACCATACCTACTTCTTCACAGCCGCTTTCTTTTCCTTCTCCACTTTCGCCACGGCTTCCTGTACCTCATCAGCACCATCAATAGCCTGCTCTTCTTTTACGATACTGATACTGGCAACGGCATCCTGGGATCCCAGGCGCATAACGATGACGCCCTGCGTGGCACGGCCGAGTGAGGGAATATCACTGAGCTTCATGCGAATAGTCTGACCACGCTTACTGATACAAAGCAAATCACCATCATCATTCGCACCCAGTACGAATCCGCCAACAATATCACCTGTTTTCTTGCTGAGCTGTGCCGCTTTCACACCACTGCCTCCGCGCCCCTGGAAACGGTACTGACCAATCGTAGTGGCTTTGCCTAAGCCGTTTTCCATGACAACCAGAAGCCTGCTGCTCTGAGGATCCGCAATGGCAGCCGCTTCCACCAACTGATCCCCCGCACCCAACCGTATACCGCGCACACCCGCTGCACTGCGACCCATGGAACGCACATCGTCTTCTTTGAAACGAATGGCCTTTCCCTTTGCGGTCACCAAAAGAATCTCGCTCTTGCCATCGGTAGCCACAACCCAGCGCAATTCATCGCCTGCCGGAATTTTTTGAGCAATAAGACCACTGCGGCGTATATGCGTGAATTCTGCCACTTGCGTGCGCTTCACAAGCCCCTGGCGCGTCGCCATGAGCAAATACTTCTTACCGCCCAAATCCGCCTTGAGCACGGCAGTGACTTTTTCCTCGGGCTTGAGCTGGAGCAGATTGACAATCGCCTGCCCTTTTGCGGTACGACTGCCCTGCGGCAATTCATATGCCGGAAGAACGAACACACGCCCTGTATTTGTGAAGAAAAGAAGCTCATCGTGATTCATGACATGGAGCATGGAATGTATCTCGTCATCCTCTTTGGTGACCATGCCCATAATGCCTTTGCCGCCGCGGTGCTGTGCGCGGAACTGCATCGGACTCAAACGTTTGACGTAACCCGCCGTCGTGAGCGTCACAATCATCGGCGCATTCGGAATCGTATCCTTAGCACTGAACTCACCAACCGCATGCGCAACAACCGTGGTACGACGCTCGTCACCGTGCACCACTTTGAGCTGCTGCAGCTCCTCTGCTATGAGTCCATCCATCTTCTTCTGGCTCTTGAGGATCGCCTCGCACTCAGCAATGAATGCCCTCTTTTCTTTGAGTTCATCTTCGATCTTCTTCCGCTCCAGGCCCGCAAGCGTCTGGAGACGCATTTGCAAAATGGCATCAGCCTGCACTTCAGTCAGCTTGAACTTCTTCACAAGATTGCCCTTGGCTTGCTCCTTCGTCGGACTCTTCTTAATCGTCTCGATCACCTTATCGATATCATTGAGCGCAAGACTCAAACCTTCCAGAATGTGTGCACGCTCCTTGGCACGCTCCAAATCGTACTCCACACGCCGACGCGTGACCGTACGACGATGACCGATGAAAATCTCCAGTAATTCGAGCAGATTGAGCAAACGCGGCTGAAGACCGTCCGCAAGCGCGATCATATTGTAACCAAAACTGGTCTGCAGATCGGTATGTTTAAAGAGTTGATTGAGAACTTTTTGAGGATACGAGTCCTTCTTCAACTCAACCACAACACGAATACCCTCGCGATCAGACTCGTCACGTATGTCACTCACACCCTGGATCACCTTATCGGTTACCAGCTTTGCAATGCGTTCTACGAGCGTCGATTTGTTCACCTGGTACGGAATTTCCGAAATGACAATGTGGTACCGACCGCTCTTGAGCTCTTCGATCTCAGCTTTACCTCGCATAATAATGCTACCTCGGCCCGTCTGGTACGCCTGCTTGATGGCCTCCCTGTTGTACACAATACCGGCCGTCGGGAAATCCGGACCCTGAATGAATTGGAGAACGTCATCGACTGTCGCATCCTCATGTTCCAGTACATGCAAGAGCGCATCGACGACCTCATTCAAATTATGCGGCGGCATGTTGGTCGCCATACCAACGGCAATACCGACCGTGCCATTGAGCAACAAATTCGGCATGGCGGAAGGAAGAACGGATGGTTCTTTGCGCGTACCATCGTAGTTTTCAATGTAATCAACCGTGTTCTTCTCCAGATCCTTGAGCGCCTGGTCGGCAATGCGTTCCATTTTTGACTCGGTGTAACGCATAGCTGCAGCACTGTCACCGTCGATGGATCCAAAGTTTCCCTGCCCTTTGATGAGCGGATAGCGCATGGAAAAAGACTGAGCCATACGGACGAGCGAATCATAAACAGCACTGTCTCCGTGAGGATGGTATTTACCAAGCACATCACCAACGACGAGCGCAGATTTACGAAAACGCGCGTTATACCGCAGACCCAGTTCATGCATGGAATACAGAATGCGCCGGTGTACAGGTTTAAGACCGTCACGAGCATCCGGAAGCGCGCGGGCAACGATCACGCTCATGGCGTAGCTTAAATAGCTCTCCTCCATCTCCGCCACAACGGGACGCGGCTGGATACGACCTATGGATGACAATGTCTCCTGTGAATCATCATCGGAGGGCTCCTGCGGAGATGTGCCAGTGGTACGTTCTTCTGCCATACGTGAAGAGGGTGCGCGAACGCAGTACAGACATACGCCTGCAAGAGGCATGATAGCGCAGGGAACGGCAGAAGAAAACGGTCAAACACTGTTTTGCCTGAAAATGTGCAACGGGTATCCTTAGATGGTGCTATCCGTCATTTCCACGCCTATCGGCAACCGCGGCGATATAACGCTGCGCGCAATGGAAACGCTGCGCGCATGCGACGCCATCATCTGTGAAGACACGCGCGTCACGGGGAAACTCCTGCAGATGCTCGGACTCCCAAAGAAGCAACTCCTGAGCATGCACAGCTATACGAGCAGCACCAGGATCGACGATCTGGCGCAACGCCTCAGGAACGGTCAGCACCTGGCACTGGTGAGTGACGCAGGTACACCGGGAATCTCTGACCCCGGATACGCAATCGTCAGCCGCGCACGGGAAGCCGGCATCCCCGTACAGGCCATACCGGGACCTGCTGCATTCTTAGCCGCCCTGAGCATAAGCGGTCTGCCGATCAACCGGTTTCTCTACCTGGGATTCCTGCCCCTGAAAAAGGGGCGGCAAACACTTCTGCAATCGCTTGCAGAAGAAGAAAAAACCGTAGTTCTGTACGAATCCGTGCACCGCATCGAACGCACGCTGCAGGAACTGGCCACTGCGCTCGCAGCGCAACCGGAGCGCCCCATAGTCATTGCACGCGAACTCACCAAATTGCACGAAGAAGTGCTGAGCACTACGGTCAGTGCACTGGAGACCATGGGAAAATCCATCGTAAAAAAGGGGGAATTCGTCGTGATCCTGGGACCGAAGCCGCGTACGAAGACCGAACGGAATCACGTATGAAGGAATGGATATGCTATCCTGCACGTTCCTATGCCAATGCAAAACGAGGATCGGCATGGTGACAAAGACATCAGTATCGCCACGTTCGCCGATACCTTCGGTGCCGCACACCAAAACGGTGTTGCACGGTTCATCAGCGACATGCTGCAACAGGCACGGATACAGAGGAAGACACTGAACGTGTACACCGCCAGCAAGCACCTGCAGGAAGAGAGCGGATTACACAATATCCCAGCGCTCATCTCCTCCATGCCGAATTATCCGGCACTGGAAATCGCATGGCCACTCAAACAACAACGTGAGAGCGTGTACAAAGATATGGAAGATGCCAACCCGGACATAATCCACGTATCCACGCCGGGGCCGATCGGCTGGCTGGGGCGCAGCATAGCGGAACATATGGAAAAACCACTCATTGGAATTTACCACACAAATTTTCCTGCATACGCACGGGAGGTGACGCGACACCACATAACTGCGGCACTGAAAAATCCGCTGGCATGGGCGCCATCACTCATGAGCATCCTGCAGGAAAACACCCAAAAACTCATCGAGCGGAATCCGGATTTTTGGGACGATGCTGTGACCGTAGCATCATTATTGCATAAAAACTGGACCCTTCTGCGTGCCGAAGGTAACGACACACCGGAATACCTTGCACATCATGTGGAAAAAACGACATACATACTCATGAAGATCTTCTATAAACCATTCATAATCGTCATCACGCGATCACAGACACACCGAAAAGATCTCACCGAGAAACTGGGAATCCCGGAAACGCGCATACGGGACCTACCACCAGGCATTGATACGGAACAATTCCATCCACGCCACAAAAACCCCGCAATATGGAAACAATTCGGAATACCTGACAATGCAATAAAGATACTGCACGTCGGCCGGGTCAGCATGGAGAAGAATATGGATTTGCTGGTGGAAATTTGGCAACGCATACAGGCACAGAGACGCATGACAGACCCACACATCGCCCTCGTAATGGTAGGCACGGGTGAAATGGAACAAGAATTCATCACCAAAACCGGCGGAAAACACGTCTACATGTTGGGCGCACAGTATGGAGAAACACTCTCCGCTCTCTACGCATCGGCCGATGTGTTCGTCTTCCCATCAACAACGGAAACATTGGGGCAAGTGGGTATGGAAGCAAGTGCTTCCGGTCTGCCCGTGCTCGTCACGGACCAGGGAGGACCACAATCGTACGTACGCGATGGTGGAACAGGATACGTGCTCGCAGGCAACGAACCTGATATGTGGGCAGACACGCTGCTGCGCCTAGCACGCGAACCCCAGCTGCGGCAACGCATGGGCAACAACGCACATCAATACATGGAACAACGCAACATTGGCAAAACATTCGCGCAATATTGGGAAATCCATCGGGAAGCGACAGCACTCTCGCAACAGAAAACATACGCACAGCCAACCGTACACAGAAACCTGCCTGCCATAAAAACGCGCAGACCGTATACACGCGGATCGTTGCTGCTCTCCGACTACCATGGAGGCAAACAGCAACCCGAACACAAAACGTACAAGCACAGAGCACTCGAAAAGATGCTGGAATACGCAAAGGAAAACACTCTGGCAGTGGTCTATGGAGGAGACATGGGCGACAGACGTTCTCATGTCCGGGATGCCCGCACAGATATGGAGATACTGCGCCGCTGGTCCAAACACATGACAGAAGCACCTGTCTACATATACGGAAACCACGACCATGATTTCTCGGCACATGAGCTGCAAGACCTCATGGGCAATGTGCACATTGCCCCAGGACTGGTGCACACAGACTCGCGCAGCGGCATAGCATGTACGCACGGACATGTACTGGAGCTCACAGGTATAGAACAGGTACTCCAGGAATCCACAACACCACAAGACGTGCTGCACAAACTGCAACCACAGTATCTGGAAGCAGACCTGCAATGGTTCAGAATCAAGTACGATATAGCGGAACTGGCCGTGGAAGCGCTGCACCGTTGGCATCTGCACGGCATAGAAGATGCATGGGAAGCGCTCCTGTACAGCACACGGAAAACCCGGGCTACATGTGCAGACGCACTTGCAGTGCTGTCGCCGAATACAATCGTGCAACGCATCGCAGACATCATCGATTTTCACAACAATCACCAAATCGCGGCAAAGCTGGGCAGCCTACTGCATGCATGGGCCATCGCCGCAGGCCACACACACGCACCGGGTATCTGGCGTGCACACAACCGGAGCGGAACACGGCTCATCGGCAACTGCGGCAGTTTCGTGAGCCGGGAAGACTCGCCGACATGCATCGTGGCAGCATATCCGGACATGTACCTGCTCGAATATGACGAAGACAGCGATATGCTCACAATGCGGCAACACGAATCATTGACACGCGCAGAAATGGAAGAGCACGAGGCATCTCTAAACCGCAGCACCATACTTACGGCAGTACCGTAAGAGGATCCAGATGCACGCCGTCCTTGATGACTTCCAGATGTAGGTGCGGCCCCGTCGTCATGGGACCGGCGCCTGGCGTGCCCAGCTGGCCACCGGAAAGACCTATAATCTGCCCGGCATCCACATCATCACCGGATGCAACGTATATTTCCAGCATGTGACCGTAGAGCGTCGCATACCCACCACGATGCCCGATGAGAATGTAGGAATACCCGGAATGCCCGCCATACTGCACGTAGTGTACGACGCCATCCGCAGCGCTGCGTACAGGGCTACCCTGAGGCTGTGCAATATCGATGGCTTTGTGCGGAATACCGAAGAACGCCTGGTATCCGCTATCCAGGAACGTGGCAGTAAGACGGCCGACCACCGGCCACTGGAAACGAGGAGCAGCAGGAACAGCGCTGCGTTGAGAAAGGAGTCCTTTGGCAATCAGGGCGCCTTCTGCGCGTTCCCGGATACGTTCATCATACTCTGCGAGCGATGACTGCATCTGCCGGATACGCTCCTCCACGGCAGCAACGATGCGCCGTATTTCTTCCAAACGCGCATCGCTGAGAGCAATTTTCTCCCTGGCTGCGTCGATTGCCGCCAATCCCGCATGGTACGCATCAAGAGCATCCTCATACGCAATGTGCACCGCATCCAGCTCCTCCGCAAAATGTTCCATGCCCCAAAGGGAAACCATAGTACGCATGCGCAAATGGCCCAGCGTACGGTAACGCAGCCTCTCCTCGAGACCATATACCATCGGTGTATCCGGCGCACCCGAGAAGTGCGCCAACAAAACAGCAATAGACGGGCCGGGGACATGTCCCAACACCATATGCGCCCTTGCGTACTGCCGCATCGCCTCCTGCACCTGTACCAACTGCCCGTCGAGGAACACACGGAGCGCAGCCGTATCCACAGGATCAATACCGTAACGCTGCTGATACTGCTCTCGCTCCGCAAGCTTCCGCGCATATGCCAGACGCGCATCAAGTTTGCGTTGTCCAAGAATGCGCAACGCTTGCTCCGCCTGCGCCAATTCCTCCTCGCCCTCGGCACGCTGCGCGGCGATGCCAGGCAGAGAGCGCGTCGCAGTCGCGGATTGATGAACAGCACCCTGCAGCGCATCAATATGCGCTTCGCGTTGCAACGCGTCGGCAGCGGGATCCAGGGATGGCAACGTCGCACGCAACGAAATCGGCGCAAAGATCCCCAAGGATGCCAGGATGCAGCTGCCTGCACCGGTGAAAAGCACTGTACGGATGCGAAGAGAAATATGCATGTGTGTAATAAATTATTATAGAATAATATCTTGATTTTAGCAAATATGTGCAAAAACGCGCGACAGGCGGAGCACATGGACTATGGACGATAGTAGAGATTTTGCTTCCGTCTCTGGTATGATGGGACTTCCAATGATTGTACGCCTCTGTGGCACCCTGCATCGGCTTCAGGAAGACAAAGCCATTGTCGATGTACAGGGTGTGGGATACCTGGTGACAGTCGGAAGCGACACATGGGAAGGCAAGAATGACGGAAAGGAAGTGACACTGTGGATTTACACCTACGTGCGGGAAGACCGCCTAGATCTCTTTGGGTTCCGCACCCGGGAACAACGCGCATTTTTTGAGCTGCTGCTGCAACAATCCGGCATCGGCCCCAAAGTGGCGTTGGAGTTATGCGCCGTACCCGGAGAACTGCTACTCCATGCCCTGCACCAACAGGACGCATCGCTGCTGGGAACAGTGAAGGGCATTGGACCCAAGCGAGCAGCCAAATTGCTGCTGGAACTCAAATCGATTGCGGAAGCGCACCCCGAAGTATTCGGCAGTGCGATGCGCGGCGACGGGGCAAAACAAGCACAGGAGTACGATGAAGACGCAGTCGCAGCACTGCAAGCACTGGGCTACGACACGCCAACCATCTTCGCAGCACTCAAGAACACTGCAGGCGCGGCAGCAACCACCGAAGAACGTGTTTCCGCAGCACTTCGTTCCCTCTAGGTTCATGCTGACTCTCGATATTTCCGGCACACTGGCAAAGTCCATTACACCTTCCAAAGGCATACCCGAGCAGGAATTCACAGGGCTAAAAACCAGCATGAAACGCTACATCGAAGACTGGCTCAAAGAGCGGCAAGCCGGGGAACATGCGTGGTCGATGGATCCGTACGACAAGCGCGTACTCAAGCAAGTCAAAGACATTGCCGCTTTTGCAAAAGCCGAACGCATCCGTACGGTCATATGGATCGGCATCGGCGGTTCAGGACTGGGCCCCCAGGTCATCCAGGAATTTTTGGAAGGACCAGAAACAGTACAATTCATACTCCTAGACAGCATCGATCCGGCAATCCTGGCACTCTCTATGGAAGTCGTTGACTGGAAGAGAGCAATGGTGGTCGTCACCAGCAAATCAGGAGGGACGCTCGAACCCATGAGTATTTTCTTCCTGTGCTACGAACAACTCAAAAAGGCACGCGGCGCCAAAGCACCGCAGTACACGATTGCCATTACCGATCCTCATACGGGTCCACTGCGCAGCTTTGCGCTGGAAGAAAGCATCGAGATGCTCCCAATCCCACCCACAGTCGGGGGCCGGTATTCCATTTTCACGCCCGTCGGGCTGCTGCCCGTCGCACTACTGGGCGGCAATGTGGACGCATTCTTGCGCGGCGCCAAGGAAATGGATACCCGCTGCCAGGCACTGGATTTGATGCAAAACCCCGCCGCACTCCTGGCAGCAACGCAATTCCTGCTAGAATCCAAGCGGGACTATACCGTGCGCGTCATTATGCCGTACGCGCAGCGTCTGGAATCCCTGGGTCGCTGGAACCAGCAGCTCATTGCAGAAAGCTTGGGAAAACAGGAATTGCACAATCCCGTGCCGCTGGCAGCCATCGGCACGCAAGACCAGCACTCACTGCTGCAACAGTGGATGGAAGGCCCGCGTATATGCTGGCACCTCTTCATACGCGAAGAAGAGAAAGTACACCTCACAGTGCCGCAGGCAGTGGAAGAATCCTTTCAGTACATTGCAGGCAAGAGCTTCGGCACGTTGCTGGATGCGTGCTACGCGGGCACCAGCCAGGCGCTCACGCAGGCAAAACGGCCTCATGCCACTATAACGCTGAGCACGCTGGATGAACACCATCTGGGCGAACTCTTCTTCCTGCTCATGACTGAAGTAGTGCTACTGGGCAAGTTGTACCGAATTAATCCGTACGGGCAGCCGGGAGTGGAAGCAGGAAAGAACATCACGAAAGCACTGCTGCACGGAGACAGTGATTGAACTACCGCGCAGCAAGCTGCGCGGATTCTAGATGTTCATTGTCATCTGGCGCTGGTTCCTGATGTAATCTTTGACTGAATCGAGGCGCTTGGATCCTA
>Ga0172381_10001371_pt1 | contig 28923 bp, 24 predicted proteins | sample Leawel6488metaG_FD_119754 | JGI IMG/M metagenome (GOLD analysis project Ga0172381, IMG submission 119754) | Leachate microbial communities from a municipal landfill in Southern Ontario, Canada - Leachate well 64-88 metaG | ecosystem: Engineered > Solid waste > Landfill > Unclassified | place... | reverse complement strand
TGTTCAACAGGTTTAGGTTGTTCAACAGGTTTAGGTTGTTCAACAGGTTTAGGTTGTTCAACAGGTTTAGGTTGTTCAACAGGTTTAGGTTGTTCAACAGGTTTGAGTTGTTCAACAGGTTTAGGTTGTTCAACAGGTTTAGGTTGTTCAACAGGCCTGTTGTGTCTGTCCAAGTCAATTTTTCCGATGATTTTTGGAGTAGGCGATTCTACAATAGAAGTTTTAATAAAGACCTCTTTGACAGGTATATAGTCATCATCTTCATCAGATTTTGAAGCATCAACCTTATCGGTAATATCCTTTACCTTTATAGCAACCTTTTTTGATTGTTCCTTAATCAGTTGCTCTTTACCAAACTCTTTCTGGATAAGTGCATAGATCTCGGGAGTGAGTTTGGTTGTTGGAGAGGCTTCAATCTCAATTTTTTTACTTTTAAGAAAATCAATGAGGGTACCCATTCCTATATTGAACTCCTTCAGTACTCTGTTAATTCTGATGTTTTCGTTTACTGTCATATATATCCTCCAATTTTAACTATTCGAATTCTGCACGCAGAATTTTCTGTATCTCAATTACGGTCTCCTCTTCAAGATCTGCCCTTCTCACGATTTCTGAAACAGGCAGAGCAAGAACGCTCTTTGCTGTATCGCACCCGATAGATTTTAAAGCTATAATTACCCAATCTTCAATTTCGTCACTGAATTCACTCAGAAGAACATCCTCCTCGTCCTCTTCAATGTCTCTGAATACATCTATCTCCATTCCTATAAGCATGCCTGCAAGTTTAATGTTGCTGCCACCCTTGCCTATTGCAAGAGAGACATCGTTAGGCTTAAGGTAAACACCCACGCGTTTTTCGGCTTCGTTTATCTTTATTGCAGAAACTTTAGCAGGGCTCAAAGCTCTTTGGATAAGAAGCTGCATATTTGAAGTCCAGTTAATTATATCTATGTTTTCATTTCTGAGCTCTCTTACTATACCGTGAATTCTGGATCCCTTTACCCCTACACAGGCTCCTACAGGATCAATTCTTTCATCATAAGATTCTACTGCCACTTTCGCTCTTTCACCCGGCATGCGGACAATCTTCTTTATTGTAATAAGACCGTCAAAAATTTCAGGAACCTCCTGTTCAAACAGCCTTTCCAAAAAAACAGCTGCTGTTCTCGAAAGAATAATTACCGGGTTATTGTTTTTCATATCCACTCTGGATACAACGGCGCGTACAGAGTCGCCTTTTCTAAAGAAATCGGAAGGTATCTGCTCTGTTTTCGGAAGTAACAATTCGTTCCCCTCTTCGTCCATAACCAGAACCTCTTTCTTCCATACTTGGTAGACTTCACCCACGATAATCTCACCGATTCTGTCTTTGTACTTGTTGTAAAGATTGGCCTTTTCTATATCCATTATTCTTCCTGAAAGATTCTGACGCAGATTTAAAATACCCCTTCTTCCAAAACTGGCAAGTTTTACCTCCTCTGTATACTGTTCCCCAATCTCGTATGAATTATCTATTTTTGACACCTCTTCGAGAGAAATCTGGGTGTTAGGGTCCTCCACAACCTCTACAACTTCGCGGTTTCTCCAAATTTCAAAGTCACCTTTGTCTATGTTTATAATAATGTCGAAGTTGTCTGCCGCTCCATACATTTTAACGAGCTGGTTGCGGAAAATATCTTCCAGAACGCTCATCATTGTAGGACGGTCAATGTTTTTTAATTCCTTAAATTCAGCAAATGTGCTAATTAAATTTAACCCTTCCATATAGGTAAATTGCTTTAAATATTATCTAAAATTAATAAATGGCTTTGTCGATTTTATTTCACTCAGGTTATAGCAAACTTGACTCTCCACTCTCTCCCTTTTCTTCTTTCCCTCAACCTTCTCAAGTTTTGTATAACTCAATTCAATTTTGTCTTCCTGTGCATAAGATAATGTCCCTATCTGTTTTGTTCCGTTCTTTAATAAAACCTCCACCTCTTTACCTACAAATTTGAGATATTGCCGGAAGACCTTAAAGGGTTGATCCAGCCCTGCAGAGGTTACTGTCAGTGAGAAGTCTTCCAGATCTCTGTTTAATCCATCTTCTACTATTTTGCTGATATTTACACAATTGTTAATATCTACAGTGTCAGATGACTCAATGGTAATTTCAATATCGTTGTCCAGACTGATTGTGAGGTCAACCAAAAAAAGAGAATTGCTACGCAGGTAATTATCAATAAAATTTACTATAGTCTCTCGTTGTATCATTGATGTAAATTATAAAATAAGGGGACTGCCGTCCCCTTAATCTTTTGCCCTAAATCCGGTGTAAAGGTAGATATTATATTATTTATATCAAAATATTTTAATAATTTATAACTTTACACTATGATCGGTAATTTTAAAATAATCAATGATCCTGTTCATGGGTTTATAAACATTCCTTCTGGGTTAATTCTTGAAATCATTGAACATTCCTATTTTCAAAGACTAAGAGATATTAAACAGTTAGGTCTTACAAATCTGGTATACCCGGGAGCCACTCATTCAAGGTTGTTGCATGCTTTGGGAGCTATGCATCTTATGAAAGAGGCTATCTTGAGTCTTAGGGCCAAGGGTGTAATTATTACAGAGGCAGAAGAGGAGTCCTCTTTAGCAGCAATCCTGCTCCACGATATCGGACACGGACCATTTAGCCATGCACTCGAAAACAATATTATCCGGGGAGTTTCCCACGAAGAGATATCTTTGGCTCTGATAAGGGCCATCAATGTAGAGAAAGGGGGCAGACTGAATACTGCATTGGAAATTTTTGAGGACAAATACCCCAAACATTTTCTTCATCAGCTTGTTTCCAGTCAATTAGATGTAGACAGGCTGGATTACCTTAAAAGAGACAGTTTTTTCTCAGGGGTTGCAGAGGGGATGATCGGATTGGAGAGGATAATAAAAATGTTGTATGTTCACAACAACTCCTTAGTTGTCGAGCAAAAAGGGATTTACTCCATTGAAAAATTTTTAATTTCAAGAAGGTTAATGTACTGGCAGGTTTATCTGCACAAAACCGTTATAGCTGCAGAACAACTGCTAATTCAGATACTGAGAAGGGCCCGGTTATTGACACTCGAATCTGCCGTTTTGCCGGGGTCTCCTGCTATCAGCTTTTTTTTGAAAAATAGTTTTTCGCCAGATGAGTTAGACAGAAAGGATATTTTGGATAAATTTACTCTTCTGGATGATACCGATCTAATGTCTGCAATAAAGCAGTGGCAGTTTTCTGGAGACAAAATATTGTCTGTGTTGTGCAAAATGCTTACTGCCAGAGAGCTCCCAAAAATTGTACTGGCTGCGACCCCTGTTGATGAGGCTGCTGTTGATGAGGCAAAAGAGATTATTATTAGTAACGGCAAAATTGACCCCGGAGATGTAGATTATTTTGTTCAGACCGGAGAGGTGATAAATAGCGGTTATGATACTCAAGAAGAGGATATAATGATCCTTTTAAAAGACGGAAGCATCCAAAGTGTGTACGATATATCCGATATGTTATCGGCTAAGGCCTTTTCCCAAATCACAAAAAAGTATTTCCTTTGCACTTCGAAAATTTAAAACTTATATATGGAAGTTAAAGCACAAACAATAGCGGATCTGTTAAACGGAGAAATAATCGGAGACCCTGAAACCATTGTAAGCTCAATTACAAAAATTGAACAAGGGAAAAAGGGATCCATCTGTTTTTATGCAAATCCCCAGTATGAAAAATATCTATATAATACAAAAGCAACTATAATCCTTATTAACAAAGATTTTGTGTCATCTGCAAAAATCCCGGCCCCCTGCATTATAAAGGTTGACAATGCATATCAGGCGATGCCGTCATTATTGGACATGTTCAATACAATAAAGGCAAAAAACAAGAGGGGAAGGGGCTTTTTTACAAAGATATCCTGGTCGGCAAAAATTGGGAAAAAGGCCTATGTAGGATCTCATTCCTATGTTGGTAAACACGCAGTTATCGGCAAAGGATCACAAATATACCCACATTCATATATTGGCGATTATGTTACAATCGGAGAGAATACTATTATATATCCGGGTGTTAAGATTTATGCTGCCTGTAAGGTAGGATCCAACTGCATCATTCACGCAAATGCAGTTATTGGTGCGGATGGATTTGGGTTTTCACGTATAGCTGATGGTTCCTACAAGAAAGTGCCTCAGATTGGAAATGTTGTGATCGAAGATGACTGCGAAATAGGAGCAAATACAACCATAGACAGAGCTACAATGGGCTCTACTCTTGTCAGGAAGGGTGTGAAATTGGACAACCTGATCCAAATTGCCCACAATGTAGAAGTTGGTGAAAACACAGTTATGGCTGCGCAAGTCGGGATAGCCGGCTCTTCAAAAATAGGCAGGAACTGCTCCATCGGAGGTCAGGTGGGTATCAGAGATCATGTGGAAATTGCAGATAACACAATAATTGTATCTCAGGCAGGTGTTATGAGCAGCGTAAAGGAGAAAGGAAAAGTAATAGCAGGTAGTCCTGCAATAGATTATAAAGATTTTATAAAGGCATATGCCATCTTCAGAAGGTTACACAAACAAAAATAGACTATGAAGATTCAGCAAAAAACCATATACGAATCACTTATATTTTTTGGGAAAGGACTTCACACAGGCAAACAGATAACAATGGAGGTGCTCCCGGCTCCCGAGAATCACGGGATTAAGTTTCAACGGATAGATTTGGAAGGAGAACCTCTTATTGATGCTTTGGCAGATTATGTTACTGCTACTCAAAGAGGAACCTCTTTACAAAACGGAGAGGTCTCAGTCTCTACTGTCGAGCACATACTTTCTGCTCTTTACGGGCTTGGCGTGGATAATGCTTTAATAAAGATAGATGGCCCCGAGGTTCCGATTCTGGATGGAAGTTCAGAACTGTTTGCGGAAGCAATACTCAAGGGTGGACTAATTGAGCAGAGTGCTGAGAAAAGATACTTTACCCCCAAAAGAAAGATCTATTACAAAGAAGAAGTTAGTGGTGCGGAGATTACAATTCTTCCGGACGATGAGTTTTCGGTAGACTTGATGATAGATTTCAACTCTAAGGTTCTTGGCAGTCAGTATGCCAGATTCGATGCAAATGTTGATTTCGCTCGCGATATTGCACCTGCCAGAACATTTGTGTTTCTACATGATATACTTCCACTCATAAAAAATAATCTTATAAAGGGAGGGGATCTTAAGAATGCAATTGTTATTGTGGAGAAACTGATACCAAATGAGGATATGGACACAATTTCCAGAGAGTTTAAAATCCCTCAGATACAATGTTTAGGAATTGGTTATCTGAATAATATGGAATTAAGATATCCCAATGAATGCGCAAGACACAAACTCCTCGACATTATTGGCGATTTTTCTCTTGTAGGTTTCCCCTTAAAAGCTAAAATAATTGCAAATAAACCAGGACATAAAATTAATACTATAGTTGCAAAAATTATGAGAAAAGAAGCAATGGAAAATTTAAAGAAAGGAATCCCCCAGTTTGATCCTAACAAAGAACCAGTAATCGACATTAATGGAATTAAAAAACTATTACCTCACAGACCTCCGTTTTTGATGGTTGACAGGATTATTGATATGACTCCGGATACTGTTGTGGGAATAAAGAACATCGGAGTTAATGAAGGCTATTTTATAGGACATTTTCCGGATGAACCGGTAATGCCTGGGGTTTTGATTATAGAGGCAATGGCTCAAGTGGGAGGTATTCTTGTTCTCTCAGGATGTGACGAACCAGAAAAGTACTCTACATATTTTGTAAAAGTTGACAAGGTCAAGTTCAAACGCAAAGTTGTACCCGGCGACATGCTTGTAATCAAAGTCTGCTTTACTGCACCGATAAGGCATTCTATTGTATGTATGAGAGGGGAAGCCTATATTGGTGATACACTGGCTTGTGAAGGCGAAATGGTGGCTCAGGTAATAAAAAACAGATAGAGGGAGATTTTTAATCAGATACAATTATGGAATTCAAATGTATTCATCCGGGTGCGAAAATTGGCGAGGGTGTGAAGATTGATCAATTTTCGTACATTGCAGAGAACGTTGAGATTGGCGAAGGCACCTTGATTGGGCCTCACGTAACAATTCTTGACTATGTGAAAATCGGCAGGAATTGTAAAATACATCCAGGTGCTATTATTGGCGGAGAACCGCAGGACTATAAGTTTGGAGGTGAGATCACCTATGTGGAGATTGGCGATAACACTATTATCAGGGAGTACGTCACAGTCAACAGGGGCACAAAAGAGGGAAGAGGCAAGACCGTTGTGGGAGAAAATTGTATGTTAATGGCATATACACATATTGCACACGACTGCATTGTAGGAAATAATACAATTATCGTAAGTTACGCTGGTCTCAGCGGGTATACAGAGGTTGGAGAATTTGCAAACATAGGCGGACATGTTGCGATACATCAGTTTTCCAAAATCGGAGCATACACAATGGTTGGAGGTGGCTCTGTCCTTAATAAAGACATCCCTCCATATTCAATGGTTGCCGGCAGACCCATAACATTTTATAATCTTAACCTTGTAGGATTGAGGAGAAATGGCTTTACTAAAGAACAAATTGACAGGATAAGTGCAATATACAGAATTATCTACAGAGGAGGACTCAATACTTCTGATGCCTGCAAGAAGATTGAAGAGGAGTTTGAGGAGACTACTGAAAAGAGAGTTATACTGAATTTTATTAAGTCTTCAAAACGAGGCATTGTAAAGAGAATATCAGGTTCCCGTTCCGATGGATAGTCATTTAAACAGAAGCTACCTGACTTCTGCATACCTTCCTCCGGTAGACTATTTCCGAGTAATTGCCAAATCTGAAAAGATCATTATCGAAGGATGTGAAAATTATCAGAAGCAATCATACAGAAGCCGTTGTCTCATTTATTGTGCCAACGGCCTTATGCCTTTGATAATACCGGTTTTGAGAGACCATGACCACTCGGTAAGAATATCTGAAATAAAAATTGACTACTCCAAAGAGTGGCAAAAACAACATTGGCGGGCAATTGTCTCCGCATACAAGTCATCGCCCTTTTTTGATTACTACCAGGACGATATTATCCCGTTTTATCTTTGTAAAGAGGATCTCCTTTTCGATTTTAATTTCAAGTTATTGAAAACTTTATTGGATCTTATAGGGGTGGACACTCAACTGGATGTAACAAAAGATTATAGCCCGAGTTACCAACAGGACGATTATCGGGAACTTATACACCCAAAACGGCAGCCTGTATTTAATATAAATGAAAATGGACGATACCGCCAGGTATTCGCCCATAAACACGGTTTTATTCCAAACCTCTCTATTATAGACCTTCTCTTTAACGAAGGCCCCAATGCAATCTCTTTTCTTTAGAATCTGAATCCTATAGTCAGCAGGAACTTCCAACCCGAATAATCAAATTTTCCGATTGGAGCTTCCATGACAGTAATATTAGTATCTGGATCTTTTATGTCGTTGTAAAGTGAAAAGTTCTCACTTTTAGAAATTCTGCGTTGTATTCCAAGATCTGCAAATATTCCCCTTTTTGTCCTGATACCTGCACCAAAGGAGAAGAACTCGGAGTCATATCCATAATTTTTTTCCGGATTCTGATAGAATGAGTAACCGGCCCTTAAAGCTATATTGCCAACTGGTCTGACCTCTGCACCAAGACGAAAATTGTTGACATAATCGAATTCGTTTGAAATTTTCCTGTTTTCTTCATCAAAATCGGCACCGTTGGATTCGTCTTCATCCATTTCTATAGATGAATAGTCTACCCCCTCGTAATCTGCACTTATTGTTCCCAAATTTCCGAATACATAGGAGACGCCTAAGTTGAAACGCATCGGAGAGGTAACGGTATAATCATACTCACCATCAGGAGAGAAAATTGATTGGTTGTAGCCGTCACTGAATTTTGAGTAGATTCTCTCGTACCACTCATCCGTAAGGGACATATAAGTGGGAGTAGCTATGGATGCACCAAATCTTAACCCTTTTACAGGTGTGTAGATCACACCGAATTTAGCATTGACCCCTGCTCCGGATGTCTCTTGTTTGTATACGTGGGAAAAGTTTTGGAATCCGGAGTCGAACATGGCCGGGTTCATCGCTGTCTCTGAATATCTTTGAAAATCTTCATATTGCAGAGTCTGTATTCCAAGGCTTGCACCAAAATAAAACTTATTTGAGATATTGCCGGATACGTTTAATATGAACTCCGATAACCCACCTGTTGTCTCTCTTGAAAACTCCTGTTCAAGTTCGCCGCCAATCACTATTGAGTTTCCGATAATGTTTTCTGTTGCAGCTATATAATCCTTGTCTGAATCCGGTAAAAGATCCAGCAGGTTTGAGTTCCAAGCCAAAACTCCTCTCCATGGTGCTCCACTGGAGAAGTATGGATATGTATCACCCTCATGCTGTATGTCCAGTTCGGAAGATTTAATGCCACTGACGCTGGCTGCTACATCAGATAGCCAGCTGGATTCCGATGTCCTCCCATTAGCGGAGGATCTGCTGTTAAAATTGTTCAATTTATTAATGGCAAATGAGAGATTAAGGTTTAACAGTTTGTTGCTCCTTTTGGAAGTATTGAACGAACTGACATAACCGAGCGAAGAGATCCCGAACTTTGTCATAGCATCGCTTGAACTATTGCCAATATAGTGAGATTCGTTGTCCGAAACTGCAATTGACGGAGTAAACTGGAATTCGGAATATTTGTAAACAGCAGAACTTGCAGGGTTTATACTAAGGACACCCAAATCACCGCCTATAGATGTGAAAGCATTTCCCATTGCTATACTCCTGGCGCTGCCCTCATAGAATTGTTGTGAATATTTTAGAGCATCGTATCTGTTCTGCGCCAAGATTGCTGTGGTTAGTAAAATTGACGATATAATTAAAATTGTCCTTTTCATAATTTTTATCTTCTATAAGTAGAACCACTTCCTGAACTGCTTCTCTCACTGTTACCGCTGCTGCTGTTGTTACTGCTGGAAGAGGAGCTTCTGGTAACGGGAGGAGAATAATTCGAACTGTTCTGGCTGCTGCTTCTCTGGTAAGATGTACTTCTGGTTGTGTTATTTGTAGACCGGGTATTTACACCATTCCTGTTGGTATTTGAAGATTGTGTACTTTTGCGGTAAACAGCAGTTGAGGTTCTTGAAGTTGATTCATTGTTAGCGGTGTTTTTATTAACAACACCGGTGTTGTGTACTACTCCGGAATTTCCTGTGGCAGGATCCCTTCTGTAGATGCTTTGTGATCTGCCAGAAGAGGTGCTTTCAGAGCGGTTGCCGTTGAACCTCTCGCCTCTTACCTGTTCCACAACAGCCTCCCTTCTTATGTAACTTCCACCTGACCTGACGCTCCTTCCACCATAGCTTTCGTCATTGTTCTCGACTCTTCTGCCGTAATAGACGTCTCTGGAATTATTATGATGATAGTAACCAGGAGTATCATAGTACCAACCATAAGGGTTATGCCCGTACCAATTTCCGTAATACCCGTAATACCCGTAATACCCGTAATAGCCGCCAAAACCATACCAAGGGTTGTCCCATGAGAAGTACCAGTCATACGGACTATACCATGGACTATACCATGATCCATACCATGATCCTAAACCATAATGTCTGAAGATCCAGGGATTGTAATATCCGTAGTACCAAGGATAGTTGTATAAATTGATTACATAATAAGGAGAGTCGAACTTGCAAAGTCTCTCCTCAAAAGATTCATCGGTATAGATTTCTATAGTGTCCTCGTCCTCTGTATAAGTGGCCTCCTGCACTTTTTCCTTTATGACAGGCCGAGCAGCCACCTCCCGTGTCTCTTTTTTTAAAATGATCAGATTGTCATTTGTAGCAGAATTAAGAGATAACTGGGAATTTTCGACTGGATTGTAGTATATGGCATCTTCATAGGACGAAGATGAATAGTGGGTTGTAGTTCCACAAGAGCTAAACAGTAGCCCGAAAAAGATAAGAGCAATTATTTGGTTTTTCATCGCACACCTCCTGTGTATTAATATTATTTGTACTTTTGTACCGTTTCACTACAAATATAATCAAAAATCATTCCACTATATAATATTTTTTACAAAGATATGGCAAAAGAGATAAGTAGCAGAGAAGAGAACTATTCATTATGGTATAATAACCTGGTAATTAAAGCAGACCTCGCAGAAAATTCGGCTGTCAGAGGCTGTATGGTAATCAAGCCTTACGGATACGCAATATGGGAGAAAATCCAAGCCCAGCTTGATAAAATGTTCAAAGAGACCGGTCATGAAAACGCCTATTTTCCCCTATTTATCCCGAAATCCTTTTTAAGTAAAGAGGCTGAGCACGTTGAAGGATTCGCAAAGGAGTGCGCAGTAGTTACTCACCACAGGTTGATGGCGAACCCCAACGGCTCCGGTCTTGTGGTGGACCCTGACGCCAAACTTGAGGAAGAGCTTGTGGTAAGGCCAACCTCTGAGACTATAATATGGAGCACCTATAAGAATTGGATTAAATCGTACAGAGATCTGCCGTTATTAATCAATCAATGGGCAAACGTAGTTCGTTGGGAGATGAGAACCCGTCTTTTCCTGAGGACTACAGAGTTTCTATGGCAAGAGGGACACACTGCTCACGCAACAAGGGAGGAGGCAATCGAGGAGACAGAACGGATGGTTCAGATTTACGCAAAATTTGCCCGCGAGTATATGTCTTTGCCTGTAATTGTAGGGAAAAAATCTGAGAGCGAAAGATTTGCAGGAGCTTTGGATACTTTGTGCATAGAGGCTATGATGCAGGATGGTAAGGCTTTACAGGCAGGAACATCTCATTTTCTCGGACAGAATTTTGCTAAAGCATTCGATGTTCAGTTTGCAAACAAAGAGGGTGGACTAGATTATGTATGGGCAACATCGTGGGGAGTCTCAACCCGGCTGATGGGAGCACTTGTTATGGCACACAGCGACAACAACGGACTTGTTCTTCCCCCAAGGCTGGCCCCTATACAGGTGGTTATGGTCCCGATTTTCAAAACAGAAGAGGAGAATGAAAAGATACTGGCCAAAATGGCAGACATTAAGTCTAAGCTTGCAAAAATAGGGATTACCTCAAAGATAGATGACCGTGACAATCTTCGTTCAGGCTTCAAATTTGCAGAGTGGGAGCTAAAAGGAGTTCCTGTGAGGATAGCAATAGGTCCGAGAGACCTTGCGAATAGTACTGTTGAACTGGCCAGAAGAGATACTCTTACAAAAGAGCTTGTTACTCAGGAGGGACTCGATATCTGCATAGAGAAACTTCTTGAAGATATTCAGACGAATATATATAATAAGGCTCTTGATTTCAGAAAGAAAAACACAATAAAGGTGGACGATTATGAAACATTCAAACAGAAGATAGAGGATGGGGGATTTTTGCTTTGTCATTGGGATGGTACTGCAGAGACCGAAGAGAAGATCAAGAATGAAACAAAGGCCACTATAAGGTGCATTCCGCTGGAGGATGTGGAGCCTGAAGAGGGATTCTGTGTTTACAGCGGGAAACCTTCGAAGCAGAGAGTTATCTTTGCAAGGGCATATTGATTACAACAATTTTTTATAACTTTACAAAAATACAAAATTTAATTTTTTCAGAAATGGCAGCAGATTTACCGTCCCGACAGCACGAAATTTTAGATGGCTTAAACAACAAATCTCATACTAAGCTCAGGGTATTCAACCAGACAATGGAGGTTTTCAACCAGTTGAAGGATATCTTAAATGAGATGAGCAACGACCTTAACGATCTTTTAGATAACACCAATGACAGGAGAGTTCGGCTGGAATACAGAGACAGGGGTAAATTTGAAGCTGAGTTGAAATTTGCGGATGATGTGCTGATATTCAGCATGCATTCCGATATTTTTCAATTCGACAGAGACCACTCAGTATGGAAAACAGATTTCGTTAAAAAAGATATCAACAACTCTTATTGCGGAGTTATCAGCGTCTATAACTTCTTGTCGGATTCGCTTAAATACAACAGGGTAGAAGATTTGGGTTACATGGTTGCCAGAATTTTTGTAAACAAAGACAAGTACTTTCTGGTTGAAGGCAAAAGACAGAAAAATAAAGTTGTCAGTACCTTCGGTAAAAAACAATTGGGCAAAGAAGAGATAGTTTCGATTGTAGAAACAGCTATTCTGTACACACTCTCTTTTGACCTTCTGGTTCCTCCGTTTGATCTGGTAAAAGTTGCAAGCGTGGAGCAGATGAATGACAAGATAGAGAGTGCCAAGCTGCAAACCGGAAAGAGAATGGGATACAAGTACAACTCTGACGATGTATTGGAGGATTAACATAATATGTGCATTATCTCTGTTCTCTATTTGCAATTTGTCCGCACAGGAAAATAGAAGAGAACTGAGTGCCTGCCACGAACTAAGTGTGATTATCGCATCTAAGTTTAAGGTACCACAACTTAATTCACTTCCAGTTCAGCCAAAACCGAGTAGTTGGAAAAAAGGGACATTGCTCCAGCTTGGATTTACCCAGACCTCTTTCTCCAACTGGTCATCAGGTGGTAACTCATCAGTTGCACTCAATGCCTATGTAAACATGTATGCCAACTATGCATTAAATGATCTTTTCTTTGAGAACAGAATACAGATGGCGTATGGTTTTATTCAATCATTTAACGACAGGTACAAGAAGAGTGACGATAAATTCATTATAGACTCAAAATTCGGATACAAAGCCTGGGACCATGTATTTGCCTCTGCAGTCTTCAACTTAAAAACACAGATGACCAATGGCTTTGACTATCCTTCAAATGCAGAATCAAAGCTTGTGTCAGGACCATTCTCTCCTGCTTACATCTCTTTAGGTTTTGGGTTGGACTATAAACCTGTCAAAAGTATATCACTCGTCTTATCTCCGTTGACAGGAAACATGACTATGGTACAAAAGAAGGAACTGAGGGTAAAATATGGTAACGACATAGACCAGCCTACAAGGTTTAAGCTTGGATCTCAGCTAAAAGTAGATTATAATCAGAAAATCCATAAGGACATAAACCTGTCAACCTCTGCAACCTTCTTCTCAGATTTCTTTGGAAATCCGGAAAATATTAAAGTGAACTGGGACCTCTTTATAGATACCAAACTCAACAATTTTTTTTCTACAAGCATCAGAACAAATCTTATCTATGACGACGATGTTCTCTTAGAAAACAATGCCGGTGAGCTTGCTCCTAGAATCCAGTTTAAAGAGATACTCCAGGTAGGCTTTTCGTATACATTTGGGGAATTTAAAAAGTAATGTTAAACGAATTCAGGGAGAATCTTTTTTCATTAATTGAAAAAGATTACTCCGACACCTCAGGTGAAAACCCAAAAATTCTGGCAGCTGTAAGCGGGGGAGTAGATTCGATGTCTATGGTCTCGCTTCTCTACGACTGCTACAAAAACGGTTTTACCATAGCAACAGTCAATTTTAATCTTCGTGGAGAAGAGAGTGATGCGGATGAAGCTTTGGTTTGCAAATGGGCCAGGGAGAGGGGCATTAAATTTTTTTCCCGTTCCTTCGATACAGAAGCTTATGCGAAAAGAGAGAAAATATCTGTGGAGATGGCCGCAAGGGATCTCAGGTACTCCTGGTTCTTCGACCTTATGGATAAGGAAGGTTATGATTATCTGGCAATTGCTCACAATCTCAACGATTCTGTTGAGACACTTTTCCTCAATATCTTAAGAGGCACCGGTATTGACGGCCTGGGTGGCATCAGAATAAAAAACGGGAAAATAATCCGCCCTTTGCTAAAATTCACCCGGCAGGAGATATTGGAGTATGCTGCTACCGAGGATGTACCATTCAGAGTGGATAAAACAAATCTGGAAAGCCATTACAGTCGTAACCGCATAAGAAATATCGTTTTCCCTGAGTTGGAAGCCATAAATCCATCATTTCTCCGTACAATAGAGCGCGATATTGAGTACTTCACTGCCGCCGGGGAGATTCTCAGGGAGCAGTTTGCTGAGAAGAGGGAGAGGTTGATGGAATACAATGATGGGAGAATAAAGGCACGGATCAGTATCTGTGCTTTAAAGTGTGAGAATCATTCGAAATACTGGCTTTTTATGTTGCTGAGCGAGTTTGGATTTAACTCTTCGCAGACAGATCAGATTTACGAATCTCTGGAAGGACAACCTGGCAAGGAGTTTCATAGTACAGCTTACCTTCTCATTAAGGACCGCGATTATCTCCTTATCTACTCCAAGGATGATTATCGGCGTTCCAATGAAGATCCTTTTCTGAACCGTATAATGATTCAAACTCCTGATATAACAGGTTTTCAGGTAGTTTTCAGAGAATTTGACATAAGATTCAAACTTTATCCCAGAGAGACACTCTTTACACCAGTACCCTCCAAAACAACCTTTTTTGTGGATGCAGACAAAATCAAATTTCCTTTGGTCTGCAGGTTGTGGCAGGAGGGGGATCGTTTTATACCACTGGGAATGAATGGATATAAAAAACTTAGTGACTTCTTTATAGATGAAAAACTGGACTTAAAGAACAAGGAGAGTCAAACAGTCCTGGTATCTCAGGGTGAGATAATATGTATAATCGGTCACCGTATAGACGACCGATATAAAATTACTGCACAAACCTCCAATATTCTTGAGGTGAAGATCAGTTGAAATAGATGTTGAACGGAAGACGGGCATAGGTCTTGACACCCTTCTCTTCCTTCAGTTTTGAGTATGCCTTTTCCATAAGCATGTCCGGGTTGGATAATACCTTTGCACTCTCGGTAGTAGTGCTCAGCTCTTCAATGATTTTATCAATCTGGGACTTCTTAACCGGATATTCGACCAGACGGTATGAATCAAGTTTACTCATTGCGACTGCAGAGTTTATAGCCTCGTGCAGACCGCCTCTTTCATCTGCGAGCCCGATTTTAATGGCATCATAACCAGACCAGATTCTGCCTTGAGCTATCGAGTCGACAAATTCGGTGGAGAGACCTCTTCCTTCGGCAACCAATTTCAGAAATTGATTATAGATTATCTCAACGGAAGACTGTATGAAAGCAATCTCTTCATTATCAAGAGATCTGTAGCCGGACATAATATCGCTGTGCTTGTTGGTAGTTACAGTCTCCGCATTTATAGAAAGGTGTTTGTTCATAGCTTTCTGTACGTTTACCGCCATACTGAAGACTCCTATAGAACCTGTCAGGGTAGTATTGTTAGTAATAATCTTGTCTGCTTTTGCAGATATCCAGTATCCACCGGAAGCTGCATAGTCGCCCATACATACAATAACAGGTTTGTGCTCACGTATCAGTGCAAGTTCCTTGTCAATGATCTCTGCACTCTGGGCTGATCCTCCGGGAGAGTTCACACGTAATACGACGGCCTTTATGGTGCTGTCCTTCCTTATCTTGGAGAGCATCGCCACGTAAGAATCAGATGCTATATTGTCATCACTCTTACCCATAATAATATCCCCGTTGGCATAGATTACCGCAATCTTGTTCTTCTCCTTGAAATTGGTTTTTTTTCTTGCCTTTGAGTAGTCGGTGTTTGAAATTAACTTAAGATCCTTCTCTTCCTCTACACCAAACAGATCTACAAGAGTGTCACTGAGCTCATCCTTGTACAGCAGTCCGTCTACCAGCCCTGCTTCAAGAGCCTTTTGTGCAGAGTTCAGTTCGAGTTTGCTGGTCATTTCGTTTATTCTCTCCTGCGGAATTTGTCTGGCAGCAGAAATATCGGCAACCCAGGTGTTCCAAACCGCATCAAGGTAGGCTTGAAGTTGCTCGCGATTCTCGTCACTCATTTTGTTGCTTATAAACTGCTCGGCGGCAGCCTTGAACTTGCCGTGACGGATCAACTGAGTCTCTATACCCATTTTGTCCATCAGATCCTTGAAAAAGAGTGTGCTTATGCTTAGCCCCGTAAGGGTTGCAGTACCGGCCGGATTAAGATAAATTTTATCTGAAACAGAGGCTAAATAGTATCCGGCCTGTGAGTAGTTGTCAGCATAGGAGATGATCGGCTTTCCGCTCTCGTGGAAGCGTACCAGTGCTGCCCGGATCTCCTCTATGTGGCTTATTCCGGCATTAAGCTTATCCAGATTCATATAGATAAACTTAATGGAAGGATCGGTTGCAGCCTTGTCAATCGTTTGAATAAAATCCAATATACCTGTTGTTTTTGAAGATACACTGGAGAAAGGGTTTATGGATTCTAACGGATCATCGGTGGCTTGTTCTGTTATTGTATTGCCAAAATCTATCCCAAGAATTGCCGAGCCGGGAACTGCGGGTGTAGCTGTGTCTGTGAGGGATGCGACAGAATTTATGACTCCGATTAATATTAGTGTGCCCAACACCATTGCCAACAACGAGCCAACGAATGTTCCTGCGATAATTTTTAGAAAGTTTTTCATAATGATAGTATTAACAAAGTGCAAAATTATATAAAAAGTTCTTTAGTACATGACAATTTTTACAAAAATGCCATTTAATATATTGATATTTAGATAAATATATTTGCAAAAGACCCTAAAAATTAGTGTCTTTAAAGAAAACTTAGACGGTTTTTCTATGAGATATAATCATAGGGTCCGGTACAAAAATAGTGAAATTTGCCGAAAATCATACCTCTTTCCTTAGTCTGTATCCTACACCGCGGATGTTTTCCACATTTACGGATGTGTCTGCAAGTTTTTTCCTAAGATGTGAAGCGAGAGCCTCCAATGACTTCTTGGTATCGATATCTTTATTTTCCCAGATTGCCATTACCAAGTCATTTACTTTGCAGATCTGATTATAGTTGTTGCAGAGGATTTGAAGCAGTTTGTTTTCGTAGAAAGAGAGGGTTGTGGAGGAACCATCCTGCTGTATAAGACTTCTGTCATCAGGAGAATAGTTTAAATTCCCCAAAGTAAAGATGTCGTTGTTTTTGTTGGAAATTTGCATACACTTTTGGACTCGTATCAAAAGTTCACGGAGTCCGAAAGGTTTTTTCAGATAATCGCTGCAACCGATTTCAAATCCGTTGGCAACGCTACCGTCATCGCTAATTGAAGTGATGAAAATTATCGGAATGTTCTTATCGATTGCGCGTATCATGCGGGCAAGTTCAAACCCGTCAATCTCAGGCATATTTATATCAAAAAGACATAGATCCGGATGGAAAATATTGTATTGTTCATACGCAGTGCGACCATCATTTACTAATGAGAGTTCATATCCGCTCATTTTCAAAAACTCACACATTGCATAGCCGAAATTCACCTCATCATCGGCCAGAAGAATTTTCTTTGCCATGTTCGTTATTGATTAATAAAAGTGTAAACTTGCTTCCGACTCCAACCGAACTTGTCAGTAATATTTTCCCTTTGTGCGATTTTACCACCCACATTACATAGTTCAAACCTAACCCGAAGCCTTTACCCTTTTGAGAATGTTCCTTTTTGTTTACTCTGTAAAACTTCTCAAAAATCTTTGGCTGCTCATCTTTTGGTATACCTATACCATTGTCTTCCACAGATATACGGAAATATTTACCTTCCTGGCGGGTTGAAATATTTATATTGACAGATTCGTTGGAATACTTGATTGCATTATCTATGAGGTTACCAATGGCGTTGGAAATATGAAGTTTGTCTCCATAAATCTCTTCCTGGCCGGAGGCAATATCAGTTGTAATTTTGACACTCTTTTTAGATTCAACATTGTGGCGGGCGATGTGCGGTTCAATTGCTTCATTTATATTAAATAGAACCTTGGTTAAAGAAGCCTGACGCTTTTCAAATTTATTTATGTCGAGAATATTATCGATAAGTCCATTGAGAAAATAAAGCTGCTCTTTTGCTTTTCCTAAAAAATATGGAGCAACTTTGCTGTCGGCCATTTCTCCCACCTCCAGGTTGGTGATGGAAGCCTGTAGCGGAGAGCGAAGTTCATGGGTTAAAAAGTGAGTAATATTCTCCTTGAGTTTAGCCAGAGAGACTTGTTTATACAACATTCTGGTTTGCATAATAATGCTTAACAGAATAAAAATAGTTAACACAAAGGATGATATTAATATTGCAAGTAAATCTCCTTTAAAAACAGAATTGGGATAAAAGATTTTAGCATCTATCATTAACTCTTTTGATGATATCAAAGGAATACTCAATTCAAAAGATGGGTTAATTAATGGAATATTATTCCGTTTACCACTGTATTTAAAAACGAACGAAGAGTTGTATTCGGAATCCTTATATGTTAATTCAAAATTTGTCGACTTATCAATATCAGTCAACATTGTTAAAAAAATATTTGATAAGGAATCTATATTAAGAGGAAGTATTTTTCTATACGCTAATTGCAGTGCTTCCTCCAATGTGAATTTGGTGAAGTCTTTATTTTCATTTTTTAAATCTATCGCCTGTATCTTTTCTTCTTTAACTTTTGAATTAGCCGGAGGATTATTTGAGATAGAAATTCGAAATTTATCTTTTTGACTAAAAGTTTCAAGTCTGGAATTCAACTCTTGGTTAATAGCATCTTTTAAAACCTGTTCGGTCTGTTTTCTAAACTCATTTTCTTCATTGTCAATAATTCTGACCAACCAGACCCCTTGAAGAGCCAGAAGAAGTAATATTGCAACAATTGAGATTGAAAGGGCTCGATTTAACATTTTCAGCAAACTGTTAGTAAATTATCAGCATTCTGTATGCAAATGTAACAATTATTATTAATTTATTTGTACAACTAAATCTTTAAAAGTCATGAATACAACATTTGAAAAACTGAATGAACAAGAGATGATTAATGTAACCGGTGGCGATGCTCTTATTAAAGTAACCGACAGAAACGGTAACGTTTATTACATTCTTATAGAAGACGGTAACAATTAGGATAGTTGTCAGTTAAATTGCTTATTTGATGACAATTTGCTGATTGTCAGCAATTAATCCTTACTGTTTCGAAACATAATTTATATTATGTAATGGTATTTTATTCCTACTAAGGTCTTAAACTTTTGAAAAAATTTAAATATTTTTCCCAGTTGGATTCTACAGATTGTGGACCGGCGTCGCTGCGGATGGTTGCGATGCACTATGGGCGACACTACTCTTTAGATACTCTCAGGAAAAAATGTGAATACACAAGAGAGGGGGTAAATCTCTTGGGGATAGCGCAGGCTGCCGAAAGCATTGGCTTGAGGTCGCTCGGGGCAAAGTTATCTTTCGAAGAGCTCTGCAAAGCCACACTACCCTGTATTGTCCACTGGAATCAGCAACACTTTGTGGTTTTGTACGGAACAAAAGGAAGTGACAAAAATTTCAGACTGCTTGTTGCAGATCCGGCAACGGGTTTGGTTAAACTTACAGAAAACGAATTCAAAAAATCGTGGTTCAGCACCATAAGCAACGGAGAAGGAAGAGGAATCGCCCTGTTTCTGGACCCTACTCCACAATTTTATGCAGCGGAGGGTGAAAGTGTAAATACAAAAGGATTCGGATTTTTATACTCCTATATAAAACCCTATAAAAAACTTATAATACAACTTTTTATAGGACTATTTGTCGGCAGCTTGCTACAGCTGATACTTCCGTTTCTTACCCAGAGCATAGTAGATGTAGGCATAGGAACTCAAAATCTGAGCTTCATCTGGCTGGTCTTAATTGCACAGCTTATGCTAACAATAAGTACCTCCTCTGTGGACTTTATACGTGGGTGGATTCTGCTGCACTTGGGGACGCGAATTAATATTTCGCTTATATCGGATTTCCTGACCAAACTTATGAAATTGCCAATTGGCTTTTTCGATACCAGAATGACAGGTGATCTGATGCAGAGAATAGGAGACCATAAAAGAATACAGACATTTCTTACCGGCTCCTCACTCGGCATCCTCTTTTCAATGTTTAACATTGTAATCTTTGGAATCGTTTTGCTCTATTACAGTCCGACAATTTTTGCAATATTTATTTTTGCATCCATCGTATATGTATTGTGGGTAATGCTATTTATGAAGAGACGCAGAGAGTTGGACAACAAGGCTTTTACTCAGAATGCAGCCAATCAGAATTCAGTGATTCAGCTTATTACAGGGATGCAGGAGATCAAACTGAACTCTTGCGAAAGACAAAAAAGATGGGAGTGGGAGAGGATTCAGGCGAAACTTTTTAAGGTAAGCATTAATGGACTTGCTTTAGGACAATATCAGGAGGCGGGAGCCACGCTGATCAATCAATTGAAAAATATATTCATTACAATTGTTGCTGCCAGTTCTGTCCTTAACGGAGACTTGACGTTGGGTATGATGCTTTCCATTCAGTATATAAACGGACAGTTAAATTCTCCCATAGCGCAAATAATAAGCTTCTTGCAAGCATCGCAAGATGCAAAACTGAGTCTTGAGCGGCTATCCGAGATTCATGATAAAGAAGATGAGGAAAGTCGTGAATTTGAACTGCTTACAGAGATTCCCAAGTCAAAACCAATATCTGTGGAAAATCTCTCTTTTAAGTATGAGGGTGCGGGATCTGAATTGGTTTTAAAGGAGATAAACATCAATATACCTCCAGATAAGATAACTGCTCTTGTAGGTACAAGCGGAAGTGGAAAAACCACCCTTGTAAAGCTTCTTTTAGGTTTCTATCAACCGACAAAAGGGGGGATCATGTATGGAGAACACAGTCTCTCGTCTCTCAGTATGGGGGCTTGGAGAAAAGAGTGCGGAGTTGTAATGCAGGATGGATTCATATTCTCCGATACAATTGCAAACAACATTGCGCCTGGGGTAGAAATTATAGACAAAGACAAACTTGCAAGGGCAGTAGATATAGCCAACATAAGAGAGTTTGTGGAGAGTTTGCCTCTATCGTACAACACTAAGATAGGACAGGAGGGACACGGCCTGAGTCAGGGACAAAAGCAGAGGATCCTTATTGCAAGGGCCGTTTATAAAGATCCGCAGCTTATTATGTTTGACGAGGCTACTAATGCACTCGATGCCAACAATGAGAAGCAGATAATGGATAATCTCAATAACTTTTTTATAGGAAGAACTGTTTTGATTGTCGCTCACAGACTCAGCACAGTGAAAAATGCCGATAATATTATTGTATTGGAAAAAGGGGTGATAATCGAATCCGGTAACCATGATGCACTTATCGAAAAGAGAGGAGCCTATTATCAGCTTGTAAAAAACCAGTTGTATGTCTAATGATAAAAAGATAGAACTAAGATCGGAGGATGTAAACGATATTCTCTCCAGACCGCCGCGATGGATCCTGCGGTGGGGGAGTACAGTTATTCTTCTTATCGTTGTTCTTCTTTTAATTGGTAGTGCAATTTTCAGATATCCCGACAGATTAACTGCACCGGTTCTGATTACCTCTGAGAATCTTCCTGCCCAACTTGTGGCAAAAACCACAGGAAGACTTCAGAACATATTCAAAAACGAAGGTGATCTGGTTTCCAAAGGAGATCTTATCGCTACAATCGAAAATCCCACCTCTTATGAAAATTATGTTGAACTAAAAGCGATCTCTGCCCAGTTCTCAGATACACTTAATTCCGGCGGGAATATTTCCGGCTGCACATTTCCGGCAAGTCTTCAGCTGGGTGAGTTGCAAAGCGCCTACACACAGTTCTTGAAAAGTTTCAAGGAGTATAAGAACTTTATTGAAATCAACTACCACCAAAAGAAAATTGCAATTCTTAAACGGCAGATAGAGGCTCAGAAGTCACAAAAACTGTTAAGCGAAAAACAGCTCTCAATATCCAAAGAACAAATGGAGATTTCCGATAGAATTTACAAGAGGGATTTAACCCTTTTCGATCAAAAGGTAATTTCACAATTTGATATAGAGAAAAGCAAAAGCACACAACTCTCTACAAGGCAGGAGTACGAGACAGCTCAGGCAGATTTGAATAATATGAAAATAAACATTTTACAGGCCGAACAAGGTGTCTTTGATCTTGAACAGGAGAGAGAGGAGAAGCTCAATCTTCTTGAGAGATCCCTTATGGGAGACTACGACAATCTGCGAGCGGAGGTCAAACAGTGGGAACAAAATTACCTTCTTGTAAGTCCTGTAGACGGAAAGGTATCGTTTACAAAATTCTGGCAGGAGAATCAGAATATTTCTCTGGGAGATATTGTATTTACAATAGTGCCATTACGCGATGCAAAAATTACAGGGAAAATTTATCTCCCTTTGAATGGTGCAGGAAAAGTGAAAGTAGGTCAAAAGGTGAATATCAAACTGGACAATTATCCATATATGGAATTTGGAATGGTACAGGTGAATATTGCCAGCATATCAATGGTGCCAACTGTCATTAACGAAAACAAAGTTTATATTGTTGGAGTCGAATTTCCAAACAGATTGAGGACAAACTACGGTACAGACCTGATGTTTACAGAAGAGATGCAAGGTTCGGCAGAGATAATTACAGAGGATCTTAGTTTGTTGCAAAGAGTTATATTTCCGGTTAAACATGTTTTAAAAAGCAGGTTATAAGAAAGTTGTTATGAGTATTTCAATTATAATATTATCAATTGGTTTAACATCAGCGATTTGTACAAGTCTTATTGCGTCTTATATTCATAAGAAGAGCTGGTATAAGAAGATGAAAAAATCGAGATGTAAGAGTGTTAACTTATATTTAAGCAGCTTCTATCAGTTCAATAACCATTTTTACAGTTCTTTTTCGTTCATACGAGAACTGATGGTAAACTCTCTGTTGATCAGCTTGATTTTCAAATACCTTATATATGAACCTACCCATTTGGGAATAAAGAGTATCTTAGGATCATTTATAATAACCGTTGTCATAAGAATAATTTGCCAGTTAATAGTTTACTCAAAATTTTATGATGAAGAGCTTTTAAAATAAAAAATTGTCGTAATTTTGCAACTGTGAAGCGGATTTTTCAAAATATCTCATTATTGTTTCTGGTCTCTGTTTACCTGCTGGCAAGTATCGGTGTGGGAATCCGGGAGTGCTATTCTGCAGGTACTAAAAATGTGGTTATTCTACTCAGCAACTCGTCTTGTAAATCTATGCATAAGCACTGCACCTGCAGTTCTCATCACTGTCACAAAAAGGCCCAATCAAAAAAATGCTGTGAGACACGTATTCACCAGTTGGATCATGATTACGATCTAAATCAAACGAATCATAATTCACAATTGATATCACCGGTACTCACAGCTTATCTTGATGTCGAAAATAGTTTTCCAGAGTTACTCCGGAATTCGGACTCGCCAGAAATTTTTTACAGCGATCCGCCGCCAATTTTAAGCAATAGTACATATTCATTCCACTCTCAATGGAGATTGTAGAGGTTCTATTCAAATACAGAATAGTTATCTTTTACAATTAATATGAATATGAAAAAACCACTAATAACAATTTTATTTTTTATTTCAGCATTCTCGTTTCTTAACGCCCAAACAGTAAACGGTATAGTTAAGGTTCAGAGAGCGAACGGCGAAGTAAAGCCCTTGGCTTCCGCCTCAATTTATTGGTTGGAGGGAAATGTCTCTTTGATATCTGATGATGATGGAAGCTTCTCCTTTGACCGGAAAAAATCCGCAAATGTTTCATTAATAGCGGCCTGTATAGGATATACAAAGGACACAATAATTCTTGGAAACGATGAGAATAGTGCAGAATTTCTCCTGAAAGAGAATGTTAATATTCTGGGTGAGGTAAAGATCTCAGGCAGACAAAAGGGAAACTACCTCTCCAAGGTAACTCCCGTAAAAACCGAAGTGATTTCTACATCAGGCTTATACAAAATGGCTTGCTGCAACCTTGCGGAAAGCTTTGAAAACTCGGCAAGCGTTACAGTCGGATATGCAGACGCAATAACAGGTGCAAGACAAATCAGGCTTCTTGGACTATCCGGACAATATACACAAATGCTGGACGAAAATCGTCCGGTTATGAGAGGGATTGCCGCTCCGTTCGGTTTGTCTTATATTCCTGGTCAATGGTTAGAGAGCATCCAGATTGCCAAAGGGCCATCCTCTGTGGTAAATGGCCTGGAGGCCATCACAGGTCAGATAAATCTTGAACACAGAAAACCAACAACAGAACAGCCTCTTTTTCTGAATCTATTTCTAAACAGTTCATTAAGGTCGGAGGCAAATGTAGCCTCATCCTTGCAGCTTAATCCAAAATTGAGCACAGTAATTCTGGGACACTTTTCAAATGAACCTATGGGAGACGATGGCAATAATGACGGTTTTAAAGATGAACCAGTTTTGACCCAGTTTAATCTCTCCAACCGCTGGCTCTATATTGCAGAGAATGGAATCCAAATGCGCTTTGGTTTCAGAGCTCTGTCGGAGGACAGACTGGCCGGCCAGAGTGATTTTAAAAAGGATTCACCCAGAGACTCTACCCTGTGGGGATCGAGAATAAAAAACAAAGGGGTAAACGGTTATCTTAAGGTCGGCATTCCTATGAATGAGGATAATAGTAAAAATATTGCAACTGTCATCGACTATAACTATCATAAACTGGAATCTTATTTTGGAATGAGAGACTACAATGCAGAACAGAATTCTGCATTCATAAACCTGATGTTTCAGAATACCATCAATGACAAACACAAGTATATTTTAGGTCTGAGTGGCCAGTATGATAACTTTGACGAACTTGTACTGGGTGCATCGCGCAATGCTATTAATCCAGGCAGAATTGAAAAATCTGCAGGTGCTTACGGTGAATATACCTATACCAATGGAGAAAAATTCACTGTGGTTGCCGGACTTAGACTGGACAACAATAACATTCACGGATGGCTGCTAGCACCAAGGGTAAACCTTAGATACACTTTTGTAGAGAAGATAGTTCTCAGAGCATCAGGTGGAAGAGGATTCAGATCATCAAATGTTATCTCGGATAATCTGGGAATACTCTCAACGGGCAGAAACATTAAGATAGATAACAACCTGGATATCGAAGATGCATGGACATATGGAGCAAACATAACAGGGTACTTTCCATTAGGTTTTGGAGAGGATGCATCACTGAGCTTCGACTATTTCAGAACCGATTTTAACAAACAAATCATTGTTGACCAAGAGAGAGACCAGAACTCAATTTGGCTTTACAATCTGGACGGCAGGTCGTTTACCAATACATATCAGTTTGATTTTACATTTGAACCGATAGAGCGGTTCGCCGTTCTGGCCACCTACAGATATACAGATGCCAAGGTAACTTTAGAAGGACAGGGATTGGTAGAAAAACCTCTCACAAGTAAATATAAAGGTGTTCTAAACCTTCAGTATGCAACAAAAATGAACAAGTGGACCTTCGATTTTACAACTCAGGTGAACGGACCAAGTAAGCTCTACAGCTTTTCCGACAGGGCTGATTCTCCGGTATATACCATCCTTTATGCGCAGGTTACCAAAAAATTCAAAGGATTTGATGTTTATATAGGTGGAGAAAACTTAACCGACTATCGTCAGCCAAACCCGATTATGAATGCTCGGGATCCCTATTCGGCCGGATTTAATTCTACCGTAATCTGGGGGCCATTGATGGGCATAAAGGTCTATGCTGGTCTCAGATTCACAATTTGGAAATAATCAAATTTTTATATTAAAACTTTTTATACTTTTACAAACAAATAAAATTATTTACGTATGAAAACAATTATCAAATCATTTACACTAATACTTGTATCCGCATTTTTCCTGTTTGCAAACAATACAAACGCTCAGGATAAAAAAATCAAGAAAGAAGCAGAAGTTACATTCTCTGTAGATATAACCTGCCCGAATTGTGTTAAAAAACTGGAAGCAAAACTGCCTTACGAAGAGGGAGTAAAAGATCTTAAAGTGGATTTGGCTACCAAAACAGTATGGTTCAAATATGATAATAGAAAAACCGGCAAGGAGAAGTTAGCTAAGGCTCTTGACACCCTTGGTTACCCCGCTAAGGAGATTGAAAAAAAATAGTTTATAATGAAAAGGCTTTTGTCTTTTACAGTTCTGGTTGTAATCACCTTCGGTCCAATCTTTTCACAGGTGACCAAAGGTGATTCTCCTTTTTATGAGCAAATGAGAACGCTCCTATTCGAAGAGAGAGAAGCTCTTATCTTAAAGGAAATTACCTCCGGCAATATTCCCGACTACCTAAAGGGTTTTGTTACAGTTAAAACTGTTCAGAAAGACACTAAGGGACACAAGCACAAGGTTACACTTTTCGTGAAACCGGACTATCTCTCCATTGGAAACAACCAAAATTCGTTTATAATACCTATGGGGCCAGTTACAGCTCAAAAAATTGCAGATTTTTTCGACTGCTCTTTGCCGACCCCAAAAGTTGTAGATATTATTTATAACCATTCAGTACTAAAGCTTGAACCATTCAATTACATTCCCCGTGACGACCGTAATGAAACTCCAGATATTCTCAACGACCACTCACGGGTGATTTTTGCCAAGGTAAAAGCAGCAGAAAAGATGCCGGGTGTTTTTGTCGCAGGGACAAAGAAAGATGTTGTGATCTCTTCCAAGCTGAGCGACACACAAAGAACCCATCATGTAACCATTTACGGATGGCACAAACTGGACGGGAAGGCCATACAACCTGTATATAACCATCATATAGATACCTATGTGGATTACAGCCACGGAATAAGGCTAATCTCCAACAAGGTGTTGATAGACGGTAAAGAGTACAACTACAGAAAAATACTCAAAGACCCCACACTTCACTCGTTGCTTAGCGACGAACCAAATCCATTGGTAAAGACATCCTACTTAGAGAAATAGTATTAACAAAATATTAATCCCGACAAAACTATGAAACGACTCACACTTTCAATGATTTTTATACTTACTGCAGCATTCTGTTTTGCCTCATCGCCACAATCGTGGATAAGGGTTAACCAGGCCGGATATCTGCCAAATGATATAAAGGTAGCAGTGTTTATTTCACTAGAACCAGAATCAGTTCCGGAGTTTGAAATATTCGATGCCTGTACCGGCAAATCTCTTTTAAAAGGGGTAGGAAAAGTGGTAAATGCCTCTTCATGGAGAATGAAGAGCGCATATAGGTTCGATTTTTCCAAAATTGTTGCAACAGGGGGGTATTACATTGTTTCTAATGGTATTAAATCGCCGGATTTTAAAATTTCCGCAGATGCTTACGATGGCCTGGCAGACTATCTTTTAGTCTACATGCGTCAGCAAAGGTGTGGAGACAACCCATATACCGGAGCGCTTTGCCACCAGGACGACGGTTACATAGTGAACCATCCCGCGAGGACAGGTGAAAAGATTGATGTAAGAGGCGGTTGGCACGATGCAACCGACTATCTTCAGTATCAGACTACCTCTGCTGCAGCGGTATATCAACTGATGTTTGCCTGGGAACAACAGAAAAACAAATCGGTTTTCAAGGATTTTTACGATGCTCGTGGAAGAAAAGAGGCAAATGGTGTTCCTGATATTCTGGATGAAATAAAATTTGGTCTGGAGTGGCTAATGAAGATGAACCCTGAAGACAAGGTTATGTTCAATCAGATTGCAGATGACCGTGACCACGCCGGCTTCAGGCTACCTCAAAACGACAAAGTTGACTACGGATGGGGCCCAGGTACCGGAAGACCTGTCTATTTCGTAACTGGAGAACCCGCAGGATTGGGAAAATATATCAATCGCACAACCGGAGTCTCCTCTGTCGCCGGTAAATTTGCATCGAGCTTTGCTCTTGGATCAGAAGTATTTAAAGATATAGATCCGGAATTTGCCAAAACAATGAAAGAAAAGGCAGAGAAGGCATTCAATTACGCAGTAGAGAAACCAGGAAATACCCAGACAGCTTGCGTGGTCTCTCCTTATTTTTATGAGGAAGATACCTATGTAGATGATATAGAACTAGCTGCCGCTACATTTTACAATTATGGCAAGGATGCTTCATGGGGCAAAAAGGCAGATTACTGGGGAGAGCTGGAACCTATTACTCCGTGGATGGAGCTTGGCAGGGGCAGGCACTATCAGTACTATCCGTTCATCAACCTTGGTCACTACTATCTGGCCACATCTCAGGATAAAAAGATGAGTGATAAATATCTGGGGTATATGAAACAGGGGCTGGAAGACCTCAAATCGAGAGCTGCAGACGATCCGTTCATCTATGGTGTGCCTTTCCTGTGGTGTTCAAATAACCTGGTTTCTGCGGCCATTACACAGGCATACCTGTACAGGAGAGCCTCCGGCGACAACACATATATGGAAATGGAGATGGCATTGAGAGACTGGCTTTTCGGATGCAATCCGTGGGGTACTTCCATGATTGTCGGCTTCCCGGAAGGAGGCGATTATCCCGACTCTCCCCACTCCTCTTACACTAAAACCAATGGTGACCTTACATATGGCGGACTGGTAGACGGTCCTATCTACAATGAACTTTTTAAAGAGAGGGCAGGCGGAGCTCTCAGAAAAGCGGATTCTTACGCGCCGTTTAATAATGGCAAGGCTGTTTATCACGACGATATAGGCGATTACTCTTCCAATGAACCGACAATGGACGGGACGGCAGGTCTATGCTATTACTTTGCCTCCATGGAAAACGAGGGCCGGGAGATTGAGGCTTCAAGTGTCGTAAGGGACGATCAAGGAGCAGTAGTAAGAATCGATGCCGACAAGAAGGTTGTTCACTTAATATTTTCTGCCGATTCGATGTTTCAGGGAGGCGAAAAAATACTCTCAGTCCTGGCAAAAAACAAAATCAAGGGATCATTCTTTTTCACAGGCAACTTCTTAAGACTGACTTCACAGAAATCCGTGATAGAGAAGATTATTAAAGCAGGACACTATGTCGGAGGCCATTC
>Ga0172381_10001370_pt1 | contig 28924 bp, 20 predicted proteins | sample Leawel6488metaG_FD_119754 | JGI IMG/M metagenome (GOLD analysis project Ga0172381, IMG submission 119754) | Leachate microbial communities from a municipal landfill in Southern Ontario, Canada - Leachate well 64-88 metaG | ecosystem: Engineered > Solid waste > Landfill > Unclassified | place... | reverse complement strand
CCAGGCTGGCCTATTTCAGACCCGGACTGGGCTGTAAACACTCCTTCCTCCGATGTTCTGTTCAATTACGCGATTACTTATGCCAAGGGGGCATGCGTCCTCCACCAGTTACGCTATGTTTTAGGTGATTCTTCGTTTTTTGCCACGCTCAGGGCCTATTGTGCTGATCCCAATCTTAAATTCCAGTCGGCTACCATTGATGAATTTAACCAAAAAGTTAATCTGATTACCGGTGAGGATTACTCCTGGTTTTTTGATGAATGGATTTTTCAGGCCAACCACCCGGTTTATCAGAACACCTATAATTTTCAGGACCTTGGTAATGGTCAATGGAAGGTAAATTTTCATGCACGCCAGATACAGGCCAATGCCGGGTTTTTTAAAATGCCCATTGAGATCAAGGTCCGTTTTCTGGATAATACTGATACCATCCTTCGCGTGATGAATGACATAAACAATCAACAACTTTTCTGGACATTCAATAAACATCCTCTTTTGTTGCAGTTTGACCCGGATGATCAAATTGTTCTTAAAGAAGGAAGTACTATTATCGGGGTGAATGAGGTGAAAACAATAAATGACAATGTCTCACTTGAACAAAACATCCCGAATCCGGTGATTTCCAAAACAACTATTTCCTATGAAATTCACTGGGGCTCTGAAGTCCGTTTAGAGATCCTGAATATGATGGGCGAGACAGTAATGCAACCGGTAACATCATTTCAACAACCAGGCAATCATTATGTTACGATAAACCTTTCCGATCTTCCCGCAGGAATATATTTTTATAAATTAACAACCGGGACTCAGGTGATCACAAAAAAACTGGAAGTTTCCAAATAATCATGAAAAAGATATTAAGGGTTCTTTTATTGGGAACCATTGCGCTTTTTTTAGGGCTACAAATCGTGATGGCAGGGACGGGGACCACCCGGACGGATACAGCACATTTTTACATAAAGCATGATTATGACGTCCTGAAGTATAAACTGGATATCGATCTATATTCCTGTTATTTTGCTCCTTACGCGAGATCATTTAATGCTGCTCTTACTATTTCGATCAGGATAGATTCCGCGTTAAATCTTATCCGGTTGAATGCCATTAATTCTTCCATCGAAATTGACTCTGTCACGATGGCAGGCATTTCCTTTATCCATACAAATGACACACTGACGATCGCCCTTGACCGAATCTACTTGCATGGTGAGACCCTATCCTTAACTATTTTTTATAAACATAAAGATGTGGTTGATCATGCATTCTACACCGGTTACGGATATTTATTTACCGATGCTCCTCCTGAAGGAGCGAGAAAATGGTTCCCCTGTTGGGACAGACCGTCGGATAAGGCAAAATGGGAATTAACTGCAAAAGTGCCGCTTTCGGTTCGTCTTGGATCAAACGGTTATCTTGCCGATTCGGTTATCAACACCGACACCCTCATTTATCATTGGATTTCGGAAAATCCTGTAGCTACTTACCTTATATCAATCTCATCAAAGATGAACTGGCAGGTTTATACAGAGTATTGGCACAAATTCTCAAACCCGTTAGACAGTTTACCGGTCAGGCTTTATCACAAACCAGGAGAAGCGATCGGTACAGTTATTAATACCATCGGACCGATGACAAATCTTTTTTCACAACGGTTCGGTGATTATCCGTTTGAAAAAATAGGGTTTGCTACCCTGAATGGTTCTTTCCCATGGGGTGGCATGGAGAATCAGTCACTGGTTAATATACAACAGGGAGGATATAATGATCCCAACCTGATATCCCATGAACATTCCCATCAATGGTTTGGTGATCTCATTACTTGCGGGACATGGGCCGACATTTGGTTGAATGAAGGGTTTGGCACTTATTGCCAGAACCTCTGGGTAGAGTATTCGGAAGGTTATGATGCTTATAAAAACAGCATGAATGCCGTGGCCAATTATTATCTTTCTGTCAATCCTGGCTGGCCTCTGTATCATCCTCAATGGGCTATCCATACCCCTTCAGGGAATGAACTTTATAACCAGGCAATCACTTATAATAAAGGTGCATGCGTTTTACACCAATTAAGATATGTACTGGGGGACTCGCTTTTTTTCAGCGTATTGCATTCTTACGCAACCGACACCTGCTTCATGTTTAAAAATACATTAACGGAAACGTTTATTTCGAAAATGAACGATGCAGCTGGGAAAGATCTGAATTGGTTTTTTAACGAATGGGTCTATCGACCAAATCATCCCATTTATGAGAATACTTTTGAAATTATTTCACTGGGAGCCTCGACCTGGAAAGTCAATCTCCTGATCAACCAGGTGCAAACCAATTCCTGTTTCTTTAAAATGCCTCTTCAATTTGGAATTACTTTTTCCGATGGCACCGATACCTTGGTCCAGATAATGAATGATATCAATCACCAATTCATTGAATTCAATTTCGGAAAACAGCCTGAAAATGTCACTTTTGATCCATTCCGGAATATTTTGCTGAAGCAGGCTACAACTGTGGTTGGGATAAAAAATCATGGTAAATCTACAGGATTCAGGCTTCAACAGAATGAACCAAATCCTTTCCATGGCTTTACTTCTGGAGCGTTTGAGGTTTCGCAAAAAGAAAATGTAACTATTTCAGTAACAGATGTCTACGGTAACATTATACAGATACCCGTTCATGGACTTTTTGAACCCGGAAATTATCGATTTGATATTCAGTCCGTTTCACTTTTACCTGGTGTTTATTTCCTGACCATGAAAGCGGGTGATTTTCGGGATACTAAGAAAATGATAGCGATCCGGTAATCACTTTTTTTTATAGTGCAGATTCAGTGGGTTTGCAACTTTCTCCTGCAACAAAGCCAATTGTTCAATTTCGATCATCTCGTCGATATAATGAAAGGTAAGCCCTTTGACATAATCGGCTTTAATTTCTTCGATATCCTTTTGATTGTCTTTAGGGAGGATAATATCTTTCAGATTAGCCCTCCGGGCAGCTAACATTTTTTCTTTGATCCCTCCGACTGGTAAGACTTTTCCCCTTAGGGTGATCTCACCTGTCATGGCAAGGCGGGCACAAATTTTTCGTTGGGTAAATGCAGAAGCCAGCGCAGTAAACATGGTGATTCCGGCTGAAGGCCCATCTTTGGGAGTTGCCCCTTCAGGCACATGTATGTGAATGTTCCAATACTGGAAGATATCAGGATCAATTCCGAAATCGGCAGAATGAGCTTTTAAATACGCCAGGGCGATCGTGGCCGATTCCTTCATAACATCACCCAGGTTTCCTGTTAAGGTCAGGTCGCCTTTACCCCTGCTCAGGCTGACTTCAACAAATAAAATCTCACCGCCTGTCATGGTCCAGGCCAATCCTGTAACAACGCCGGCAATGGAGTTCGAAATATACTTTTCCACCTGAAATACCGGGATGCCCATGATGGCTTTTAAATCAGTGGCGTTCAGCTTTTTATTGAATTTTTCATTGTTGACGATGGATTTAGCCTTGCTCCGGATGATTTTTGCAATGTTTTTTTCCAACCCTCTGACTCCTGATTCACGGGTATAATCTTCGACGATCTTTTGTAACAACTCCTTTGAAAATACAAGCTGTGTCTTTTTCAGACCATGTTCTTTCATCTGTTTCGGTACCAGATGGCGGATTGCTATTTCAACCTTTTCTTCCATCAGATAACCGGGAATGTCAATGATCTCCATCCTGTCGCGTAAAGCCGGATGAATGGTGTTAAGCGTGTTGGCCGTAGCAATAAACATGATGCGGGAAAGGTCATACTCAACTTCCATGAAATTGTCGTAAAAAGCCACGTTTTGTTCGGGATCCAAGACTTCAAGCAAGGCAGCCTGGGGATCGCCGTTTATGTTCATTCCCATAACCTTATCAATTTCATCAAGGACAAATACGGGATTTGAAGATTTAACTTTTTTAATACTTTGGAGGATACGGCCTGGCATTGCGCCGATGTAAGTTTTACGGTGTCCCCTGAGTTCCGATTCATCCCTTAACCCACCCAGGGACATTCTGGTATATTTTCTTCCCAGGGCACGGGCAATCGATTTCCCCAGAGAAGTCTTTCCGACTCCCGGAGGACCAACAAGGCAAAGGATAGGTGACTTCAGGTCTTTTTTAAGTTTTATTACTGCCAGGTATTCAATGATCCTTTCTTTCACCTTTTCCAGACCAAAATGATCTTCATCAAGAATCGTCATGGCATGCTGGAGGTCGAGGTTGTCCTCGGTATATTCTCCCCATGGCAGCTGAACCAGGGTTTCGAGATAGTTGACCTGTATGGAATATTCTGCTGCCATAGGATGCATCCGCTGCAGTTTGCTCATTTCCCGTTCAAAGACCTCTTCCACTTCCTTTGACCATTTTTTATTCCTGGCCTGGTCCATTAAGGCATTTATTTCCTGGGCATTGGGACTTCCTCCCAATTCTTCCTGTATGGTCTTCAGTTGCTGGTTGAGTAAAAAGTCCCGTTGTTGTTTATCCAGGTCTGTTTTGACTTTATTCTGGATCTGTTGCTTCAGATCAAGCATCTGTATGTCTTTGGTCAATTGCAACAAAACCTGGTTGGCACATTCTGCCAGATCGGAAATTTCTAATAATTTCTGTTTTTCATTTACATCAATAGTCAGGTTGGAGGATATAAAATGAATAAGGAATGAAGCGCTCTCAATGTTTTTTATGGCAAAAGCTGTTTCAGAAGGAATATTGGGTGATTTGGAGATAACTTGCACAGCCAGATCTTTCAGGGAAGATATCAGGGCGCTGAATTCCCCATCATCTTTTGTGTGCGTTTTCCTGACATCGAGGGCAGTAACTTTTGCCATGATATAAGGATCAGACTGGATCAATTCCCTGATCTCAAATTTTCTTTTTCCCTGGATGATTGCGGTGTTACTTCCATCGGGCATCTGAAGGATTTTCAGGATATAGGCCACCGTGCCGACTTTATTCAAATCATCAAATTCAGGTTCTTCAATGGCTGAAACTTTCTGGGCAACTACGCCGATGATCTTGCTGCCTTTGTAATACTCGCGGATGAGTTTGATGGATTTGTCACGGCCAACGGTAATTGGTATCACGACTCCCGGAAAAAGCACGGTATTCCTCAGGGGAAGAATGGGTAAGACTTCGGGGATATCTTCCATATTCATCACTTCTTCATCCTCTGAAGACAATAAGGGGATCAATTCCGTTTCTGAGTCAAGAAAATCGGAAAGTATTAGTTGATTTTTTCTCATTAAATTCAAGATTAGCCTGTACGTCAAATTAGCCCGCGCGTCAAAATGTCAAAAACCCTGGTGAAAAAACCAGGGTTGGGGTATTAACAAGTTTTATGCCAACAAACGGATGATGTTTACAGGAATTTATTTTTCATGGTTAGGTTATATACATTCGTCAGCAATCCCTTTTCCGTATCATCCAATGTACGATTGCGGCGTTTGAAAACAATCTCAGCAACTTCGATGGCTTTTTTGATATTGTAATTGGTGTGCCCTGAAGTTCCGCCCCAAGTAAAACTGGGAATGAAATTCCGCTGGAGGCCTGAACCAAAAATATTGGCGCTGACGCCTACAACTGTTCCTGTATTGAACTGGGTATCAATGGCACATTTTGAATGGTCACCCATGATCAGGCCGCAAAATTGCAGATGGGTATTGACAAAGGTCTGTTTGGCATAGCTCCAGACCCTGACGAAGTCGTAGGTATTTTTCAGGTTAGAAGTATTTGTATCTGCGCCCAGATTGCACCATTCGGCGATCACCGAATGGCCTAAGAAACCATCATGGTGTTTATTCGAATATCCGAAAAGGACAGAATTGCTTATTTCTCCCCCGACGCGACAAAACGGGCCGACGGTAGTTGGTCCATAAATTTTTGCAGCCATTTTAACCTGAGCGCCTTCACCCAGCGCAAAAGGGCCACGGATTACAGCGCCTTCCATGATCTCAGCATCTTTTCCTATATAGATTGGCCCGGTAGTAGCGTTGAGTATGACAAATTCGAGTCTGGCCCCTTTCTCAATAAAAATATTTTCTTCCCCGATCAGCCGGTTTGTCCCACTGATTTTTTGTGATTTACGACCTTTAGTCATCAGGGTATAGTCCTCCTGGATTGCTGTTTCATTCTTGGAGAAAATTTCCCAAGTATGATTGATCTTTTGGGGAGGATTAGAAATCCTTATTTCTTCAATTCCTTCGGATGACTGATCGCCGATCCTGTCCAGTTCTTCCTCCATAACATGCAAAGCAATAATGGTATCATCATATAAAACAATCTGATTCCGTTTCAGATTTTTAATGACCCCAATAATTTCATCATTGGGTATGATAGATCCATTGATCAGTACATTCTCATTTTCCCTAATAATGGGAAATTTCTGAGAAAGATAATTGTCGGTCAGGGAAGAAGTTTTTGTTTTTAACCTTTTTTCCCATTTTTCCCGGATTGTCAGAATACCAATACGGATATCCGCAACAGGGCGCATAAATGTAAGGGGTAGCAGGTTTGTCCGGACAATACTCTCATCGAAAAGAATATAATTCATGATGCTCAAGATTATATTGCTAATGAATTGGTTTTGCCTACAAAATTAGGAAATTATGGGAATAAAAAAAGGCCTCCTAAATAAATTGGAGGCCTTTCAAACAGGTTTAAAAAATTATTTCGAAGCCTTCATATCCAAATGCTTCTGATAACGGCTTTTAAATTTATCAACGCGGCCCGCTGTATCCACCAATTTCATCTTACCGGTATAGAATGGATGAGAAGTATGGGAAATCTCAAGTTTGATTAAAGGATACTCCAAGCCGTCTTCCCAAACGATCGTCTCTTTAGTTTTCACGGTAGATTTGGAAAGAAAGGCATATTCGTTCGACATATCTTTGAAAACCACCAATCTGTAATCTTTCGGATGAATATTTTTTTTCATTTTATCAGAATTTTTTTATGAGGGTGCAAAATTAAAGATTTCTTTTTGAATTACAAAGATTTTTTATTTAGAAAAACAGGAGAGCAAGAAGTCCATGGTATCAGCCTGGTCCGCATAATCCCACAATTCGGGAAATTGGGCTTTTCCCGGAAGAACCGATGGAAAAGGAAGCGGGGATTCTGAAACGATGCACTGAATCGTAGAAATATCAGCCTGTATGGCTTCTGTTAGCCCTTCCTGGTCCCGATATTCCTCAAAATGAAGGACCGCGATGGGAGAATTGATGGATTTATTGTTACGGAGCAGGATGGATCCTGCATCAAAGAATGGCATGTTGTTTATCAGGAGAATTGATTTCTGATAATTATAATTATTTGCATATTTGTTATGGGTCAGGTAATTACTGTAATGTGCCAATACGGTTTTTAGTTTTTCAACATCATATCCTGCGGGAATAAAAAGCTTTGAAATACTACGGCATCCCATACCAAAAAACAGCATGATATCTTTAGTCAGATCATGTAAAACCGAATCCGTTTCCTTTCCATTCAACACCGCGATACTATTTCTGTGATTCCTTATTATATGAGGGTATTTACCGAAATAATACTCAAAATACCTGGAGGTATTGGCGCTCCCTGTGGCAATAACTGCGTCCATCTCTCCTAGTTTCCCAGTAGTCAAATTCAAATACTCTTTCCATAGAGGTTGGATTTGAACCAACATTTGCGAAATAGCGGGCAATAAATAAGCATCGGATGAAGAAAGTTTTGCTTTTATTCTGTTACCCGACATCAACACACAGATAAAATCATGGAAACCTACCAACGGAATGTTCCCGGCCATGACAACGCCAATGGTCCTTGGTCCCGTGTTGTCTGTGATTTTTTGCCCGTATGGCTCAAGCCATTGATGAAGTTTCACGGGTTCCAGCATTTGGCCGATTGAACCGATGGCCGTGGTTATATTCTCAGGGGTGAACCATGGATTTTCAATGGAAGACCGGTAGGCTGCATCGGTAAGCGGACTTAAAAAAAGGTTCCCGGGGCTTTTCTTAAAAGTCCGTAGGTATTCTCCCAGCTGTATGAAAGAAGAAATACGTTCAGCGACTTTCATGGATTAATTTTTACAAAATTAATGGAATAATTGAAATTGAATGACTTCAAGGAGGGAAATGATTTGCTTTCCATGATTTTTATTTATATTTTTGAAAGCACTATTAAAAAAATGATTTACTTTGTTTTTTAATTTTTGAAGCGCTTTACCTTTTAATCGCATAACTAATAAAACTAATTGCTATGAAAAAACACAATTTTAACGCTGGTCCCTCCGTTCTGCCTCGCGTGGCTATTGAAAACTCTGCCAAAGCGATATTGGACCTTAATGGTATCGGAATGTCATTGCTGGAGATTTCTCACCGAAGCAAAGATTTTCAGGCGATCCTTGATGAAACCATGTCTCTCTTCAAAGAGATGCTGAATATCCCTTCCGGCTATCAGGTAATCTTTTTAGGCGGTGGCGCCAGTTTGCAATTCTGTATGGTCCCCTTTAATTTTCTGAACCATAAGGCAGCTTATCTGGAAACAGGGGTCTGGGCTGAAAAGGCCATAAAAGAAGCGAAATATTTTGGTGAGGTGGAAATTATAGCTTCTTCAAAAGATAAAAACTTCAATTATATCCCAAAGGGATTTACCATTCCCTCCGATGTGGATTACTTTCATATCACCACCAATAACACCATTTATGGTTCCGAGCTCCGTTACGACATGGACAGCCCTGTCCCATTGATTGCTGACATGTCATCAGATATTCTCAGCCGGCCTGTGGATGTTTCAAAATATTCCCTGATCTATGGCGGCGCTCAAAAAAACCTGGGGCCTGCGGGGGTTACTTTTGTCATCATTAAAGATGGGGTTTTGGGAAAAGTTGACCGGAAGATCCCTTCCATGCTTAATTATGCCACTCATCTGAAAGATCCTTCTTTGTATAATACGCCTCCTGTTTTTGCCATTTACACCTGTCTTGAAACCTTACGGTGGATTAAAAACCTTGGCGGCGTGAAAGCCGTGGAAGCAAACAATATCAAGAAAGCCAAAATGTTGTACGACACCATTGACAATAGTAAAATGTTTGTCGGGACCGTTGAAAAAGAAAGCCGGTCGAGGATGAATATATGTTTTGTCATGAAAGAGCAGTACAAAGGCAAGGAAGATGCGTTCATGGAATTTGCCAAATCGAAAGGGATGATCGGTATTAAAGGTCACCGCTCGGTTGGCGGTTTCCGCGCATCCACCTACAATGCATTGCCACTGGAAAGTGTACAGGCATTGATTGATGCCATGAATGAATTTGAAAAGAATAACTTATAATTGTTACGAAGGCGCACTCTGTTGCGCCTTCCTTTAATTGATTTTACTATGACGAAAGTATTAATTGCTACTGATAAGCCTTTTGCTCCTTTGGCCGTAAAAGGAATCCGCAAGGTAGTTGAAGAAGCCGGATTTGAACTTGTTCTTCTTGAAAGTTACACCAGCCAGGACGATTTCATTAAAGCTATAGCTGATGTCGATGCTGTTATTATCCGCAGCGATAAAGCGACCAAAGAAGTGATCGATGCAGGATCAAAACTTAAAATCATCGTCAGGGCAGGCGCCGGTTATGATAATATTGACCTGGCTGCTGCAAGCGCTAAAGAGGTTGTTGCCATGAACACGCCTGGTCAAAATTCTAATGCCGTTGCTGAGCTTGCTCTTGGAATGATGGTTTATTATATCCGGAATTTTTACAATGGAAAGTCCGGGACAGAACTTAAAGGGAAGAAACTGGGAATCCATGCGTATGGTTTCGTGGGAAAAAATGTGGCGCGGATAGCAAAGGGGTTTGATATGGATGTTTATGCATTTGATCCTTTTATTCCCAGACAGGAAATTGAAAAAGATGGCGTCAAATGGGTAAGCACTATTGAAGAACTTTATCAAACCTGCCACTTTATCTCGCTGCACATCCCTGCAAACAGCCAGACCAAACAGTCGATCAATTTTTCCCTGTTATCTGAAATGCCGACACCTGCCTGCCTGATCAACACTGCCAGAGCCGAGGTGATCAATGAGCAGGACTTGCTTAAAATGTTTCAGGAACGGAAAGATTTTGCTTATATTTCCGATGTTGAACCTACCAATAAAGCTGAAATTGAAGCTGGTTTTAAAGGCCGGTTCTTCTGTACTCCCAAGAAAATGGGGGCCCAGACCCAAGAGGCAAACATCAATGCCGGTATCGCCGCAGCAAAACAAATTGTCAATTTTATCAAGCACGGAGATAAAACCTTTCAGGTTAATAAATAATTAGCGGTTCATACGATACTTTCTTTTGACTAATTGATCATTAAAGAATCTATTCCAATGGAAAACGAACACGAAAGACCCACTACTTTCTTCAGGTTTGAAGACCTAAGAATTTATCACAAAGCTCTTGATTACATCGACTGGGTATATCTGGAAGCAAAGAATACTGCAACCGATCCCTTCATGAAATCTTTTTTCGATCGGTTCATCTCCTCTGCCAACGGTATCGCCCTTAATATTGCCGAGGGTTCATCGAGAAATAAAAGTCAGTTCGTCTATTACTTGAAAATGGCAAAAAGTTCGGTCAGGGAATGTGTCGTTTTATCTACGATCGCCAAAAGCCGCTCATTTATGTCTGCAGCCGCCTTTGATGATTCAAAAAATTACCTGATGGAAATGACTAAAATGATCGGAGCTTTGATCGGATCATTGCAACGTAGCGTTAAACCCGGGGAACAAGAAGAAGATGATGACTTATAACTTTCCTGAGTTTATATCATCTGCCTCCAGATCATGATTTATAATTAGTATCTGGTTGAGTTTTCCACAGAGGATGGTTTTACACTATTGTTTTTTCATCTTTCATTATTGATTTTTCATTATTAATTTAATCATTTACTATTATTTAACATATTATGGCTATTTTAAAACCTTTTAAGGGACTGAGGCCGCCAAAAGAAATCGTGAGCAAACTCGCCTCAAGGCCCTATGATGTATTAAACTCTCAGGAAGCAAGGGAGGAAGCAAAAGGAAATGAGTATTCGCTCCTTCACATCATTAAACCTGAAATCGACCTGCCACCTCAAACCGATGTACATGCTCAGGCCGTCTATGATAAAGCTAAAGAAAATTTTGAGCTTTTCAGAAAAAGAGGTTGGTTACAACCTGATAAGAAAGATCTGCTTTATATCTATGCACAGACTATGAACGGGAAAACTCAATACGGAATTGTTGGCTGTGCCGGAGTTGATGATTACATGAAAGGCATCATTAAAAAGCATGAGCTCACCCGGAAAGATAAAGAAGAAGACCGGATGAAACATGTCCGCATCACCAACGCCAATATGGAACCTGTGTTCTTTACATATCCCGCGGTTCCTGCAATCGACAAAATTATTGCTGATTTTATTAAAGCCCATCAACCTGAGTATGATTTCGTAGCGCCTGATGGAGTAGGACATCATTTCTGGGTAATAGAAAACGAATCAATCATCCACCAGATTACTGAACTTTTTAAGGCAGTTCCTTATACTTACGTAGCTGACGGTCATCATCGTACTGCTGCCGCTGCCCTGGTCGGAAATGAGAAGAAGCTGAACAATCCGCACCACACGGGGAAAGAAGAATATAACTATTTCCTGGCAGTTCATTTTCCCGATAACCAATTATCCATTATCGATTATAACCGTGTTGTAAAGGACCTGAATGGATTATCTAACGGCGACTTCCTGAAATCACTGGAAATGCATTTTACCGTCAAAAAGATGGGTCCGGGTACCTTTAAACCTGAACGTTTGCATAATTTCGGATTATATATAGATGGCAACTGGTATTCCATGACAGCCAAACCTGGGACTTACAATGATGATGATCCCATTGGGGTGCTGGATGTGACAATCCTTTCCAAACTTGTTTTAGATGATATTCTGGGCGTAAAAGATCTCAGGACTTCCGACCGGATTGATTTTGTGGGTGGTATAAGGGGATTGGGTGAACTTAAAAAAAGGGTGGATAGCGGCGAGATGAAAGCGGCATTTGCCCTTTATCCTGTTTCGATGAAACAACTGATCAACATTGCAGATTCAGGAAATATCATGCCTCCGAAAACCACCTGGTTTGAACCAAAATTACGTTCGGGGTTAGTCGTACATTCGCTTGAATAATATTTCTGATCTGAAAAAAGAGGGCGTCTTAAAATCAGGGACACCCTCTTTTTTTTCATACCAAGATTATTTATTCATATAATCGCTAAATACTGTCTGAAGGTATGCTTTCCCTTCCTGACGAATAGTGTCATTCAATTTCGGATCGGTCCACCAATAATAAAAATCAGGACCTTTTTCATAGGTGAAATAACCGTTGGGACGGATCCAGCCAACACCATCTTCGGTCGAATAATAGGCAAATTCAGGCGTATGGGGATTCATCAGGTTTTTACTGTACCGGAATTCTTTTGCCGGTATATCCAATTGGGTTAACAAAGTAGCTACAATATCATGTTGGTTCCCCAATTTATGTATCGTTGTTCCCCGAAATCCCTCCCTGATAGCCGGACCGTAGAAAAGAAGCGGGACCTTGTGGTATTCCCTCGATTCAGGATGCCAGTTCCGGTAAGAATTATGACTGTGATCGGCTACAAGAATAAATAAGGTACTGTCAAACCAAGGTTGGTTTCTCGCCGCGGCAAAAAAATCACCCAGGCAATGATCAGTGTACCAGGCTGCATTGATATATTCATGTTCATTATCACCCCATTTCAACGGCTTTTCATGAGGCTGGTCCCAGGGTGAATGTGTGCTAAGGGTAAACAAGGCAGCAAAAAAAGGTGTCTTTTTAGTTTTCAGGTCATTGACCAGATAATTCAGGGTAAATTGATCATGAATCCCCAGTTTCCCACGGGGTAAATTTTTGGGGAAATCGGATCCCTCCGTGATCTGGTCAAAGCCATTATAGATGATATAACCCTTGATATTTCCATAAATCAGCTGCCCTCCAAAATAGAAAGAAGTGTTATACCCATTTTTTTTCAGATCAAGGACCATGCTTGGCAATTTGACAAATTTGTCGGGTTGTACCGTTATCGAACTTACCGGATGAGCCGGAAATCCTCCAAAAATTGAAGCCATCCCCTGCTCTGAACGGGAACCGGAAGCATAGATTTGATCAAATAAAATACCCTGCCGCTGCAACTTTTTAAACTCTGGCGTAATCCCAGGTTCTCCGCCAAGATCCTCTATCAAATCGGCTGACCAACTTTCCAGAATAATAAATACGATATTGGGATGCCTCGTATTCAGAACCCGAAGGGTTGTATCCACGGGCGTTTTATAAATATCGGACATGATCTGGTCAGCCACTTTTTGATCCATAAAAACATACGGATCGTGATTGAAGTTCTGTAAATTCTCGAAAATACTGATATATAAATTGAAGGCGTTATTTACCGCCGCGATGTTGAGAATAGTATGATTCGAATAATAGGATTCACTTTGATTGATCGGGATCTGTTGAATTCCCCCACGCATACCAATAAATAAAAAAACCGGTGTAAGTAAGGTAAGTGCAACCGAAAACCAGATATTTCTCCGGATATCAATAAGATCCCGATAGAAAAATTTCAGATAAAGGATTATCCCGGGAGTTGCCATCAGGAAAAAAAGAAAAACCAGAAGAAAGAAAGTCCCGGTCTCGGCCGAATTGTATATTTCACTGGGATGGCTGAGGTATTTGATCACTTTATAGGTAAGCTTTGTTTTCCATTCAGCATATATGCCCATCTCCCCTGCCGTTGAAAGGGAATAGACAACGATCAGGATACTGGTATAGATTTTATTGATCCAATTAAACCAACGGGGGCTCCAGAGCGACTGAATGATAAGCAACAGAAAGGGAATGAGCAAAAAATAGCATGAGGTGGCCAAATCCAGCTTGAAGGAATGGTAAAAAACACCTAATACTTCTAAAAAACTAATCTTTTCAATCCTGATGATGGTCAGATGATAAAGGACAAAAATCAGGCGTGTAAAATTGAAAAAGAGAATCCAGAAGACCAGCTGACGGACAAAACTGTAGATGATTTTTCTCATAATCTGTGAAAGTGCAAAGGTACGCTGAAGATAATTAACCTCAAATTTGTATTTTTGTACCATAAAGAAAAGTTGTTTTGGGCTTTGCTGAAAATATGGCAGGATTGCGAAAAACGATACCCGAAAGTATCCGTATTGTCGCCGTTTCTAAAACCCTGCCTTCCGATGCCATTTTGAGCGCCTATCAGGGAGGTTACCGGATTTTCGGTGAAAACAAAGCAATGGAATTAGCTGAAAAGCATCAGCAACTCCCTTCAGATATCGAGTGGCATTTCATCGGCCATCTTCAGACGAATAAGGTTAAAAACATAGCCTCTTTTGTAACCCTCATTCATAGTGTTGACAGTCCGCATCTTCTTCAGGAGATCAACAAGGAAGCGCTTAAAAACGATAGGAACATCAACTGCCTGTTACAGTTCCACATTGCATCAGAAGAGACCAAATTCGGACTTAATATGGAGGAAGCCTCCGATATGCTCCGGGCAGGAATTCATAAATCCTGTATGAATGTTCATATTATCGGTGTTATGGGAATGGCCAGTTTTACTGAAGATAGCTCATTAATCCGGAAAGAGTTTAAAATGCTCCATCAATATTTTACCTGCCTCAAAACAGAGTTCTTCTCAAACGAAATGGCCTTCAAAGAAATTTCGATGGGCATGTCAGGTGATTATCAGATAGCCATTGAAGAAGGTAGTACCATGGTCAGGATCGGTACCTTATTATTTGGGAACAGATTAAACCACTGATCAGGGTTTGTCAGCATACCAATAGGAGGTCTCGCGGATGACCGGTTTTGCTAATGCTTTCACGAACCGGTCCTTACCAGACAGATCCTGGATCAATTCAATTTTTGTAAAACCGAGTCCTGAAAAAACGCTCATGACCTCTTTGCCAAAAGACTCGTTGATTTCCACATACAAGTTCCCCGGACGAATCAGATGTTCAGCAGCAAAACGCCCGATGGCTTCATAGTATAATAAAGGTTTATCGTCCGGAACAAACAAAGCCCCAGAGGGTTCGAACATCACGACGTTCCGGTGCATGACTTTTTTTTCATGTTCCCTAATATATGGCGGATTGCTTACTATCAAGTCATAATAACCAAGTCGCTCCCACCCTTCCGGATTGAGGATGTCAGAATGTATCAACCGGATGGCCAAGCCTGTATGTTGTGCATTTTCTTCAGCAATTGATAAAGCCCGCTCTGAATTGTCGATCCCGGTCACTTTTGAATAGGGAAATTTTTTTTTCAGATCGATGGCTATGCAACCCGATCCTGTGCCAATGTCCAAAATGGAAAAATCAAGATATTGGTCCTGAATATTATCTGATTGGATAAAACGACTTAGCTCTTCCGTTTCAGGTCGGGGGATCAGGACATCCGGCGTTACTTTTAAGGTCAACTCATTAAAAAAGGCTTTATGTAATATATATTGTACTGGTTTTCCTTTACAGAGCATCACTAATGCAGCCCTGAAGCGTTCAGCAACGGGAGGCTCCAACTGCCTGTCAAACGCCATGTGGACTTCTGATTTGGGCCAATTGATATATTCTTCAAAAAGAAAATAAAGGATTGACATAATCTCTTTTTGGGGATAGAGGCCTGCAAGGGTAATTTTAAAATCCCTCACAATATTTTTAACGTATTCCGGCTTTATTCCCATGAAGCGAAATTAAAAAAAAGTAATTTAGCCGGGATGGAAGTTTTATCAGATACTTTTCTTTCTGTTCATGGGGAATCGCAGGGCATATACCGCGAAAAAGCGAGTAAGTTCCTGGCATTTGCCATTCCAGTCATAAATGAAGCTGAGGTTAAACAAACCCTTGACCGGTTGCGGAAAGAACATCACGGAGCTAACCATTTCTGCTATGCTTACAGGTTGGGATTTGATAAGACGCACTACCGCATGAATGACGATGGTGAGCCATCCGGTTCAGCCGGAAAACCGATATACGGACAACTTCTTTCTTTCGATCTTTCGGATGTTCTTGTGGTAGTGGTCCGGTATTTCGGAGGGACCAAGTTGGGGATCCCCGGGCTCATCAATGCATACAGGACTGCGACAAGGGAATCGTTAAGCAAAGCCAGGATCATCGAAAAAACTGTCACTGTCAGGATACAAGTCAGTTTCAACTATCCAGTCATGAATGATATCATGCGGATCATGAAGGAAAAGGATTGTCAGATCCTGAAACAAACTTATGACGAACAGTGTAAAATAGATTTTTCCGTCCGGAAAAGCAAGGAAAAAAATACGCTGGAAAAAATTCACAATCTAAACAATCCCCACATATTTATCCAGGTTCATGATATGGATTAACTTATGACCGATAATCAGTCTTGATAGAAATAGATTGCATCCATCTATTTATAATACATTGTAATGTAATGATATAAAAATTTAGAATGATTATAAACTCGAATGGATTTCGGTCAGTGGTCCAAACCAAATTACTGATGGAAAGCGACATGACTTTTTCCATCTTGAAATAGATGAAAAAAAATCTGGAGTTCTAAAACTTTTTTTTAATAAATCAAGTCTAAAATATTTTTTTTATAAACTTTTTTTACCAAAATTTGTTAATTAAATAGAACTTTCGAACATCTGTTGATTTTGGCTTGCGGACAAAATCTAATTTATTGATGTTTAGCTATATAAGAAAGAAAAGAAATCAAATAATTCAAGGTCATTGAATTAATGGAAAAATACGCAGTCGAAATTTGGGAAAATTGCCTCAAAGTCATAAAAGATAATATCAATTATCAGAGTTTTAAAACCTGGTTCATACCGATAAAAGCGATCAAGCTAAAGGATCAGGTTTTGACCATACAGGTTCCCAGTCAGTTTTTCTATGAATGGTTAGAAGAACATTATATCGGGTTACTGAAAAAGACAATCAAGAAAGAGCTTGGAAATGATGGCCGGTTAGAATACAGCATCATTGTTGATAATTCAGATCAGGATCCGGGCCCTTATACTATTAATATACCTACAGGTGAAAGAAAAGCAACTGCAAACCCTTCTGTTTCCATGCCGATCGATCTGAATAAAGGGACCTCGAAGGAAATCCCGAACCCCTTTATTATCCCCGGACTGAAGAAAATCAAAGTAAACTCCCAGTTGATCGAGAGCTATTCCTTTGACAATTTCATTGAGGGGGATTGTAACAGGCTTGCCAGATCAGCGGGATATGCGGTAGCCAATAACCCGGGTAAAACGGCGTTCAATCCTTTACTTGTATATAGCAATACCGGTCTGGGGAAGACTCATCTTGCCCATGCCATTGGGCTGCAGGTAAAAACAAATTTTCCTGACAAGACAGTTTTATATGTTACGGCAGACCAGTTCATCAATCAGTTTATCGATTCCGTAAAAAACAACAACCAAAACGACTTTATCCATTTTTATCAGATCATCGATGTTTTAATCATTGATGACATTTACCATCTTGCCGGAAAGGAAAAAACGCAGGATGTCTTTTTCCATATTTTTAACTACCTTCATCAGAAAAGCAATCAGATCATCCTTACTTCCGACAAGGCCCCTGTGGAAATGAAAGGCATTGAACCAAGGCTCCTATCACGGTTTAAATGGGGCCTCTCTGCTGACCTTCAGGTCCCAGACCTGGAAACAAGAATTGCCATTCTTCATAAAAAATTATACAATGACGGCATTCAGATTCCGCCGGAAGTAGTTGAATATTTAGCCTATAGCATTAATTCCAATATCCGTGAGCTGGAAGGCGCTTACATCTCCCTCCTGGCCCAATCATCGCTCAATAAAAAGACAATTACACTCGAACTTGCCAAACAAATGATCGACAAGTTTGTCAAAAACACTTCCAGGGAAATTTCTATCGACTATATTCAAAAAGTGGTTTGTGATTATTTTAATATTCCGGTTGAAATGATCCATTCGAAAACCCGGAAGCGTGAAATTGTCCAGGCGCGTCAACTTTCTATGTACTTTTCTAAAAAACATACCAAAGCATCCCTGGCCAGTATTGGATTGCATTGTGGTAATAAAGACCATGCCACCGTGCTTCATGCATGCCGTACGGTGAACAACCTGGTCGAGACCGATAAGCAATTCAGACAATTTGTCGAGGAACTCGATAAACGGATTAAACTTTAATATACTGTCACCAGCATTGAAGAAAATCCTCTTTCTATATACCGGTAGCATTTGCCGGTTCCCCTTGCTGAAGATATTTTCCGATCAAAACTCAAGAATGTTCTGTATAAGGATGGACCATGACACATAAAGTCATTCATAAACCTGATCCAAAGGATATTCTTGAGGCGGCTGACCGGATAAAAGGATTTGTCAACCATACTCCCGTCATGTCATCCCGGTTTATCAACGGGATTGTAAATGCCCATGTTTTCTTTAAATGTGAAAATTTTCAAAAGGTTGGGGCTTTTAAGGCAAGGGGAGCTATCAATGCTGTCCTATCAATGGCCTCTGATCAGAAGGCCTGTGGAGTAGCGACCCATTCATCGGGCAACCATGCCCAGGCGCTTTCCTTTGCCGCATCGGGGATCAATGTTCCGGCTTATGTTGTCATGCCATCCAATTCCTCACGGGTTAAGGTTGACGCCGTTAAAGGATATGGAGGAAAAATCACTTTTTGTGAACCAACCCTCGAAGCGCGGGAAGAAACCCTCAGGCAGGTAATCCGGGAAACAGGAGCGACTGAGATCCATCCCTATAACAATCTCCGGATCATCGCAGGCCAGGCCACTGCCGCACTGGAACTCATTCATGAAATCAACGACCTGGATATGATCTTTGCTCCGGTCGGAGGTGGTGGCCTGCTCAGCGGAACTGCTCTCGCAACTCATTATTTCCATACGGAAGCGCAAGTTATCGGGGCAGAACCAGACCAGGCCAACGATGCCTATTTGTCGTTTACCCAAAAACGTTTCATCCCTTCTGTAAACCCTGTTACCATTGCAGACGGACTTAGAACTTCATTGGGGCCCATTACCTTCCCCATTATTCTGGACCACGTTCACTCCATCGTAACAGTAAGCGAAGAGAGTATTGTGAACGCGATGAGAATGATTTGGGAAAGAATGAAAATTATCATCGAGCCTTCATCTGCTGTTCCGGTTGCAGCCCTTTTAAAAAAAACCATCGACTACAAAGGAAAACGCATCGGTGTAATCCTTTCGGGTGGCAATGTTGATCTCGATCAGTTACCATGGAAAAAATTCTGACAAGCGGTACGCTATATTTGATACCGACCCCGATAGCTGAGGGCCCGGTTGATCTTGTTTTACCCATCGGCACATTGAACGTAATCAGGCAACTCGAATTTTTTATCGTTGAAGAGATCAGGACTGCCAGGCGATTCCTGAAATCAGCGAATATCAACAGGAAGATAGATGATCTTACTTTTTTTATTTTCAATGAACATTCCAGTTACCTTGACGCGGAGGCCTTTTTATCTCCTGCCCTGAAAGGAAAGGATATAGGCCTCCTATCAGAAGCCGGACTGCCCTGTATTGCAGATCCGGGATCTGAAGTTGTCAGGCAGGCACATATACTTAATATCCAGGTTGTTCCTTTAACCGGTCCTTCATCATTGATGCTTGCCCTCATGGCCTCAGGCTTTAATGGTCAGAATTTTGTTTTTAACGGATATTTACCAACCGACCACCAGCTTCTAATCCGCCGGATTAAGGAAATGGAAAAAACGATCCATGAGAAACAGCAGACCCAACTCTTTATCGAAGCCCCATACCGGAACATAAAGCTGTTCAAAGCCTTGATCGATGCCTGTCATGACGACACATTACTTTGCCTGGCAGTCAATGTAACTGGGGCAAAGGGAACTGTGAAAACAAAAAGAATCAGTGCGTGGAAAAACACTACTCCTGAAATCCATAAAGTTCCGACCCTGTTTTTACTTTACGCTGATTTCAGGTAAAAGATTTTATTTTAAGGAAGTTGTAACAATAGTAAATGAAAAGCGTCTGAATACTTTTATAATATCTACCCCAACCTGAATCATATTGGAAACTGTATTATCCATCAACCAGATTTCTAAACAGTACGGAAAAATCCAAGCTGTTAATGAACTTTCGCTGGAAGTGACCAAGGGACAAATTTTTGGGATCCTGGGTCCAAACGGAAGTGGTAAAACCACTACTTTAAGCATCATCCTTGACCTGATTAAAGCTGATCAGGGTAGTTATGAATGGTTTGGGGAGACTCCGGACAAGGAATCAAGGAAACGAATCGGTTCCGTGATAGAAAGCCCAAACTTCTACCCTTACCTCAATCCCACTGTCAATCTGCAGTTAGTTGCTGATATCAAAGATTTCGGGTACGATGATATCGACCGTGTCCTTCAGTTAACCGGACTTGATGAAAGAAAAAAATCGAAATTCCGGACTTTTTCTTTTGGGATGAAACAACGTTTGGCTATTGCTTCTGCCCTCTTAGGGAAACCGGAGGTACTGATCCTTGATGAACCTACCAATGGGTTGGATCCACAGGGGATCGCCCACATCCGCGAACTGATCCTGGAAGTTGCCCACCAGGGAACAACCATCATTATGGCATCACACCTGCTGGATGAAGTCCAAAAAATTTGTAACCATGTTGCTGTTTTGCATAAGGGCAAAAAACTATTCGACGGTAAAGTAAGCGAAGTCCTTGCCATCTCGGATTCGTTTGAATTAGGAAGCGCTGATCCGGAGTCCTTGGCAAGCGCCGTTAAATTACATCCGGCGTATCAATCCCACAAATCCAACGCGGATACAATTCAGGTTTTTTTCAAAGAAAAAGTTAAACCTGGAGAATTAAATGCTTTTCTCTTTGAGCGCGGGGTTATCCTCAGCCATCTTTCTGAGCGCAAACGGACCCTTGAACAACATTTCCTGGAACTCTTACAAAACAACCAATGATCAAGCTTCTCAAAATCGAATTAAAAAAAATCAGGACGTATAAAATTTTCTGGATCCTGGCCGGACTCTATTTTATTTTTCTTGTGCTTGGTATTTTAATGGCTGAGTTCATGATCAACAATATGGTTGATAATATGAATAAGCATCTGCCTATTCCAGCCCCACACATGAACATTTACTTTTTCCCGGAAGTATGGCAGAACATGGCATTTTTCGCCACCATACGATACGTCCTTATTTTTCCGGCCATCATTATCATGATCCTGATCACCAATGAATTTACCTTTAAAACAATCCGTCAGAATGTGGTCAACGGTTTGAGCAAATCTGAATTTATCCTATCCAAGTTATATATTATATTGTTGATATCAGTCATCACCACCGTCTTCTTTGCCCTGAGCACATTCATTATCGGAATCGCACATACCAGCGAGGTCACATGGGGAATGATATTCGACAAAATTTCGTTTGTGATCGGTTTTTTCATCACCATTTTAACTTTTCAGATTTATGCCTTTTTCTTTGGATTTATGTGCCGCAATACAGGTCTGGCCATTGCTCTTTTCACCCTTTATACCTTTATCATTGAGCCTATTCTTTATTATTTTCTGAAAAGTCCGTTGGTTTTTAAAAATGGCATTTCAACTTATCTTCCCGTAAATGCGGTTTTTCGAGTTACTGAATATCCCACCATTCCGGTATTGAAAAAAATGATGGGCCTGAACCTTCAGGAGAGCATTTCCTGGGGTGGATGCGCTTTGCCGCTGCTTTATTCAGCAATCATGATCGGGATTGTCTTTTGGACTTTGAAGAAAAGGGATTTATGAATTTTACATTCCTTCTCTTTTGCGGATGACCCATTCCATGGTTAAAAGTGTCGCGATGAGGATAAAAAGCCATGGGGATCCGATGAGGTCTGTAAATCTTTTTTCATAGATCGATACGGTTTTAAAATCATCCCGGTGGATGATTTTATTAACAAGGGAATCCATCTGGTTTGGATAAACCACTTCGCCATCATGGGCTTTTGATATCCTATATAAGAGCTGGTGATCGGCAACCAGGTTGAAATACTCATTGTTGACCGGTTCAATGAAGAATTTGCCATTTTGTTGGTAACGGGTATTTCCAACTCTCGTTGTTGCTGCAAAAGAATAGCTTCCAGCAGGTAAAATGCCAATATTCAAGAAATAGGCATGATTCGTTCTGTTGAATATAAATGGGTACTTTTTATTTTCAGAATCTGTTATGGTTATATCTACTTCCGGATCATTGATCAATTCATAGCTTGAATTATAAACTTCCGCTTCAATTTCAACAGGGTCATTTTCATCGTAACGGTTTTCGATCTTTATCCGGAAGAAACTTTTATCTTCTTTCACAGCCAGATAATGTACCATCTTATTGATCAGCCTATCGAAAGCGTCCGTGTTCTTTTCCTGGATATAGTTGGCTATTCTCCAACGCCAAAGATTTTCTCCTGTGACCACGCCGACTTTTCTGTCCTGAGTTGAAAGGAAGATGGCCAACGGGTTTGAGGTAGTTACCGAGCCTGATCTCTGATAAAAAAGGACTTCAGCCATGGGCCCAGATTGATATACCCCGAATGGCGATTGTAGCGGAGGAAAACTGCTGAAAAGGGCCGGATCGTCTTTTTCCAGGGTAAACAAAGGGAAATCTTTGTTCGTTGTCGCTTGAACCTCAGTAAAATTGCCTGGTTTAGAAGTAATTATCAGTCCCGTTTTCAAATTATTAAAAGCATTCAGATCAGATTGGGAGCCCAGGACAAAAAACATAGAGGTTTTTGTTTTCATCAGCTCATTCAGGTTAGCCAGGCCTGAAATAGCAGGTAATTGGTATAAAATGATCAGATCGGATTTATCGGTCGTGGGATTAAAGTCATTGATTTTAACCTGCTTTACATCAAAACGAGAAGAGCCTTCCATAGCTTTTACCAGTGTAGTAATATCAGGGTGCGGGGCGTTATAAAGAATGGCAACTTTCTGCCGTGTATCCATAACCTCGACGAAAAAATCAACACGATTATTTTTGGTATTAGCTTCTCCTGCCAGCGGATCAATCTGTAACGTATATTTGAATACTCCAGACTGAGTAGTTTGTATTAAAAAAGTCGATTTATTCTGTGAACGCCCTTCTCTCGCCACTAATTCTTTGCTGGAGAGCAACTGAGCGCCTTGTTTAAGTTTTAGTGTGCTTTTGGCTCCTTGTAACTTATCCATCTCAGTGATCACCTCAACAGGAAACTGATCCCCTTTAAAAACCGTTTTACTGACAGTAATTTTCCGTATCAGGGCATCCTTTTTAACAGTAGTATCACCCAGGGCGATGGAAAAAACCGGAAAACTAATTTTTTGCGCAGCATAAAAAGGATCTATGCCTTTGTTATAAAGTCCATCGGAAGCAATGATAAGCACTCCTGTGTTTCGATTGGAAAACCGGTTTTCAACTTCCTCAAAAAAGGAAGCAATGTCAGTTTCTTTCTCCGAAAAGGTTCCCTTTACATTCATTGTAACCCTCTCGCCAAAAGAATAAGTTTTTACCTCACATTTTTTCTGTAATGCAGCAATTAAGCGGTTAATCTGGTCAAGATACCTGGTATGATAATAGGTTGAATCGCCTGATAAGCAAATGGAAGCAGAATTATCTACCCCGATTATCACGATGGGTTTTTCAATTGTTTTTATATTTCTTCTGATCAAGGGCGACAGAAGAAGGATGGCGATGATGGAGACAGTGATAAACCTGAAGGCCATCAGGATCCATATCAGGCGCGGGGCAGTTTTTCTTTTTTTATCGAAATAATAAAGAAAAAATGCATAAAGGGCCCCCGTCAGAAGGCATAGCAAAAGGTAACCGGAAGGGTATTCAAAAATGATTCCCAAGAATGAAGTATTTATCAGGTATGAAGGCCACCACAGACTGTAATGGCCTGACCTGTGATGTAAGAACTAAGGTCAGAAGCTAAAAATAGAGCGAGGTTAGCCACATCATCGGTTGTCCCCGGGCGTTTCATAGGTATATCCTGGATCCATTTATCGCGGAAATCCTGTGGTATTCTGGCGGTCATCTCAGTTTCAATGAAACCGGGCGCTATCGCATTGCACCGTATATTCCTGGAGCCCAGCTCCTGGGCCATGGATTTGGTAAATCCAATGATACCGGCTTTTGATGCCGCGTAATTCGATTGTCCGCTATTGCCTTCCACACCGACTACCGAACTCATGTTGATAATAGAGCCAAAGCGCTGTTTGATCATGACTTTTTGAATAGCTTTGGTCAGATTAAAGACCGACTTGAGATTGACATTAATAACCATATCCCAGTCAGATTCCGACATACGGAGCAGCAAATTATCCCGCGTGATTCCCGCGTTGTTAACCAGAATATCGATGGTTGGAAAATCCGCGGTAACCTGATTGATCAGCTCCTCACTTTGCAGAAAAGAGCTGGCATCGGATTTATAACCCTTGGCGTTTACCCCATATGATTTCAATTCCTGTTCCAGCGACATCGACTCTTCATTATAAACCAGGTCGGAGAATGCAATATCAGCGCCCTGTGATGCAAACTTGATGGCGATTGCTTTGCCAATTCCACGGTTTGCCCCGGTAATCAGGGCTGTTTTTCCTTCAAGTACTTTTTTAATCATTTTAGTTATTATTTTTTATAAAAGTAGAATTTCGTTTAAATCCAGCGAACAAGGTTAAAATCCTGTCTGTGGGGTAAAAGAGGGCTTTTCGGAAAGAGGCGAAAGATAAAATCGTGCACCCCAGCCTGGTTGATCGGGATATCACAGACAAAGGAAACAATATTTTTTTCTGTCCGGTCCATCGTCATCTCTTCGATAAAATCAGGTTCTTTGACCTCATCATTGATTTTCTTTCCAAAAAGTACTTCGATACCGATATCGGTGCCTGATAATTCATTCAGGTCAAGAACGACTTCAGCTTTGAAAGATTCACCTAATGATAGTGGCTTTTGGTTGGAGTCGGGGGTTTTAATGGAAAGTACCTCAATGCGGTCCCATCCCCTTATAACTTTTCTTTTCCAGCTGGCGATATGACGGGCCATCTCATAGTTCTTTCCCGTCATGATCCTGGTCCTCTTGAATAAAGGATTATAATATTGACGGAAATAATCATCCAACTGCCTTTTCATGGTAAAATGGGGAGCAATTTCAGAAATGGTATTTTTAATATACGAAACCCATCTTTCAGGAATATTTCGTTCATTTATCTGATAAAACAAAGGGACGATCTGTTCTTCCAGCATGGCATATATCGTCTCAGCATCCAGCTCATCCTGGAAAACAGGGTTATCATAGGTAGCTGTTTCCTGAATAGCCCATCCTGCTTTTGGCTGGTATCCTTCAGCCCACCAGCCGTCCAGAACACTGAAATTGATCACACCGTTCATGACGGCCTTCTCGCCGCTGGTCCCGGAAGCTTCAAGGGGCCGGGTCGGGGTGTTTAACCAGATATCAACTCCTTTGATCAGGTATTTGGCTAATTCCATATCATAGTTTTCGACGAACAGGATCTTGCCAAGGAATTCCGGCATCCTTGAAATTTCGAAAATCCGTTTAATCAGGTCCTGACCCGCTTTATCATGAGGATGGGCCTTACCTGCAAAAATGAATTGGACTGGTTTTTCTTTATTGTTAATGATTTTCGATAACCTGTCGAGGTTACTGAAAAGCAGGTGTGCCCTTTTATAAGTTGCAAACCGACGGGCGAAACCAATAATCAACGCTTCAGGTTTGGCAGCTTCCCTGATCTTAAAGATAAGTTTAGGGTTCTCATGGCGTAAAGTCATATCGCTGTACAATCTTTGCAGTAAATATTCCGCCATCTGGGCTTTCTGCCTAAGCTTGGTTTTCCATATTGTTTCATTATCAACATGTTGGATCTTGCTCCAATATTGAGGGTTGGACTGATCTTCAAGAAAACCCTCCCCGAATTCCTTGCTGTAAAGTTGCTGCCATGATTTTGCCGTCCAAGTGGGGTAATGTACGCCATTTGTGACATACCCGATATGTAATTCCTTGGGGTAATAACCAGGGTAAAGTTTACAGAACATCTCCCGCGTCACCCTGCCATGGATTCTGCTAACGCCGTTGATCTCCTGAGATAGCTTGGCCGCAAGTACACTCATTGAAAATACTTCGGCAGGATCATCGTCAACCATCCTTCCGAGATTCATGAATTGTGTCCATTTCAGCGTTAAATGGTCAGGATAATGAGAGAGATAACGGCGCAGGATATCTTCAGGAAAAGTATCATGACCGGCAGGAACAGGCGTATGTGTCGTAAATAGGGTTGAAGAACGTACAACTTCCATAGCCTGAGGAAACGTGAGTTTTTCATTCTGGATCAGTTTACGCAACCGCTCCAGCCCAATAAAGGCAGAATGGCCTTCATTGCTGTGATAGAGATCGGGTTTTATATTCATGGAATCCAGCATACGGATGCCGCCAAGCCCCAATAAAAGTTCCTGACAAAGTCTGTTCTCAAGATCCCCGCCATAGAGTTGATGGGTGATTTTCCGGTCATTTTCCTCATTTTCATCAATATCTGTATCCATCAAAAACAAGGGGACCCGTCCCACATCGCATCTCCACACCTTGGCATAGAGTGTTCGGCCAGGTAATGCAATGCTAACCTTCAACCAGTTACCCTGATCATCGCGGATCGGTAACAGCGGCAGATGGGTGAATTTCTGGGGCGTAAAACTCGCAATCTGATCCCCGAAAATAGAGAGGGATTGTTTAAAATATCCATACCGGTAAAGAAGGCCAATACCCACAATATTGACATTCGAATCACTGGCTTCTTTAAGGTAATCACCAGCAAGCATACCCAGGCCTCCTGAAAATATTTTCAGGGTATCGTGTAGCCCATATTCCATACTGAAATAAGCAACCATCTCACGGGGCTTATCTGTATCTTTTGCCATGTAAGCATCAAACTTTGCTGTGACTTTATTCAGTTTCCCAACAAACTTTTCATTGTTGCTTAAATCCTGAAGTTCTTGAAAAGAGAGGGATTCAATCAATGCAATGGGGTTGAATTTCAATTCATCCCATCGCTTTTTATTGATCATTTCAAAAAGTTCAGATGCCTCATAATTCCAGGACCACCATAGGTTTTTTGCCAATCTTTCAAGGCTGGCCAGGTTTTCCGGAATACTTTGGAGAATAAGTACTTTCTTCCAATCCGGTTTAATGTTTATCGGATTTTTTGAGGATTGAGTTAAAATCTGAGGTTGTTTGCCGGCATAGGTTTCAGCCCTTGATTCTGTGATTTCCAATGTGTCAGAATAGGCTTCTTTATAGTTTTCGATGAGATTATCCCAAAGGACAGACCTGGAAATTTCGTAAGCTTTAATCCTGACTTTTATTATTTCCTTCTCTGTTTTGGCGCTGCAATTGATTATTGTCCTTACTATCTCATCAACTATTTCCTTATCATTATCATCATTTCTATCTAGAACCGTCGTACAATCTTTCACGGAAGGGAACAGTGTTTTGATCCATTGACCGAACCCGGATAAGGAAGTAGTAATAGTAGGTATATGAAAAGCAAGGCTTTCGAGGGCAGCATAGCCCCATGGTTCATAGTATGACGGAAAAACGGTTCCGTCGAAACCGATCAGTAAATCATAATACTTCAGGTTAAATATTCCATCTGCTCCATTCAACGTTACAGGGGCATAAATAAGTTTAACCTTGTCTTCCGGTCTGTTCAGAAGCCCATTGGCTTTTATCCTTTTCAGGATTAAATCGTTTTCAGGCTCGGATAATATATGGGTCAGGCAATCTTCTGATTGTACAGAAACCTGATCAGGGTTAGACAGTCTATCAAGTAAATCTTTCCTGGGGCCCGTTTGAGCAGTTGGGAATGCGATGACAGCGATGACGTTTAATTGGAGTTTCGGATGTTTGTTCAAGGCGCCCAGGGCATCAATAAACAAGTCAACTCCCTTGTTATGAAACTCATATCGACCGCTGTTGAAAATCAGGATACTGTTGTGTGGTAAAGCCAGGCCGGTCATGGCTTTTGCAACCTGGAAAACTTTATCCCTTGCCTGGTCCCGTTTCCTTGAATATTCTTCTTTCATGGGCACAAAGGAATTGTTAAACCCGTCTGGGGTCAACATATCCACATCCTTATCCAGAAACCGGGAACATTCGTTAGCAATCAATTGGCTGACAGTTGTAAAGTAATCAGATTCATGAGCGGCCAGCTTTTCAAGGGAATACTTGGCCATTACATTGAACTGTTTGGCAATGGTTTCGGCATTGTAATTTTCGAAATTTTTGTACAGTGGAAGGCCATTGCCGGCAATGGACCGTCCAACAACAGTGCCATGGGTAGTGAAAACCGTTCCGATCTGGGGTATCCTTTCTTTGAGATATAAAATACCCGTCCCTGTCAACCATTCATGGAATTGGGCAATGATTTTGTCCAGATGTGAAATGTTAAAATTATAAAAGCTTTCAATAACCTTACCAACAGCAAAACCAAAAAGGGCAGGTTCAACGTAGTTCCAGTCACCGCTCAGTGAATCAAGTTTGTAACGTTCCCAAAAATGGGCAAATATTTTATCTTTATCCGAAAAATAGGGTGTAAAATCAATCAGTACAACTACGGGACGACCCGGGATATTCCATCTGCCCAGTTTTATCCTAAGGCCTTCACTTTCGGCCTTTTCACGCCATGATTTATAGAGGAACCGGTCCTCCATAAACTCCGGATTCTGATGGGTCTCTTTCCAGACATCAGGCCCAAAAAGTATATAATTATCTTTATATTCTTCGGTAAGCAGGTGAGCTTTGGTTGAAATGACGGTATGGATCCCACCGACCTTATTGCAAACTTCCCAACTG
>Ga0172381_10001369_pt1 | contig 28947 bp, 30 predicted proteins | sample Leawel6488metaG_FD_119754 | JGI IMG/M metagenome (GOLD analysis project Ga0172381, IMG submission 119754) | Leachate microbial communities from a municipal landfill in Southern Ontario, Canada - Leachate well 64-88 metaG | ecosystem: Engineered > Solid waste > Landfill > Unclassified | place... | reverse complement strand
CTATCCAAACAACATGAATCCGGTGGCGATCCGGGCGCAGTCGCAAAAGATTCGAGGGGAACTACATCATACGGCAGTTACCAAATGAACTCAGGCGGATCTGTTCAGGATTTTGTCGCCAAAAGTAAGTATAAGGCTGAATTCGCAAATATTGCCCCTGGGACGCAGCCATATAAAGAGAAATGGCAGGAAATAGCAAAACGTGATCCAAAAGTTTTCGACGCAGAGCAATTTGAATGGTCGAAAAGAACCCATTATGACCCCATAGCTCAAAAAGCTGAATCCAAGGGGGTTGATTTATCCGATAAGCCCGCACTGAAAGAGGCACTCTTTGCAAGAGGTATCAACCACGGCCCATCCGGTGGCCCCAAAATGCTTGAAAGGGCGCTTGCAGGGGTTGATCCTAAAAAAGCCACTGAAGCTGAAATTATCAACCGAGTATATACGGAAAGCGGGAAGATCGATCCAAACGGCAACCTTCATTATTTTAGTGATTTGTCCGGGGATAAAAAGAATAAAAAAATAGCCAACCTTGACAGCGAGCACAGGGATGCGATTGCCATGAGCTACAACGTCGCGCCTGCTACGCCAAAATTCAGTGAGCCGATTGATACTGCCCTTGCGGCGCCGGCATGGCAGCAGCCTACGCCAGTTGCGGCAGTCATGCAAAAGCCATTGACTGAGCCAGTGCCGATCAAGCCCCCGAAACAAGAGCCGCAGCCTGTCGTTATCGCAGGCGGCGGGCAGTCGGGCGGCGGAGGGGATGCCGGGAGTTCTGGTTCAAGCGTCGGGGGTTTCCAAAAGCCTGCCATTAACCGGGAGCGGCCGCAATCGCAACCGAAAGGCCCCGGTTCCAACATCCCTTTGGAGTTTGACGACCTGATTTTAACCTTGATGACACACGACCTGATGTGAGGCGGCGGAATGATTTCAGAAATTAATCACTTGATGGAGCTGTCTGTCTCCCCGCAGAACGTGCTTTCCATCCACACGGGCGCGGAAGCACTGAACGAGCGGATACAGGAATGGTTCGAAACGCCGGCCGGGACGGTCGCCAACCTGCCGTCATGGGGCAATACGCTGGCCGGGCTCAAACATGAGCCATTGTCAACGCAACTGGAAGTCACAATGGAGGCAGCCGTTTTCAAAAAACTTTCTGAGGATTGCGGGTTTGCGATATCGGGGATCCGGGTGGACTTCCTGGATTTTGACTACTGCAGGATAAAAATTCTTTACGGTTCCGGGTTATTATTTGACAGCGAGGTGGACAGACGTGCTTTCTAACGCAGAGGCAATCGAAAAATTCAAAGAGATAATCGGAAGCCAGGAATCTTGGCAGGACCTAAAAGAATCCCAGTTCGTGAACCATATGGCAATATTCCAGGCATGGGCGATGTCATCCGCGCAATATGCCGTTGAACGGGCTGTCCAAGAGACGTTTTTATCCACGGCACTGAACGCTCCCAGCATTCGCGCCCACGCAGAGGACAGGGGGTATGTCCCCAGGAAGGCGTGTCCGTCTGTCGGCACAATCTCTGTAAAAAATAATGGATCAAACGATGTGGTAATCCCTGCCAACCAACCGTTTAGGGCGAATGTCAACAGCGGCGGGTATCTGGTGAAAGAGCCCGTAACCATCCAGCCGGCAGCGACTGTAACAGCGGCCATAAGCCAGTTGTTACGCTCAGAGGCCATCCATACCGTTACCGCCGAAAAGCCATATTATGAAATCCTTTTTGACGCATCGGTTACCGGGACCATATCGCAGATAGATGTTTTTGTCGATCCGCTTGGAGGCACGGAATACGTTGAATGGCAATCGGCCAGGATGTTCCAGAACACGCTTTCGGATTCAACAGTTTTCGATGAGTTTTACACGCACAACGGGCAAATCGGCATCCGTTTTGGTAATGGAGAATTCGGCCAGGTCCTTCCGATAGGCGCATCGGTCCAATGCGTTTTGTGGGTAACGGACGGACCTACTGTTTTACTGCAGGGCCAGCCGCTTATCCCCTGCGGCGCGATCCTGGATAATATCGGAGCTGCTGCATCCCTTGAAATCATGACAGCTTCTCAGATAACCGGAGGGGAACCTGCTGAAACGGGGGATGAATTAAGGCGAAGTCTGATGTACTGGCCGCTGTATCAGGAACAGCTTGTCTGGAAAGAAGACTATGAATTTTTCCTGAAAAACAAATTCCCTGAAATTTTATGGATCAATGTCTGGGGTGAGGCAGAAGCGGAAGCCGCTGCCGGCCGATCAAGCGTTGATTTTGTGAACAAGATATTTGTGTCTGCATATGCTCAGAATAACGAACAGATCGGCCAGGATATCCTTGATGAACTTCAGGGAGTGAAACTTCTTAACCGAAAATTCCAATGGGTTGCACCTGTCGTTGTATATTTCACGGTTTCAATCACGGGCTGTATCAGTTCCAAATACTCGCCGGTTACGGTTTCAGCAGCCATAACAGCCGGATTAAATCTGAATTATGGGATCAATTCCAGGGCCAGGCGGCCGGAAGTATTAATCAAGGACGTTTACTCGATAATCGAGGCAACCGGATATTTTGCTGATGGCGATTATACTGTAACCCTTTCGGGCGCACATGATGCGAACGCCATCAATGAGATCGTGGCAATAGACCCTGTTTCGACTGTTATTGCACTCACGAATATCTAATGTCCACATATCTTTATATGGAACGCTACTTTTTGCATTGTGGTATCGGAAGCGGATAAAGTCAGCTTATGGATAACTGGTTAAAAAGCAGACTGTCGCCTGTAAAGTCGGAAACCGATAGGTGGACCGAACTTGCAGGCGCTATCCAGCAATTCTGGGAAGAAAACTTTGACCCGGATTATGCCAGGTTGGCTGGCCTTCGGTCTATTTTTACCGCTGCGGCCGCCGATCAAGTCCGGATACTTGAAGAACTCGGGCGATATTATGACGTTGATATCCAGACCGACAATATCCCGATAGCAGTTATTCAGCGGCGGCTTGAACTCTTCCAGAAAGACACGCTGGTACCATTAGAAGCATCCCTTAGAAGGGCCTGCCCCGGGATAAATGTCAAATGGCGCCCTGAATATGCCCGGCGCGGCGATGTTTACGGCCGCATGTTTTATACTCAGGAATCACTTGCCCAAATAGGAAAGACGAATTGGCTTACCAGCAACGTGAAGCGACTTGACGGGTCCTGGGGGATCAAATCGGTTTCCCCGGAACAACTCACGGATGCGGTATTCCTGACATCCAGGGGGTCACTGTGGGTCGATGAACTCACGGTAACAAATCCGGCCATTACGGAAGAAACGATCCGGTCCCGCATGGCGATTGTAAAGCCGCTTCATATCGTTCTGGATGAAATAATCTGGGAATGCCTGGTTTCGGTATCGGCCGGCTTTGAGTTTGAAGAAATATCCCGTGTCAATGCCAAATGTCTTGGCCATGCAACTCAGGGGCTTCGGGTCGGGGGGGCATGGGCGCTTGGCAGGGACACGCATTATATCAAAATCGATGGATCCTGGAAGGTCAATGGAACGTCTAAAATCGGAGAGACGGTCAATGACCTATTAACCCAGCGAATCACAAACAGCTTGATGTCTTGCCATAGCTTTACAACTGCCGGATGTTCCGTGGGTTTTTCATCGTTTCACCTGCCCACATTGGCATATGGATACAAGGTAAATGGCGGGTGGAGCGTAGGGAAGAAGATAAATGAAGTCTGGCCTGCGGTCCCGCCATATTACATCAGCTTGACCGGGGATTACTTTTTAGACGGATCTTGGGAAGTCGGAGGGGAGGTATAATTAATGTCGAGTGCAACCAGTACGGACCTGTTTCGGTCAAAACTGATCAACCAGTGTTATGACGAATTGATTGTCGCCGGGGCGGCCAAGGCCGTTTTCGGGGATCAAGGCCATAACCTTGATGGATCGGCCAAGGCCGCGTTGACTACCCAAACCGATCTATACAATCAAATAATTTCCGTTGACGTAGCAGAGAGCGACATCGTTATTGAGGGGTCAGGGTTGCGGGTCACTGGCCGCCTACCGGTCGGGACTCTGAGCGGCGCAACAATCAGCGAGTTCGGGATCAAAATGAATGGGACTCTGATCGGGGTCCGGAATTCCGGGCCGAAAATAAAAGACTCGGATGAAGAATTCACAACCAGCATGACCTTTTTATTTTAGGAGCTACAGCTATGACGATACCACATTCCCCCATTACGCCGATCCCCGACACTGAGCCCGATGCGGTCCCGGCACTCTGGAATGACAGATACGCTGAGATCGATGATAATTTTGAAGCCATTGATAGCGCCGTGACCGCAATTCAGAGTGACATTGACTTTAATGTGTCGGGCGTAGACACCGCCGAGGTGATAAGCGCGGATTGGTCATATCGAGGCAATATTATGTATGCTGAGAAATGGACTGAACGCTGGCGGCTGCTTGACCCTATCAGCCTGTCCGTTACAACGGCAATCGCAAACAGTAACGCGGTTGACGTTGATTCGACGGCTGATCTGGTTGAAGGCCAATATTATGTGATCAAATCCGGGACGAGTTTGCGTGAAATCATTCAGGTTGACACGGTTGTTTCTGAAACAAGATTTAATGCAGCGGCGCCCCTTACCAATACCTATCCATCGGGAAGCATTATCGCAAGAACGACATTTGCGGTATCTCTGGGCAGTGCGGTCGCAAACAACCAGGACGTTTATTTCGCGGGGCCGTTGTACTCCGAGAACAACGACGCCCAGAAAAAACTTGTGATCCAGCGAACTGAAAATATGTCTGCCCTGAAGGTTTATTTTTATGACGATGCCAACAGCACGGAATTCACTGAATGCTCTGTCAGCGCGACAAGATACCCAGGGACAGACAACTTCGAGGCCGAGTACATCATTCCAACTCGTGGTAACACGCAGTTTAAAATTATGTGCGACGATCCTACTGGGATAGCACCGGTCACAATCCGGGCAATCTATTTTTTTGAAGCATCGATGTTCAAAACGATCTTCACGGATACCAAATACCATGTAGCCCCGTCTCCGGTTGGCAGCGACCTGATAGGTGAAGGAACCGCGCTAAAGCCGTGGGCGACCATCGACAAAGCAATGGACTTTCTTCAAACCTACTGGATTGCTTCCGGCGCTACGGTAACGATTGAGCTTGCGGACGGGCAGCACAATTACACCGATTCAATCGATTTGAAACACCCATGCGGGTCAAGAATCATCATCAGCGGTAAAAATGTTTATGATGTAAACATTACCGCGCTCATATCAACCACTGGCGGGGCCGTTGACGGGCTGCACACAAACTATCCGGTCGTTTTTTCAGTCGGTGATACTGATCACATTGCAGTTGATGACTACATGCTTGTCAATACGATCACAACACCAACAACCATGGCTGCATATGCCGGGGTCCATAAGGTTACGGCAGTTGACCCGGAGCTTGGCCGAGTGACTCTTTCGGTGCGGCATACAACGGTCGCGCAGCCGTCCGCGGGGCTTTGCACCATGACGGCAATGCTGATTAAAAGCGTCGTGAATTTCACATCTGAAATTGGATTTTATCTTGATCGCGGTGCGATCCTAAACAGTATCAAAAACCTTGTGGTCGCGGGTAATTACGTCAATGCCCCGACGATCGGGGCGGGCGGAATTTCGGTGTGGAATGGATCACAGACAAAAATAGGCGGGGCGGTCGGTGTCACAGGGTTCTCGAATGCTGGCATTTCCTGCCGCGACCTTTCATCCGTCATTTGCGAGGATGACGGCTATTACGCAACCAGCAAATGCGGTGCTGGTGTGATGCTGTCTGGAAACTGCTTCCTGTCTGTCAACCTTGCGTCGTTTATTTCATCAGGTAGTGGAATCGGGGTCCAGAGCGATGTCAATTCAGCTTTTCACGCCAATAGGAATGCGTCCCTTTACATCGTAGGAAACTCGACATATGGCTTATCGGCTTCAACCCGTGCGCTCATTTTCCTTGGCCCTACGGCTGTTCAGGTAGAAGGGAATGCTTTGACCACAGGATCTATTTTTATCGCGTCATCCGGGGGGTACATCCTGGTAAAGAACGCATATACCGCACTCGGGACCAACGGCACAGCGTCAAGTCCAGCCGTAAACACTTTGGGCAATGAACAAGGGTACGTAGACACCCCATAAAAAGGTGAAATCATGAAATTAATTGTAAAAAACAACGTTGTATTTGCCACTCACAGTGACGGACAAGCGGTCGAGGCCCTATATCCGGATACCGTGGCGCTTACCATCCCGGATGCGTTTAAAAAGGCTGATGGAACAGGCGTTTTGCCTGGGGATAACCTTGCCGAGTGCCTGGATTTGGTTACTGCAAAAGCTATGATGCGGGATCATATCGAGGCCGGCATGACGGAAGCCAGGAATGCCGGCTTTTCATGCTCCAACGGAATAAAAATCCAGTGTGCTGAAATCGACATGATCCGGTGGATGCAGGCAAAGGCCCTGGTGGATCTGGCCGGGCTCACGGCAATCGACATCCGGGATTACGGTAACGTCATCCACGGTGTTCAGGCCGCTGCATTCAACGGGATGCTGCTTGAAGTCGGCGGGTACATCCAAGGACTACTTGCAAACGCATGGATGCTTAAAGATACCGTCGATGGTTCAGAGTCCATTGATGAAGTTTTGGCCACTCATTGGGTCTAAGGGGGTAATATGTCGTTACCACATCCATCCATCACAGTTATTCCGACAGTTCCGCTTCAGGCCGCCGTTCCTGCCCTATGGAATGAACGGTACATCGAAATCAACGAGAACTTTGCGGCAGTTGAAACGGAAATCGAAACCGAAGTGGAAAAGCTGAAATCAATGTCCTTTTTTATGTCGTTCGCGTTTTAAGGAGCAGCCATGTCAATTACAAACACACGGGGCGTTATCGCTTCAGCGTTCCCTGCAAATACGAACGAGGCGCAAATGTATGTGGTCCCGGCCGGCACAAATATCGACGGCGTTTTGCGGGTTAATAACCAGGACACTTCGGCGGCGAAGTATTGGATTGCGCATTGTCCGGCGGGGCATGGTGATGTGGCGGCGAACAATACGGACTGGATTGCAGCCGGTGTGTCTATCGCGGCGGCCGGCGCGGCCCCACATGAATATTCGATTCATGCCAAAGCGACCGAGACGATACGGATAAAGGCCGAAACGTCGAGCAAGATCACGTTTCACCTGTCCGGGAACAAAGAGGTGACGACATGATAAATGTTCCAGCAGCGGGTTTGTCTCAGGGGCCTATGATCAGTCCTGCGGAATTCATAGCATTGTCAAAAACATGGACATGCAAACGTGCAGGGATATATCGGATATCCGCGCTGGGTGCTGGGGGAAGCGGAGGCGCAATTTATAGGACTAATGGCAATTACGGTGGAGCGTCGGGTGGTGGTGGTGGCGAGTTCCGGGAATTAGAGATTTTTCTACCATTGGGATTGTCTTTGACAATAACGATTGGGTCCGGTGGGGTATCAGCAGTATCTTCAGTTGACGGTATTGGCGCAAACGGAAACGCCGGTGGGGACACGACGGTAAACGGGACAGGCGTAAGCATTACGTCGAAAGGCGGGGCCGGAGGATTATTCACCATTACAAATGCACAAAGCAAGGCCGGAGGTGCGGGCGGGACAGGCGGATCTGGTGGATATTTTAGCGCGAACGGTGGAGATGGTGGAGCCATAACGCATTTAGACGCTGGGCGGGAGGCTGGCGGCGGTGGTGCATCGGGTAGTCCGTTTGGCGCTGGTGGGGATGGCGGGTCAGCCATCCCAGCATCTACGGCTATTGCATCCGCCGCTGGTGGTGGCGCGGTTGGAGGATATAGGGGCGGCAACGTTACATTAACAGGAAAATATGCTGGGGGAGCTGGCGTCTGTGAGAACGGAGGCGATGATGTTACTACAGGCGGAAAAGGTGGAAATGGTAGTACTGATTCGACAATATCTGCGGACGGAGTGACCCGCGGCGGGGTAGGTTTTAAGGGTGTTTTCGATAGTATCTTTGACCCTTTCAGAGCACTATCTGGGACTGGAAGCTCAGGTACACTCAGCGCCGCGACAGCAGGTACGCCGGGTGCAGGTTCTGGGGGAACAGGTGGGGATATCCGTACCAATTACGCTTATTCTGTAGCGTCGTGTGGTGGAGGTGGTGGCAGTATTGGTGCTTCAAGTGCTTCTTGCTCATATGGTGGCGGATCTGGCGGATGTTCGTGCTTTAGTTCTGCTGCATCCGGATCAGGCGGCAATGGCCTCGTAACCATCGAAAGGATCGGATAATGGCAAGATACCAAGTAGGCACCAACATTATTCTGGCCGATGCAGCCTTCATGCAGTCTCAGTACCCTGAAGGCGGATATACCCTGATCACAGAACCCGTACTGCCACAACCAAAAGAAACCAAGCTCACTAAACTTGAGTTTCAGCTTCGGTTCACGTTCAATGAACTCGTGACAATCGAAGTAGCATCAGCAACAAATCCAGGTGTACGGGTGCTCCAAAAGCAGCAGCAGGTCGCTGAATTCATCGACTTAACGGACCCGAACACGCAACTTGGCATCATGTATCTGGTTTCGCAGGGTCTTTTAACGCATGATCGTGGAACTGAAATTTTAACGCCGTGATAAAAGGAGAATGCACATGGCTTTAACCATAAATTTTGACAAATTCGACAAGGCCGGGTTAAAGCCTGTGCTGAAAAAGTTTGAAACGGCCGGGGTCCCGGTAGAGGATGTCGAGGCAACGAACAAGGGCAAACGCGAATCCGGTTTTCTGGTTAAGACTGCAACGCTGGTATTCGCGTCCGGCCAGAAGCTGGTTGTGAAGGCCAAGGCGGGCGGCGGCATTTTCCAGGTGAAACTCAATGGCAAGGTGATGCCTATCAAAGCCGTTGACGATATCGGTAAAGCGGTTGATGAAGTCACAGCCTATGTCAAGGCCAACGAGCCCGCGTTCCTGAAGCAGCAAGAGAAACAGGCTGGCATTGTCAAGGTTCCGAAACTGAAGGCCGTAAATACCAGCACGGCGGCTCAGATTGATACATTCACAGCGACCGTTGAACAGCTTAAAGGCACAAACGAAAATATCAAGGCCGAAACAGCTACTCAGACAGCGGCGAACACGGACCTGCAGGGCCAGCTTACCGGGCTTGAACAACAGCTCAAAGACGAAAAAGCAAAAACAGAAAAATTGTATCTTGACATTGAGATGCTCAAAAACGCTCAAGGGGGTGAGTGATGAACCCGTTCTCTGGTGGTAAAAAACACAAAATCGGCCTTGACCTTTTCGTGAAGGGCTTTGAAAAAGACAGGCTTTCCAGGGCATATCTGGCGCTCACGAATACCTATGAGACTGACCGGCTGATTCTGGAATGCGCTTCGCTGGAAGAAATGGACGCTGAATATAATGACGGAGATCTTCTGGAAGAAGGAATTTATGAGGCGGTAACTGTCCGGCGCTTTTCCCAAACTGACAGCCGGATGAAAGCGCTTGCACGGGTATTTTCAAAATTTCTTCCTGAAACCATCGCGCCGGCCGAGGCAATCATCGGGAAGCCCAGGAAAACCGGCATGTTTGCCAGTGTTACCGCTCAGATTCCGTTTTCCGATGGCCAGGCGATCACAATCGTTTTTCACTCCCCGGCCGGTGATGTAAAAAAGATCGGCCCGGATGACGAAATCATCGCGTACCGGTGGTTACTCAATAAACGGGATATCACACACGTAGTCTCCCCAGAGGGCGAAGGCGAGGTTTCGCTTGAAGAGGTAGGCAAACGTATTGCCCAACTCGTTACAAAGAACTCTGACAGGTTTCAGGCGACGCAAAAAGACGTGAGAGCGCAAAACGATCAGCTTGACGCGCTGAAGGCAAGTGCGGATGCCCTTTCCAAAGAAAACGTTGATCTGATGAATGGGCTAAAGGATCAGCAGGATGCGGCCGCCGCGGTTCAGGCCAAAGTCACCCGGACTGCTGACCTTGTGGAAAAGCAGAAAGAAATCAATGCGGATCTTGAGAATCAGCTTTCGGCGCTTCAGGCAAAACAGAAGGCGGATGAAGCGGCGCAGGCGGTAGCGGCGGAAACGGCGGCGAAGCAGGCGGCGGATGAAGCGGCAGCGGCCCAGGCCGAAGCCAATAAACAGGTTGATGAGTATAATCGGCTTGTGAGTGTCGGGCAGGCTGCCGTACCGAGCGTAAGACTTCAGGATGCCGAAACGGCCGGGAAGCTGTGGGAAATGCTCCAACGCGGGGAAGTCACCCAGGACGAATGGGACAAATACGTTGAAGACCTGTACGCAAGTAATAAGGCGACCCGGCCGGAACCTGTCGTTACCGAATGGCAGCCTTCATGGGGGGATACCGTTTATTTCGCACAACCAGAAACCCCTGACAAAAGAACAGCCGTTAAGTTTATTGAGCCAAGATCAGGCGGAATGGCTACGATAAAAATCAACGGGCAAAGTGTGACCGTACCGATGTCTCAAATCTATAATGACGCAGGCAAGGAACCGGTAGCCCCGGAGGTAGTCCCGCCTGTTGACAACCAGGATAACGCTGGAAACGTGACAGATCCTACAGCCACACCTGATGAGGCAACCATTGTCGATCAGGGGGATGTCCCGGCCGCCGAACCTGCGCCGACTCCGGAATCTGCCGCAGAGCCCCCGGCTGTTGCCGTCCTTAACGACCTGATGTCCGGCGCCCATGATTCTGATACCGTCGAATTTGGGCGAATCCTGGATGACGCAGCGGCGGAACTGGAGGCCGCTGGACTGATGGATCAATACGATGCGCTTTTGAACCAGGCAGCGGATTATTTGACTGGACTGCTTAAAGAAAAAATGAAAAAGGTGATGTAATGGCACTTGGATTCAAAGAAAAACGGGCAGTTCAGACGACAATCACGCAGAAACAAGCCGAGATCGAGGCCGGAACGCTCGGCTTTTCTGCAAAACGGGCAGCTCAAAAAGAACTTGAAGACGCATTTGCCAAACTGAACGAACAAATTGACCTCCAGCCTGAAGTCGCTCAGCAGAACCAGAAACTCGCGGACCTGATCGCCGGAAAGTTCAATAATGAAGAGCCCGACAGGTTCCTTCACATCATAAAGAACATCACGGATGAAATCCAGGCCGTGGACCCGGTAAAGGAACCTACGATTAAGTACATCGAACTCAAAAAGGCAAGCCCCGGTGAGTCGCCGGCGATCACGGAAAGCGCTCTTGAAGTGATCGAGCCGGAAGGAACCGATCCTGTATCTGAAGAAGTCCAAGAGGCCGCGTAATGCCGGCGCTTCTGGTATCCAGCATCGCAGAGAAAACCGGCATTCCCATTGCAGAAGCAGAGCATAGGTGGGCAAAGGCCAAGACCATCGCAGCCGATGAGAAGAGGCTTAACCCGTCTGATGGTGATGCGTTTTGGCGGTATGTGACCGGGGTTTTCAAGAAGTCCATGGGGATTGGTGAGGATGGCGCGGCGGTTATGGAATCCGCTGGTGGTGATTGGCGTGATGCAATCAGGAATGCCAAATCGTTTAAGGATATTTCGGCTGTCTTTGAACCGGAATTCCCAGATGCCTTTGTCGAGCCAGACATCGGTGGGTATCATACCAGGGTGGTCGATGGCGTAAGGATTATTGACGTTCCTGCAAAATCTAAGATAGAAAAAGGAGTTAAAACGGCGTCGTTGCTAACACCCCTTGATGTGAAAAACCTGTTTGATCCCGATATGGTTGATGTCGATGAAGCTAAAAAGATTGCAAAAAGCTATTACGACGCGCTCGCAGATATCCCTATCAACAGTCCAGCATTTAGTGGTGAACAAATACTTTTTGACGCCCAAGGATGGCAGCATTTGAATAGTGAGGGGCATGAACGAAAAATTTCTGATTTAGACGTCAAGAGAAGATTAAAATTACTACCTAAAGCTAAAACGGCTCTCATGTCGACTCAATTCGTAGATGAAATAAGAAAAGGAGAGAATGGTAACCCAGATGAATACTCTATCTTAGGGCGTTTCTCAGATGGAGATATCATCAGGGTGGTTGTCCATGAAATAGAAAAGGAGGGTAAGAAATTTCTAAGCGTTTTTGACATGAAAGATATTGGGAAGAAATTAAAGAAGGCCGCTTTATCCGGCCATTCTTCAGACTTGCCCGGTCGTAGGGTGGATAAAGCACCTTCCAGTAAGCCTGATAAAAATATACTGCCAGAAGCATCCGCTGTCAACAATATTCTTGAATCCATCGACTCCGAAGCCCACAAAGCTGCAACTTCCCCGAAAAACGATCTCCCCGGGCCTACGCCAGCACAAGCCGATGCAGGGAATTATAAAAAAGGTCATGTTTCCATCCAGGGCCTTGATATTGCCATTGAAAACCCGAAAGGGTCTAAGCGCAGAGGCATTTCAAAATCGGGCAAGGCATGGGAAAATCTTCTTCATCACCATTATGGATATATCAAGGGAACAGTCGGGCGCGATAACGACCATATCGACGTGTTCATCGGTGACCGAACAGAATCGCCCCATGTTTACGTGGTGAATCAGGTTGACCCGGAATCCGGCAGCTTTGATGAGCACAAGGTCATGCTCGGTTTCGACAGCCGGCCAGACGCTGAAAATGCATATCTATCCAATTATGAGAAGGGTTGGAAGGGCATTGATTCCATGGCGACCCTGAGCATGGGTGACTTCAAGGATTGGCTGGTAAATGGAAATACAAAAATGGTCCTTGAATCAATCGTTCAAGAAAACCAAAAGCCCACCATCGCCCAGGATCAATCCAGAAAGGCCATGAAGTTCACCCTGGACACCAAAACAAACACCATGGAAGGTGCCAGCCGGCCGGATGCCGGATGGATTGCGTTTTTTTGGGGAAACGCCGGGACCGCGCCGCTGTTTGCCGATGGTGACGGACTGGCCCGGATCATCGCCAAACAGGATTTTGAAAAGAAATACCTGACCGGTGCCCCATCGGGCCGGGACTTGTGCATGCGGTTAGTTGATATCGTCACCCGAGGATACGTCAAACGCAAATATGGTCCGACCAGCCATCCAAAAATTGATTTTTCCTGGCAGGGTGAAGTCGCAACCGTGTCATGGGATCTGGCACGGAAGACGTGGTATCTTTCGGCATGGCGAGAGGACTGGGGTGGGATTTTGGAAAGCGCTTCCGGTACGGCCAGAACCATGGTAGGCAGAACATGGCAATCAAAATATGGCCAAAGGACCATAGTCTCTGAACAAGACGGTAAATTGTGGGCAACAACTGGCGCTAAAAACGTCTACGATGGCTATTTGCCGGGTGAGATTGAACAGGTAATCGCAACCGATGAATCATGGGCGAAATATCACGCAGAGGCCGAAGCAAAAGAAGCCGCTGACGCTGAAAAAGAAGCTGCTGAAAAATTAATACGGGAAAATACCGGTGGGTTCACCGATGGCATGACTTCTATGCAAAAGGGTAGGGCCTTAACCGCACTTAATAAGCAGTTGCGTTTTGATGGTATCGTGATGACTCGCAAGAAGATGATAGAGAAGGGCGTTTCGGAGGGGATGATCGTTGTTCGCCATCCTTCATGGGGCCGTTTATTCAAACAAGAAAATGATGATAGTTTTTTTGAAGAAAAAACGATCAGCAAGATCGGTATGGATTATGCTGAATTTTTGATTTCGAAACGAATCCAAGACCGGGATATGTCCCCCCACGCCTCTGCTGATGAAGCAAGCGCAACCCGGGGGGCCTCTTCTTCTGAAAAGCAGCCGTGGGCAGATTCCATCCGGGCCGCAACTTCTTTCCAGGATATCGCAGACGTTTTCAAGAACGAATTCGGGGTGACGCTGGATGACGGGTCGGTGATGGAATCGGCCCAAATTCTTGAAGGCTGGGAAGATGATCTTGTCAACAACACCAATGCCGGTCTGATGGATGATGACGATTAGCTGACCCCCACAAATACCGCAGCATCCCGCAAGGCCCCTGTGATTTAGTTCACGGGGGCCTTTTTTTGTTCCTTTTATTTATCTTGAAAATCTTTTAAAAAAACACTTGACAATGTTTAAAGTTAGGAATATATTAGGGGCAAATGAAAGAGGAAAACCCCAAAACGAAAGGAAACCTGAAATGTTAAAAGAAACCCTGAAAAAACTTGAAACACCTGGCGACATCGATGCAATGGTAAGAGGGAAAATTTCGATTCAGTGGGCCTCAAAGGAGAAAGTGGAAGCCCTGACTGAAGATGAGTATCTCGAATATGAGCAAGCGATTTTGTCTGATAGCAGGCTATTCGCACAACGGCCTTTTGCCCCAAACCCTGCTGATAAATAACCGCACCGCCCTTGTAAGGGGATATGAAAGGAGATAAAAGTGGCGACCAAAGCTGAAATAATAGCAGCCGCAGCATCCTTGATAGATTGCTATAACTGGGATGGAATTTCAATCATACCCGTATATAGCCTATCTTGTAACGAACCGGTAGTTAGACTATCAGAAGTTGAGATACTCAAACGGTGGGAGGCGTTGATCTCCGCAATTGGATATCGTAAATAATAACACCCGCCCCCGAAAGGGGGCATGAAAGGAGAAAGAATATGGAAATTATCAAAATTGAAAGATGCTGCGGATGCTTGAGAGACGATATTGGGAACCCGTGCAATGACTGCATGACACTGCTCAAAGAATATAACAACAGCCATGATGCTGGAGATTTCGCAGAAGAAGAAATGACCGACCAGCTTAAAATTTACGCACAACGCGCGATTAACGAAAAAAAGGCCGCTCGTATTGGGTCGATCTAACACCACACCGCCACCGGCCTGGCGCAAAAGGCCGGAAAGGAGATAATCATGGATCATCAAGTCCGTCACATAAGGGAAAAACTGACCCCTCGCAAAAAAAAGAGCATTTTTTATAAAGACAATAGCCCAAGAACTGGCCGGACATTGTGCGATGGCGATATTACTTCTTGGGACTTCCTTTATGTTTTCCATAAAGACGACCGGCATTTAATTTGCCCAGAATGCCTAAAAATCAAAGACGAAAGGGAAAGACCAAATGGATAATTTTAGTTGTCATGACCATAGTCCTTTAATCACAGATGGGTCGCAAAGAGAACTTCAAGGAAGAAGTATAAAAGAAATAATTTTTGATGAGGGTGAAGCAGCCATCGAATCCGCCATTGCCGAAACACCCTGCCCCCGTGATGCAGACGAAGCCATGATGACCGCTGCGAAAATCATGGATAGGAAAGGCAGGGAGGAGTTAAAAAACACGGGCATCAACAAGATAACCCATTTCGACCTTATCACGTCTATGACCGACAAAGAAATAGAAGAATACATGAGCAGTAAAGGCAAAGAAACATGGAGGAAGAATGAAGCCTAAAAGCAAAGACCTGAAAGCCATCGCCCCAAAGATCAACCCTGAAGCCGCGGACTGGTACGCCAAAATGTTTAAATCATTGAACGCAGGAACTACTGCCATCCTTGACGCTTTCCCAGGATTTTACAGCCATGCACTTGCTGAGATGCGCGGAGTTTTTACAATAAACGAACTGTCAATGATTTTAGATATAACCCGTTCATGGCCTCCAGGCTTTACATCTTTTACTGGACATGCAATCAAGTTGTCAGTAAAGAGTTGTCTCGAACTATTCCATGGACAATTTAAAGAACGGTGGAATATTGCGGACCCGAAGGAGTTTTTGGACCGTCTGTCGGGCCTGCCATTGTTCGCTCGCGTTTGCCTGGATATCTGGGCCGCTGGATTCTGGGAACAGCACGAAACAGTTACGCCGGAAGAATACTGCGCCGCAATGATATAACCCATACATAACACTGTTTTAAATAGCCTGTTGGATAGCGATAACCTATCCGATAGGCTATTTTCATTTTATCCTGTCCATATATCCCTATCTGCATCACCCATAGTTGCCCTGCTTGTTGGTTAAATGTAATTCTGTCCAATATCCATTAACCAATGAGACCCCAAAGGCAACGCCACATGCTATCTGTAAACGACTCCCCCGGCATTCTGTCTATTAAATCAACAAGCATGATTCTGGAAAAAGCAGGCGCCGGCGATTACGCGGATGCCATCCGATCCGCAAAAACCTTCATGGATATTGCAAAGGTTTTTCAGTCTGAATTCGGGATCACAAACATCCCGGGCCAAGATCCCCCCGAGACCGAAACCGATTACCTGGATGAAAACACGCCGTATGGACTCAGGACCAAAGGTATCAAGGCCCGTGAAAAGCTGAACGCAGCCGCAAAAGAAATATTGGCGCGGGTCGCAAAGCCGGAAGATTTGACCGCGGAAGACCGGACTACCCTGATGCAGTATTCCGGGCGCGGCGGGCTCACCGAAAATTCCCAGTTTGAGTACTACACGCCGGCCTATGTAGCTGAAGGCGTCTGGGACCTGATGAAGTCCCATGGATTTGAAAATGGAAACGTTATGGATCCCTGCACGGGAGCCGGGGTGTTTTCCGGGACCAAGCCGGCAGGGGTGGTTGTGACCGGGTGCGATATTGACCCGGTGGGTTCAAAGGTGGCTGCGCTCCTAAACCCTGGCGACAAGATCACCAACCAGCCGTTTGAAGAAATCGTAATGGCTACGCAGGACAACGCATTTGACTCGTTTGTCGGGAATGTCCCGTTCGGGTCCGCACGGGGCAAGTCCGCCCACCTGGATCCGGAATATTCCAAAGAAAAACGAATTGAGCGCTATTTCATTCTAAGGGCAATTGATAAGGTGAAGCCGGGCGGCCTGTGCTGCTTCGTGGTTCCGACCGGCGTCGTCGGGAACAAAGCATCTGATTGGCAAAAATTCAGGATCGCAGTCAGTAAAAAAGCTGAATTCCTGGGAGCCCACAAACTCCCCAGCAAGACATTCAAGGCGCAGGGCACGGACACCGTAACCGATATCATTGTGCTGAAGAAACATCCGGCAGACCTGATCGGGCGCATTCCGGATCTGCCGTTTGATACCCTGAAGCAGGATCTTGTCGTCTGGGATGAATTTGTAACTGGCATGTACTGGCAGGGCGAGGGCCGGCCGTTCATTATGGGCAACTATGTCCCAAAAGTTGACGGGGATCGGTGGAGCCGAGAGACCGTTGACGGTGACATCGACAGTGCGGCGATAAAGGCCAAGTTGGCTCAAAAGTTCAACTCTCGTATCAACTGGGATGCGCTCGAAATCGCGGCGCCGATTATCAGAAATTATATCGATGGAGACCGAAGGGAAATCAACGGGCTTGAGTATGAGTTGGTGGCCGGGGAATGGCGAAAAGTCAACATCATCGCTGAAGACGCTACGACCATGGACGCGGACAAGTTCGGCGCCAAGAACCTGGGCGAACTAAAAAGCATTCTGTCCGACAATAAGAGCACTCTGGCCCTCACTGCCAGCCAGATGTGGGCAATCCGCAAGGCATATCCGGATATGCTTTCAGAGCTTCAAAAGCAATCCATCGAGTTTGCCATGAGCCAGCCGAATGAAGCAATTTGCGAACAGCTTTACCGCGGGTCCATCATTGGCGGTATGATCGGTCGGTACAGGGAGGCATCCCTTGAAGGGGTATCCGAATCATCGGAACTGGCCATGCTTCAGGATATGGTATCCGCTGAAATCGGTAAATACGGGCACCCGAAAAACAATAAAGCGCTCAATTTAACCGGAGAATCGGCGCGGATGTTCGGCCTTTTCATGAATGCGATGGACGAAAAAGGCAATTTCTCAGATCTTCTGGCCGGGAACATGAATGCCGCAGGCAACACGCTTCAATTTGATTCAACAAACCCGCAGTCAATCATTGAACATCTTTTCGTTCGTGAAGGAATCCTGAATATCGAACTATCCGATGTCCAGCGGCTTTATTCCGGATCAAAAACTCTCACTCTTTCCGACATCGCGGACTTTGACGCTATTGCAATTACGCCTGACAAGATGCTGATGCCGCTGGGCCGGTATTGTTCCGGTGATATTTACCCGAAAATGGCGGCTATGTCAGACGCCATGCTCAATGAGGATGATGAGAAAATCAAAGCCAAATGGCAAAAGCAAATTGACGAGATCAACCGGAAGAGGACCCGGACCAATCCGGAAGACATCTCTTTTGGACTCCGGCAGAAATGGTTCAGCCCGGAATACATCGTGAACTTTTTGCGTGAGAACGGGTACCCGAAAGTCGAATATGGGAAACTTGTTGATGAAGAACGTGAAGACCCGGTAAGCGGCAAGATACTGACCACTAAAAAATTCACGGCGGATTATGACAATCCGTTCGGGGAGTTCACGGGGATTGAAGGTGGTGGCTTCCCAAAACAGTTTTTGAATTATCTGAATGGTGGGAATGTCACATCGTCCGGGGAGGATGCACAAGAAAGAATCACTGCATACAAGAACCAATGCCGGGTTATCGAAGAGAATTTAAACGTTTACATGAAGCAGCACCTGGATATCGATCAGGTGGGCGAGCTTTACAATATGAAATTTAATTCGATCATCCAGGAAGAATACAGCGGGGATGACCTTGGACTTAAGGACGTATCCCCCCAGGTGAAGCTGCATAATTATCAGAATGCAGGCGTTAGGAGGATGAGCGAGGAAGGGCGTGGTTGTTTGAGCTTCGATGTCGGGCTTGGGAAAAGTTACAGTGCGTTGGGACTCTGCCAATACAACATGCAAATGGGAAGATCGAAACGAACCTGCATCGTTGTCCCTGATTCCGTCCTTGCCAATTGGTACCACAGCGCAAAACAGTTCTTCGGGAAAATGGATGATGTCCTTACGGTCGGATTTGAAATCGTTCCGGATAAGACCGGTGCGGCCGTACAGGAACCGGTCATAGATGAGACCGGTAACCATAAAAAGAACAAGCACACTGGCGAGTATGAATACCAGGACAAACTGGTGAAGCGAAACAGTAAGGAAGATATTTTCGCCAAAATGTGGGAGATTCCAACAACATCAAAACGGATCGTGATCATGAGCAAGGAAAAGTTTGCCATGATCCCCATGATGCCTGAAACAAAGGGCGCATATGTGAATAAGATGGTCGATAAGGCGCTTATCAGTGCGGCGAATGCAGCGGCTGCAATTAAAGAAAACAGCGCCGGAGCAAAGACCGGTAAAAGCTATGCAGATGACGTCAAACAGGCGAACCTGGAACAGCAATTCAGTGACGAAGGCACCAAGAAAAAAGGCGAACTCCCGTATTACGAAATGATGGGCTTTACAGATGTCATCGTTGATGAGGCTCACGCATATAAAAATTCATTCAAAGGCGGTGAAAACACTTCGCAGATTGCCTATCTGCCCACGGCACCATCTACAAAGCGTGCCCTGGACATGAACATGAAAATGAATTTTATCCGGGATTCCAACAGCGGCAGGGGCGCTTATCTCTTGACCGCTACCCCAGTGACCAACAGCCCGTTTGAAATTTACAACATGCTGGCACTGGTTTGCCCCCCTGAAGAATTTGAAAGATTCGGGGTTTACACCATTGATGATTTTGTCCGCGTCTTCGGTGAGATCGTTCCCGTTGATAAGATGTGTGTGAGTGGTGAGATAAAAAGCAAAGACGGTCTGGTGGGTTTTCAGAACCTGGGCGGTCTGCGCTCCATTTTCCATAAATACGTGAACATGAAAGACGCTGCTGATGTCAATCTTGTGCTTCCGCCACATGACGAAATCAATGATGAAGTTGAACTCACGGATGAACAGCGGGAGCTTTACGAGATCCTCAGGGAAAAAGCCCATGACGCCATGAAGCCTGGCAAGAAGGCGCGTGAGGATACCATGTTCGCCGTTATCCGGGATATGGACCGCGCTACCACAGACATGGACCTGTATAACAGGAAGATGACTTTCGTATTCCCGCTCGCAGCCAGGGATCCCGTGGATACGCTCATGACACAGGTCCCGAAGATGATGAAAATCAAATCCATTGATGAGGAAACAAACGAGAAAATTGAGTATGAACGAGAGCTTGTTTTTGAGACGAAAACCGAAAGCGACAAATACATTCTTATCGTTCCGGAAGAGTATGAACAACATGTCGTGACCAGGCTTCAGGAAAACGGGATAAAGGCCGCAGATGTAACGCATCCTCTGATGCCGAAATATGCCAAGCTGATTGCCAATATGCAAAAAGAGATTGAGACCGGTGGGAAGCAACTCGTTTTCACCGAAGAGAAATCGCAGCATGAAAAGATCATGAGAATCATGGTCCATAACCTGCCGATGGTACAAGACAAGATCGGGATTATCAACGCAGACGCGGCCAGCGGCGGGGCACTGCAGGGGATCACGGATTCATATAATTCTGGCAAGTTAGCGGTCGTAATCTGCAACAAAAAGGCTGAAGTCGGTGTGAACCTGCAGAAGGGCACAACGGCAATCCATCATTTAACCCTGCCATGGACTCCGGCCAGTATCCAGCAGAGAAATGGGCGAGGGGTCCGGCAGGGGAACACTGCGGCTCACATCAATGTCTATTACTATCTTGGCAAGGGTTCCTTTGACGTTTACCGGCTGGACCTTTTAAAGAAAAAAGCCAGTTGGATGAAGGAACTTTTTAACGGAAAAACCGAATCAGCCGAGAACGCCAATGCGGACAATGCTGATGACATGATGGATCTTCTGGCCGCGAATCCGGAAGAGGCAAAACAGCGGCGCCTTGAAAAATTGGAGGCAAAAAAGAACGCCGACAAGGAACGTGAAGACAAACGCCTTATCAACCAGCTTTCCATTTTGGCGTCTGCTTCGAAGGCGCTTGCGGCTGTAGATACAGACAAGCAGTCCGAGGCAGATACGATCCAAAAAAAGCTGACCGAGTTTAACTTTAAAATTTCAGATTTTAAGCGAAATGCAGTCGATGCAGACGAAGAAACTAGGACGAAGTTGGGTGAAAAGGTCCTTGTCGCTCAGCAAAATGCAGATAGTTTGAATGTCAGACTGTCTGGCCTCGACGCCAAGTACGAGAAAAAACGCCAAGGTTTGGATGCACGGGTTAAACAGATATCGGGAGTCCTGCGGGGGACCGCGAAAAATGGAGCGCTCCCGTTTAGTGAAGCGCTGATTGATAAGTCGGATCAATGCCAGGTTTCTCTTTCCGGGAAGGTTGTGGCGATTGGGGATCAGTACGAGATAGACCATTTAGGCAACAAAGTGCTTTATGTGGTGACCGGTTTTGATGAAACAAAAAAAGTAAATTTGAGATACTTGATAACAGATCGTCCTGGCCCGACGACTCCCATTGACACGCTCATGGCCAAAGGCGTTAAGGTATCCTACTCAAAATCTGAAATCGATGAAATGAAACTGCTTCAAAAAACCCATAGTTACCGTGACATTATGGAGTATAGCAAAGAATTTTTCATCAAACATCGGGAACAGATCAGATTTATCAGCTACGACGCTATACCTCATGAATTGCCAGATGGCTCCCTTATTATAAACAGTCCATCAATGGCACCCGAAGGCGCAAACGTACTTTTCCCTGAGCCGAATGATGAAGCATGGCGGAAACGCTTCTGCATGTTCGTTCTGAAAAGCAGGGGCGATGTCAGCTACAGGTTACAGCAAGACGTACTTGGTGACGGCTACCAGGCAATCGTTGACTCTTACGGCCACATGGCAACCGATACCGAGATTTTGACCGTTTGCGCGTCTGTATACAATGAGTGGGCTTCACCGCTCATTGAGTCTGGGCTTCATGCAACCGGGATGAATATCCAGTTTATCCGGTCTAATTTCAGCGAAAAAGTCAGAGACGCATTATCCCATTTTGACAACTCTGATACCATCCGGAAGGTGGCTAATGGGTATAGGGAGACAAAACAAGAAGAGCTCAGGGCGGCCGTTGCTGCTGAACAAGCCGTCGAAGACCAAAAGAATCTCGAAGCGCTCAAAGCCTCCCCGGATTACAAAGAAATCCTCCCGGAAATCGCAGACGCTTTCGGGAAGATCGGGATCACGGTCCGGACCAATCCAGGGGATATCAGCTTGAGAGTCTCAAAATATAAATCTGAGGCATATAAGCCATATTCCAGATGGTTTTTTCAGGATAAATCCGGGATCGGCGGGAAGCTCTATACCGCAAAGGAAGTCCTGAAAGCCAGGTATGGAGCCAAGTATTTCAAGGACGAGGGCGATTTCAGGGGGTCGTGGTGGCATGTCCCTTCTTCCACGGACCTGAAAGATATCTTTAATATTGTCAGTTAGAAAGGCGGCATCAAGTGATTGAAAAATATAAAAAAACAGACCTTGAGCCCCTGATTGCAGAGGCTACGAAAACCCAGACCGTGGAAACCTGGATAACTTTGTCGATGGAGTCCATGAAACAGATCATGGGCGCCAAGCCATCCCGGTACCGGTCGTATGGTCCGTACTGGTTCCCGATCAAAAACGAGTTCATCAAAAATGGGGATTTGTCGTTCGGTGAATTCATTGATGCGGCCTGGCTGGCCGATATGGATTATGGCGATGCCAAGTACAACCTGGCGGCCGCATTCGCTTATGAAGAGACTCAGTTCAATTTGGGCCTGGCTGATTACTCTTTTCACACGCTGGAAGATTCCGAAGGGGATCTGGTTGAATTCGTATCTGCTGATCCGGATATGGAAAGAGTGTGATGATTATAACATCTCAAGACGACCGCTGCACCTGGTTCCCGAATGGAAACTGGATAGAGTGCTGCAGAGATCATGATTACGGATGCGCCGATGCGGAATGCCAACAGTCTGCTGCCATGCGGCTTGCGGCCGATAGAGAATTGCTGCGATGCGTAACCGCCAAGGGACATCCGGTTATCGCTCGAATTATGTACCTCGGGGTGAGAGCCTGGGCCATATTAAAGGGCGGATATTGATTTGTCAATATAGCCATATCTGCTATCCATCCCTTTGTTTTTTTTGGCTCATACTGCTACCAATACCGTGAATCTGTAGTTTTTTAAAAGAAAATTACCATACCCCCAAAAGGAGACACGCACCATGCTGAAAACAACCTTATCCATCCACAACGGTAGTGGCACAAAAGTCAACTGTATCTCTGTCGGCGCTATTATCCGCGTTCCGGCATTTGACACCATCCACAAAGCCGTGGATGAATCCAAGGCCGATGCGATCAAAGCCGCGCTGGCTGCCAGATACCCGGCACTGGTTGTAACCGAAACCGGCGATTATGATGACGGAGTCGTGTATCCGTACATGCCTTTCGTCAAAAACAAGCTCATTTCCACAACCGCGCCAGGCACCACCGATGACACGACCGAGGGTTATTCAATCGGGTCCGTCTGGATTGATACCACCGCGTCCCCCCGGGCGATCTATCAGTGCGTTGATGCAACTACCGATGGGGCAGTCTGGAAGAATTTGACCCTGGATGATCAGCCGTTTGCGGAAAAAACACCGGTCAATGCCGTAGCAGGTAGCGGGACGTTTACCGCGCAGGCTGGCGGGGCGACAATCGTTAACGACAGCACGATCACAATCGGGACAAAAACCTATACGTTTAAGGACGTTTTGGGCGTGACCGAAGGCCAGGTTCTGATTGGTGCCAGTGATACCGCGGCGCTTTTGAATTTGAAGAACGCCATCAACCTTACCGCTGCCCCTGACACTTACGTCTGTGCGGCCGCGCATCCGACTGTTACCGGGACATCATCGAATGCGACAACCATTGTCGTAACAGCCAAAACGAAGGGCGTCGCCGGGAACTCTATCGCCACCACAAAAACGGGCGCGGGTACTGGCTCATGGGGCGCGACCACTCTTGCCGGGGGCGTCAACGGAACCGTTGGTATTGCCAACGAAACGTGTGCGGATGCCAGCTATATCTACCATGCGGTTTCTGCAAACACCATTGCAGATGCGAACTGGCGGCGGGTGTCTTTGGGTTCTGTCTATTAACGACCTGCCTTGACTCCTATCCAGGATATTTGTGCTGGATAGGAGTTGACAACCTTATAGGAGAACCCGAAAAGCCATGGTCACTTCGCTTCTGATTCAAAACCCGTCTCTGCCAAGCCCCGTAATATTTAAGGGCAGGGGATACAACATTTCAATCCCGGCTCGGGCCGTTGATTTTGCTTGCCAGATCCCGTCCGAGACCGCAACAGAAGACATTGAGCTACTGCTTTGCATCGCACCGTCGCTGCAAATAACGATCACGGGGCAAGGCGCTGGGATCCCTGGTCCGAACATCGGAGAATACACGCCCACTGTTTTGGATGATTCGGGGTACCGTGGCGTTTGGGACGCATCTACCGGGATTGCACCGCATTTCGACCCTGAAGCTGGCTGGTATTGGTTGATATCAACTTCGGGGCAATGTGACCTTGACGGCATCTCGGGATGGTACGCCGGAGAACACATAAAGTGGACCGGAACGAAGTGGATGCGGGTTATCACAGCCTCTGGCACAGGTGTGGACGGGCACACCCCGATCAAGGGCGTCGATTACTTCGACGGTGTGGACGGGCACACCCCGATCAAGGGCGTCGATTACTTCGACGGTGCGACAGGTTCCGACCTACCTTACGACGCGACTGCATGGGACGGCGACACTGATGTCCCCACAAAAAATGTTATCCGGGACATGTTCGAATCCATGGCTGGGCTTAAGTGGAAAGGATCATGGGATGCACAGTCCACATATTCTGCCAATGATGCAGTAGAGTACAACGGATCAGCATATATAGCAAATTCAGCGATATCTCCCGATGGTCTAAGTCCAGATAGCAATTCTTCTTGGGATTTGTGGGTAGCTTCCGGCCCTGCCGGTACCGTATCTTTGGACATGGATTTCGGGGCGTTAATAACTGATATTGATTTCGGGTCCACATGATTAGAGTATTTTTTTTATTACTTATATTCGCAACTAACGCTTTTGCTGTTGACGTAACGATGGAATGGGATGCGTCCTTTGGGGCGTCTTTTTATAAAATTAGGATATCAACCGATGGTGGTAAAAGATGGGGCGCAGAACGCAGAACAGTTGGCACAGAAACTATACTCACATGGGTTATGGCCCCTGAAGATAAATTAATATTATTTAAAGTAGCTGCATGTGCTGACAAACAATCCGTATTTAATAACTATGCTGGATGTTGGTACGACCATAGACTAAGAACAACAGAAACAGATTTCCCAATAATATGGGCAGATACTGATTGCAAAATTGGGTGGGATAGTATTCCAACTGCGACAGGGTATGAATTATTTTTTTCTGTTGACCGTGGGAACACTTGGCCTGTGGATATAAGTTTAGGAGATGTTACTGGATACACTTGGGAAGAAGCTCCAAATAATGCGATTATATTAATTAAGGGTTGTTCCGATCTTGGGTGCAGACCTTGGGCTGGCGCATGGTATGACGGGAGATTCCAGCATGATGCCGGGGGGCATTTATACTGGCAATATCCATCTAAAACAATATATTTAAAAGGGTTTTAACTTTATGGGAACACGGAAAGAAGATCAGATAACCGATAAACAAAAGCACGATATTATGTTGATGGTTAAAGAAGGATTTTTTCACAAGGAGATAGCAGCACAGTTTGGGATTTCCGCTGCAAGAGTTTCAAATATTGCAACCGAAAATGGCCACTGGCGATATCACACAAAGCGTAGATGGCGAGAAGCTAACCCAATAGTAAGAAAGGATATTACGCATGGGAACATTACAACTTAAACGATTAACTACTTCGGAACGTATGGCAGTAACCCCTGCCGTTAGTGAGCCTATTTGGGATTTAACGCTTTCGCGGTTGTTTGTTGGTGATGGGGTAACTGTCGGTGGTGTTCCTGCAACCGACACGTCCACACTGCCTGATATCGGATTACTTTTAGCTTTATCATAGGAGGTTAAAAAAATGGCAAATACTTTTAAAAACGCGAAACTGGCAATGACTACCGGAGGAGGTACCGTTTATACCTGCCCCGCCTTAACTACGGCGATTGTTATTGGCGGGCAGATTGCCAACATTGACGGTGTAAACGCCGCAAATGCTACGGCTGCTTGGACAGACGCATCAGATAGCGATACTGCTACCAATTTGCTTAAAACGGTTCCGGTTGCCCCTGGAAGTGCTATTCCGGTTGTGATTGGCAAACTGGCTCTTGATGCTGGCGATACCGTGACGGCTCTGGCGTCCGCTGATGGAGATTTGGTAATAACCCTGTCGGTGCTGGAGATATCATAATGTATCTGCAATTTATTGGCGGTGAACAGATAGGGGTATTCCAGGACTTGCCGAGTCAGGTTTATATGTCCGATGGAAACACATCCGGTGATACCCACACTGTTCCAAGCACTATTGCCTCTCAAATGATGGCTGAATTGTTTGTATTCGGCCAGACGCTTACGGGCCGCAAATGGTCGGGAATCACAGCAATCAAGAACGCCATATCGATTGAGGAATTGCCATGAAACGAATCGGGATAGATTCTCCATTTGCCATTGAGCGTATCCCTGCCGTGTATCCTTATGGGGTCAAATGGGTGACGAATAATTCTTCCCCTGTATTGACTAAGGGATACCTTCAAAACGGTAATTGGATACAGGGGACATACCCATTCCTGGATATCCAAGCCGGAATGAGGCGATGCATACTTAACGCTGCTGGAGTCCATCAGTATTACCTTGATAAAGATAACAGCATCTATAAAGAAGGGCAGACAACGCCCGTTGCCACTGGAGCCGCTGACGGGACATCTGCCAGTCACCTTGTAAATTCAGCCGCATCATTCATTACGGCAGGCGTTGTAGCCGGGATGTGGGTGCAAAATACCACTACCAACCATACGTCATTAATCAAGTCCGTGGCAGCTAACGACTTGACGCTTGCCGATGATATCTTTACTTCAGGAAATACTTATTCAATTGGCACTACCAATCCAATGGCTGATGGAGCGGTATACGTCGAGGTGCCACAATTCAGCTATGTGTGGACTGAGGATGGAGTGAACACCTATTTTATTATCAGCCTGTATCCCTTCCAGTTCAATAAATCAGACGGTGCCGTGGTCAAATCTGCCGTTCACCCCTGGTTTTACGAGGGCAATATTCCGATCCCTGCCAGCAAAAAGTATTTTTCAGCATTTGAAAGCGTTTGGTACAACAGCGGCGCATATAAAGATCATGACGGTTCAACGTTAGGTGTCAATGGAGACAAGGCCGTTTCCCTACCTGGATATAACCCATTGACAAATCAATTCCGGAGAACTGCAACCGCATATCAAAACTATGGCGGGCTACATGCTGCCTTCGGAGCAAACCATCATAGCCAAGGATTTTATGCTTATGAGGCGATCTGGTTATTGATGACGATTGAATACGCGTCGCTAAATGGGCAAAGCTACCTGCCTGGATTTACGGATGCAAGTGCGTTTTTATATGCGCATACTCGTAAGACCGGCCGGACCATGCGACTTGGGAATGCCAGCGGCAGTATTGTTGTTGATTTGGCGGGAAAAGATTCAGGGCTTTCTGGCATACTGGCTGCTGGTAAATATGTAGCCAATTCCTACAGGGGCATCGAAAATCTTTTCGGTCATGTCTGGAAATGGGTTGATGGGATCAATATCAATTTTGGTGCTACTGAGGGCCGAATCTATCTATCAAACAATCCAGCACAATGGTCTGAAAATACCGCCACAAATTACACAGACACCGGTTTTGGTTTTCCGTTGACGGATGGATATGTATCGGCGCTGCATCCGGGTAGACTATTGACAAAATTGGTAGCGGGTTCGGGTGTTACGTATTTGTGTGATTATTTTTATCAACCAGGTGCGTCGGCGGGTTGGCGGGGTCTGCTGTCGGGCGGCGATCTGCATTATGGCGCGTATGCGGGTCCCGAGTTTCTGTGTGCGACTGATTCGGGGTCCGGGGATCGTAGCGCGAGTGTCGGCGGTCGGGCTGCTGCTTAAATCGGCAGATCGAATAAATCGCAAATCGCACGCGCAAAAATTAGGGTTGATGTTGCGATACTGTGTTGTGCGTCGGCGGGTTGGCAGAGTCTGATATCAGGCGGCAATCTGAATAATGGCGCGAATGCAGGTCCCGAGTATCTGAATGCGAATAATTCAGAGTCCGAGAATCGTAACACGAATATCGGCAGTCAGGAAGCTGCTTTAAAAAAATTACTGTCAACAACAGCATCGACCTTGCCTCTTGGCAAAACAGGCTTCTCTGGTAATGCGTATTAGTAAGGAATCCGAACGTTCGCAACCGTAAGCAGCAGCAGGAAGATTAAAAATGAAACGTCATAACGGATTGTATCAAGGCATTTATGATTTATCCAATATCCGGATGGCGCATCAAAACGCCAGAAAAGGGAAGCGGCACTATTCTGAAGTGAAAATGGTGGATGCAAATCCTGAGAAATACTTTAAAGCGATTCATGATTTACTTAAAAACAAAGCATTTATAAATTCGCCTTACGAAATCTTTTTACGCCATGAAAAAGGCAAAACACGAGAAATTTATAAGTTGCCCTACTATCCGGACCGGGTGATCCATCATTGCATCATGCAGATTCTTGAGCCGATCTGGATGAAGACGTTTATCCGGGACACATACGCTTCGATGAAAAACCGGGGCATCCATGATGGCGTAAGTCGGATGAAGACCTTTTTAAAAGATACGCCAGGCACAAGGTATTGCTTGAAACTGGATATCAGAAAATTCTATCCATCCATTGACCATGACATTTTGAAATCGATCATCCGGAGAAAAATAAAATGCATGGACACATTGTGGCTACTGGATACCATCATCGACAGCGCTCCAGGTGTTCCGATTGGAAATTATCTGAGCCAGTACATGGCGAATCTTTATCTGTCTTATTTCGATCATTGGGCAAAATCAGAATTGGGCATCAAAT
>Ga0172381_10001368_pt1 | contig 28959 bp, 58 predicted proteins | sample Leawel6488metaG_FD_119754 | JGI IMG/M metagenome (GOLD analysis project Ga0172381, IMG submission 119754) | Leachate microbial communities from a municipal landfill in Southern Ontario, Canada - Leachate well 64-88 metaG | ecosystem: Engineered > Solid waste > Landfill > Unclassified | place... | reverse complement strand
TGGGTATTCTACCGTTCACGTAGGTCGGACTTGTCGGTCGAATTGCTGAAGGACGCCATGCAGAAGGCGGGGACGGTGCTGAACGACAGGCTCATCGAGTACGAAGAGAACTTCGTGTTCGTGGACAAAGATCGTCCGAGAGTCATCGTTGAAGTGTGGGAGTTACCCGAGGCTTTCGAGCCACCGGAAGACCCACCGAAAAAGGGAAGACCGCCGATAGATATTTTGTGAGGAGGCAGATCATGGGGACAGTCTTGGCGATTCTCTTCTTAGGGTTCTACATTATTTATAAAGATATAAAGACTAGGAGGATTGGAGATGAGAAAGATGCCATTTAAGTCGGTGACCGAGGCGTCGGATTATTACCGGGACCTGTCGCGAAAGGCCATTCTTTTCGCACTCGGCGCGGGAATTGTCTTGGGGGTTTATATTGGCCTTGTAGTGGCGAAAATCCTGTGAAATTCCTCGTCATCATCAGCCGCATGTGGGATGTCCTCATGTGCGGAGTTGGCCGTCATCGCATGGTCGTGGTGGCGAAGCCCTTGACCCGCTTTCAGGGGTTCAAGTGCAACCGGTACGGGTGTGGTTGTAGCGAGGACCGTTTGGCGGGAATGAATCGAAGGAGGAAGGAATGGACCCAGAGCGTTTCAGAAAACAAATAGCGGCGGTCATCAACATGGAGGGACGGGAAAACAACAGTAACACTCCCGACTTCCTCCTCGCGGGGTTCATGGAGTCCTGTCTTGTGGTGGCGGAGCATTTGATCGGGGCTCGCGAGGATTGGTACGGGTATCACAGCAAGCCTGGTCATTTGTCTCCGACAGAAAGCGTTCTGTTGAGACCTTCTCCGGAACAGGTGGAACAGTTACGACAGATAGTGGAGAGGGAGCGCCCCTATATTCATCAAGAATTAGAAGAAGAATGGAAGGTGGCAGATAGGGTTCGTCCCTTTCATCAAAAATTAAAAGAAGAACGGAGGCTTTCGATGCAACAAGATGCCTGTGTGAAGCAGTCTAAGTTGGAATCCGGAGTGGAGGCCGTGACTCAACTCTCGAACCAAGTCGGTAATTTGGAGGACCTTACCAACAAGTTGTGCGGGTCGATCCCTGCGGACCCGACTTCCGCAAACGTGCATGGACCCGACAACATGGAGGTGTTTCTCAACGGTCTTCCGGGCGTTCTGGGCGAGTTGGAGAAGCGGATTGTCTCCGTTCGCGACCGCCTCGAAAGGCTGTTGTAATGGCGTATGTCGCGGAGAGTGGCTGTCCCAAATGCGGGAAAAGGAAGCGCTTCGGATGGGGCCGTACCCAAGAAGAGGCTACGGTCATGATGAATAAGCGTTACTGTACGGCATGTGAGGTGAAGTGGGGTTTAATGGTGGCCCTCCTCATTGGCGTGGCCAGCTGGGCGGTAATTCAGTTAGCACTAAAAATCTGGCATTAGGAGAAAGATATGGCGAAGTTCATTAAGGCGTCGGCGGAAATCGAAGTGGCTCCCGTGACCGGCATGGAAGCCCTGAAGGCCATCGAGAAGATTGGCCGGACCTGCTACAAGTCCGAGGACCTCATCACGGACGACAGTTGCGTGGCGTTCGTCAAGGGCATCATGAAGCGCGGCCATCTGTCCGTCATCGAACATCTCGGGTTCTCCGTGCGGTTCATCGTGGACCGTGGCGTGACCCATGAAATCGTTCGGCACCGGCTCTGCTCGTTCTCGCAGGAGAGTACCCGGTACTGCAACTACACCAAGGGCAAGTTCGACGGGGAAGTCACGTTCATCGAGCCGGTGTTTTGGAGCGACCCCAAAGAAGGGCTTAATCATTTGAAGAGGAGTGTTTGGGAGAAGGCGATGCTTCAGGCCGAGGACTTGTATCGTGGGCTCGTGGCTGAAGGAGCGTCGGCGCAGGAAGCCCGCTCGGTCCTGCCGAACTCCCTGAAGACGGAAATCGTGATGACCGCCAACCTGCGTGAGTGGAGACACTTCTTCACCATGCGGACATCCAAGGCCGCTCACCCGCAGATGCGTGAAGTCACGATTCCCCTGCTCGCCAAGGTCAAGGAGTTGTTCCCGGTGTTCTTCGATGACATCGAGGCCGAGTAATGGGGCTGAAGGTGCAGGTGAAAGATATCCTTTGTCCTCATTGCGGAGATAAACGGAAAACCATCGTTGCATTAGTGATGGGGCTTGTCGTTCTCGTGGAGTGTAAGGGGTGCAAGAAACTTTACACTCCGAAAGAGGGGAGGGCGGAGGAATATCACGGTCCGCCACAAAAAACTGAGGGGGTAAGCTAATGTGGTTTTTTAATAAAAAGAAACCGGTCGAGACAAGTTTCGATAAGCATTCTCAGTACAGGTGTTTAGAGGGAAAAGCTCGCAGTGTGCTTATTGATAAGCTTAATATTCCGGAGAAACTCTGGGAGTTTCATGGCGAGAGCGAAAAATCCGTTCTCCGTGAATATCACGTAAGCGTTCTGCATGACACTAAAACGTGTCCTCCTCCTGACCTCGGAGAAAAGCTAGGGCTGATGTTGGTGGATAAGATACGCGATGGCATGTCCGACGGGGACACGTTTCAGTTTGCTCATTACCCCGCTGTGGTTCTGAGTGATGTCCAAGTGAATCTGTTTTGCATCCTGAAGATAAACAAAAGAAAGTGAAAGGGGGGCGTTCCTTGGAATTATTTATTGAAGATTGTTCCTGTACGGCGTGGAGAGATGACATCAGCAAGGTAAAAGTCGCTATTACAATGGCCTGTGTTCATGGATCGCCGTATATGGGGAAGACTTTTGAGTTCTGTCCATGGTGCGGGAGGAAATTGGAACCTTCTAGGGTAGAGGAGTATCACGGCCCTAGCGCGTGCCCTCTCATGCCGGATTCCGAGGTCTTTGTGAAGTCTCGCAAGGACTGTAAGTGGATGAGGCGGGGAAAAGACCTCGTGTGTGAATGCTGCGGGTCGTGGAAGCCCGAGGAGTTCATGAATTGGCTCATCGGACCGCATGTGGACGGGGGGTTTCTTGACCCGGCCGACGACGGACGAAAAGTCTATGTTCACCGTCCTGGTGTTACGAATTCCAGTGAAGGGGCTATCAAGGTTTATATGGCTCATCTTACTGATGAGCAGAGGGCCATCGCCTGTGGATGGGTGGACAAGTTGAGGTACAAGCCATGAGCGAGCCATTCACGAAGCAGGAGCTGGATCGAATCTTGAGCCGGAGGAGCGAGGGCCGGAAACCGTTGCGTATCGTTCGCAGGGTGAAAGGCGTTCTTGTCGAAACTCCTGTGACAATTCTTACGCAAGAACAGGAAGACGAGATGTTAACGAAAGGTCTTGGGCCCGTTCCTCTTCGCGGGGCTGACGAACCCATGACCAAACTCCTGAACAGCATCATGGAGCGTTCCGCCAAACGTATCCGCAGGGTGATGGCGCAGGAAGCGAAGAACGTGATGAAGGAGTTCAAGAGATGCGGCGGAGTTCGGGCTCGGGAGTTTCTTGCTTTCGAGAAGGCGGAAGACGAACTCTTCCAGTCGGCGTATCGGACCGTTCGAGAGCGGTACGAGGGCACCAACTACGATGAGGAGAAGTTCAACAAGTCGTTGTCCGAGGAGTTCATTCGTTTATGCGGGAAATGGCGTGAGGAGTACAAAGTCAAGGGGGAGAAGAGATGAGCGAACATGAGACCGCGGTTCGAGTGGAGACCGATTCCGATTTCAGTCCGGAGTTTTCTCAACTCATGCGGAACCGGATGAGGACCAGTTACCACAAGTACGGGAAGTGGTCGAAGAACCGGCCGTATGTGGACTGCTTGAAAAACGTGCAGAGGCGATGGGAGGAGTACCTGAAGACGGGAAATACGGAATTTCTCATCGACGCCGCGAACTTCTGCATGATGGAGTGGCTCCTTCCTTCGCATGCCAACGCACATTTCCGGGCCACTACGAGCGATGAGGCTCCGGCCATTCAATGCAAGGAAGATGGGGAATACGGAATTTCTCATCTCAAGAACGAGCCGAAGAAGTCCAAGGGGAAGAAGAGATGAGTGAAGCCAGATATGTCTGTACCAAGAACGCTCCATGGAATCCGAGCATTTCCAAAAGAGCCCAGCATCCCGATGCGATTTCGATTCCGTGTTCATCATGTAGCTGTCATGAGAAGTTCAAGTGCCCCAACTGCGGAGTGGAGTTTGAGTGTGAATTGCCCGAGTAATCAGGAGGAAGCGATGAAACGTGAAAAATACGAGTATCTCCATCGACAGTTGAATGCACGGCAGTTACAGGGAGACCTGAGGCGGTTCGCCAAGGACGGATGGAGACTTCATTCCATCGTCCGGTCTTACGACTACTTCGACGTGGTGTTTGAGAGAAGGGTGAAATGGGCCACCGACATTAGGAGCTGCTAAAAATCGCGAGAACGGAGAATGACATGGAACCCAAATGGCTTCTTTTTGGCGGCGACCCCTCATGTGAGCATGTGTTCACGGAGTGTCCGCCGAGAATGTGTGTAAAGTGCATGGCGAGGAAGGAGCCGGATTGCCTTGAGGCGAAGAGTTGGTGGCCGAGAGAGAATCCGACCAACGAAGACATCCTGAAGGCGTTCGAGGCCGGTTGCGAGTATCAAAAGAAGTACGCGGAAGTAGACTCCGAGTTTCCGCAGGAACCAGCCACGGCCGAAATCAACATCGGGATGAATGGGGGCATGAACGGGGACATCCTGTTTCGCGCGCGTGGACCCGAAGGACATCCGGCTGGTGGAGACCTTGCCCGTGTATCTTCGGGAGATAGACCCGGATGACTACTACCTCGACGACATCCCCGAGGGCGTTAGTTTCGAGGAGGTCGCTCCGAAGGAAGTGGTGGAGGCGTTCGAGAAACTGAACGAAGCCATCCGCGCCGCCCACGGGGCTCATCCTGTGGCTTATGTTCCGGGCAAGGTGGGCATCGACATCTCGGAGAAGTTGGCGAAAATACTACACGAGAACGGAGAGTGATATGCACAGTGATATGTACGAAGTTCCGCAGGAACCAGCGACAGCCGAAATCAATATGACCGGGATGAACGGGGACATCCTGTTTCGTGTGCGTGGACAAAATCCCGTCCTTGCGCTGAAGGAGAATGGTGACATCGAGGTCAAGGGCAAGAAGGTGGAGAACGACAAGGATTTGGTGGAGGCGCTCCGCGAGTGGATGAAGGGAGCGAAAAGCGCTCCCATCGAGGAATCAGTTCTCGATCTCGACTTCGACGAGGATGAACTCGCGGAGATCGCGGAGAGAGCCCGGAGGCAGGCTCTTATATCGAAAAATTGGCTTTGGGTGGAGGCGTACAAGAACTTCTCCATGGCCGCCGACCGATTGCACGCCATGGTGCGGCGTTCGGAAGAAGACGCCCCGGAGTATACCAAGGACTCCGTATAAGGCCCTGCCGTGCAATAGGGAACGCAGAACGAGGGGATTCCGATCACCGGAGTCCCCTTTTTTTCGTTTCAACACGAACGTCGAAAAGAAGGCCCGTTACGTGCATAAATGACCCGCCATAACAATGTCATCCATCTCCCAAGTTTTGTATCATTCGGCAATAAACTCAACAATCAATTTTCTTGACATACAGGATATGGGGGGATACGCTTTACTCAACGCTGGATGTAGAAGCGAAAGAAAAAGGGCCGCAATTAAGGCCCGTGGTCAAAAGCAGAGGCATCCAGTGGCGGAGAGGTCGTGATTTCGGCCGACCTCTCCGCGTATTCCTGAAACCCGGAAAAAATCCGGGAATGAGAGGAAGGGGGAGGACCGGACAAGTTATTTCTTTTTACGGCCCTCCCCCTCCACAGAAGCGGAGTGAGGCCATGCGAATCGGTTCTTGGGTGGAGACTAACGACGGAGACGCTGGGTACATCATCGATTACCAGTATTCTGATCCCGTTGTCTTTTTCCCTTCTTCAGGGAACTTCCGTCGCGTGGCGAAAGACAACTGCTTCGATAAGACCATGAACGTCATCGGTATCCACGGTTCCTTCAAACCTCCTTCTTCCAAATCGAAGAAGGCTGATACTTTCAAGATGCCTCTCTCCTATGGCGTCCTCATTGGATTTCAACCTCTGACTTCCGGCTTCTACCAGTTCAGACAGAAACTCGCGGGGAAGAAGTACCCGTGGGATAATGGCTCCATCTGGAAAGTTTCCGATGCTCCCGATGGAAACAAGTATCTCGTGAAGGAAGAGGAAACGGGTAACTCCACGAAGTTTCCGCATCAACTCGACACCGATGGAACTCCGTCGAAGTCTCCTTCTTCGGAGAACGGTATCTTCGATGGAGGCCCGGTTCCAGGTAAGACTTTTGGAGCTTTCCATCTTGGAGATATCCGAAAACTGGCTGGCTTTGACTTTGAGGAGGATTGGATGGGGAACGTGACCCTCTACAAGACGGGCCGCGTCATCGCCTTTCTCCAAGAAGTAGAGGCAGAGCGTCTCTGCTCAAGACTTGCGAGCATCAGAGGGAGATGGGAGACCGAAGGTTCTCAATCTCCCTTTAACTCCTACGAAGAGCATCTCTCTTCTTATCTCGAAGAGAACTTCTGCCTGTCTGTCTAATTCTGTCTAATTCTGTCTCCGGGGGATAACGTGGACCTTGCCATAGTCACTCCATGCGAAGTTGAAGCGTTACCACCGGAGAGCAGAGTCTTTCCTCGTTCTCGAAACAAAATCAAGGATAACCCTGCTCTCGAATCCATCGTTGATGAGATGCTGTGGATGGGGCTCGGAGCCAAAGATATAAAAGAGTCCCTTGAAAGAGATCACAAAGTCTTTCTCTGTACGGACACGATTTACGATTACAAGAACAAGCACTTCAAAGCGAAGTTCGAGAGAAGTAGTTCGGTCGAAAGAGCGGCGTGGAAGAAGAGAGCCGACAAGAACATCGACATCTTTGAAAGCATCTACGCGAAGAACGAGGAGTTGGTCAAGAATCAAATCCGAATTGTTGAGACTCTTCAAATGAAGCTCGATCAAGCCGCTGAAGAGGAGAATCATCAGGTTAAGGTGGACGGCAATTTTCTTACTTCGATAGCCTCCACAAGCGAGCGCCTGATGAAAGCTCAGGATAATCTCAGCAAAAAGATAGAAGAGCTGAAGGATCAAAAGAGTCGTCTCAATGCGGTGAAGGTGAAGACTTGCGACGCTATAGCGAGTCTCCTGTTGCCCAAGATGAAACTTGAGGAACGTGAACGGACAGTCATCCTCAAGCAAATCGAGGTAACGGTTCGCACGCTTGAGATTGGATGATACCGGCCTAATGGCCTTTTTCCTGTTTGCTGTTTTAATGGCCGTCTGCTGGTATGATATCGGCAGGATGGTTAAGAGAGGTAAGAACAATGCCGGACGAAGCGTATCCGCACAGCGGAGAAATAAACGATGAGTTCTCCGTCATGCGTGAGGGCCTGCGGGCCAAGATGGTTCAGTTGGAGTCGAAGGACACGCTTTATCGCTATACTCCGCCTTCCCTAGCGGAGTTCATAACCTCTCCCGAGTACCTGGAATACCCTGCCCTCTCTCCTGTCCAGTTCCACGATTCGCTTCAAGTATTGGGTCCTGATCCGAAGAAGATATTCTCTGATGGATCACCTTTTCGTATAGGTGTCTTCCTGTGGGGCAAGGGCGGAGGCAAGGACTGGACCTGCTCTCTCCTCACGAACTTCATCTTGCAGGTCCTCTTGTGCATGGAGAACCCTCACGCCTTCTTCGGGATGCCGGAGAAGTCGTACATCGATATCCTGAACGTGTCTCTCTCCGAAGAACATGCCATCACGATTTATTGGGAATACTTCAAGACCGCTTTGAAGAGCAACAAGTGGATTCTCCAAAGGTACTCGCTCTACGAAGGCAACAAACTCCTTGCCATCGAAGGTAATGAACCAGGCAAGCCGAAGATTAAGTTGAGCGCCGGAGTCGCGGAGTTCGAGTATCCGAGAATCCGTGCGAGAGCCTACGGAGCGGACAACGAATCGGCGGAAGGTGGAAACCCGGTCGTCTGGCTCATGGACGAAGCGGACGCCTTCAAGAGTCACACGAAGATAGCGAACGCCAAGAAGATTTACTCCACGCTCCGTACATCTTCTGCCACTCGTTTCGGGACGAAGTGGAAAGGGTTCATTATCTCCTATCCGCGCTCCGAAGACGGGTTCGCGGTTAGTATGTATAACGAGTCTCAGAAGAAGAGCAGGACTGACGAAGGTGATACCATCTACGGCTCCCGACACGCCACATGGGAAGTTCTGCCTGATGCGAAGTTCTCGAAGAAGACGTTCGAGTTCATGGGCATGAATATCCCAATGGACTTCTTTGATGACTTCACGCGATACCCCGAGGAGTCCCTTGCGAAGATAGCCTGTATCCCGCCCAAGGTGGAGAGCGCCTTCTTCTCCTTCCGTGAACGCATTCTTCAGAGCGTTGTTCCAGATAAAACTCCGATGTTTAGGACGGAGAACACGCTCATAGAACACGAAGTCGAAGGAGGAGAGAAGAGACGCGATTACATAGGCAAGGTCATTACGTGGATTAAGGAGAAGAGCTGGGCTACTCTTCATACTCCTCGCGTTATCGCCGTGGACGGAGGGCTTACGAATAATAGAGCGGCTCTCATAATGGCCCACGGAGAGCCCATCGAAATAGTGGTGGTCAACGAGAAGGGGGAAAAGGAGAAGACCTATGTGAATAAGGTGTTGGTAGATGCCATAGTTGTATGGCAACCCGACAAGAGGAAGGGTCTTCAAGTCTCCCTTAACAACATCGAATCTCTTATCATTGAACTCAAGACTGTTCATAAGTTCAACATCGTACGCGTCTCCTATGACCAATGGAACTCCCAAACTTCGATTGAGACCCTTCAGAGCCTCGGCATCAGGGCCGAAGAGCATACGGTGGAGAACAAGGATTACTTCGAGTTGAGATCGATGGTGTACAACGGAGGAGTGGAGTTGCTTCCTTCTTCGTACCACGATGGGGATACGGTCGTCTTCAATGACGAGGCCGAACTTCTTCTCTCCGAATTACAGCGTCTTCAGTTGCTCAATGGTAAGAAAATCGACCACCCATTAGAGAGCGAAGGGGGATCAAAAGATGTGGCAGACTGTCTGGCTTCGGTCAACCGTCTCCTGAACCAAGTGGGCGAGAAGAAGAAAATCGTGGCCGGATTCCCTAAGGGTATACTTGGACCTGGATTCAGTAGGGCGTCCGCGAGCCCGTTCAGCCCTGCGGCGCAAGGAGTGATGGGGGACCTTGCGGCTATTCCGGGGATGCCGAAGTCTCCTACGCCCATCGGCGGACTGGCCCCGAATCAACCTCTTCACACAAAGCAGCTGGACAGGCCAAATCCAGAGAGTACAAGGCCAAGCTCTTTCCCACGGTCGGTCTTGTCCGGTGGAAACGGCGGAGGCATGATGCCGAACCCCGCTGGTCAATCTCCTCTCCCCTCACATCTTCGTTGACAAACTCCTGAAGTTCTGATATAGGTATATACGCATGGAGCGTTTAGGTCTGCGGAGAAGCAGACGTGCCTCGCAAGGGTACCAAGATTACTCGTGAAGTATCTCAGGTCCGCAAGCCTGTAGAGAAGACGAGACGAGGGTGTAAGCCCCTCTCCATGCACCATTTTGCTAGAAAAACAACAGAAGCGGAGGCGATATGCCCATCCCGACGAAGAGCGCGGCCCGGCTTGCAATGAAGACATTGGATTTCGGATCGGTGAGCAGGCGTAAGTATGCTGCGGCGAAGGACACTGTGAGGAGCATCATTCAGCTCTACGTGGGCGGGAACCTTGTGCCCTCGAAGAAGACGCCGGGCACAGAATCGCACGACGATTCCTTGTTTTCCGCTTACGGAGATGTGGTGAAATACGCCAACGCCGTGATGAAGGACCTGGATGAACACGGGCCGTCCATCGTTCCTCATCTCATCGATAACGATGAGAACGACGGCGAGCTTCTCCGCCGCGCTCTTAAAAAGGTCAAGAGCATTAAGTCTCCGATGAATACGAAGTCCGAAGAGAAGGCTATCGTTAAGAACCTCTTCAAGGTCTATGTGTTCAAGGTCTATGCGTATCCCACGTTTTACAGCGAAGAACACGGTCGGCGTGTTGAGACCTCGACGAGCACCTTCGTCGAGATTGAGGGGACGGAGAAACAAGCCGTCCTCAAGGCGGCGCTTACGGGATTCATGCTCGGGAATAGGTACATCAAGGGTCGTTGGTTTTCACAGACGGAGAAGGATATGGTTCGGCCCGAAATCGGATGCGTGAAGGTCTTCGCGTGGAAACCGGGCAAGTCCGACGGAGTGGTTTATACGCCGGATTCGAGTGGGTTCCACATTTACGAATGGAAGTGCGACTTCCCCATGACCTCGGTTGAGAATGAGGTCAAGAGCCTGAACCGTGAGCTGAAAGAGACGGGAGGACATTGTGGCAAGAATCTTTTTTAGCACGGGCCCGTCGAAAGACGAGTATGCGTTCCATGCAACGGCTACGAAGCCCACGATGCTTCTTGTTAAGGACGTGTTGGAGGGCATTTGCGGATTCGCGGGCCCGAACGCCGTCTATTCCCGTTGGGTCTATTCCCGTTGGAGCGAACTCATCGAAGGTGCGGTCGTCGGAATTCGGTGCTCTTCGAGGTCCGAACGGTCCAAGAAGGCCGCGAACATTCTGAACGAGTTGCGGAAGGGTCTGGAATATCACGACAGGTTCTTCTACTACTTCGAGGATATGTAATGGGCACCGCCCTCTGCATCCACGGTAAAGTGGACAAGTTGGGGCTGGAAGGTTTTCGATGAGCGACAACCTTACGCGAATCACGTTACCGGGTCAGTGGGCCTTCTCCGGTCTGATGGAGTGGGGAGTGAAATCTTCGGAGGATATGATTAAGATGACTCGCGAACACTCCACGCGGTTGCGGAAAGCGGCTGATGAAATCGACGCGGCGGAGGACGCCTCCTTTCAAATCGATGTCGTTTGTGGCACGTTGAAGCAAGAACATGTTCGAGAAGTTCAGCACAGTAAGAGGACGAAACAAGTCGCCGATTGGAGTGAGTGATGTCTAGTGGAAGCATCGGAACCCCGTCCTCTTTGGTCAGGGTTCGAGAAAGTCCCTTGACAAAGAAGGGGACGCTCTCGAAGAAGGTATCGTTCCAGACCATCGTGAAAAAACTTCACCCGGAGGCCGGTGAGAATATCGTCAAGGGCAAAAAGCATTGGAGTCGTTACAAGAGCAGGGTCAAATGTTGTACGATTTGCGGGAGGTGGTTTCCTCTCGGGGCGTACATCCAACACGCTAAGGGCATACGCGAAGTCAATGGTCAGAAGACGTGCTACGGTACGAGGGGCTTCTCTTCGTGGTATACGGACAAAAAGAAAAAAGAGAATGCACGGCTCGCCGTGCTACGTCGACATGAGCGGATTAGGATGATGGAAGAAGAGGAAAGGAAATTAGAGGATTGAAAATTTATTCGTAATGTGATATAGGTATATTCCTGCTGGCTTTCGTCTTTTAATTGTTCTACCTGCTTGGTTAGCGGTGCGGGTAGGACATCGGGAGAAGACGGACCCTGATAAGGGGACGGAATGAAGGCCGCCCCGGCCAGCGGCCCAATTTTAAGGAGCGTCACCATGAGCGGGTTCCACAAGACCCGGATGAATAAGACGGATACGCCCGTTGAGTTCGAGGTCGTTGGCGACATCGTGGCTCCGAAGGTAGGAAGCAACTACTTTCACGTCATCCCGAACGTGGACGGACGAAAGAAGTTGAAGTGGCTCAAGTTCGTTCGGGATGCGCTGAACGCGCACATCAAGAGCGGGAACAAACTGTGATGGATACCAGACCTCTCGTGGTTCAAAAATCGGTGGACAAAGAAGGCCGAGCGGCGTGCAACTTCTGGTCTTGCCTTCGAGGCATTGGGAAGAGCCCGCGATTCCAGAAGTTGGCCACGTCGAGGGTGTGGTCGAAGGTCACGTGTACCCGGTGCCTGAAGAAGAGACCATGACATCAAGCGAGGTCTTACAATATTGGCTTGACCGGAAGCGTGAAGAAATGGATCAGGCCAAGGATACCGGGGCGTTGATAGACGTTCGGTTTGAGATGGCTTTCCATTCGGCGGAGAGAACGGAGATTCGATACACGGCCATCGCGCCTTCGTTGGGGAAGAGGGTCCGTGTAAAACAATCGGTTGAATTGGTGGAGGAACTTAATGGATGAACTCAGCGAAGAACTCAAAAAGCTGAAGGAGAAGATGACGGAGTGCGAGGCGACGCCTATCGCGTGGACGAATGATAAGATCAGTGCGGCTATTATGGTTTTGATTGGTACGATTGATGTCTTGGACAGCATGGAGAAACGTATCGCTCAACTTGAAGAAGATAACAGGCAACGAGAGCGAGATATCCGTCGAGATATCCGTGATGTTTTGAGAAATCTCAGAAGCGAGTAGAACTGAGGTTGAGCGCCGATTCGTAGAGGGGAGAAAGACTACGATGCATGCAAACCTGACAGCTAAAGGCTTGATGGTTTTTAAAAAACGAAATCTTATCGCTCCTTTTGAGAAGCAGGCACTTGAGGTTGATAAGCTTATTCGTGATTGTATCGTTCGCGTTTTCGATTTTGCGGAAAAAGAAGAAATGAAACGTCGTCATGAAGTTCGTGTTGTTTCTAATCTTGGAGTTCTGGCGGGGAAATTTATCGAGGCCTTAAAAGATGATATGCCGAATGACGGAAGAAAATATAAATTGGCCATTAGGTATTACGGGGTTTTCTTGACGAGGCTGGTGAATGGAGAGGTTTTACCTGAAGTCGAGGCAGTTGCGTATGCAGACGTTGAATGGTGGGCTGTTAAATGAGCCGAGCTGAGGCCGAGCGCCGATCCGACATCCTAAAGCCTGTGGCGACCAATAATGGAGTAGTTTCGTTTCATGAAGAGAAAGGCGAGATGCTTCGTACGTGGACTCGGTTCGATGGTGGGGAGAAGTTGGAGACCACCTACGGTGCGACCGAGACCGAGGCCCTACTGTGGAAGGAAATCATCCGTTTACGAACGGCTCTTCATGAGAGCGCGGACCTTATTCGTAAGCTGTCGATGGAGGAAGGGATACTTTGAAGATTTCATTGAAGGGACGCCCTCTTACGAAGAAGACATTAAGGGATGCCTTTAATCGGATAGCGAAACAGAGAATAAGGCCTGATACTCCTGTCATTCTTCCGTTCCACGTGTTTGAGGAGATGTATTGGGTAGAGGTCTTCGAGGATACGCTAAAGGGAACAGGGTTCATGTTTGAGAGAGCAACAGAAGAAGGAGTCGTGTGATGGACAGAACTGAAGTCATCAAAAATCTCCGTGCAAGAGCCGCCGTGTCTCCTGGAAAGCACATCATGATGACCTGGGAGGAGAAAGGGTTTCTCGACGCTGATTCGTGGTGCAAGGTCAAGGAAGTCGGACAGGTACGTGCATGGGGCCAGTTTGTGAAGGGAGTGAAGGTTGCGGAGAGGGCAAGACTGGAAATCAGCAGGGAACACATAGGGACCGTGACCAAGGAAGATTTGTTTACCGAAGAGGGCTTCACCTTTGCCCCTTCGACATTCATTACGGGACATCCGCCGGAGGAGACGAAGATGGAGAACGAAGTGAAGGATGAGAAGAAGCCGTGCGTGGTGGTCGAGAGCGAAGGGGTAGCGTCGAATACCGATGTGTACGTTCTGGACCCGGATGGTAAGAAGACCCATATCCCCTTCGTGCAGAGCGTGATGTGTAAAATCAACATCAACGACCCGATACCAAGGGCCGTCGTGCAACTGGTCATGCCCAAGGTGAATTTCAAGACGACCTACGTGAAGGGACTGGGTGAGAGCATTGCGGCGCTCTTCAGTATGCTTCCCCTTGACGCCCAAGCGTTGCTCGTGGAGAAGTTGGTGGGGGACGTGACGAAGGAAAGGAACAAGGCGGTCATGTCCCTCCAAGAAAGATGGCAGGTCGACAGGAACGTGTCCATAAACATAATGCGAACGTTGATTAGCGAAAGGTATGCCCCTGAATATGTCGACGGGGAGGTAGTAGACCGTAATACTCCTCTCGACCCGACAAAACCTCTTCGTTTTCACGAGGTATGTGTTCGAGGTCCTCTTGCAGGAATCGAGAATTTGTTCCTCGATGCGGTGGAGGCCGACCGTATCAGTAGGGGAGAGGGTCTGAAGTTGCGAGTCAAGCGTGAACCGGACATCATCGTCACGTGTGAGAAAGGCGGTGCTCCTATGTGCGCCGCGTACGCGTTGCTCGCGTGGGAGAAGCCATGAGCGATAAAAAAGACTTGGGACAGCCTCTATCATATCCGAGCCGAGAGGCTTGGATTGAGGAAGGAGTGCGCCGGTTCGGCGAAGTGAAGAAGATGGCTTTCGTATGCCCGGTGTGCGGACATATCGCCACTGTTCAAGAGTGGCATGATGCGGGAGGCGATGAAGGAGTTGCCTTCTCATGCATCGGTCGGTGGCTAGATAAGAAAAAGAGCGCGTTCAGAAGTGGCGGGACGGAGAAGGGTCCGTGTGACTATACGGGAGGCGGGCTGCTCCGATTTAACCCCATCGAAGTGACCATCGACGGTGAAGTTCATCACGTGTTTGCATTTGCACCGGAGCTAAAGTCGTGAGATACGTCTGCGGTTTCCTGTTCTATCGCGACACTGTGGTCTTGATTCGGAAGGCTCGCCCCGAGTGGCAGAGGGGTAGGCTTAACGGAGTTGGCGGCAAGGTGGAACCGCATGAACATCCCGATGACGCGATGGCCCGTGAGTTCCGTGAGGAAACAGGAATCCAAGAGAGTATCGTGTGGAAGAGGTTTTGCGAGTTGAAGGTTCTTGGAGGTTCCGTGTTCTTTTACAGGGCCTTCGTAAATAAGTGGCACAGGATGAGGCCGGAGAAGGGTAGCGGCGAAGAGCCGTTTAGGTACAAGGTGAGTGAAGTCCTTGAGTCCGATAAGTTGATTGATAACTTGAAATACCTCATCCCGATGGCGCTGGATAAAAACAAACCCGTGGCGAAAGTGGAGGAGACAGAATGATTGGATTCGGGAAGTCGACTTGATCCATTTAGGAGAAAAGACGGTTGACAAAAGCTCTAATATCTGATATAGGTATATCTATGTTTAAGTTCATTTATGCCCGGCATAAAATCCATCCTCGGGTGGAGAGATACCACGAACAATGGTATCTGCTTCTCGACACCTTTGAGCGTGTCCTCGATTACACCGAACATCGGTCCAGTAAAGTCGTTGGCGCGTATTTTCGGTTGAAGAAGAAGTGGGAAAAAGGGAACGCTAGAACCGGGCATTTGTCCGACCGGGATGAGCAGGTCATTGAAGTGGCGATGCTCTGCACGGAGAATAAACGCAAGACGATTATGGACGATTTGAAAATACTAGATGAACACATCGGTGTTTATTTTAAATGCTTTATGGACGGAATGACGATGGCTGTCAGCCCGAATGGAGCGTTCCGACCGGTGGATGAGACCTTCGACATTCTGGCCGAAGTTGAATCCGAGGTCTTGGTGTTCCCCGTGACTTCGGAGTCCGATATCAAGGTCACGCAATGGGAGGGAGGACTCCATTTTTACGCGACGGTCGGGAACATGACGGTATACGATGACAAAGGCAACATGAAGTGGAACACCGAAGAAGAGGCGAAGCGTTGGGCCATGAGAGCTTTGGCGGTCGGGAAGAAAGCCTACGAGGGAGTGAAAGTATGAACCCCACGAAATTGCGTACCCCCACGCTCATCGCCGATGAGTTCCTAGAGCAGCTTAAAATCGGCGTTCATTGGGGAACCGGGAACCGACTCGTATTGCGTCATGTGTCCGATGACGGGCGCTTCGTGATATGGACCCGCCCCGGCGGCAACGTGTGGAACGGCATGTGGACGACCAAATACCACAAGTCCTGTACGCATCTCTCCGACCTGTCGAGACCCGTCTACATACGGCAGGGCATGGTATTGTTCTATGCCACGGAGATGAAGAAGTGGGAAGGTCGGTTCGGGAAGAAGCAGAAGACCGAGGCTATGACCATGATTCGCATCGCCACGGATATCAGGAAGAAGTTCAAAAAAGGCTTGGTGAAGTAAGAAAGGACAAGAGATGAACGCCTATATCATTTTGAATCATAGTGAGTCCATTGAAGACGGTCGCGAAGTGGAGATTGTAGGTATTGCTATGGATAGGCTTATCGCTTTGTCCATGGCTCGTGAAATCGTGGACGAAAGACTCGAAGAGTCTCGTGAACAATCAGAGAGTATCGAATCGGATTGTGCCGCGAGAAAAGAACTTAATCTCCCTCAAGATAAGCTCGAAGAAGGTTGCCCTGATGGATTGGAACGTATATGCGTTGGTGATTGTGAGGAGTGCGAGGCGTACGGGAATTACGTTCGATATCACGAGGCGATTCCAATCGGCGGGGATGACCCGGAATATCATGCCGCGCTATCTGCATATCGAAAACAGGATGAACCGGCGCAGTATCCTACTGGAATTCCATTGGGCAACGATGCTCCTGTTCGTTTGTGGTCTGGATCTGGAAGAGTTGTCGATCAATGGCTTTCGGACGATGGCGAAGTTCTTAACATTGTGGAAATACCCGTGGAAGAAGGCGCGCGTGCTGGTTTAGAAGAAAAGACGAAACAATGAAAGCCAAGGTACTCGTATGGAGCGAGAAGAGGAAGAACTGGATGCCGGTCACGCAGAGGGACGTGGATCGAATCGTGGAGATGATGTCTTCGAGCATCCATGTGATCGTGAATCGGAAGGGGGAGTTCTTGCTGTACGAGCCGGACAAGAGAAGCCCGGGAATGTGGGACCGTATGAAAAAGGTAGAGTCGAGTGGTGGATTAGAGACACTTCCAATTACAACGAATATCTTCAGGTCCTCGGCCATGAGACAGCTCCGTTCAGGAGATGCACGACGGATGAAATAAATGCAAAGAGAGAAGACGATGGCTCAAGAAAAAGTGACTCCTGAAAACGTGGTTGTTTTCCTAAATAGCTTGTTAGAAATTGACCGCAGGGCGGTAAGTAAGTTGTTCGATTCGTATGTCTACTGCAATCGTGGAATGGCCGAACATCCGAGAGTGCAGGTTAGGCGTTTGAAAATCAATAAGTATCGTCCGAGGGACGTGTGGAAGGTCGGAGTGCTTGGGCTCATCAATGGACTGTTCGGCGTTCATTCCAACAGATACGGACCCATCGCTCGCGTTATTCGGGACGATGGGATCATTAAGTCATTCGTCTTGACAGGCGGGCATGAGAAAAATGAGCGATTATAAGTGCCGTGTTGAGGGATGTCCTCTTCCTGTTTATACGGCTGAGGGCAAGCTGCCTAACTCCGTGTTCTGCGCCACGCATGGACTGAGACAGATTCTGGATTTCGTTTATGGAGATAACAATGGACTCGATGGACGTTTTCAGAAAAGTTGTAGGCAACAATGCCGAGAGGATGGAGATCAATCAGGGAATTCATGACCTGTATTTTTTGGTCAGGCCCGCTTCGTCGAATCTAAGCATGGATACTGGTAATAAGGTTATCGATTATGCGACGACCCCCGAGGCCATATTGACTGGGAATTTCGGCGTTCGACCTTTGCCGCTGTTTCGTCAGGGAGACTTTATGTTCTCCCCGAAGTTGGGCTGGACCGTGGTGTTCGGTTCCAGGACGACCGAGAGAAAAGAAGAAAACGGGGAGAGGGTACACGACTTTCAGGGAGGGATTGGAAAGTTTCATGACCCTGTGCTTATTAATGCTCTTTGCAAAGTGGGGATATTGTATTTCAAGTCCGAGGCGTTCGAGAAGGATATGGAATCGGTGTCCGATGCCGACCGAATTACACGGGATCATTTTAAGAACAAAGTTAAGGTTCAACTCTTCGGTTTCGATATCCCGTTTATCAATGCGAATAAGAACCTTTTTGTAGAGGCTATTTGTTGGGATTTAGAAAAATTACAATAAGTTTTTACGTGGCTATTGACTTTTATTTAATGTTATGATATAGGTAAACACATGAAAATGACCTTGAGAAAGAAGTACGAAATCGCTGTCCGTGGTCTGTGGGCCGTCGGGTGTGACCATTGGGCTCGTAAGTGCCAAAAGGTGCTGAAGCGCATCGGTGAACTCGGTCGTCTCGAACGCGAGCGCCACGACTGGTACTGCCGGATGCTCCGGCGTAAACGTGAGCAGGGCACGTGGGCCATGTGCGAGAAGTGTCCGAGGAAGAAGTACGAGAAGTGTACGGGGGAGAAGAAACCTTGAAACTCATGACCTGCATCCTCCACGGGAAGAAGCCATATATCTACTCCGCGACCGAGACACGATTGCTCGGGAAGAGATTGCCGGAGAAGTTTTGGTGGCGGAGATGGATGGCGATTTGCGGCGGCGAGAGATGTACGGTGTGGAGCGGGTCTCGTGAGAGGGTGAGGAGCGCGTGGAACGCCAATCAGAGACGGTTGATGAAGGAGCGTCGGGAAGAGCGCCGTCTCGAAGCCGAAAGGAACAGGACCGCATGGCAGACCCTCAAGGAATTAGTCAGAGGCGCTCTTCACTTTACGAAATAAAGTACGAGACGCTCTACGCTTGGAAGAACGCGATTGTCCCGACACGGATAACGTTGAAGATGGCGTTCACGGTGGACGCCCGGCAAAAGCAGGAAGCGGCCATCAGTCGGTTCGAGAAGGTACTGAAGTCCCTGTTGGAAGGTACGGTCAAGGTCGGCGACCCTATTTACGACATCTCGGGTAACGTCCTCGGTGCCTATGTGGAGGATGATCCGGATAATCTTCGGTTCTTCGTGGAGCCGTTCATAGAAGTTCAGGCTGAAGAGAAAAAAGGTCCCGTGAAGGTCATTGATAACTTTGAAATGACTCATGTTTCCCTTACGGCTGAAGGATTTCAGGTCGGTGGATTCATAGAGGAAGTGAGGAAGTTATGAAGAACGCAATTTATTCCCACATGGGGTACGGCTCGTCGGGGAACTTGGTGTCTTCCTTCAGCCAAGGGAACATTCGCGTGGAGAAGGCCATCGAACTCTACGAGGCCACGGTCAAGGAACTCGTGGATGGAGGGGGAACTCTTTTGGGAAGGGACTTCCATAGCCCTGCCGCCGTGAAGGTGGGAGACAGGATTCACCTTGTCGGATGGAAGTACGTCGCGCCGGGATACGGAGACCCGGAGAACATCGTCGAACGTGTGACCGTGTGGATGGAGCGAATCCCGTGGGGGTGGTCCTACTGGCGATGCGTCTTCGCCAAATGGTTCGGCATGTGTTGGTACGCAGGGGAGAAGTGGCCCCGTAGAAGAAGGGAGTGTTGCTGATGAGCAACAAGAAGTATCAGCTCGACATCTCCATCCAGACGACGGATGCGAGCGCTCCTCGGTACGGGAGTTACCGCACTACCGCGCCTACGGTGTCGGTGATGCACAAGCATGTCACGATACGCCATCGAAAGACCGTGAATATCCTCAAGGTCATCATCGAGGCGTTGGCGGTGGTGATTGAGTTGCTCGAATCCAAGACGGGAGTGAAGTGATGAGCGGAAGACTTGGAGGTGTAGAGGGTGTCGAGACTCCGAATGGCACTGTTCTATTTGCGTTCGAGAGGGGATGCGATTACGTTCGAGCGGTGGTTGTTGAATGCGTGTATCGAGGTCAACACGGTATGAAAGGACTAATCGTAAAAGACGCTTATGGAAAAACGTTCTTCGTGAAGAGAAAGTACTTATACCGTAGTGAACCGGAGGCTTTGGCCGAACCAATGAAGTTCAGGAAAGAGTATTCACGCTATTCCATCGGAGGTAGATGATGCCTAAAATCGAATACATACAGCGGAGGTTCTCTCCGCGCTCGCTGGCCGTCATCAAGGTGGCCGACGCCATCATCTCGGAGTATAAGGCGCAGGGCTTCGAGTTGACGCTTCGGCAGTTGTATTATCAGTTCGTATCGCGTGACGTGATACCGAACACCATGAAGTCCTACAAGAACCTCGGCTCCATCATCAATGATGCGCGTCTGGCCGGGTATATCGATTGGTCGGCCATCGTGGACCGGACCCGCGAACTCCGTGGGGTCCAGCATTGGGAGCGCCCGGAGGACATCGTAGAAGCCGCCGCGAACTCCTTCAAGGTGGACCGGTGGGAAGGTCAGGAAGAGCGCCCGGAACTGTGGGTGGAGAAGGACGCCTTGGTCGGCGTGTTCGAGAAGGCGTGTCGGTCGCTGGACGTGGACTACTTCTCGTGCCGTGGATACACGTCGCAGTCGGAGATGTGGGAGGCCAGTCAGCGCATCCTCCGTCGCTTCAACGACAGCCAGCAGAGGACGGTCATCCTACACTTCGGAGACCATGACCCTTCCGGCATCGACATGACCCGCGACATCGTTGACCGAATCACGATGTTCATTGAGAAGGACGAAGACAACGGAGTCCCCGACGCGAATGAGGTCTTCGAGGTCCGGCGTATCGCCCTGCACATGGAGCAGGTGAAGAAGTTGAAGTTACCTCCGAATCCGGCCAAGATGAAAGATCCCCGTGCCTACGACTATATCGAACGCTACGGACATCAGAGTTGGGAGCTGGACGCGCTCGAACCCAAGATACTCGTGGGGCTCACGAACGTAAGCGTGGCACGTGTCGTATCGGACCTTGAACTGATGAGGAAGAAGGAGAAGGAAGAGCAGGATGGTCAGGCCCGTATCAGGAAATCGGCGAAGAGAGGTTTGTGATTGACATCCCTGTGAAGTTGTGATATAGGTATGTCTCTAGTTTAACTAAAAAATGAAATGGAGGAAGTTATGGCTGACGAGAAGAAGGAAGGCGTGAACGAAGAGCAGAGCCAGCCGAATCCCGAGACTCCCGAGGCCATGGGTGAGGGTGTGGACAAGGATAAAGTGCAGAAGTTGATGGAAAAGATGATGGAGGAACATCTTAGCAAGGATCATCCCGAGATGTTGAAGCTCCGCAATGGCACGGCCACTCTGATGAAGGAAGTCAATGACTTCATCGAGAAGCGGGCCGTGGAACTTGGTCTGTCGGCCTCCGTTAACAATTACATGGGCAGGGTCGTGACCTTCCATTCCAGCGAAGAATCGCAGGAGAAGGCGGAGAACAAAGAAGCGAAGGAGAATGCCATCTCCGTCACGACTCTCACGCTGGCCTTGGCCGACGCCGATAACCATGTGGCCGACGTTTACGCCAAGGGCTTTGGCCACGTCATTCACGAGCTGAATTCCAATACGTTGCGAAACGCGGACGAATAGCAGGGTTGCGCTTGGGATGTAGTGGGCAGGTGGAAGGTGAGGGCTCGACGAAGAGCCCAATCGATTCCGACCGCTGGAAGCCCCGCAGTAACGGCCACTCGACGGAGTGGACCGGGGACCGGTGAAGAGGGGGAATCCGGTAGCGCAACATGAAAGACCTACGGGTCTTTCGGGGCCGCTTACGTGTTGGGAGAACGGTTCTGCTAACCGCCCGCCATAAGCCGTGGTTAGGGGAGATGACCGGGCAGGGTCAGATGTTCTCCCCCGGTAAGAGCGGTGCCGAAAGGCCCAATGGAGGAAAAGATGGCAAGTGTGAAAGAGCCGGTTGATTTGGGAGAATGTTGCAAGTGCGTCAAATGCGACATGCGTTTTTGCATTTGCCCGGAGCGTAAACCTGACGGTTCTTTGCAACATTTGCAACAGGGGTTCATCGAGGTGAAGACGTTTGTATCCTCGAAGTGGGACAGAGAGCACTATCTGACACCAGAGGCAATGAAGCAGTTGGCGGAGCAGATGGTGGGGAAACCTTTGATAATTCGCCACCCTTTTCCGAGGCCGGTTGTTATCGGGGAAGTGGTGAAGGTAGAAAATAAGGAGTTGGGCCTGTCGGTCACATTGAAGGTCAACGAGAAAGAGGCCGTGGACTTCGGCTTCGTGACTCGCGAAACATTCCTGAAGGAGGCCCGATATGAGTGATGACAGACACGATGTTCACGGAATGCTCATTGAGAACATCCATTACATGTTTGGAACCGGCGCGGGAGATGCCTGTGAAGGCGAGGACCCGGCTCTTTTGATGGAAAAGAGTAGGGCGGATTTTACAGAGACCCCGGAGAATATGTTGGTGTTCCGCAACCCGCAGAATCCTCCTACGGTTGTTCTGGTCCCGGTGGAGAAGGGAAAGATATCTAAAGAGTCCGCCGCAGAATTACTGGACGCTTGTGCTGAGCAGATTTATAAAATAATTGAGATGACTGATGATTCCGAAGAGATGATGCACGAGGCGGCAGGGGAACCGATTCCGTGTTTTGTTTGTGAGGCCGAGGCTATCCTTGAAGAATTGAACGGGCTCGTGAAGGAATATCTTCCGAAGGAGGATGAGGATGAAGATGAAGATGAAGATGAAGACGAAGGGTAGTCGGTCGTCGAAGAAGGAAACGCTCGATGTCAAGCGCGTGCAGAACGAGGTTCGGATCGCCAACTGGCTTCAGAGAGTGATGCTCCGCAAGATGGAGGCGAACCGCTCGAAGGGAAGTTGGAGCCGGAGGAAAATCCCCACTTACCTCATTGAGAGCGCTAAGCAGTTTGGTCTGGCTGTGAACGCCATCCTTTCGGGCAACCGAAGCGAGGCCATTCAGCATGTCGGTAATATGGCGAACTACTTCATGTTCGCCGTGGATGTGATGGAGAACAGGTTCTAGGAGAACGGATATGGACAAGAAGACCAAGACAGCGCTGTTGGAGGAGAAAGCCAGGGCTCTTCGGGAGAGGGCGGATTATCTGCACTCGAAGTTCGTCTGTGCCCGTCATGCTCAAGTCGCCGTGGAAGAAGAGATTGAACGGCCGAAGCTGAACGCTCTCATTGGCAAGTGTTTCCGGTATGAGAATTCTTATGGAGGAGGCGGAGGAGGCAAGAAGTGGGACCTTTACTCCAAGGTTCTGAAGGTGGATTTTAATCCGCACGGAAACCATTTCTGTGAGGTTCTCTCGTTTCAGATCATACCGTTTGGGCGTGGACAGAAACAGGTCGAGTTCAAGTTCAATCATACGACTTCGATAGGAGTTCTCGGGAAGCCTGTCAGCGATTCGGAGTTCCGGCGCGAGTATCGGAAGGCCATCAAGGTCATTGAGAGAGAACTCTGATGTTCGAGATGCAAGGAGCCTACGGCACGGCCAAGGTCTTCGCCACGGAGACCGATGAGACGACCTACGCTCAAATCTTGTCGATGCTGAACAACCCGGCGTTCGAGGACATGGACATCGCCATTCAAGCGGACTGCCATGCTGGGGCCGGGAGCGTCATCGGATTCACTGGCAAGTTGCAGTGCAAAGTGGTGCCGAATTTAGTAGGTGTGGACATCGGGTGCGGAGTACTGGCCTGTCGGATTCCGTGGAACAGTATCCCAAAGAACTGTAACCTTCAGGGACTCGACGAGCACATTCACGCGAATATTCCATCGGGGTTCCGTGGTCACTCCGACGAAAATAACTTGGAGTTTATCAAGGTGGCGGAGACCGAGATGCTGACCGAAGCCAAGGCCAATCTCATCGCCAGGATTCCGACCGATTCGTATTGGGCGAAGGTCGGCACGCTCGGCGGAGGGAACCATTTCATCGAGTTGAGCAAGAACTCGGATACGGACCTCTGGCTCATCATCCACAGCGGGTCGAGGAACTTCGGCCTTCAAGTGGCGAAGTGGCACCAAGACCGGGCGCGGGAGAAGAATCCAGGATTCAAAGATCAAGAGTTTATGTATATGGACGATGGAGGAGTGGACTATCTGGCCGACATGTTCAGGGCGCAGAACTACGCGCGCATCAATCGCATAGTCATGGCCCGTATCATCCTTAGGTACTTCGGGGTTTCCATCGAATCCTGCGAGGTAATCGAATCGGTCCATAATTACATTGACCAGAACGACCAGATCGTGCGTAAGGGGGCTATCAGCGCCTACGAGGGGCAGAAGGTGGTCATCCCGATGAACATGGCCTTTGGAACGGTTATCGGGGTAGGAAAGGGCTCTTCTGTGCATAATTGGTCCGCTCCCCACGGGGCCGGGCGGGTTATGGGCCGGAACGTCGCCAAGCGTACCCTCAAGATGGACGACTTCAAAGTCGCGATGAAGGACGTGTTCTCGACCACTGTGAGCGAGGCCACACTGGACGAAGCGCCGATGGCGTATAAGGACCCGGAGAAGATTCTCTCTGTTCTTGGGGAGACTGTGCAGGTGGAGAGTATTTTGAAGCCTATCTACAACTTCAAGGACGCGACAAAGGAGAAGACATGACAGCTCATTTTAACGGCGCTGGGTACGAGAACGAAGCGGATCACAAAAGGCTATCTCTTCAGCACGTTCGCATCAAAGAATTGATGAAGGACGGAGTGTGGCGTACTCTCGATGAAATAGCAAGGGCGACGGGAGACCCAGCGGCTTCGGTCTCGGCGCAGTTGAGGCATTTGAGGAAGCCGAGGTTCGGTGCGCATATCGTCAATAAGAGAAGGCGAAACGGTCCTGAAGGTGGTCTGTGGGAATATCAAGTATATTTTTAGAGAAAGGTATTTTATGAGCCATGTTCAAAACGCTCTTAATAACATGATCTCTCGAAGCGAGAGAATGCAAAATGGTTCGGGCTCATACTGGCTTCCGAACAGGAAACCCGCTCGTGTTAACCCTGGATTCAAGGGCGCGTTCCTCAAGGGCGTGAAAGCTTTCAAGGATGGCGTGGACCGGAATAAGTGCCCCTACGACAGGTTCTCAGAAGCCATGGTCGGGGCGGGCCGGGTAGTTCCAACATGGGGTAGGGCGTTTGCAGGATATTGGCTTGATGGATGGGATGCGGCAAAGAAGGATGCTTCTGAAGCAATAATGATGGTCGGAGGATGACATGAAAAAGTATTTTGTTCTTCTGGTTCTTTTATTCCTTTCGTCAGGAGACGCTCGTGGAATTGAGATGGGTCCTCCTGTCGTTACCTATAACAAATCGGAACTTCAGATAGTCATGGACGGAGATAAGGAGGAACTCCGTGATTGGTTCGTGAAGGTCGAGGAGTATTACAAATACGGAATCGACGAATACTATCACCGTCAGAAATATGAAAAATGGGCGGCCGGATGTGAATCCGACGTTATTAGACTGGATTTCTGCCACCTATTCAGGGTGTCTATTTGGAGCGTCATGGGAGATGCGCCGGAGGACCGTCGTGTAATGTTGTATTACAGCGCCTTTCAACTGTCGGGAACACTCGGAATTACCAAAGAGGGTTATCAGAAGACTATGAAGAGAGTAGTGGAGCTGTTCAACGCAGGTGGCTCTGAGTGGAAAGCTGTTATGAGGGATGCCCTGCTTGAAAACAATAGGTGTGAGAAAAAGAAAAGAGCGCAGTCGCAGGCCACCTCCCGTTAAGGATCGAGGGAAATGAAGTTCAAGTTCACTTCAAAATTCATCCATGAGGCTCTGAAGAAGAGGTATTGTCCGCAGGAGTGGATTTATACCAAGGAGTTTTCAATGCTGACCGGGTGGGAATCAACAACTGGTCTAGGACGTTTTGTTGACGGCGTGGCGTTCAACATGTGGCCGTCTAAGGGACACATCATCATCGCGTTCGAGATTAAGGTCTCGCGGAGCGATTTCAGAAACGAATTGAAGGACCCGTCGAAGAGAGAATTCGCGGTCAAAACGGCCGACGAGTTCTATTTCGTGGTTCCGAAGGGAATGGTTGATCCGGGAGAGATTCCTCACGAATGCGGTCTCATGGAAGTGTCAGAGGACGGAGAGATATGCGTAAGGTCCAAGCCACCCAAGCCAGAGTTCCGTTTTGTGAAGAAATATCCCGAAGTAATGCCAAGAGGCCTTGCGGCGGCCATACTGCGCCGCATGAATCCCGATAGTATCGACATGAGGAACCGAAACGATCTAATTCGTCAGCGCTATAAGAACGAGCGCTTGGTCTCGACCATTAAATCGGCCAAGTGGCAGGTGAAGAGAGTTGTTGACGAACTTCGAGTTGTATGATATAGGTATTTCATTAAAGGAGAGGCCATGATAACCGGAGCGAGCCTGAAGAGCACTGACGATCTGAAGAAGATGTGGGTAATCACTTTTGTCAAAGATGGCAAAAAGAATATTATGGTTGGCGGCCTGGCGGGCGATGTTCGTTATCTCGATATCGACAAGATTTCCGTGTCCACCGAATTCCCAAATTGCGCGGTTCCTCTCACCATTCCTCTTATGGAGACTTTGGAAGAAGCGCAGGAGGCTCTCGACATCATCAAGAAGTATTCCTACCTGAAAGGTATGTCGTTCATGGTCGAGCCCGCGACGGACCTGTTGTACGTTGGCTGGACCATGACGACCAACGATGAGGCAGGAACCGCGAAGTTTATGCCTGTCTTTTTCCCGAAGGCGTTGGGTGTGAAAGCGTCCTCGAAAGAGGAGATACGTGAGATGACCCTTCGTAGCATTCGAGAGAAAATCGAGAATTTGCTTGCAGTCGAAGCGTCCATCAAGAAAGCGGTGTGAAATGGATGAGAAGACATTCGTGAAGGAACAATCGCGCCTCGTTCGCAAACGCCATAAGAGGTTCTCTGTATGGAGGCCTGTTATCGCCGCTATCCTGTGCGCGAACAGCGGATTGGTCATCTCTCGCTTTGATGGGGTGATAGGGTATATCGTGAGCGCGACGTTCATCTTTTCGGGTCTTCTCGTGATGGAGAAGATTCGTATGCGGTCCAACATGTATAGCGACCTCCTGCACTCGTTCTCACAAGGCCTGTTCTCCTGTCGATTCGCGCAAGAACTCTCGGAAAACGCTCTATGGGACGATCAAGATGACCGTAGGAAGTATAAGGAGCTAGTGGAGAAGTGGGGAGACAAGTGGGCGCGTAACCAGTTGCCGAAGGCGGAAGTCAAAGAGGGAATTCCTACGATGGACATCAAGAATATCAAACCAGGAGGGAAGTAATGTTCGGATTCATGAAGAAACGCAAGGAGATTCACGTTGAGGCATTGTCTCACGAGTTGGCCTTTGAAAGAGTCGGAGATACAGTGGCCATTCGGCGCGAGGAAAGCAAGGTCACATTATTGTTTTCCCCTTCGAGATGGGGAGGGAAAAATGCGGTTGATTCTTCGTGGATTCACAAACGTGAGTTCCCGAGCATGTCGGCCCTGAAACGGTGGTGCCGAGTCCATCACCCTTGTAAGTTTTGGCCGACTCAAGAGGATAAGAAAATCGAAAACGTGGTGCTCTCATGAGGATATTAACCGAATCGAGAGCGATATCTTCTCCGGGAGACCTGCCTACCAACGCGCCTGAAGGGGCGAAGCCATATGAAGAAGTTATTGGCACGGCCTATCGTGGATGGGTAGGGAAGGTTCCGGTCGTGGTATCCATCATGAACAACGGAACCATGAGCGTCGAAATCGGGGGAAGCATCCTTGCCCTCAACCGCGATATCGTGGACGACATGAAGGAGCTCTTCGGACAGAACTCCATAAGCGTCGCCTCCTAAACCCTCTAAAAAATAGGCTTGTTCGTTATTCAATTTAATTGACAAGCCTATTGACTTATCTATAATTGTATGATATACCTATATGCGAAATAAGGATATAAACGAGGAGGCCCGCTGATGTCTATGACCCGAGCCACTTGGTTGAAGAGACAGGCGAAGGCGCAGGGCGGTTGGGTTGGCACACACGCCGACATCATCGAGCGCATGAAGGTGGCGAAGGTAGAGGGTCGGCTGTGTGTGGTAGAGGATTATTGCAGGACCAATGTTCCCTGCGAGTGCTGCGGGAAGACTGCAGTGAACACGGTGTTCGTTTCCATCTGTGACAGCAAGGAGAGTGTTAAGAACGACCCGGCCAGCGGTGAAGTGTATCTGTTCGGGACGACGTGCTGGAAGCCGGTCAAGAAGGAGATGGGCCTGTGAAACACTTTCAGGTTGGCGAGCCACGGGAGGCTTTAATGAACGATCTACGAGATACCAATTCGGTCGAGGCCAGAGCACGTGTTCTTCAGAACGAGACCCTTTACATCGTTCAGGATGTCAATCGGTCGGCTGCTGTCGATTACTTCCACAACGGGGCTCCTGTGGAAGGTTTTCCTAGGGACGCGAAGCTTAAGTATCTCGTGGAAATGAAAAACCACGAGAACGGCAACGTCCATCGCGTCCGAATGTCTTCGATTCGCCAGGCGATTTTATCGGCCCGGATGTTCGTCAGAGGGAAAATCAATAAGTAGTCGATATCCGGGAGGATTCCGATGGAATGTACTTGTGATCGTTGCGTCGGGGCGTGTAAGAACACTCCGGGATGGTTCGCACCAGGGGAGGCGGAACAAGTGGCGGCTATCCTTGGGATTCCGTTCGAGGAGTTCTTCAAGAAGTATCTCGTGGTTGATTATTGGGCGGAGGAAGAGGTGGACACTCTTGTTCTCTCTCCTGTAAAAGAGGAGCATATTAAGTACACTGGTAAAAAAGCTCCGTTTACTTTTCCGTTCATTCCGAGCCCGTGTGTCTTTCTCAAGGACGACCGTTGTTCCATTCACTCTCATAAGCCAAAGGAATGCCGAGAAGCTATGTGCGACGGCAAGGACGGAAGGCTTCGCCGAATGGCTATCCGCGACCTGTGGAATAGACCTGAACTTCAGAAAAAAATTACTGGACTTTTGAGCACGGTTGAAGTATAGGTATATCAATCAAAACGGGAGAATGACATGGAGAAGACGCCCAGGCCGGTCGAACAGGAGCCCAAGGGTCCACGCAAGCCGAAGCCCCCGAGCGATATCGTCATCACCGTGACCCTTCCTGAAGGTGCGGGTAAAATCACCGCCGCTTTAGGCAAGGTGTATCATCACACTCTCTCCGACGAACAAGCGACCCGCCTCAAAATCGCATCTCATCGTAGGACCTACGAGGTTGGTCCCATTCTTTCTGTCCA
>Ga0172381_10001367_pt1 | contig 28972 bp, 21 predicted proteins | sample Leawel6488metaG_FD_119754 | JGI IMG/M metagenome (GOLD analysis project Ga0172381, IMG submission 119754) | Leachate microbial communities from a municipal landfill in Southern Ontario, Canada - Leachate well 64-88 metaG | ecosystem: Engineered > Solid waste > Landfill > Unclassified | place... | reverse complement strand
ATGAATATTGAAAATTTCCATAATCTTCTTTTGCAACATGGTATTGATCGTGCAATATATGCAGAACGAAAAGATTATGACCCAGAACTTGATTTGGTAACAGTTGTAGATGCTATTTACAAAAAAGAAGATGTTGATAAAAAAGGAAACCCGGTTACAAAACACATTTTGATTGACTACAAAACAGGAAAATTTCATAGTTTTAAAATGACCGAAATGAGATTTGAACTGTATTTGTATGTGTATGCAGCACAAAAACAACTCAAAATCGTTATTGATGAAATGGGAATGTTTTTCACACAATTCCCAGAGAGTTCATTTGTAGAAAAAGTATCACAGAAACGTGTAGCCAGTGCAATTGAAAAATATAAAAAATATGTAGCAAACATTCATGCCTTGAAATTTCCCAGAAAACGAAATCCATTATGCAAATACTGTGATTTTATTCACTGTTGTGAAACATTTAAGGATGATATTATAAATGACTAAACTTCTCTATAATCGTTTTCCACGCCAAATCGCTATGCCTTTTAGGATCACTGTAGATAAAGAAAAGTTTTATCATACAATCAATGCTACAAATGGAAAGAAGCGATTGTTTTCTTCTATTTACAATTTTACTGGTAATTATGAATATGATAGAATAGCCCTCAAAGTGGATAAAGTATTCTTTGATTTTGATGGTTCTGATTCATTAAAACACGCTTTAGAATTTGCAAAAGAATGTTTAAACAAAGAATATAAATTTATTCCATTTTTTTCAGGAGGTGGATTTCATATTTATGTATTTACCAATGAACACTGGCTACAAAATGCAAAAGTTGCATTATCAAGGTTTCAAACCCAATTTAACGGTATGGATAGAACGTCTGTTGGTGATATTGCCAGGGTAGCAACCATTCCAAATACGTATAATACCAGAAGAGGAAAATTCTGCATTCCAATTTCTCTGGATCATATGATACAGGGATATGAATATGTAGCAAATATGGCTACCAATCAGATTTTTACTCCTTATATATATGGGAATTCGTTAGTAGATCTCACTGGTTATGATTGTCCCGCTGAAGATGTAATAATAAAATTTGACGAACCAAAAATAGATGTAAGAAATGTTGATTCCTTACCACCATGTATAAATGATATCCTTTCCAATGCTAAAAAGGGGTTTAGAGGAAGATTTTTGATTATTACATATTTAAAAGATATGGGATATGTCAGAAGTCAGATAGAAGACTTACTCCGCGAATTCTGCACAGGAAAAGAAGCAGATCATTGTATTATAAAAGAAAGGCAATTAGATTACTTATATTGGAAAGATATCATGTTTCCAACGTGTGAACAGTTGAAATACGAAGGAAGATGCCAATGTGATTGGTGTGATTTTACCAGGGAATATAGTAGCAAGCATCTTGTAAAAATATACAGGTAAAACAATGTTATTTATCGATTCAAGAGAACCAGAACCTATTATACGTGCTGTCCAAAGAGAGGCCAAAAAACGAAATGTCGAAACTGAAGTGAAAGCACTTGAATGTGGAGATTTTGTATGGATGGATGAAGGGATCTGTATTGAGCGTAAAGCACATGCAGACTTTGCAAATTCTGTAACCGAAGGCAGGATAGTTCATCAACTCATGAGGATGCAGGGATATCCACATCCCTATGTATTCATTTCAGGGGCACTGGAAGACATCGTAATCTATGGAAGTAAGAAACCTTGGATATGGACCTTACCCCATCATGACGGTGCCAAGATTTCGATTTGTTCAAAGTATAATGTAAAAGTAATCCAGTTTTTGAATGATACAAAATTGATCGATGCAATATTCAATCTAAAGGATATGTATGATGAATTTAGTAAGAATGGAACAGGACATGCATTAATAAACCGGATTAAAAAATCTGATGTAATAAATCCAAATTATGTAATGTATATGACCATACCAGGCATTGGGAAGAAATCTGCTACAAATATCATGTCCAAATATCCAAATTTCTATGATTTTCTAAAAGCATATGAAAATAGAGAACATGGAATAAAAATGGGTAAATCAAGTATGGAGTTTTTAAATAAACTCATGTAGGAACCAAAATCTTATTTTTTACGTTTGGTGATAATGCATTACTGCAATCTCCAAGGAAATGTGCTATGTCCGTATGAGAAAATAATGGAACAGCGATTGCTACAAATCCGTCTATTGTGCTGCCACCAAAATTCTTCATTCTCACATGGATATGAGTATCTGTAGTGCTCTTAATGAGAACCGTTCGTTTAAATAACGCTATAGATGGTGCTCCATAATCAAATACCCTGGTATCTTTCATAAGTAGGTGCAACCCTGCTCCATTGTAGTCAATCAGGTTACATGGTCCCCAATTTGGGGTAGAACTTGGCAATGTCTGCACCACATCTATTTTTCTGATATATGCTGCAAGGGTAGATCTCCACCAATCGGTGATATCAGAATCCATTGATGCACCTGACAACTGACTTGAATATAATCCCATATCAACTGCACATTTCCCGGACGACACCATTACAAAAAAGTAGATATCCCATATTCCATAATACATGTCGTTCATCTGGAATATCGGATAATCTTCCATCCCGGAATTTACCAGATCTATTGCTGCCTTCACCGGTCCATTGCCACCAGTTGGAACGGTTTCATTGTTTACCAATTTACCAGGATCCGCTCCAATCGAAAATGTATATGGCAAATATCCATGTTCATGGCCACTTCCATATGTGATTACAATTTCAATTCCTGCATGTTTGTAAAATGTTGGTGGATTGACCAGGATAAATTTGCATACTACAAATCCACCATTGGCAAAATCAAGTGGATCGATAACTGTTATTGTAGAAATGGAATCTGTGAAATCCCATGTTACATCTGAGTAACCAAGTTTCAATATGATATCAATAGATGCCATCACCAACGATCCATCATTTACCACAAACTCTACAGGCACGTAACAGACCTTATCAGATCCTTCAGTGATAATATCTACGTTTGTAGATGATAGTGGCTCCGTGATACCAATGTTGTTGCCTGTGGGCAAAGAACTACCAGTCGATGAACTTGTAATTGCACCTTCAGTAGATCCTGCAATGGATATTATATTCCCGGTTATATTTTGTGTTTTTAATATACCAGAAAATACAGTAGTAATACCAGCATTAAGATCCCAATAAAAACTTTCGTAATTACCCACACTTGCTACACCCGCTGCAATAAATAATACATTATTTGCCCCTACAATCTGTGTATCGGGCGCTTTTGTAATGAATTCATCAAGACCAGAAGATGCTTTGAATATAGCATTATTATATCCTACACATTCAATTTCCCATGCAATGTTCGTTTCAAGTTTAAATCCACCCCTATTGAATATAATATATGATATATTTATAATATCACCAAATATTGGATTATTGTTTATATCACGTTCTTTTAAGCAAGTATTAATTTGCCACTTGACTACATTCGCACCATTATCAATTTCTTCTGCGTATACCATATAATTTACAGAATCTTCTGGTTTAAGATTAAATGAAAGTCCACCAGTAACAGAAACGGTGATATGATCCCATTCACCAAAAGTGAGATTCACATCTGATGTCTGTGACTGTCCTGTAAGAGAACCAAGATGTGTAGTGGGATTTAACGTGGTAGATGCTACAACATCAGACATATTAAAGTATGATGTAATAGTTTTGAGATTAAAATCGGTCAATGGAAAGAAATATCCACTCATCTTATATGGACATGCAATATCATATGTATTACTTGTATTGAATGATTCTATTGATATGTAGCCTTCTATGGTTTCGGTTACCGATTTTATCTTATTATTTACAAAATCAAGTTCATCGTTGTTTATATCAAGTTGGATTTCTACAATATCATCAAAAGAGAGCGCTTCAAGATATCTTACATTAGATGTAACATTTTTATAAATAACCCCATTGCATTCAAATTTTCTTATACTTCCCTTGAATATCGCTTTTGTAAGACCTTTGAAGTTGATAGAAGTGGTTTGGCTGTTTATGATGGTGCTTTTCCATTCTTCAACATTTAAATCGATATTTCGATTGTTTGGGTCAATTAACATAGTTTTATCCCTGTGATCTCAAAATCCCGTGATATCCCAACTGATGATACATAAATGCTTTGAATGATTAATGTCCCGCTATTTGCTCCAAATGTGTAATTTACTGTAGATTCAAGATTGTTCACAGCATCTATGTATTGCTGCAGTGTTTTGTATTCTATGACCGGGATATCGGCTATCATATCATTTACCGATCTATCGTCTATTAGTTTGCCGGTAATTGTAAAATTGCTACTCTTATTTATGTTTTTGATATGTGTGGATTTATATGATGTGGAACTATGCTTGAATTTGTTTATAGAAATACCATTTGTAATATTCACATCAGAAAATGATGCAAATGGAAGTTTAAGTTCCTTTTTAACCCCACCATCAATATAATTTTTTATTTTAAGTCTGTTATACGTCATTGTAAGTTGTCCTTCATTTGTTTTTGTATTCTGTCTATTATATCATTTGTATTTAATGATCTATTCTGCAATGAGACAGTAACAGACTGCGGAGTCGCTACAATACCTTTTATCCTGTATTTTCCAATCACTGGTGCCGGACTACTGAAATTTGCGATACACCCAATGGATATTTTGTTATCAGGGTAATAGAATGCCATCGGATCTATTTCCATATCTGCTGTGATCACTTTCGTGTAATCATTATACAGGTTTTTTGCCAGGGATTTTGCCTGTGATTTGAATTTTACATTTGCATCAGAAAAGAACAGGTATGGTTTGTGCTGGATAGATTTTTGTGGTGTTCCTAAAAACATGGGCACATTGTAAATCCCATTTGTAATCTGTCCTACCTTCCATCCGATGTTGGTGATATTGGCATGCAAATCAGTTTGTATTTCTGATTTTATGAAAGGATACCCACCAGTATTCAATCCTGTAGATGGTCTGCTTAAGGTATCATATGGGATCGTTCCATTGAATAAATCTGGCAATGCTGTATTGGTTCCTGTTAAATATTGCCATACAGTAGTAAAATTAGTTTTTATAACTTTTAATGACCAGGTATTCCCACTGACCCCATATCTACGGGAAAACCAGAATAAATAGGTGTAACCACTATTTGCACCATACAATATCTGATATGTAGATGGATTTTGCATCCCTATCGATTCGTTATTAAGATATTCTTCAAAATTTAAATAAAATCGCATATATCCAGAATTGTTCATTGTCCGATAGGTATTGTTTGCATAAAATATCTCACCATATCGTTCAATTGTTATACTAACCTTTATTGCTCCATTTTCGTCCATCAACCCAACAGATAAATTGTTTATAAACGTATATGGTGGTCCATATCCTGCTGGTGGTGCCCAATCTCCAATTCCTGTTGATATATCATTTAATTTTGCAGTAAAACAAATATCACATTCTTCAAAATTAAAAGATCCTATTTTATCTTTTAATGTCACTTTATTTGAATATCCACTTCCATATCTTACCTGTGCATCCACAGCACCTTTGTAGGAATATGATGTAGATGGATTCTTACCAAATCCAAACCGTATTTTAGAATCACATGCACCAGATCTATCAAATGTTACATAAGATAGAGATTTGTTCATTTGTGGAGTGTATATTTGGTTGTAACTTGTAAACGATTTATCATTTAAGTCATAATCCAGATATGTGCTTTCTGCATTTGATAATTCAAGCACTTTATCTCCTGCATCGTCCACACCACCTTGGATAATAACTCCACCAAAATTTATGAGATTGATATCTTCTTTTCCACTACCAGATGTTATAGTCGAAAGATCAACTGTTATATTTGAATTTCTTGGCCCAATATTGACTACATTAGACGAATCTACCCACATAGTGCAGGTGTTTCCATATTCGTCCATACACAATTTGGCAACACCATATAAGAAATCAGTTTTTGTAGCCCAATTGCCAGTGATGGTTATCTTTTTGTTTGGAACGGATGATTGTAGAACGGTAAACTGACTCCCTTTCAGCACAGATGCTACAATATCAAAAACGTATTCATTTCTGAATTCTATGATACCAGATGAACCCACCAGGGCAAATCCACCAGTGATCCAAAGTGCTGCATTCTTATCATAAATATACAGATCAATTGAATCATCTGTTTTTTGGGCAAAGTAAGGGATCCCTTCAAAAATTAAATTGTCCAAATAATAGAACATCAGGTATGTTTCATTTTTAATCTCATTGATGAATGAAGGGTCAATCTTGACTGTCAACTTTGAAGACCGATCATAGTTCAATTCAAGTGAAAAATCATTGATAGGATAGTCACCATTTGAACCTCCAAGAACAAATTGATTGAGTATCATATACTCACATTGATTCCCATATCAATCATTGGTGGAACACCTGTGGCCAAAGGATTTGATATGAATTCTTCTGCTTCTTTTACACTATTCACATTCACATTTTCAATATTGACCTGCTGTCCTATACCAGAAGTGACCGGAGGCAATACTGCTGGTAATGTGTATGTTGCAGTTGGATTGACATTATAAGGAGTTACACCTGAATATGGCACATCAACTGCACCAAAATTTGATGCTACCTGTTGTTCGTATCCCACAGGATTTGCTGCATTGTAACGATCTGCGTTTAACATAGCAACCGCCAAATCGTTATATTTCATTCCATATGAGTCTATCTTTGTATTGAGTGATGCAAGTGTAACATCAAGTCCTGTTGTATTTTTACCACTTGCAAATGCTTCATCACGCTGATTTTTAAGTTTTACATATTCCTGGATTGTAGACATTCGACCTGCTTCTACCTTTTGTTGCGATTCTGCAAATTCTTTAAATGTTAATATTCCTTTGGTTAAATTTTCACTGATATTTGCAGATGACTGTTCAGCAGCGGATAATGGGTTAATCTGTCCCATTCCTGCTATACCTTGAAGTCCAGATGTAACACCGGTCAATGATCCTTCTATACCCTTTTTAACACCTTTTTTATACGATTCTCCCTCGTTCTGACCACGTTTCCTTTGCTCTTCTGATCTATCATCGATTGGGGCAACTGCATCAAACCAATCTGATAATCCCTTTGCTACTTCATTCTTTTTAGATTTTAATCCTGTAGCAATACCAGTTACACTATTCTGTATGGATTCAAGAACCCCATCAGAGAATTCGAAATTTTGGGCAAGTTGTTTTTTAACTACGTCTGGTAATGGCAATGCCTGCAAAAATCCATTAAATAATAAATTTGCGAATCGTGGCAATGCTATAAGTACATTATTGACTACAAATGCTATAGTATCAATAAATAGGTCAAATAACAAACTTCCAAGTGCCCCAAAGAATCTTATTGATAATTTAAATGCAGATGCATACAAGAACGTATATACCCTTGAAAACACTGTTACAAGAACTGTTCCTATTGTAACTACCAATGCTCCAAGGAATGAAACAATTGCCCATCCTATTGATTCCAATCCACCGCTATCAATGAAATTGCCAGTATTATTAAAGAATCCAGATAACGTATCGTATATTGCTCCGCCTATGGCATAAAATGCATTTATTATGATATCAGACAAATTGTTTGCAAGATCATTTGCCACCTTCATTATACCTGACCAATCACCTTTCTGGATCGCCAGGAAAATATCTACAAATGCCTTTCCTATGGTATCTATTACCTGAACGATTGGAGAAATGATGGTCATTATGAAATCATACAATTTTCCAAGTCCATCCATTATACCAGTAGTTGCATTTGCTACAATTTGCTGGATTCCACCCCAATTCTGGGTCCATGCTGTATACAATAAATACAATGCTCCTATGATTGCAATGATTATGGCGATGTAAGGAAGTGCTGCAATTGTCATAGACACAATACCTGTCGTTACCAATGGTATTGCCATAGCGACACCTTGTAATGCACTCTTAACACCACCAAGAATCGAAGTAAGGTTAAGTCCACTAAATATACCAACTATTCTTGTTCCAAGTCCCTTGATGCCACTGCCAAAGCCTGTGAACAATCCAGATATAGATGTTAGATTATTCTTAGTACCTGAATGCATGTTGGAAAGACCATTCAAATAAACGGATTTAAAATCAATGAAATTTTTTGCATTTGCTGCATCAAAAATTGTCTGGAAAAATGGGGATCCACCAATTCCACCAGTTACCGATCTTTTAGCCAGGTCTAATGCAAATTTAAACTTTCCAAGAGTAGTTGTGGCCAATGGAACACAACCTGCTTGACTTCCAAGCATAAATGTAGCGAACATATCAAACAATTTGTCGATAAATTCTCCTGATACCCTTGATACGCCAAGAATTGACTTTGCAAATCCATTAAATGCAGAACCTACTGCACCTATGTAGACCATCAATGGACCCCCTACAATTGCTGCTATCGCAAAGAGGAGAGCCTTGCTCATGATCATTGACTTTACACCTGCATCAAGTGATGAAAACCACTTTAAGAATGGTCCAAGGATTGATGCTGCAATATCACCAAGTTTACCAAGTTCAACTGCCAAAACATCGATGAGTTCTTTGATATGTGGGAAATACTGCAATGCTACCGATGCAAGTTTGATATACTGATCCCGAATCGCTTTGTAGATGTATTCATTCAATTCACTGATTTTTGCACGTATTTTTTCTTCCTGGCCAGTAGGTGTGGCCATGTAACCTTCTGATTTTGCTTTAGAAAGTCCATCTACTGCTTTGATTTCTTCTTTGATTGTTGCCACTTCGTCTTTATGTTCTGCTACATATTTTCCATATGATAACATTGCCTGCACATCAGTAGTTTCAAACATGCCTGCTATTTGAGCATCGGTAAGTTTTCCTTCCTGTTTTGCTTTGTATACAGCAGCAATAATCTCATTGAATGATTTTGTAGCCTGTCCACCAAGATCCCCATACTGTTGACCAAGCAATTTTATCTTAGCATTTTCTGTTGTAAGTTGTGAATTAAGTGCAGACATTGCAGCAGTTTTGGATTTATTATCCATTGTAGATGCCTGGATTGCAATTTGTCTCTCTTTAATAAGTTTTATTTTATTAGTAACTTCTTGGAATTTTTGCTGATATTCTTCAAGTCCTGCAATACCTTTAGGAAGTCCAAGACCTTGATCTTTGATAAACTGTGTAAGACCAAACTTTGTATCTCCTTTGGCTATCCGGAGCATTGTTGACTTTAAAGAACTACCAATGGTTTCTGCTGATGTTCCTGCTTTGGATGCTATGGTGATAAATTCAGTAAGATCCTCAATTGGCATCCCAAATGTGGCAACAGTTCCTACGGCTTGATTAAATGTAGCAGCAAGATCTTCAATGCCCAATTTGGTTTTATTGGATATATATGCAAAAAGATCGGTAACATGCATTGCTTTTTCTATTCCAAGTCCATATACATTCAATGCGGAATCAACAATTTTGGCTACGGTTGCCGCATCATCACCACCCATTGCCCTGGCACCCATAGCAGATACCGTGGTTATGGTTTCAAGATCTTTGCCCTCTCTACCCAATGCAGAAATTGAATGTAACGCTTTTGCTATATTTTCTCTGGCAACAGGAAGAGTCCCTGTCATCTTATTTAACGAAAGATATACTGTATCATAATAATCTACAATTTCATCTCTGGTATTTCCAAGAATTGTTGCAGTTGCTGCTACCTCTTTATCAACAGAGTTGGCATTTTGTAGCAAACCACTGATATATTGGGTAATGGCCTGTCCCATGAACATCAGACCCATACCAGACATGGAAAATTGTGAAAAGGTATTTCCAAGTGATTCCATCAGCAATGCAAGTTTTTTGGCACTTGCTGCAGTCTGATCCAATCCAGTTTTTAATGCACCTGCAATGTTTTGGAATGGTTTTGTTCTGATACGATTAACTGAACCTGCTGCAGCATTTGCTGCCCCTGCAGCACCTGTAAGACCAGATTTAAGATTATTTAGATTACTTGCACTTTTTCCAACTCCGGTAAGTGAAGTTATTACATGATTGATGGCTACATCAAGACCACCAAAACCAGTTCCCCATGTAGCAAGAGATACACCAAGTTTTACTGCTTTTACTGCATTTGCTTTGGTAATGAAATTTTTAAGAATATTTGTAGTCGAAACTATATGTGCTTGTGTTTTGTCAAATTCTCCACCAAGACCTTTCATCGAATCAGAAATTGATTTTACTGTAACACCAGTTTGTGCTTTGAATATTCTACCAAATACATTGTTCAATCCGGCAGCAGAGCGTTCTACTCCGTCTATAACTGCACCTGCACCATTCAATTCTCTGATTATGTGATTCCATTCAATTGCATATTTTTTCTGTTGATCTGTTGTAGAAACACCATTTAATTTGCGCAATGCTACTATAAGATCATCAAGACGTTCTTGTGCCGTTTTTGTAACTGCAACTATGGTTATCGGCTGATCTGCTACTTTTTTAACTTCTTTTATTTTTGCTTCTATATTTTCTACAGATTTTCCATTAAATTTAATATCGATCTCCGCAGCGAATGTGGGATCGTTCATAAACATATCATATATTTTGCGTTTAAGGGCTTCTTTTGCTATTTTAATGCCTTTGCCCTCTGCATCTACAAAACCGTCACTAATAGCCTTTGCTAATTTATCCCAATACTGTATTGTTCTTATTTCTTCAATTGGTGTGCTATTTATGGATTTTACAATAAAATCACGAAGAGCCGGACCTGCAATATTTTTTGAACGGAGATCATAAAATGTATCAACTGCTTTTTTTGTAACAACAGTTTTTACAGTATCAAAATACTGATCCACAAGTTTTACGATGTCAGAAGTATGTGCTGCTATTCCACCTTCTGTAGCAATTGCAACTTTTCCACTGCTATCTTTGGTAATGCCATTTTGTAATGCACTTTTTATTGTATTATCTAATTCAGCATACTGACTTGTAGCACTATTAATTCTTGCTATCTGTTGTTCTACGATTGCAAGTTTTGCTGATAATGCATCTGCAAATGTAGTTCCACCTGTAGAAAGGAATTTGCCTTTATTATTGATTAAACTTTCAATAGTGACTACAAGATCCTTAAATCTCTGTGGTTCTACACCTTTACCCATGAACTCCGATAATACCTTTTCTACACGTTCTTTTTCTGCTGCAGTGATATTGATTTTTACAGGCAGATTTGGTTGAATCTTGTCAAGTATGGTTTCTATTTCGGATTTTGACGGAAAAGAAATGCCTACAGGCGCTACAATATTTTTAAATTTACCAAGGAATAATTCTGCTATTTGTGATTCATTTAATCCATCATTTACATTCTTTGTAATTGCTCCTTTTAAACTGCTTAATTTTTTTGTATTTAATCCCACTTCGGCAAATTTTACTTTTGTTTCATCTATTACTTTAAACAGGTTAGATTTTAGTTCACTTACTCCTTTTGATGAATTTAATGCATTATCTATATGATTTTTTAATGTAGCACCAAATGATGCATCAAATGCTGCTGCTATCCGTGGATCCTTAACTGCAGAGACTACTGTATCTGTAATCGACTGTTTTGATGCAGCAACACCTTGTTCTATCGGTTTTTGTATTTTGGCTACAAGTGCAGATAAATTTGCAGTTTCGATTCCTTTCTTGAATCCTTGAATTTCACCCTTTAATGAACTCTGTGCAATTTTTCTTTCGAATTCATCAAATGTAACAGACTTTTGGCCCTGTTCAACACCTTTTTTGGCACCTGATGCCATTGCTATTCTTACATTATTAAAAACATCTGCATAGTCTGCTTTTAAAAATCCACTTTTGCATGATGCCGCAATTAACTTTTCAAGATAAGACAAATCTATTTTCTTTGTTAATCCATCTTCTATGAATTTACTTAGATTTAATTTTCCTATTGATTCTATTATTTTTGGCACACTTTCGTTAATAGCACGTTCAAACTGTTTTGCAGTTTCTTCTGGAAATCGTGATGCCTTCATTTGGTCTTTTTTAGACTCAATGAGTTTAAACATTGCATTTAACGATTTTCCAACAGAATCTATTGAATTTGTGCCAAACATTTTTCCAAAATCTTTGCCAAGTCCGGCAGCAAATTCTTTTATATCACCCTCTATTTTTTGGCGATCTATGTCTACGTATACCTTTGGCTCAATGTCAAAATATCGTTCTAATTCTTTTATTTGTTTTGATGCTTCAACTGCGAGATTACGAATACCTGTTTTGACATCTGAAGTTGCTATTCTTGCTTTGACTACAGTAGTCATTCCTGGCATCACAGGCATTGAAATGGGGGCTGTAACAGGAGCAGCAAGGTTAACATTGCCAAGACCGGACATTGATTGTTTAAGACCGGCAAATGCATCAGAAGATGCCATAGCAAAAGTGGTAAGTTTTGACAGTCCTGCAACAATGGAGTCAATATTTTTTATTGCAGAATCAAAACTTACAAGAGAAATTCCTTTAAGCCTTTCTGTTATTTTCTTTGCTTGTTCATTAACATTAGAATCGTCTATTCTGACTTCTAATACCCATTCCTGATTTGGCATTTTTTGACTCCCTTTCTCTTTCTTTTGCTTCGAATCCCATTATACGATTAAATGATAAATACACAATTTCCGGGATATTTTCAAGATCTTCCCAGGACCAGTGCATTTCTTTCATCACCATATATTCACGGAATGTTTCGTCATGCGTTCCGGTTGTTACACCTCTTTTCCATTGATATAACCGTTCTTCGGATGTATCAAAATAATGTTTTACTTTTATTGGTTTTGCAAGTTTACGTTCAACATCTGTTGAAATATATTCGTCCATCATTCGAAAAAATGGTTTACATCACCACCAAGAACTTCTTTGCATTTTTCAAATGTTTCTGTAATCTCTTTCTCTGTCATTTCGTCAAAATCTTCTTCTACAAAGTAATGATTGGCAGTAAGGGATATTGTAGCACGAATATTGAATTCTGCTTCACTCTCACCAAATTCTACTGCTTCATTGGGATGTTCTTTGAGAAGTCGTGAAATCTCCTTATCAAGATTTGCACTCATATCGAGTTTTTTCTGTTCTTCAGTTTCTGCTTTTGATGGCTCAATATCAAATCCATCTGTGAACAGAGAAAGAAATTCCTTAATGCTATTCTGACGTTCTTTACGAATACGACGAACTACCCCATGCTTTGGTTCGTTTGTCAATTCATATGCAACTTTATTTACAACAATACTTGACATAATAAAAAATTGTATATGGAGATGTTCCTTATGCTGCGTGGGTGTGTGGCCGATCTGCTGGAGTGTCGAAATCAAGGTCTTCAACACTGAATCCAGTAACTGGAAGTGAAGTGATCGAATCACCAATGATGTCTTCTGGATTGAGTTCAAGTGGCATTTCTGAAAACTTTACACCAGTGATATACACCCTTCCTGCTTTTTCATATGTAGCACATGATGCATAGATAATATCAAAGCAGATCTGGAATTCGTTGAAATCACGGACCTTCTCGAAAAGAGCAAATCCATTGTAGTCAATCTCAAGAGTGATCGTAACTTCACGGTTCATGATCACTGCATTGACAATACGGGTAGACTTGAGATAGTCTGGTGCTCCAATATCCTTGATAATTCTCAGATCGTTTGAAATGCTAATTTCGATAGATCGCACTGGATCAAAGGCATCCCATCCATCGTCTGCAGTATCACCTGCTGCTGGTTTCCTAAAGTCTGCATCACAAGGTGCCCGGTATCGATACCTTAAATTCTGAACAGAATCGTAAGAAATAGGATCAAGCATTGGATTTGGCTGCAGTGCATGTTTGTCACCATCTATAGCAACAGTTTTTACACCATTTGCTACGGTTCCCACTGAAATATAATCATAATCTTCAGTGGGTCCAATTACACCACCACAATTCCAACTGCTGGTTAGTTTAATATTTTCATCTTCTGCAATGGATAAGGTTGCTTCCTTGCACTTGGAACCCCAGAAACACATGTAATTTGTAGCAAGTCCCACTGTAGTGGTGCCAGAATTCATAATACCAGCAGAGAATCCAATCGATCCAAGGGTATCACCAAGACAATATACATTCAAACCTGGGGCAACTATAAGTCCAACTGCGTTTTTGTTATTATCTGCAACTGGAGGTATAGTGCGGTCCTTATCCTGGATACCATCACCAATACAATACAGAAAAATGCCAAATGCCCCAACTTTATCAAATAAATTGGTTGCAGTTGCTACAGGAGGAACAGCATTGTCGTATACAAATCTTGGTTGGAATACCATCTCAAGATCTACCGTAACTTCTTCAATGGCTTTACTATGAAGAACGGATACAGTTCTTTGCTTTTCTTTGTCTGCTTTGAGATATTTCAGTGACGAAGGAACTACATTATCACTGATTTTAAAACTCGTAACAGGTCCAATCCATTGTGCTCCGGCAGGAGATGTGGTAATTTCACCAAGAACTTTTACAGCAGCACCATTCCATACAGGAACAATTGGCGAAGCAGATTCATCATCAAACCCCACCATAGAAGATGCATACTTTAATTCTGGTGCCCATTCCACAAATCCATTGTAGCCTGGAATAACTGTTTTTGTCATAATCTACCTATATACCAAGCAATATCTAAAATCAAGTCACGCTGAAAGACTCGTATTTTCGTTTGGCCATTTAAAACCTCACGAATATACATCTGGCTTTCATCGACTATTCCTTTGCTTCTAAATCCTACAAACTGTTTTTCATCGTTGAATAGAGATGCATCGATCATTCCCATTAACCGATCTACTTGCATGTGATCATCTGATACAACTGAAAAAGAGACAAGTCCTCTCCAATTAGAACCAAATTGATACAGATAGTCTCTTTTTTGGACTCTGCTTGCTGTATCAATCACACAAAGGGGATATCCCGTTACGCTCAAGTCTGGAAACACGGCATATGTGGAATTTGCGAGCTCGCTAATTCGTGTTGATATGAAATCTCCAAGAAACCGCTTTATTTCCTCAACCGTGGCCATAACATTTAAATAAGTTATACCCACAGATACTTAAATATTGCTTCGGACCTTTTTAGAAAAAAGTTGATTTAGTAGAGTATATGGGTTTAAACCCAATGCTCCTTGGTTAAATTTCCATAACAAAATACTTGTATCAAGTAACTGACCTGTAAGTTTGTTACGATATTCCCATTCATGATTGGTTACAATATAACTGTTTGGGGCATTGGCCTTCAATCCTTCAAGGATATAAAGATTATATGGGGCTACAACTGCTTGTGTTTCCAAATGATATTCACCACTTGCGATATATTGTGCAGGAAGAGCATTAGATATCTTATATCCCTTGGATATCTTTTCAGGTTTCGCCCACGAATGAGAAAATGTAGTAGTATCTACCGGTGATGATTCCATCAATTCTGCATAGAGAAAATTGGCAACCTCTTCTCTTGCTTCTTCCATCATTGAATACAATTGATGTTTGAAATTGCTCATCACCTTGCTGACTGGAGTTTTCCATTTAAATTTGAGCGACATAGCACTTGTAGTCCCCTAATGTAGAATCCCATTCAGATACGTCAATTATCGTATAGTCTTTGCCACAATATGTTACAAGATCGTCACGCTTGAGTGAAAATCCACGAACATATATATCGATTTTGCCAAACACATCAATGCCTATAGAAGTGCCTGGCTCTTGTAGTGATACTCCATGCGGAACAGTTACTGCCTTGACCGTCTGAGTAGTATAGGTGGGCTGTGACTTGCCATAAAATGCATCGGTTACCACTTTTGTAACAATCTTGACAGTGGTATCCTGTTCAAATATTCTCATGGCCGATTCAATCATAGTAAAAAATAGACTTGCGAGGGTTTATGGTTTATTGATCATGATATTATAAATGATATTGCTAATGAATCCACACACTGTCCCCAATCCACCACCAGCAACCATACCAGAATTTCTTGCATTAACCATGAGTTCTTTAATATCAAGATCCTGTTGATGATTTACTATGAGACTTTTTACATCAAAATCGTGCTTCATATTAAGTAATGTCGTTTCCACATTTGTCATTCTATCCCATATCCGTTTCCATTCACCAGGATGTGGACATACCACACTATGTTTAAGTATATTATCAGAATTCTGTCTGATCATATCAGCAAACTGTGCTGTTGTAGCATTTTGATCTATTGATATAGAATCAAGTGTAGCACGCAATTCCTGAACAGACGATGCAATGCCAATTAGTTCTATTTCTATATCATGTAGATTTTTTGACAGTTCTGCGTATTTTTCCTTTGAGCATTTATCTACTTTTTCTATTTCTGCTATCTGTGCATTTGCCCATCGTTCTAACCACTCATCTGCTGACATAATGCCCCATTTGGTGTCATGGAATAAGCAAATATGATAACTCCGGTTGTATCACCATCTAAATTGTTGCTTCTCCACACATTTACCCTTGCTTCTACAATTTTTCCTGTAGGGGCTTTAAAAGAAATATCATACTCGTATTCTCCGGTTTTCAAAGCAATTGTATCGGCAGCAGAAAAAAGATCAACCTGGTAATCGTTGAATAGATCGGTTATCGTTTTGCCTACAAGTTCATCACGCGACAATCCCATCAATTGTTCACATGATTTATTACATCCAATTATTTTACCTGTTGTATCTTTCCAGAAAATAACCTTTGGACTATGATCCAACATCTGTTGCATGAGATTTATAGTCTCTTCCTTGTCCAATTCTGCTTGTTTAAGCATCCTTTCAGATTCGGCTATATCTTTTGCAAGTTGTCGCAAAGTGGATAATGACATTGGGTATATATCTATACCCAAAATATAAAAAAGATTAGTAGACGAACGTATCGTCCATCAGTTTGGCAATTTGATCTTGTGATAATGCTCGTTTGAATATGTGCAGATCTTTGATATTTCCTGTATGATATACTGTATTTATTTTACCAATACTCATAACTGCACCAATTGCAGTTGTTCCATTAAATGCTGTAGTTATTGTAACCGATTGTGATACTGCATTTATATAAATCAGACACAAATTGCCAGATCTAACAATGGCAATATGATACCACGTATTTGCCGATGTAATTGCCGATGTAACATTATAATCAAACGTATATACAGTACTACTTATTTTTCCAACTAATCCAATATCACCACCAGACAAATATACATATGCACGACTATCCCCACTCGCATATTGACCAATAATTCCCTTTGTTCCAGTAATATTAGCAAATTTTGCCCACAAACATATAGTAAGATCTGAATTCCAAAAATCCCATAATGCATGATCTGTTATAGTTATATAATTTGTAGATCCATCAAACACCAATATTTCTTGTCCACTTGCAAGTTCAATTGTTGTAAATGTTCCGGCAGGGGTAATAGATACACCATCTGGTAATACAAGGAATCCATTATCACCAGGTGCATCACTGGCATCATAAAAGGCATTACCAACTCCATCCATGTGTAGTAGTAATTTGGTGTATGGATCTGGTTTGAATGGTCTGGTTGATGGTGTAAATGCTGATGTATATCTTGCAATATCTTTAGAAATACGAATTTCTGATAAACATCCATCTAAATACGATCCACCCCCATAATAGGTTCCAATCAATATAAGAGCACTGTTATTTTGAGGAGAACCGGTTAATGTGGTTGCTATTTCTGGTATCCCATTTAAATATAATACAATTTTAGAACCAGTTTTGACCAATGCAATATGATATTTAGTATTTGCAGTAAGTGTTGTAGATCCAGTTCCGACTCCACCTGTTGCCCATGATGTTCCATTTGTAGATATCCGATATTCTATTTTGTTTGTTGCATTAATGTAAACTTCAAATGATGCATAATATCCAGAAATATCTCTTGCAATTATGAATTGAATTTTTCCAACTGCATTAAAAATAACAGTAAATTCTACTGTATAATTAGTTCCTATATCCCAATCAGCATGAGTCGCAATACTTAAAGAATCTCCATTTCCATCCAAATATGCAATCCCGCTACCACATGAACTACTTAACTGTTTAGCATCACCATATGCAGTAATTGTTTTGGGTGATGGACTTGAATCCACAAATGTGTTACCAGATCCAAGGAAATGCAACAGTAGTTTGGTATTAGCATCAGATTCAAGTTGGCGTCTTGGTGGAGTGAAATTTGCAGTGTATCTGGCGACATCGGAGATGCGAAGTTCCGACATATTTCCAATAATATATTGATCGTAACCCGGATTACTATTATGTCGTCCCCCCATTGCAAGCCTTGAAGATGCTGCTGGTGCTACAGATGATGAAAATGTTCTCTCCGTCAACCCATTTACATACAAGGTATATGTTGTTCCGGTCCAAACCAATGCAACATGATACCAAGTATTTACAACAATAACTGTGGTAGAACTTGCAGTTGAGTTAATATTCCATGATGCATCACCAGATGAAATATAAACACTAATATAATTCGTAGCACTTAATTGGAATTGTATACCAAAATTATTTGCAGTTCCAACATGAACGAGTGTTTGGACAACTCCAACTGTATTAAACCTACATGAAAATTCGATTGTCAACCCGATTGTAAATTGATACGTATCGGTGTTTAATAGACAATCACCAGTGCCATCAAACATCCCAATACCAGCACCAGGGAATGGAAGAATCTGTTTAGCATCACCAACAGCAGTTATCACTTTTGGTGCATTTACTGATACATTGGAACCTGTCCAGTGTAAGATGCAGTTCAATTGTTTCTTTGTTTCCTGTAACATCATTGCACCTATGTAAGTGTCACCACAAGTTGCACAAGCAAGTCTGCACTTCCTGCATCTGCTTGATTAACCCTAAAATGCAATACATCACCAGCAACCAACGTAGTGCTATCAAGGGTTCCTGCTGCTTGATAGATACCATTTGTAGCACTTGTCAATTCCGTTATCTGCATTGGAAGATCACTGGTAAATATACTATTAGTTTCCAATGTTCCATTTTTCATAACCTGAACTTTACAATACGTCCCTGATGCAGATGGAGCACTTACCAATGCCATAATAGCAGAATTAACAGTACATGCTGCCGGTGCTACCCAATATAATAATGATGCTTCTATTACGGTTCCTTCAAAAGATCGTTGAATAACTACAACACCGTTAGACGATCCACCACCAAATTCAGATTTTAATGCTTTTTTATGGCTACTTGTAACCATATCATAATATGGCACATAATCAGTGCTGGCAGGTGTTCCTGCAGTTAAATCACTTGTATCCTGCTGAAATCCAATATGTCCGGCATTGGCATATTCTAAATTTGTTAAATCTGCATGATTTGTAGCAGCAGAACCTTGGAATGTAACTGTCCAAGCAGACTGGATCTGATTAATTGCAGTTGCTCCACGCAAAACAATTACTTTTCCTACCAATGTTGCAAAATTTGCAAGCAATCCTGGTGCTGCTGGTGGTTGTGCAGCCTGTGCTACAGTAAGTGTATAATTCTGAACCTGGCCATATTGAACATGTAAACTTCCATCATATGATATGTAGACCCAATGAACGCAATATCTTCCTGCTGTTACCGTTCCAAGGGTTCCATCACCATCGTCGTAATTTAATGCAGAAACATCAGTTTGGCTTGCAGTCTGTGTCCATCCTCCACTTCCATTACGATGCCATGTTGTAAATGTATCTGTAAGAGAAGTATCCTTACCTGACGTATTTAGTCTTATTATCCCAAAATAAAATACACCATCGGTAACTTTAATTTTTAACCCAGATGGACTTGATAACACAGCCCCTGATGAATGTGCAAACCCTCTGGTCTGCATTATTGCATCCTGCACTCTCCATAGTCCGTTACCAGTGGGTATACCTGTTTGAATTATACTCAAAACAGTTCCAGATCTATAAACCCTACCCAATGCAATCGACGTAGTAAAATCTACATCGTCTCTGTTGGTAGTTACTGTAATAACAGGGGATCCGGCATTGTAAGTAACGTAAACATAATTGATAGAATTGTCTGTTAATGCCAATGATGGATTTGCTGCCCATTCTATTGAGAGCAATGCCCCAACATCGCTATTTGTAGTCCGTATAAATCCTGCTCCAAGAGCGACATTTAAATTACCAGATCCAGCATCTGTAAGTGCTCCACCAGAAATCTTCCCTGTAAATCCAGTAGAATTGATATATTCAGTTAATTTATCGATTGCCGGTGTTCCTAATACCGGTATAGTAATATCACCACTACTTCCTGTATTTGTAGTATTAATTACCCCATTTGCATCTACGGTAAACCCATCGCCAAGTTTTCCTATCTGCGTTAATTTAGTTGTTACCATTTTACCCTCTATACTTAATTAGAACAACTCCGGGAGTTCCAGCAACACCAGAACCACCATACTGACCTCCACGGCCACCGCCGCCCCAATTATCACCAGAATAACCAACACCTCCAGGAGTTCCAAGAGGGTTTGAATAACTTCCATTGAAATTTGAACCACCAGTTCCACCACTTCTTGAATATCCCTTTATAGAAGACGTTCCGCCAGCACCACCTGGTGTTCCTGCATAATTGTTGCCAGATGCCCCATATACACCACCTGCACCTCCTGTTCCAACTACCACGGAAATAACTTCACCTTCTGTAACCGGAACGAGTATATCAGTCAATACAGCACCTGAATTTCCACCCCTTCCCCCAAAAGATGTTCCCATAGAAGAACTATACCCACCAGATCCAGATCCACCACCACCACCACCAACAATGGTTACCGTAATGGCATTTATACCTGCAGGAACAGTCCATTGAGAAGTTTCTGTAATGGTATCAATTATAACCTGGCTAAAAATGGTATTTGATTCTCCTACCAATACGGTATTGTTTACAATCTCTGGGATGTCAGTATGGGTTTCACTTACCAGCATAATATCACCCAAGGGTTAAAGTTCCACCATGAGATTTCACATACCAGGTATTGTGACCTCCTATCGCCCCAACATAAATCAGGGTAATATGCTCAAATCCTGTAAGCCCTGTTACATATCCTGCCGAAGTGCTCTCATCGGAAAGTATCCTGATATACTGATCGGTATTTGCTGTGATAGTCCATACTACTCCCATACCAATCACATCAACGGTGTCTCCTACTGCCGGATTGTCATTTAGGATATAACCTTCGTCTTCAATGATGTAGACCACTGACGATGCCACTATGCCCGTTAGATTTGATCCGTCTACTGCCGGGAGTTTTCCAAGTGTATCAAGTTGAACCAGATTATTTGCAGCAGTCCCTACATCTAATCCATCTTTGAGCGTTTTTGTAGTTGAATCCCATTGTGGGACTCTATTTTCAGTTGTAATAGTAGGCCCAAATACATTACCGGTTATTGGAAGATTTGTAAGTAACGATCCGTCTACTGCTGGCAATTTTCCACCAGTCGTAAGTTTTACAATATTATCTACCAATACTCCGGTGTCGCATGCAGCAGCAGTCCCCAATTCTGGTTTGTTTAATATTACCGCATCGCCCTCTTCGGCCAACCAATCAGCATTTACGTTTGCCTCTCCGCCAACTACCAGCAAATCAAGTTTTGCCTTGTCTGCACCGGTCATTAATCCAGAATTTCCACCAGATACTACACTTGCTATAGTATCAGAGCCACCACCAGCATGAGTAGATCCATGTGGTGATGCTACACCAGAAGAATGACTATGAGTGTCTATTTGCCCGATTAACTTTGCTTCTATCTCTGCTTTGGTGATATCACTATTTTTCTGTGCATCTATGGGAGCATGTGAACCCTGACTGTGTATCCATGCTTCCTGTCCTCTATCACCATAATACGCTGTTGAATGAGTTACACCAAGGGCTACTCCACCACCACTTGTTTCAACATAGACCGTTCCACCCCATCTATAGGTTTTGTCTGTGGATCTATCAAAATAATAAATATTGTCTTCACCAACAGCAGGAAACAGAGTATATGTATCATATTCCCTGATATCATCTACAAATCCTGGCAACTGGCTTGCAGGAATAAATCCATTATTATCAAGAGTTGCTACACCACCACCAACACCTTTCTGTGCAATCGGGATGTATACCCCTGCTTCTTCTGTATGAGGAACCCACGTTCCATTTTTTCTCAAATTCAGCGTGTCATCATTGGCAACATCGCGTATTGCTGATTGAGTTTTAATAGCAAGGGTGACATCATTTGACGATAGATATAGAGATAATGTCTTGTAGGCATTTACTCTTCCACCAGTCACACATTTCCCAGAAAGAGATGCTTTTACATCAACACCATTAAGGATCGCTGTTTTGATTTGTGCAGGTGTCAATGCTGGAAATGCAGATTTAAGAAGCACTGCAATACCCGTAACATGTGGTGCAGCCATTGATGTTCCTGAAAGCCACACATAATCAGCATTTGGATATGTGCTACAAATATTTGAACCGGGTGCGGCCACATCAACAGAAGTTGCACCAAAATTTGACAATGAGTTCAATACATCATGGTGATTGGTATTTGCTACCGATATGATGTTTGGGCAATCAAATGATGCAGGGTAGAATGGAGCAAAATCATTATCAGAAGCATCGTTACCAGCACCACAAATGAACAAAGTGGTATTCGCCAATGCTCCGATTGCATCATGTAAAGATTGTGAAAACGATCCTGTTCCAAGCGACATATTGGCAATGGGGATACCACTGAAACTGCAGTGATCGATACCTGCAAGAATTGACGTATCTGTTCCTTGCATTGAAGAATTTAACACCTTCAATGGATACATCCGGCAATTCCATGCAATACCTGCAACACCAGATCCATTGTTACCTTTGGCACCAATAATTCCGGCAACATGCGTTCCATGATTGCCATCGTCCATTGGATCATAATCCTGATTGTAATAATCTATACCATCGGCTTTCTTACAATTTGCGGCCAGATCTGGATGATTGTAATCAACACCAGTATCGATGATTGCCACTTTGCATGTTGCATTTCCAACTGGTAAGTTATTTGCAAGTAACAAAGCCCATGCATATGTAGCCTTGATATCAGCACCTGCTTCTCCACCATCTTGTCCAATGTTGTTAAGTGCCCACTGATTTCCTGCTACAAAATACGTATCATTGGGGAGATATGGTGCTGGAAGTGTTGCTGTGTAAATATGATCAGGGTGTGCATATTCTACCAAATCAGAGTCTTCAAGTAACTTTACTTCATCAATTACCTCTGCATCTTCAAAAGTAATGATTGAAATACCACACAGGGTATTCTCAAGTTTTGCTGATGGTATAACTTTTATAACATCAAGCATTGTCTTGTTTGGTTTTAATTTTGCAAGTAATCTACCCTGTATATACATTTCAGACCTCCATATTTAATCCAAGCGTTCCAACAGATGATATCACCTGGAATTCAGTATTTGCAACTACACATAACAATTCCGCACAATCACGGGGGTGAATAGATTGCAAAAATCCATTTGGGCCAACATACGTTGCTTTATCTGAGTAGACAATTTTCTGACCATCATTCTGTGCTATTCTCCATCCACCAGATCCAACCCCACATATTCTGAACAATTTACCAACTGCACATGTAGCGGGCAATGTTTTTATGATCCTGGTAGCCGCATTTGCAATACATCCAGTATCTTCTACCAATGCACCAGAAGTTGTAGAAACTTCCCATGTAACACCAGATCCTACCGGTTCTATTTCTTCTATTAAATCTACCCAATTTAAGCCATTAAACTTTTTATAAGTGACAAGGGTAAGAACATATGATACTGTTCCGTTTAATGGAACATCAAAATACCATTGATCCGATTCAAGCCATGTAGCAAAGTTGTTTTCATGTCCTTCAAATACACTTCCAACAGTCGGGGTAGATGACACAATAAACCGATCATTATAATCGTAAACTGCGGGGGGTTCATTTACAATTGACTCCACTGGTAACTGCCATGATTCCCCACCCACACCTGCAGGGCCACGGGGACCAATAGGGCCATATGGACCCTGTATCCCTTGAGCACCAGTTAAACCACGGGGACCGGCTATTCCCTGTATCCCTTGAGCACCCTGTATGCCCTGTTCACCCTGTGGACCTACAATTGGACCTACATTTACCCATGTAAGAGATTCTGACCATATGTAACAGTCCCCATCGAATTCACAGTAGTATCCATCATTTACATCATTCCCGGTAGTCGGAAGAAGATCTGCAGTGGCAACAGATCCCTTCATATTGATAGAAGTTCCTGCAGATCCTGCTACCCCCTGGATACCCTGTATTCCCTGTGGACCTTGGATACCCTGTTGTCCTGCAGCACCAGTTTCCCCATCGATACCATCTCTACCTGGCGTTCCGGCAGGACCACGGACAACTGCAGTTTTGTCTACCCAATAGGTGTTGTTATACGGCGATGCTACACCATCATACATCTGGAATCCAGTTCCAAGTGCAATAATCAATCCATCTTCTACTTCAGATGCATGTAAGACAAAATACGCATCGCGTTCTGTAGCATTTGCAAATTGATGATTCGGATTGATGGTAAATGAACTGGTAATGTCTGCATTAACAAATGCCGAATCTGCAGTGCTATAAAGCAGTCCTTGCCCATCCTGAACATTTGAAATCTTAAACCCAGAAAGCATTGCCCAATCATGACCATGATTTGCCAGGGCAAAATCATCATATGTGTAGCCATTTAAGTAATTTGCATTGAGGTTCGTTACAAGGCCATTAGAAACGGCATCAACTGTAAAAGGTGCCCCAACATGATTGAAGGTATGAAGTGCCGATATGGACCTTGCCTGTGAGATGTGGACATACTGTGGGTGATCATCTGTTGATAATGACTGCAGTGATGAATGCAATACCGACGACGAAATTTGTATCCAGTTTGTTCCACTGTAGTTATATGTGATCCCGGATGACCGATCAAGAACTGTCCATCCTTCTGCTGGAGTCTCATACGTCCATGTTCCATTATATGTAGCAATCTGTTTTTCATGCCCAACAAAATCACCAGTAGCAGAATCTGCTACAAGATATCTACCATTTACCAATACAGGTGCAGATGCTATTGATAACACTGGATCCTTTCTAACAATACCAGAAACGATTCCTGATATGTAATCAAGTGTAACTGGTTCAGATCCACTAACAGGCACTGGCAATCCAGTTATTCTGTGACCATCAAAATCAATAGCCCCCTGCATTATTCCGCCAATCAACCTGAGATATTGATCGTGGTGCAGATGTGGAATGCCATTGATATTGTAAGTATGATCTGTAGGGATATTAACAGATAATGCCTCTATTCCGTAATCGCATCTTACAATGCCATCATTGTAGATTACAAGTGGCTTTATCATGCTTTTATTCGGGGGTTTTACTGCAAGTGCTACATATGCAGGAGAATATCTGTTATAGAAATCTGTATATGAATGTCCACTTATTAACAGTCCACCACCAAATTCAGTATTGTTTACCGATTTGATAAGATTACATACAAATCCAATATTTGGATGCTCCCAATCACTACAATCGGCATATTTGGATAAATCGACAATTCCTGCATATGATGTGGTAAACAGACTTGCATAGGTCTTAAACTTGTATTCTCCTGCACCTTCAGAATGTGGAGTTTTTACAAACAATCCATTTGGAACATATGCGTCTGCTCCTGCATTTTTGAGATAATTTCCATATGCATCATACCATACTGTAAGACAATTTTGTAATGCGGGCAACACTGGATTTATTGAACCAGATGAACCAGATCCACCCCCACCACCAAGTAGATAACACAGATTGAATGATGTGGGTTCATTTGGATTGATACCTATTCTAAATTCCCGCTTCTCTACATTAAAAACAAGTTCTCCATCATAGAACAACTCATTTGCAAGTCCTGCAGTGTTACCACGTTTAACACGTATAATATTATATGTGTCTTTTACACTTCTGAATTTACATTCAACTGTAAGAGGTTCTGTTACATTATCTATTGTAGCAGTATATACCGGTCCAAGACTGTTATCGTTGATGATAAGATCTTCTATTATGTAGTCAACATCAGGTGTAGCATAAACAGTGAGTCTCTGTCCTTGGAGATACGATCCATTTTCCTGATCAGATTGGGGTTCGAATGTTACCGTTCCTCCTATTCCTGCAGCCCCCATTCCATCTACGGCACTTCCACTTACCATATACGCAGCATGGGGACCAGCACCGAAATCGACAACTACATCAAGATCGTCCTGAATACCCCCATTCATCCCTGCATTGGCCCCACCTATCAATGCTCCTGCGATACCACCAGTAGGACTTCCACCAATATTTGATTCGTCATATATGGTTTGAACATTTGTCCGTAGATTTGTCACAGTAATGCGTTTTGTCCGGAATCCATTTGGAAGAGACGAATTGTAGAATGCTGTGCTTGGATTGGTATCAACATAGAATGTATCACCAGGCAAAACAGTATTCTCTCCCAAATTATTTACGAAATTTAAAGCATCACAAGGAGCGCAATTGTTTCCAAATGCATCCAGTGTCTGTTTTCTTATTGTTATGTTTGGCATAGTATCACGCAATATCCAGATTTACCGGACAAAATATTCCTTCAGAAACAATAATTAAAAACACATCCTGTCTTATTAATGTCTCATTTGCTCTTGCAAATCGTTGCAAATCAACATACTTTGTAGTTCCTCCATTTCCTTTCCACAAATATGTTACATCATAGATTCCACATCTGCCTGACCAGGAATAGGAATTGCCGGAAACGCCATTCCCAATGGTGCCATTGCCAGAATACAAAACAGACATACCTGTTCCTGTCTGAACTTTTGCAACCGAATTTGATACCCTTGAGAGATAAATAGTTCCTTTTTCATCCCATACAAAACTATGATTTGTAGGACCATTTTCAAAATATGCCCCATCATATTTTCCAACGCTAACAGGTGGTCCTGCAGACATCAATCTTATTACCCTGATCATTATAACCTCCTGAATTCGACTGTAATCATGCCAGAATCAAAACATGACTTCAATTGTAATATAAATTTATTGTCTACAGGTGTGATATATTTATTTACCTTTATACCATTTTCATCGTAAAGATCCCCTACGCTTTCTATTTTATTGACGGTATACCCGTAAAATGGATACAATTTAACTTCGAGCAATTCACCAACTGCTACCGGATTAAAACCAGTAGATGGTGATATTGCACCACCACCAAAACAATTTACTGTTATTCCGGTTGTTAAATTTGCATCGTCAGTATCTGTGGGTCCAAACATTAAATTTTTTAAAAACAAATGAGAATTTTTAGATCTGAATCCTATAGTGATACCTGGCTTGCCAGATAATTGTGTGGACGATAAGCGAATGCGTTCTTCTATGTAGTCAAATGTCTGCATTGGATTTGGTTTCATCGCCAATACTGTGTAGTCGTCACCTATTTTTATGTAGTTTACAATAGAATCTTTGTGAGATGGCTTTAGATCCTGTTTAAAAAAATATCTTAAAAATTTATGAGTAGCAAGATTTGAATCATTGATTACAATTTCGTATATTGGTTCCATTTCAGTTAAAACTACATGAACATCACCAATATAATCAGAAACAGAATTAAATGGACCATTTAGTATCATGGTGCCTTCATAAAGTTTATTGTAACTGTTCTTTGGGCTGTCCCCATCATAATAGCAGTATTAACCGGAACATATCCCGTAAGTGTAGCATTTATCACATGAATCGAATTCTGTTTCACTGCGGTTGTCAAATCCGATACTCCTGCAGATGTTTTGTCTATAATAATATCCGCACCTGTTGGAACCGTCTTTACTACTAAAGTTACTAATTTGTAGCCAATTGGCGTTAATGCTGGTATAATGTTCACGGTTTCACCATCCTTAATTTCAAACGATCCTGTATAATCATAGAATCCAGAGCACGTAATGGTATATGGATATATACCTACTGGCAATGATATCACCGCCGATAATGAATATGTTGCCAATCCTATATGAGCAACCGCTCCATATTCCTTACAATATATAGATACCCATCCAGTATCAGGAACAGGTGGACTTGATTCTACAAAATCTCCCCATAATGTTATGGTAGAACCTTCAGGAAGATTCAGATTCACAGTAAGCACATTTCCTACAAGCGTGCATCCATGATTTGGAATATCAAGTCCATTTGGACCAATACATGTTATGTAACGGGGATCTGTTTTATATGAATACGTATAACCTTTCCATTCATAGGTAAATTCCCACGGAAATACCCCAACAGATACCATTTCTCCCACTTTTCCAGATACCGAAGATGGACATATGTAATAATCATGATTTACAACAGCATCTGGTATAAAACAAGGAACTGCACCATTTGCACTTACTACATTTACTATATTATCTTCACCAGGAACCGGACCTTCTACTACTGGATTATTGTCGCATTCTGCTACTGGTTCAACCGGAACTGATACAGTAGGTGTAGGTGTAACCGGAGTCTGTGATGGTGGAGTATACCCAGGTATTTCTACTACTGGTTGCACTGGTGGGGTTATAGGTGGTATCTCTACCGGTTTCTGCATTATAGACCAGTATTGTGTTTTTTCTACAATGGTCCGTGGTATTTCTATTGTTTTATTTATAGAAGTTACCATTGATGTATACAGACTTTCTATTGTCCCATCAAGATCGTATTCTACACCGGTATTGGCATCTGCTATTACAATATCATTATTTGTAGCATCTACTGTAAGGGTTCCAATTCCATAGTGTT